>Ga0208633_100423_pt1 | contig 11473 bp, 7 predicted proteins | sample LakWasMet63_LOW9_2_FD_183895 | JGI IMG/M metagenome (GOLD analysis project Ga0208633, IMG submission 183895) | Freshwater sediment methanotrophic microbial communities from Lake Washington under simulated oxygen tension - Sediment Metagenome... | ecosystem: Environmental > Aquatic > Freshwater >...
GAAAGCGATGCCGTCGATCACGCTGATGATGTCGGCGATCTTCTTGCTCGAATCATTGATGCCCTTCATGGTGTCCACCACCTGGGCGACCACTTCCCCGCCCTTGACAGCGACCGTGCTGGCGCTTTGCGCCAGCTGGTTGGCCTGGCGGGCGTTGTCGGCGTTCTGCTTGACGGTGGAACCCAGCTCTTCCATCGAGGCGGCGGTTTCCTCCAGCGCGCTGGCCTGGCTCTCGGTACGGGCGCTCAGGTCCTGGTTGCCCTGGGCGATCTGGGCGCTGGCGGTGGCTACGGACTCTGAGCCTTGGCGCACGGTGCTGACGACCTTGACCAGGCTGTCCTGCATGGCCGAGAGGGCCTGCAGCAATTTCGCCACCTCGTCCTTGCCCCGCACTTGGAAACGGTGGCTCAGGTCGCCTTGCGCCACGGCATCGGCCGCCGTGATGGCCTCGTCCAGCGAGCGTGTGATGCCACGCACAAGGGCCATGCCGAACAGCACGGAAAACAGGAGGCCGGCCACGATGGCGCCGATCGACACCAAGCGGATCATCTGGTAGCGCGCATCCGCGGTGGCATATTCCGCCTTGGCGGTGTCTAGCTGCAGTTTTTTCAAGGCCAGGATGCCGGCCCCAACCGGTTCGTACAGCGGGCGAATCTTGTTGGTCACGATCTGCTTGACGCCTTCGATGTCGTTGATGCGCAGCGCGGCCATGGCCGGCCGCAGGCCTTCCTGCACGAATCGGCTGCGATCACTGGCGAACTGTCTGGCGATCTTTTCCTCTTCGGCCGTCAGGGTCGTTGCCATGTAGTCATCCCAGGTCTTGGTGATGGCGGCGATATTGGCTTCGATCTCGGCGGTGTTGGGTTGGATGGTTTCGGGCGTCGGGGTCACGATGGACACCGCGATGGCCAGCCGGTTGCGCAGCAGCATGCGCTCGATGTCAGCCACCTGTCCCAGGGGGATGGTGCGATCCTCATACACCGACTTGAGCCCCGCATTGGACTGGCTGATGCCGAACAGGCCCAGCAGGCCGATGCCGATCAGTACGACCGACATCAGGCCGATCAGGATGATCAGCCGTGTGGATATCTTGAACTGGTTCATGTTTTTGTCTCCTGTTGATCTGCTGTTTCTGACGCCTGGAAATGCCCTTGCAGCAGGGCATTGAATGCCTGCAAAGGCATGGGGCGATGAAAGAGGTAGCCCTGGCAGGTGTTGCAACCGTAGAGCGAGAGGCGATCGCGCTGCGCCTCGGTTTCCACACCTTCTGCAATCACGTCCAGGCCCAGGTTGCGTGCCATGCCGATGATGGTCTGCACGATGACGTCGTCGTTCGGGTCGTCGGTGATATCGCGCACAAAACTCTGGTCGATCTTGATCTTGCTCACGGGCAAGGTCTTCAAATAGGCCAGCGACGAGTAGCCGGTGCCGAAGTCGTCCAGCGAGACCGTGCAGCCCAGCTCGACCAGCGCATTGAGCTGCTCCAGCGCCTGACGCGGCTGGGTCATGGCCACGCTTTCCGTGATCTCCAGTTCGAGCCAGCGGGCGTGGGCGCCGGTACTCGCCAGGGTGGCGCGTACCTTGTCGGCGAGCTGGCCCTGGTGCAGCTGGTGGGCCGAGACGTTGATGGACAGGCGCAGCGGCGTGCCGGCACGCTGCCACGCAGCGATCTGCTGGCACGCGGTCTCCAGCACCCAATCCGACAGCGGCAGGATCAGCCCGTTGGCCTCGGCCAGGGGGATGAAGCGGTCCGGCCGCACCTGGCCCAGCACCGGGTCGTGCCAGCGCAGCAGGGCCTCGGCACCCTCCAGGCGGCCATCGCGCAGATCGACCTGGGGCTGGAAGTGCAGATGCAGCAACTGCTCGCTGATGGCGGTCTTGAGCCGTGCGTGCAGCAGCATGTCCTCGTGGGTGCGGCGGTCCATGTCCTGCGAGTAGCAGGCGTAGGCTCCGCGCCCAGCCTGTTTGGCCTGGTACATCGCCATGTCGGCATAACGCAGCAGCGTGTCGCTGTCGCGCGCATCGTCAGGGTAATAGGCCAGGCCGATGCTGGCACCGCTGTAGACCTGCTGGTCCGGCAGCACAAAGGCTTCCTGCAGGCACGACAGGACCTTCATCGCCACGCTGACCGCTTCGTCGGCCAGGTTGATCTCGGGCAGCAGGATGGCAAATTCGTCACCGCCCATGCGTGCCAGCGTGTCGCTGGCGCGCAGCACGCTCTGGATGCGTCGGCTGGCCTGTACCAGGAGGGCGTCGCCCGAGGCATGGCCGAAGGTGTCGTTGACGGTCTTGAAATGGTCCAGGTCGACAAACAGCACGGTCACCCGTTTTTCCGATCGCTCAGCCAGCAACAAGGCCTGCCGCAACTGCAGCTGAAACAGCCAGCGGTTGGGCAGGCCGGTCAGTTCGTCGTGCGTCGCCTGGTGACGCAATGACTCTTCCAGCTTCTTGCGTTCCGTCAGGTTGCGGATGTAGGCAATCGCGTGCGGGGCGCCATCGACTTCCCAGTAGCCCAGCGAAATATCCACGGGTTGCTGGTCGCCGTCCTTGCGGTGCAGCTTCAAGTCCATCATGCCCATGGGGCGGCTCTGCGGGGAGTGGAAGTAGTCGAGCATGGACTGGGCGTGGCGCTCGCGCAGGTGCGGCGGCAGGAAGATGGCCACGTTCTGCCCCAGCAACTCCCTGGGCGAGTAGCCGCTGAGCAGCTGCATGGCCGGGTTGGCCAGCACGATCTGCCCTTGCCGGTCCACCCAGAGTACGCCGTCAGGCGCGGCCGTGAGCGTGGCATTCTCGCGCTGGTACAGCATCTCCAGATGCTCCAGCGGGCGTCGCAGCGCTTCGTTGAAGGTGGCGTGGAACAGGAAGAGGTAGGACGCCACCTGGTAGATATGCGCCACCGCGTGAGGAATGCTTTCTTGCACACCGAACGAGATGCCGAAGAAGACCCCCCCGACGGCGGACAAGGCCGCTGCGAAGATCAGGGCCATCAGGCATTCCTGTTCGAGCGCCTGGCGGCGTTGCCAGAAGATGGTCAGGGTGACCAGATTCAATACGGGGATAGCACCCTGCAGAACCCAGAAAACGGCCGTCGGGCTGCCTTCCTTGCCGAGCAGGGTGGGCAGCAGCCCGGGGTACGTCAGTACCAGATAGCCTGGGATCAGGACCCATGCCAGCATGACGCCGATGGCCAGTCGCTTGCGGAGCCTGGGCACGTCCGGTACCGCGGGCATGGCGGCGTACATCAGCAGGGCAACAGCGGCCAGCAGGCGGGCGCCCAGATTGAACCCGAGGGAGAGTTGCTCGCCGGGTGGCGTCATGTCGCCGTGCAGTTCCCCGTGGGTGACCAGATGCAGGAAGCCCAGAACCCCGACGCCAAGGAAGGCAATGCCCAGCCACACCACGGCACCTTTGCGGGGTGACAGGATGGCGCGGTAGCCGGTGATGAAGATCAGCATGGCGACCACCACCTTGACCAGATCGGCCCCCACCCGCCAGTAAGGCAGCCCTATCCCGGAGGGAGCATCCGAAAGATCGTGATGCAACAAGGCCAGCATCAGCGGTATGGAAAGCACCAGCAGGCCCACGCCGATGCTGAACTGGTAGGGATGACGGTGAGGTTGCAGGGCTTGGGAGGCGGTCATCGCGGCATTCGCTAGCGGCGGCTCAGTCGGTTTTGCACTGTCGGATCAGTGCCTCGGCGGCCTGGCGCGCCTGTTCGCGACTCGCGACGTCGGTTTCGTACAGGTGGTCGCGCAGCAGCAAGGAGGCCTTGAGCAGCTCGTCACGGGCCAGTTGCATGGCCTGGATCAGTTCGTCCAGTTTCTGGGGTGGTATCGAGGGTGTCTGCGGCGTGTTCATGGCGGCTGGCTCAGACGGAGAAGACGCGGATGGCTTCCATCAGACGCTGGGCCTGCTCGCGCATGCTGCCGGCCGCGGCACTGCTTTGTTCCACCATGGCGGCGTTCTGCTGCGTCATCTCGTCGAGCTGGGACACGGCCTGTCCCACCTGCGAGATGCCGATGGCCTGCTCTTTGGAGGCTGCAGTGATCTCGGTGATCAGGTCATTGACACGCCGCACCTGGCCGACGACCTCGTTGATGGTCTGTCCGGCCTGGCTGACCAGCTGCGCGCCGGTATCCACCTTGCTGACCGAATCGGCGATCAGGGCCTTGATCTCCTTGGCCGCTTCGGCGCTGCGGCCTGCGAGTGAGCGGACCTCGGCCGCCACGACGGCAAAGCCCCGGCCCTGTTCGCCGGCGCGCGCGGCCTCCACGGCGGCGTTGAGCGCGAGGATGTTGGTCTGGAAGGCGATGCCGTCGATCACGCCGATGATGTCGGCGATGCGGCGGCTGGCGTCGGAAATCAGATCCATGGTGGAGATCACGTTGGCCACGGCCTGGCCGCCGCGGCTGGCGGCCTCGCTGGTGGTGCCGGCGAGCTGGCTGGCCTGCTGGGCGGTGTCGGAGTTCTGCCGCACGGTGGCGGTCTGCTGCTCCATGGCGGCGGCCGTCTGCTCCAGGTTGGAGGCGGTCTGTTCGGTGCGGCTGGAGAGATCGTTGTTGGCGGTGGCGATTTCCTGGCTGGCCACATGCAGCCCGGAGACCTGCTCGTTGACATCCGAGACCAGCGATTGCAGGTTCAGCCCGGCCTGGGTGATGGCGCGTGCCAGCAGGCCGATGTCGTCGCAGCGGTCCAGGCTCAGATCGTTGGCCGCCTCGCCGCTGGCGACCTGCTGGGCCGTGCCGCGCACGCGCGCCAGCGGTCGGGTGACCTGCGCTTCGATGAAGAGATCCGCCACCAGCAGGCCAAGCGCCAGTCCGGCACCCAGGCCGGTTTGACCCGCTGCCACCAGCAGGGGAACCAGGAGCGCGGCCAGCGCCAGCAGCGGCAGGCGCACGCGCCAGGCCGTGGGCAGCAGTTGCAAGGCGCTGGTCCAGCGCAGCCAGCCGGTGCGCACCACCAGGCCGCGATGGAAGGCCAGGCCCCCGGCCTTGCCTTCACGAAAGCGCCGGTACAACTCTTCCGCGGCCTCTATCTCTTCGCGCCCGGGCTTGGTGCGAACCGAGAGGTAGCCCACGACTTCGCCGTTGCGGCGCATGGGCGCGGCGTTGGCGCGCACCCAGTAGTGATCCCCATTCTGGCGGCGGTTCTTGACCAGCGCTGTCCAGGATTGGCCCTCCTTGAGGCTGCGCCACATATCGGCAAACGCCTCCACCGGCATGTCGGGGTGGCGCACCAGGTTGTGGGGTTGGCCGATCAGCTCGTCGACGCGGAAGCCGCTGGTGCGGATGAAGGCCGCATTGGCGTACTGAATGTGGCTGGAGGTGTCGGTGGCCGACAACAGTGTTTCGCTGCCGGGGAATTCGTATTCCCGTTGGGTAACCGGTAGGTTCGTGCGCATGAGGCCCCTCGAGCTGATTCCTGGGAGTCGAAAACCATCCCGCGCCGGGCGCAGGATGACGGTTCAACAAGGCAGGTTCAGGGCCTCATGAGCAGACGGCCGCTGATGCGGCCAATCCGTTGCGGTTTTTATAGCACGATACCTTGATCGGTATCAATCAGAAATGATGGGCTGGTCCCGATTCCGTGCTTATTAACCACGGATGATCTCGGCCGCCAGTTCGGCCAGCTTGCGACGCTGGGTGCGCGCCAGCTTGCGCAGCAGCTCGAACGCGTCCTGGCGTGCGAGGCGACGCTGCGCCATGGTGATGCCGACGGCGACGCTGATGTCCCGCTCGGCGTCCAGCGCCGCCTGCAGCTGAGCCCGCGTTTCCCGCAGGCCCTGCAGTTCGTTGGCGCGTGCGAGCGCCGCCTCGATGGCGGGCAGGAGCTGAGAGGTGTCCAGCGGTTTGACCAGATAGCCCAGGGCGCCGAGCTGGCTGGCCTGGCCGATCATGTGTTGCTCGCTGTAGGCGCTGAGCATGATGAAAGGGATGTGGTCCAGTTCACGCAGGCGTCGCGCCAGGTACAGGCCGTCCTGCCCGCTCATGCGGATGTCCACGATGGCCAGATCGGGGCGCAGGCCGCCGGCCAGCAGCACCTCGGCCTCCTCGGCAGATTCAGCCGTGCTGACGCGGTAGCCCGCCTGCTGCAGGCCCATGCTCAGGGTCGAGAGAACGAGCCGGTCGTCGTCCACCAGCAGGAGGTGACGGGGCGCGGGCTGGTCGGGTGCAGTCATGCAGGGTTCTCTTCCATGTGAAGTACCGGAGGGGAGATTTCCAGTTGGGTGAGAACCTCGTTCTCACGCTGTTCCCGGGTCAGCCTGGCGCCTTCGCGCGGCATCAGTGAGGCGATCAGTTGCAAGCCGGCATGGTGCGCGGTCGGGCGATCGGTATTGGCGCGTAAATGGCCCGCGTTGCGGATGGCCACCTGGATGGTCTCGGGGTCTTCGCCCTTGCGCAGCGTCACACTGACATGCCCGTGGGCCTTGCCGCCATGCTTGACGGCGTTGACCAGCAGTTCGTTGAGCACCAGGGCGATCGGGACGGCCTCTTTTTCGGCAATGATGCCGGGTGTCCAGAGGGCCGGGATGTCGACGGCGACGGGTGTCTGCCAGACCGACTGGACATCGGCGGCGATGGCGCTGGTCAGCTCGCACAGGCGCACGGTGTCCATGGAGGTGCGGCCCTGCAGGCCATGCAGAACGGCAATGCTGCGGATCTGGCTCATGACCTGGTTGATGGCTTCGGTCGTCTGCGGGTTTTCCTGCGCAAACAGGCGCAGCAGGCCTGAAATGCCCTGCAGGTTGTTCTTGATGCGGTGGTGGACTTCCCGTACCAGCGCGTCGCGGTGGGCGGTTTCGTCGGCCAGGCGCTTGGCTTCCTGCTGCTTCTGAAACGTGATGTCCGTGTGGGTGACGACATAGTTGGTGATGACGCCGTTTTCGTCCTTCACGGCCGTGCAGGTCAGCCACTGAGGGAAGACCTCGCCGTTCTTGCGCCGGTGCCAGACCTCGTCGTTCCAGTTGCCCTGGTCGCGGGCGATGCGCCAGGCGTTCTCGTAGAAGCCGGGTGGGTGGCGATCGGAGCGCATGAAGGTGGTGGTCTGGCCGACCACCTCTTCATTGCTGTAGCCCATGATCCGGGTGAAGCTGTGGTTGGTGCGCAGGATGCGCATCTGTGCATCCGTGATGATCATGCCCTCCTGACACTCGAAGGCGACTGCGGCGATGCGCTGCTCCTCCTCGGCCTCTTTGACGGCGGTGATGTCGGTGTGCGTGATGACCACGCCTTCCTGCTTCTCCTGGCCCAGGGGTATCACGTTCATCGTGAACCAGCGCTTGCGATCAGGCGTGTGGCAGGGGTACTCCGTGGAATAGGCGGGTAGCCTGCCGTCCAGGACGGCCTGGATGCCCTGGCTGACTTCCTCGAGGTTCCCGGGCGGTATGACGCCCACGGCGCGGCGGGCCACGGTCTGATAAGGGACCCCGATCGGTGTGAGGGGTGCCGATTCGCCGGGAAGCGCAATGCCGTTTTCCTGTGCGAAACGCCACCAGGGCTCGTTGACGGACCGGATGACACCGTCCTGATCCAGCACCGCAATGTGGGCCGCCACGGAGTTCAGGATGACCCCCTTGAAGGATTCGCTCTTTTTCAGCGCTGCGCCGCTTTCCTCCAGGGTTGCCAGCAGGTGGTTGAATCTCTCGAGCAGTAGCCCGATTTCATCAGGCCTCGAAATGTCCAGGCGCTTCGGAGCATGGCCTGAATCGGTCGTGAAGGTGGACAAGGTCCGGGCCGCCGTCGAGATGGGTGCGAGTTGGCGTCGGATCATCCACCAGGTCAGGATGCAGGCGATCAGGGTGAGCAGGATCGTCGCCAGCAGCATGCGCTGCTGCATGTCGCGAATCGGGGCATAGGCCTCCGACGTCGGCAGCGCCGCCGCGAGGTACCAGCCTGCCGCCGGGACGCCCCTGGCAGACGCCAGGACCTCCTGACCCTGCGGGTTGCGTGTGACGCCCGAGCCTTCGTACCCCTGGATGAATCGGTCGACCAAGGCGATGCTGCCCTGCGCAGGCAGATTTTCCATGATGCGCTGCTTGTTTGTCGCGGTAACGACCAGCCGGTGCTGTGGCGCGACCAGCATGTAGCCACCGGTCTTGCCGTAGGCGCCGCTGGTCACGTCATCGAGGAAATTGGGTTGCGCCAGATTGGTCAATCCTGAGAGGGCGCCGATGATCCTGCCGTGTTCGTCGCGGATGGGGACGGTCATGCCCACCGTTGGCATCGGCAGTACCTTGCCGAGCATGGGCTTGCTGACGTTAGGCTGCCCCTTCTGGAGCGCGATGGCGACGCTGTCGATGTACATGTAATTGACGCCGACCCGTCCGGCCGAGGCGGGGATCTCGGCGATCGCCGTTCCATCGGCCCGGTAGATGATCACGCCGCGGTTGAACAATGTCGGCAGCAGCGTCAATTGCTCCAGGCGTGCCTGGACGGCTGCGGGCCCTGCCTGCATGGCCTGCATGGTCGTGCCGGCAACACTTTCGAGGACCTTGAGCCGGCTGTCCACGGCCCCATTGATCTGGGCGGCAACGACGGAAACGGCTGAGTACTGCTGTTCGCCCAGCAGGCGCTGCATGTCCCTGCGCAGCATTTCTCCCGCGAGATAGGACAGCGACCAGAGGCTTGTCAGGGAAATGGCAAGGACCGAAAGAGTCACTCTGGCCTTGACCGAATGCCACAGCGGAACAGTTGAGTACATGCCGGTCATGACCCTGGTTATTGACGAAGTTCAAGCTCGATCACGGTCGCTCGGACCGGCATCGGCCGGTACGGTACCAAGTATAGGGAGCCACCGCGTCCACTGGGCAGGCTGACCCGGGCAGATTTCACGTCTTCACGAAGTTCCGACGTTTCCTCGGGGACAATTGAGGCATGACGGAAGAAATCAGGAATACCGGGGACCGGCCAGCCGACTGGCTTGAGATCGAATCCCTCGACATCGAAGCCCAGGGCATTGCCCACCGGGCCGACGGCAAGGTGGTGTTCGTTGAAGGCGCATTGCCTTTCGAAGTGGTCAGCGCCAGCGTCAACCGCAGCAAGAACAACTGGGAGCAGGCCACGGTCACGGCCATCCACCGGGAGTCGTCGCAGCGCGTGCGGCCCGGCTGTCCGCATTTCGGCTTGCATGCCGGGGCCTGCGGCGGCTGCAAGATGCAGCACCTGCACCCCGGGGCCCAGGTGGCCGTCAAGCAGCGTGTGCTGGAGGACAACCTCTGGCATCTGGGCAAGGTGCGGGCCGAGACCGTGCTGCGCCCGATCGAAGGGCCGGCCTGGGGTTACCGTTACCGCGCCCGCCTGTCGGTGCGTAACGTGCGCAAGAAGGGCACGGTGCTGGTGGGCTTTCACGAACGCAAGAGCCGCTACGTGGCCGACATGGAGGTCTGCCCGGTGCTGCCCCCGCACGTGAGCGCCATGCTGATGCCGCTGCGCGCGCTGATCGGTTCGCTCGACGCCATCGAGACCTGTCCGCAGATCGAACTGGCCTGCGGCGATGCGGTCACGGCGCTGGTGCTGCGGCATCTGGAGCCGCTGAGCGCTGGGGACCTGGCCAAGCTGCGGGCCTTTGCCGAGGAGAACCCCGTCGTGCAGTGGTGGCTGCAGCCCAAGGGGCCGGACACCGTGCACCTGCTGGACGACACACCGGATGCGCTGCCGCTGAATTACGCGCTGCCCGAGTTCGGCATCACCATGCCTTTCAAGCCCACCGATTTCACCCAGGTCAACCCGCACATCAACCGCGTGCTGGTCTCGCATGCCCTGCGCCTGCTGGATGCCCGCAAGGACGAGCGGGTGATCGACTGGTTCTGCGGCCTGGGCAATTTCACCCTGCCCATCGCCACCCAGGCGCGCGAGGTGCTGGGCATCGAGGGCAGCGAGACGCTGGTGGCGCGCTCACGCGAGAACTACACAGGTAACCAGACCACTCGCCCGGCCGCCCAGGCCCTGGCGCCGACGGCTTTCGTGGCACGTAATCTGTTCGAGATGACCCCCGAACTGCTGATCCAGGATGGCCATGCCGACAAGTGGCTGGTCGATCCGCCGCGCGAGGGCGCCTTCGCCCTGGCCAAGACCCTGGCCGACCTGCACCAGCAGCAGGTGGACCCTGCCAACCATCCGGCCACGCCGGGGGCTCAGGGCTGGACGCCGCCGCGGCGCATCGTTTACGTAAGCTGCAATCCGGCCACGCTGGCGCGCGACGCGGGCCTGCTGGTGCACCAGGCGGGTTACCGCTGCACGGCAGCGGGGGTGGTGAACATGTTCCCGCACACCGCGCACGTCGAGAGCATGGCGGTGTTTGAGCGGGCCTGAGCGGCCCTGCGGGTCAGGAGGCTTTTTTGTCGGCCACGGCCGGCTTGATGGCCGGGGCCGGCTTTTTCTCGGCGGTGGCCGGTTTCTTGTCTTCAGCCTCTTCCTTGGCCTCAGGCGTGGGCTGGCCTTCGATCTTGTTTTCCCGCATGTACTGGTCCATCTCGCGCCAGCCTTCGAAGACGGCAGTCTTCAGGGCCTTGGGGTTGAGCTGGTAGCACTCCTCGATGCCGCGCACGGCGTAACGGCAGGCGCCGCCGATGGCCTTGCCTTCGGCCTCACGCTGCGCAATGCGCGGGTCCGGGCCCAGCCCGGGGATGTCGCAGGCGGCCAGCAGCAGGGCGAGGGCGGGGATGAGCAGGAGGCGCGGCGTCATGGGTTTGCAGAAGGGCGTACTGACCTTATCGGCATTTCAAGGGGCAAATTGAGTGTCGCATAGCCGGCGGGATGAAAAAAAGGCCCCGCAGGGCCTTTTTCAGGGGCTGTTCTGCCCTTATTCGCGTTCGCCGCCAAAGATGCCCAGCAGGGCCAGCAGGCTCTGGAACACGTTGACGATGTCCAGGTACAGGGCCAAGGTGGCACTGATGTAGTTGGTTTCGCCGCCGTCGATGATCTGCTTGATGTCGTAGAGCATGTAGGCGCTGAAGATGCCGATGGCCAGCATGGAAATCACGATCATGCCGGTGCTCGAACCGACAAAGACGTTGATGATGCCGCCCACCATCAGCACGATGGCGCCGACGAAGAGCCATTTGCCCATGCCCGAGAGGTCACGCTTGATCACCGTGGCCAGGCTGGCCATGACGAAAAACACGCCGGCGGTGCCCGCGAAAGCGGTCATGACCAGGTCGGAGCCGTTCTTGAAACCCAGCACCATGGCGATCATGCGCGAGAGCATCAGGCCCATGAAGAAGGTGAAACCCAGCAGCACCGGCACACCGGCGGCCGAGTTCTTGGTCTTCTCGATGGCGTAGATGAAGCCAAAGGCGCCGCCCAGGAAGACGATCAGGCCGACGAAGCCGGTCAGGGCGGCGGTGATGCCGGTGGCCACGCCGATCCAGGCGCCCAGCACGGTGGGCAGCAGGCTCAGCGCCAGCAGCCAGTAGGTATTGCGCAGCACCTTGTTGCGTTCGCTCGGCGAGAGTACCTGGCCGTAGCTGGTGGGG
>Ga0208633_100424_pt1 | contig 11468 bp, 10 predicted proteins | sample LakWasMet63_LOW9_2_FD_183895 | JGI IMG/M metagenome (GOLD analysis project Ga0208633, IMG submission 183895) | Freshwater sediment methanotrophic microbial communities from Lake Washington under simulated oxygen tension - Sediment Metagenome... | ecosystem: Environmental > Aquatic > Freshwater >...
GCGCCTTCGAGATCGTGATGCACGTGCCCTCGGGGCCGGTGCGCCACACCGGCGTCTACCAGACCATCGATGCGCCACGCCGTCTGGTCTTCACCTGGAACTCGCCCCACGCCGGGCAGCACGATTCGCTGGTGACGGTGGACTTCCTGCCCGACGGCCAGGCCACGGAAGTTGTCATCACACACGAACGCCTGCCTGAGGCGACCCGCGCCGGGCACGAAGCCGGGTGGACCGAGATCATCGACTCCCTGGCGCAGACGATCACGGCCTGAGACGCACGCAAGACCCGAAAAAAAAGAGCCCGGCGTGCCGGGCTCTTTTGCGCACGACGCGTGCGATCTACTCCGCCAGCATGTCCGACCCATTGCGAATGCGGTGCATGGTGGCAATGGGCACGGTCCAGACGATGCCGTCGCCGATCTGGCCGGTGCTGCAGATCTCGATGATGACGTTGCGGATCTCGGTCACCATATCGTCGTCGGCCAGCACGGTCACCATGACCTTGGGGGTGTAGTCGGTCAGCTCCTCCTTCACCGTGCGCTTACCCACGGCGGCCGGGGCGGTGAAACCCTCGGCCTTGGTGAGCGTGAGGCCCGGGAAGTTGGGGATGCCGCGCAGCGCCTCTCGCAGCAGGGGCAGGCGGTTGGGGCGCACGATGGCGCGAATTTCCATCATCTGTTTCATGTCGATTCTCCTCAGGCTTCCAACGAAGGCTCATCGAACCAGCGGTACAGGGCGGGCAGCACCACCAGCGTGAGCAATGTAGACGAGATCAGGCCGCCGATGACCACGATGGCCAGGGGCTTCTGCACTTCGGAACCAGGCCCGCTGGCGAACAGGAAGGGCACCAGGCCCAGCAGGGCCACGGTGGCCGTCATCATGACCGGGCGGAACCGCGCCACGCAGCCTTCGCGCACGGCCTGCATCACGGCCATGCCGTCATCGCGCAGGCGCCGGATGTAGCTCACCAGCACCACGCCGTTGAGCACGGCGATGCCCCACAGCGCGATGAAACCCACCGAGGCCGGCACGCTGAGGTATTCGCGCGTGACGGCCAGGCCGATCAGGCCGCCGATGGAAGCGAAGGGCAGCACCAGGATGATGAGCGAGGCGAGTTTCAGTGACTTGAACAGCATGAAGAGCAGGAAGAAGATGGCCGCGATCGTGATGGGCACGATGATGGTCAGCGTGGCCATGGCGCGTTCCATGTTCTCGAACTGTCCGCCGAAGACGAAATAGAAGCCCTCGGGCAGCTTGATGTCGCGCGCGATGCGCTGCTCCACCTCCTGCACGAAACCGCCCAGGTCGCGGCCTTCGACGTTGGCACCCACCACCACGCGGCGCTTGGCGCTTTCGCGGCTGATCTGGGCCGGGCCGTCGCGCAGCTCGATCTTCGCCACCGAATCCAGCGGCACCAGGGCGCCGTCGGGCGCGCGCAGCAGCAGCTTGCGGATGGTCTCGACGGAGTTGCGCGCCTCCTCGGGGAAACGCACGGCGATGCCGAAACGGCGCTCGCCCTCGTAGAGCTGGCTCACCTCCTTGCCGCCGACGGCGGTTTCGATCAGGTTGTGCACCTCGGCCACGTTGATGCCGTGGCGCGCGATGGCCTTGCGGTCGATGTCGATGGTCAGGGCCTGCTGGCCCGAGAGCCGCTCGATCCGGATGTCGCGCGCGCCGGGCACGCTGCGCAGCAGGCGCGCGACCTGCTCCGACACCGTGCGCAGCTCCCCTAGATCGTCACCGAAGATCTTGATGGCCAGCTGCGAACGCACGCCCGTGACCATCTCGTCCACCCGCTCGGAGATGGGCTGCGAAAGCACGATCTGCACACCGGGGATGGTGGACAGGCGCTTGCGGATGTCCTCGTCGATCTCGTCCTGGGTACGCTCCGATTCGGGGTCCAGCAGCACGATAGGGTCCGACTCGTTGGGGCCGGCCGGATCGGCCGGCGACTCGCCGCGGCCCAGCTTGGACACCACCATACGCACGCCCGGCACCTCGGCAATGGTCTTCATGGCGGCCATCTCCAGGCGGATCGATTCGTCCAGCGAGATGCTGGGCACGCGGTTGATCTGCGGTGTCAGCGCGCCCTCCTTCATGGTCGGCATGAAGGACTTGCCCAGGAAGGGGAACAGCGCCAGCGAGGCCAGCAGCAGACCCACGGCGGCGGCCAGCGTGGCCTTCTGGTTGACCAGGGCCCGGTCCAGCAGCTTGAGGTAGGCGCCCTTGAGCATGGCGATGACCTTGGTGTCGTGATCGGCGCCGCCCTTGAGGATGTAGGAGCACAGCACGGGCGACAGGATCAGCGAGACCAGCAGGGACACGCCCAGCGCGATCACGATGGTCAGCGCCAGCGGCGCGAACATCTTGCCTTCGATGCCCTGCAGCGTCATCAGCGGCAGGAACACCAGCATGATGATGACGATACCGAACACCGTGGGGGTGGCCACCTCCTGCGTGGCGTCCAGGATCAGGCGGATGCGGGGCGTCTCGGGCTTGGCCTGGCCCAGGCGGTGGAAGACGTTTTCCACCACCACCACGGTGGCGTCCACCATGAGGCCGATGGCGATGGCCAGGCCGCCCAGCGACATCAGGTTGGCCGAGATGCCGTAGCGGTTCATCATGATGAAGGTGGTCAGCGGCGCAATGATGAGCGTGGCCACCACGATCAGGCTGGAGCGCACGTCGCCCAGGAAGATGAAGAGGATGACCACCACCAGGAAGATGCCCTCGATCAGCACCTTGCCCACCGTCCACAGGGCCGAATCGACCAGCTCGGTCCGGTCGTAATAGGGCACGATCTGCAGGCCGCCGGGCAGCATGCCCTTGCGGTTGATCTCGGCCACGCGCTCCTTCACACGGGTGACGATCTCCTTGGCATTGCCCGCGCGCATCATGAGCACGATGCCCGAGACCGATTCGGTGTAGCCGCCCTTGATGATGGCGCCCTGGCGCACCTCGTGGCCGATGGTGACCTCGGCCAGGTCGCGCACGTAGAGCGGCACGCCGTTCTTCTCGCGCACCACGATGTTGCCGATGTCCTCCAGCGTGCGGATCAGGCCCACGCCGCGGATCAGGTACTGCTCTGAACGCTGCGGCAGGATGCCGCCGCTGGCGTTGGCATTGTTCTTGGCCACCGCCTCGTAGACCTGCTCGATGCTGATGTTGTGGTGCAACAGGCGCTCGGGTTTGGCCAGCACCTGGTACTGGCGCACGTAACCGCCCTGCGAGTTGATCTCGGCCACGCCGGGAATGGAGCGCAGCATCGGGCGCACCACCCAGTCCTGCACGATGCGGCGTTCGGCCAGCTCGGTCGGGGTGAGCGCGCGCTGCCCGTCATCGGGGTGGTCCAGGGTGTACTGGTAGACCTCGCCCAGGCCGGTGGACACCGGCCCCAGCACGGGGGTGATGCCCGTGGGCATGCGCGGCGTGACCTCGATCAGCCGTTCGAGCACGAGCTGGCGTGCGAAATAGACATCGGTGGCGTCGGTGAACACCAGGGTGATGATGGACAGGCCGCTCTTGTTGAGCGAGCGCATTTCCACCAGGCCCGGCAGGCCGGTCATGGCGATTTCCAGCGGCACGGTGACGAAGCGCTCGATCTCCTCGGGCGAGCGGCCGGTGGCCTCGGTGGCAATCTGCACCTGGACGTTGGTCACGTCGGGGAAGGCGTCGACCGACAGGCGCGTGGCTTCGCGCACGCCGAAGGCGCACAGCACCAGGGCGAGCACGACCACCAGCAGCCGCTGGCTGAGCGCGGCACGGATCAGGGAAGTCAACATGAAGCACCCCCCGAGCGGCTACGCCACTCCCCCCTCAAGGGGGGCGCACCCAGCGGCCTGGCCGAGCCAGTTCCGCGGGTGCCCTGGGTTTGCATCTCGCATTTCATGCAGCGTGGAAAGCGCGCAGCGCCTTGAGAAACCGACATAGCTTTATTCCAGTTCCGCGCGCTTGCGCTCGTTGTTCAGGTGAAAGGCGCCGTCCACCACCACGGGTGTGCCCTCGGCCGGGCCCTTGAGCAGCGGGCGCAGGCCGTTCGATGCCGGCCCCAGGTCCACGGGCGTGAGGCGGTACTGGCCGGCCGCGAGCTGCACGAAGACGTGGTCGCGGTCGTTGTCGCGCACCACGGCGGCCTCGGGCACGGCCAGTTGCTGACGCGCCTGGCCGATGATGCGCAGCGTGGCCAGCATCTGCGGCTTGAGCGCGCGGTCTGCGTTGTCGACCTGGGTGCGCACGACCAGGGTGCGCGTGTCGGGCGAGATGGTGTCGCTCACGAACACGACCTTGCCGTTGAAACGGCGCTGGCCCAGGGCCGGCACCGAGATCTCGACCTTCTGCCCCAAAACGACCGAGGCGGCATCCTGCTCGGGCATGGCCCCCACGACCCAGACATTGGAGAGGTCGGCCAGGGTGAAGAGCGGGTCGCCCGGCTGGGCCACCTGGCCCTGGCTGACCTTGCGCTCGATCACTACGCCCGAACGCGTGGCGATGATGCCGGCGTAGGAGTTGAGCTGGCCTTTTTCGCGCAGGCGCTCGATGTAACCCTCCGGCATGCCCAGCAGCATGAGCTGGTCAGCGGAGGCGCGCGTTTCAGCGCGGGCGATGGAGAGCTCGGCCTCGCGGCGCTGCAACTCGGCCGAGCCGATCACGTCGGCCTGGATCAGTTGCCGGGCACGCTCGACCGCACGTTCGGCCTGGGTGCTGGCCGAGCTGGCGCGCAGGTAGGCCAGCTGGGCATTGGTCAGCTCAGGGCTGGTCACGCGTGCCAGTACCTGCCCGGCCTTGACCCGGGCGCCGACCTCGGCAAAGACCTCGGTGACGCGGCCCGTGACCGAGGCGCCGATGCGGGTGACCAGCTGTTCATTGGCCTCGATGCGGCCCGGCACATCACGCTCGATGCTGACGGCCTGCAGGGTCAGCGGTGCCGCCCTGAAGTTGCGTGCCATCTCGGCACCGACCACGACCAGGTTGGGATCGGTGGCCGGCGTGGCCGCAGCCTGCGTGTCCTGGCCCTTGCCGCAGCCGGCCAGCACGGACGCCGCCAGCAAGGCGGCCAGCAGGACCGGGCGGAAGTTCATGTGTTTGTTATTCATGGTGTGGAGTCCGGTGGAATCAGGGTTGGGCGGCGTCGCGCCCGGTCAGAAGGTCGATTTCGATGACGGCAGCCTGCTGCTGGAAGCGCGCCTGCAGCAGGTCGGCGCGCACGACACGCAGCACGCGCTGCGCGTCGAGCACGTCGAGGATGCCACGCTCGCCAAAGCGGTAGGCCGCCTGCGCCACGCGCAAGGCGGCTTCGGCGTCGCGGATGGCGCCGGTGCCCAGGGCCTCGACGCGCAGGCGCGCCATCTCCAGCGCCATGACGGCAGCGTCGAGCTGCAGCTGCAGCTCGACCTGGCGGCCTTCGAGGCGGGTGCGCGCGCGCAGCTGCTCGGCCTGCGCCTCGTCGCGCGGGCCGCGCTTCTGGTCGAACAGGGGCACCTGGATGCTGGCGCCCACGATGTTCTGGCGGTTGTCGGGCTCGCGGGTGTCGGTGTAGCGCAGCTCCACGCCGGGCCAGCGGCTGGCACCGGCCTCGCGCACGCGCGCCTGCTGGCGCTCCTGCTCGGCGCGCAGGGCCTGCAACTCGGGGTTGTGCGCCAGCATCAGCTCGCGCAGCAGGCTGGGGTTGAGCGGCGGCAGCGTGTCGCCCAGGTCGGCGTTCAGGGTCCAGCCCGCGGGCAGCTGGCCGGCGGCCAGCTGGTTGAGACGGATGCGCGCCTGCTCCACCGCCAGCTGGGCCGTCTGCTGGCGCTGGCGTGCGCTGATGAATTCGGCCTCGGCCTTGATGATTTCGTAGCGCGCCGCCTCGCCGCTGTCCACGCGCACGCGCACGCGTTCGCGCGTCTGCTCCAGCAGGGTCAGCTCGTCGGCCGCGGCGCGCGCTTCCTCGATGCGCAGCAGCAGCTCGTAGGCGCGCACGCGCACCTGCGCCACCACCTCGCTGCGGGTCATGCCCACCTGGGCCTCGCTGCTGCGCAGACCCTGCTCGGCCGCGTCGACGCGCGCGCTGCGCAGCCAGGGGTTCTCGATCATCTGCGAGACCCCCCAGGCGCTGACGTTGCCGCTGCTGCCGCCATTGCTGGGGCGAAAACGGCCGTCACCGAATTCGAGGCGCGGATTGGGCAGGGCGCCGGCCGTGCGGATGCCCGCCTGGGCCTGTTCGCGCGAGCGCTGCGACATCTGCAAGGTGGGGTTGTGCGTGAGCACGATGTTCACCAGCTCGCCCAGGCCATAGGCCGGGCCGGACGCTGCCGCGGCGGTGGCGGGGGGCGCGGACGGCGCCGCCGTCTGCGCCATCAGGCTGGTCAAGGGCCCGAGCAACAGGCCACCCACCCAGAGACGCAAGGTCGTCGATTTCATCAAAGGAATCCTCGGAAAATTTGGCTGGCGCGAGCCGACCCGGGCCTTTGCCCATGGCCGGTCGCGTCACCTACGGAACAGGAGTGCGGGAGCGTCAGCCCAGGCGGGCTGGCGGGCGCAGCAGGGGCTGCGGCTCGGTCTGCGTGAGCGCGGGCTGGGGGCCCTGCATCGGCACGGACTGTGCGGCCAGCTGCCACACCGGCTGGCGGGGCAGGACTTCCAGGTCCGCCACCTCATTGAGCACGCGCTCGACCGGCGTCGTCTTCACGGGCGCCGGCTTGCGACAGACCACTTCGACACTCGGCATCGCTGCGCTGTCCAGCACGGCTTCGGCATCGGCCGGCAGCAGCTTGAAGCCGGCCAGCTCACTGCCCGCCATGGGCGGCGGCGTGGCGTGGGCCTGGGTCCAGGACCACAGCAAGCCGCCCGCCAGCAACAGGAAAGCCAGCACGCGCAGCAGCCCCAGCCGGCGCGGGGCCGGACGTGAAATCGCTAGGGGTTGAGGGTGCATGGCGGGTTTCCTGTGGATCAAGACATGGCCTTGATTCGCAAGAATTAGGCCACATCGGTGTTTTCCCTAGGTGAAGCGGGGATTCATGGCACGTAAAGCCAGACTCCGCCTTGAGAAGTTCAGACCCCCAGGTAACGGTGCCAGAGGCCGGGATCGGCCGCCAGCTCGGCCGACGGGCCCGCCCAGACCACACGGCCGCGTTCGATGATGGTGTGACGATCAGCCAGTTGGATGAGTCGCTGCACGTACTTGTCGATCACCAGGATGCTCTGGCCCTGCGCGCGCAACCGGTCCAGGCAGGCCCAGATCTGTTCGCGGATCAGCGGCGCCAGGCCCTCGCTGGCTTCGTCCAGGATCAGCAGCTGCGGGTTGGTCATCAGCGCGCGGCCGATGGCCAGCATCTGCTGCTCGCCGCCCGAGAGCTGGTTGCCCATGTGGCGCCGGCGCCCCGGCAAGGCGGGGAAGAGTTCGTAGACACGCTCCAGCGTCCAGGGCTGAGAAGAGGCGCGGCGATTCGCCGCGAAGGCGCGCAGGTTCTCTTCGACCGTCAGGTTCGGGAAGATCTGCCGGCCCTCGGGCACCAGGGCCAGGCCCATGCGCGCGATGCGGTCCGGGCTGAGACCGTCGATGCGTTCGCCGAGGAAACGCACCGCGCCAGTGCGCGGCGGCGTGAGCCCCAGGATGGAGCGCACGGTGGTGGTCTTGCCCATGCCGTTGCGCCCCAGCAGAGTGGCCACACCGCCTGACTCGACCGTGAAGCTGATGCCGAACAGCACCTGGCTGGCGCCGTAGGCAGTCTGCAGATCGGTGACTTCCAGCAATGCACTCATACCAGACCCCTGCGCCGCAAGACACGGTGCTCCAGCACAAGGACCACGAGCGTGAGCAGCAGGATGGCAGCGCCGTGCCACTCCATGGCACGCTGCGCGTCCCGGGCCGCGGCCTCGTAACTGGCCTTGAACTCGGCATGGACCCGGTGCACGGGGCCGCAGTGCAGCTCCCAGATGCGGAAACGCTCGTCCGACACCCAGCGCATGGGCACGCCCAGCACATAGCCCATGCAGCCCGGCAGGCTGTCGCGCTCCCCGGCTTCGTCCAGCGGCGTGCGCGCGGTGGCAAGCAAGGCCGCCGACACCGGGAACTCCATGCTGCGCTGCGTTTCGTCGGCCAGCCGCACCTGCAGATGCGGCACACGGTCCTGCAGCTGCAGCACCTCGACCGGCATCTGCACCAGTTGCTCGGGTTCGGGCACCGGGTTGAGCGGGTCCACGCACAGGAGATAGCCCAGGTGCAGCTGCAACAGGAGACCGACGAGGAGGGTCAGGGGATGGAAACGCCACCAGGAGCGCGCGGTGCGCGCCACGGGCGGAACCATGGATGTCGGGGTCGGATGCAGCATCAGGCGCCCTCCCCGACTTCGTCGCCCAGGTAGGCGCGCCGCACCTCGGCGTCAGCGCGGATGGCAGCCGGCGCCCCGCTGGCGATGATGCGGCCGGCGACGAGCACCGAGATGGTGTCGGCCAGGCGGAAGACGGCGTCCATGTCGTGCTCCACCAGCAGCAGGGTCAGCTGACCACGCAGGCCCAGCAGCAGGGCCACCATGCGCTCGGACTCCTCAGGCCCCATGCCGGCCATGGGCTCGTCCAGCAGCAGCAACTTCGCACCGGTGGCCAGCGCAATGCCCACCTCCAGCTGGCGCTGCTCGCCGTGCGAGAGCGCACCGGCCAGCTGGGCCAGCCGCTGGCCCAGGCCCACGCGCTCCAGCACGGCCGCAGCCTGCGCATAACGTTGTTGCTCGGCGCGTGCCGCGCCCCAGAAGCGCAAGCTGCTGCCGCTGCGCGCCTGCAGGGCCAGGGCCACGTTGTCGAGCACCGAGAGGCGCTGAAAGATGCTGGTGATCTGGTAGGACCGGGCCAGGCCGCGGTGCACACGCTCGTGCATGGACAGCGGCGTGATGTCGGCCCCGTCGAAAGTGATGGCCCCGGCATCGGGTGCCAGCGCGCCCGAGAGCTGCTGGATCAGCGTGGTCTTGCCCGCGCCGTTGGGGCCGATGAGCGCGTGGATCTCGCCGGCGCGCACGCTCAGGTCGAGCTGGTCCGTGGCGACCAGGCCGCCATAACGCTTGAGCAGTCCGCGCACCTGAAGCAAATCAGTCACGGTTGCTCCTTGCGCTTGAACAGGCTCATCAGGCCATTGGGTGCGGCCAGGACCACGGCCAGCAAGGCAGCACCCAGCGCGAACTGCCAGTAGATGGTGTAGTGGCTCAGCACCTCTTCGAGCAGCAGGAAGACCACGGCGCCGATCACGCCGCCCCACAAGTGGCCCACGCCGCCCAGGATGACCATGACCATCAGCAGGCCCGACTGGCCCCACTGCATCATGGACGGGCTGACGAAACCGCCCAGGCTGGCCAGCAGTGCGCCGGCCAGACCCGCCAGCGCCCCGGCGATGACAAAGGCGGCGAGCCGGTGGCCGTAGACCGCAAAACCCACGGCCTCCATGCGCGCCTCGTTCTCGCGCATGGCCTGCAGGGCGTGGCCGAAGCGCGCGTTGAGCAGGCGCCAGACGAAAAGCAGGGCCAGCGTCACCAGGGCCAGCGTGGTCCAGTAGAAGGTGCGCTCGTTGGCCAGCTCCAGGCCGCCGCCCAGGGTGCCGCGCGCGGCGAGCGACAGGCCGTCGTCACCACCATAAGCCTTGGTGGAGAGGGCCAGGTAATAGAGCATCTGGGCAAAGGCCAGCGTGATCATGATGAAGTAGACACCGCGCGTGCGCAGGCTGATGGCGCCGATCAGCGCCGCGAAGAGCGCGGACACGAGCATCGCGGCAGGCCACAGGACCCAGGCCGACGTCACACCGGATTGCAGCAGCACACCGGCCGTGTAGGCGCCCACGCCCACAAAGGCCGCGTGGCCGAAGCTCACCAACCCACCGAAACCCAGGATCAGGTTGAGACTGGTAGCGGCCAGCGCGAAGATCAGGATGCGCGCGGCCAGCCCGAGGTAGAAGTCGCCACCGATCAGCGGCGTGATCAGCGGCAGGGCCAGCAGGAGTGCGAAAAGCGGCAGCGCCCAGCGCCAGCCCAACGCGTGGTCGAGCAGGCTGCGCTGCGACACGTCGGGTTCAGCCATGGGCAGGGAACAGGCCACGCGGCTTGAAGAAGAGCACGGCGGCCATCAGCACGTAGATCAGGATGGAGGCCACCGCCGGCCCGGCGTTGTCGGCCGCGGCGGGCCCGAGCACCGCGCCGAACAGCAGCGGGATCAGCGCACGGCCGGCGGTGTCCACCACGCCAACCAGTAGCGCCCCGAGCAGCGCGCCGCGCACCGAGCCGATGCCGCCGATGACGATGACCACAAAGGCCAGGATCAGGATGCTTTCGCCCATGCCCACCTGCACGGCCAGCAGCGGGCCCAGCAGACCACCGGCCACGGCGCACAGCGCAGCCCCCAGGCCGAAGAGCGCGGTGAACAGCGCGCGCACCGGCACCCCCATGGCCAGGGCCATCTCGCGGTTCGACGCACCGGCGCGCAGCTGCATGCCGATGCGCGTGCGCGTGATCAGCAGCCACAGGCCCAGCGCCACGAGCAGGCCGACACCGATGATGAGCAGGCGGTAGGCCGGGTAATAGAAGCCGCTGAGCAGTTCGACCGGACCGGACAAAGAATCCGGCGGACTCAGTAGCACGGGTTGTGAGCCCCAGATGAAACGCACGGCCTCGTTGCACATGAGCAGGATGGCAAAGGTGCCCAGCACCTGCGAGAGATGGTCACGCGTGTAGAGGCGGCGCAGCACGGTGAGCTCCAGCAGCACGCCGAAGAGAGCCGCACCGGCGACGCCGGCGGCCAGACCGATCCAGAAGGAGCCGCTGGCCGTGGTGGCCGCAGCCACCAGATAGGCCCCCACCATGTAGAGCGAGCCGTGCGCCAGGTTGATCATGTCCATGATGCCGAAGACCAGGGTGAGCCCGGCCGCCAGCAAAAAGAGCATGAGCCCGAACTGCAGGCCGTTGAGGGCCTGCTCCAGGATAAAAATGCCGGTCATCGCCTACAGGGACACGTGTCGCAGATCAGAGCCCCGGCATCTTGCAGTTGGCGGCGTAGGCGTCGGCGTGGTTCTTGAAGATGGTGCCGAGGGTGCGGTTGGTCACGCGGCCCTTGCTGTCCTGGGTGATGACACGCAGGTGGTAGTCCTGGATGGGGAACTGGTTGCTGTTGAACTTGAAGTTGCCGCGCACGGAATCGAACTTGGCAGCCTTGAGGGCCGTGTGCACCGCGGCCTTGTCGTCGAGCTTGCCCTTGCTGTCGCGCACGGCGGCACCGATCAGCTGAGCCGCGTCATAACCCTGGGAAGCGTAGAGCGTGGGCAGGCGGCCGTATTCCTTCTCGAAGGCGGCCACGAACTTCTTGTTGGCGGCGTTGTCCAGGTCATGCGCCCACTGCGAGGTGTTGAACATGCCCAGCATGGGGTTGCCCACGGCGCGGATCACGTCCTCGTCACCCGAGAAGCCGGGGCCGAAGAGCGTCATGTCCTTGGACAGGCCGGCGCCGACGAACTGCTT
>Ga0208633_100440_pt1 | contig 11152 bp, 6 predicted proteins | sample LakWasMet63_LOW9_2_FD_183895 | JGI IMG/M metagenome (GOLD analysis project Ga0208633, IMG submission 183895) | Freshwater sediment methanotrophic microbial communities from Lake Washington under simulated oxygen tension - Sediment Metagenome... | ecosystem: Environmental > Aquatic > Freshwater >...
AGTGCCTTGGCCGTGGCCTCGCCCACGTGGCGGATGCCCAGGCCGAAGATGAAACGCGGCAAGGTAGTCTGTTTGGATTTCTCCAGCGCGTCGACAATGTTCTGCGCCGACTTGTCTGCCATGCGCTCCAGGCTGGCCAGCGCCACCAGGCCCAGGCGGTAGAGGTCCGGCAAGGTCTTGACGACTCCGCCGTCAACCAGCTGGTCCACCAGCTTCTCGCCCAGGCCCTCGACCTCGACCGCGCGGCGCTGGGCAAAGTGCAGGATGGCCTGCTTGCGCTGGGCGCTGCAGAACAGGCCGCCGGTGCAACGGTGGTTGGCCTCACCCTTCTCTCGTACTACATCGCTATCGCATACAGGACACTTCTTGGGCATCGGAAAATTACGCACATAAGGATCACGCGCTTTAGGTGGTGACACCACAACGTCATTGCCAGCCATGACGACATCACCACCAACAGCAGTGGGATCAAAGCGTCCGACGACTTCAGGAATCACATCACCTGCTCGACGTACTATCACCAAGTCGCCCACACGCACGCTCTTCTTGCGCATTTCAAACAGGTTATGGAGCGTAGCGTTGCTCACCGTAGTGCCGCCGACGAAGACCGGCTCCAGTTTGGCCACGGGCGTGAGCTTGCCGGTACGACCGACTTGGATCTCAATATCGTTGAGCCGTGTCACCTGCTCCTGCGCCGGGTACTTGTGCGCCACGGCCCAGCGCGGCTCGCGCGTCACGAAGCCCATCTGCTCCTGCAGGGCCAGGCTGTTGACCTTGTAGACCACGCCGTCAATGTCATAGGGCAGGCTGTCGCGCAGCGCGCCGATGCGCTGGTGATAGGCCACCAGTTCTTCCGCGCCCCTTGCCAGGGCAACATGCTCGCAGACCGGCAAGCCCCAGGCCTTCAATCCCTGCATCAGGTCATAGTGGCTCTGAAAATGCAGCGCCCCCGGCGTCACCTCACCCAAGCCGTAGGCGAAAAAGCTCAGCGGACGCTGCGCGGCAATGGATGGGTCAAGCTGGCGCACGGCCCCCGCGGCGGCATTGCGCGGATTGACGAAGGTCTTCTCACCTTTCTCGCGCTGTTTCTCGTTCAGGGCCTCGAAGTCATCACGACGCAGGTAGACCTCGCCGCGCACTTCCAGCACGAGTGGAACGCCATCCGGCAGGCGCAAGGGGATCTGCCCGATGGTGCGGATGTTCTGCGTCACGTCCTCGCCCACCTCGCCGTCGCCGCGCGTAGCGGCCTGTACCAGCACACCCTGCTCATACCGCAGGTTGATGGCCAGGCCGTCGAACTTGGGCTCGGCGGCGTACTCGACGGGGGGATCGCTTTCCGTCAGGCCAAGTTCGCGCCGCACGCGCGCATCGAAGTTCTGCGCCCCGCTGGCCTCGGTATCGGTCTCGGTGCGGATGCTCAGCATGGGCACGGCATGGCGCACGCTGGCGAAATGGTCCAGCGGCCGACCACCCACGCGTTGGGTAGGCGAGTCCGGCGACAGCAGCTCGGGATGTGCAGCCTCAATGGCCTGCAATTCACGGAACAGCCGGTCGTACTCGGCGTCCGGAATTTCGGGCGCATCCAGCACGTAGTAGCGGTGCGCGTGGTGGTGCAGCAGGCGGTGCAGTTCCTGCACACGCTGCAAGTCAGGGCCGCCAGCGGGCGCCGCGTCGAACAGGTCGGACGTGCTCATCGAATCCAGGGGTCAAAATTTCAGGAGAACAGACGGCGCGCCAGTGCCGAGCCGGCTGACAACTCGCGCTCGTCGAGCTTGTCGTAGAGGTTCTCGAGCTCCGAGCCGATCAGATCCATGGCGTCGGTGCTCAGGGGCTGGCCGTTGTCGTCGGTGATCTGGCCGTCCATCACCTCGGCCAGGCGCGTGGCGGTCTCGCGCAGGCGCACATAGGGCTGCTCGGAGCGTGCCACCTGGGACACATCCAGGCTCAAGGTCATCTCGCGGATGGCGGTCTGGGCCGGGTCTTCAGCCTGGGCCGCCTGCGCGTCGTAATGCAGGCCCAGCACGGGCGGCTGGCCGCCCACGCTGGCTGGCAGCACCATCCGCCCCGGCAGCACGCCGGCCACGAAACCCAGCCGTGCCGCGTTCTGTTGCACATAACCGGCGCTCCAGGCGGTGTGGCGCGCGCGCAGGGTGACGCTGAGCTGCGCGTCATGCTCGCTGGCGAAGGCATCGAGTTCGCGCGCACGCGCCACGGCATCGAGCATGTCGGGAAATTCGGGGGTGCCGCCCACGGCGTCGGCCAGGGCCTGCGTCTTCATGACAAACTCGGAATATTCGATCTCGTTGAGCGCCCCGGCACGGTTGGCCAGTTGCACACCGGCCTGCAGGGCGCTGTAGCGCCGACCAGGCTGAGGCGGCTCCCAGGCCCCGGTGGCCTGGTCCAGGCCCTCGATGGCATAGGGCTTGCTGCCCACACGGCGCGTGGCCGGCATGTGCTGCAGCACGGCCTCGCCGCTCACCGGATGTTCGAGCTCGATGGTCGCACTGACGTCGATCAGCGGGTCCAGCGGGGCTTTCCTGTCCTGCATCGTCGGCAGCAGGAGCCCGTCCTCATCGGCCCTGCCGACCGCAGCAGGCGCCGCCGGATCGAGCGTGAGCCCGTCCAGCCCATGCGGCTCGACGGGGGCGACTTCAGGCTCGGCCAGGCGGGGCTGGTTGCGCCGCGCCGTCCAGGCGCCATGGACCACCAGGGCGGCCAGCAGCAGGACGCCGGCGATGGCCAGTCCGATTTGCAGTTTGCTCATCGGTGCCAGACTTCCCTATGCTTCAGGCCGCCTCGGCCATGGAAACGGCGGATTCCATGTCCACCGCCACGATGCGCGAGACACCCTGCTCCTGCATGGTCACGCCGATCAACTGCTCGGCCATTTCCATGGCGATCTTGTTGTGGCTGATGAAGAGGAACTGGGTGCCCTTGCTCATGCTGCTCACCAGCTTGGCATAACGCTCGGTGTTGGCGTCGTCCAGCGGCGCGTCCACCTCGTCCAGCAGGCAGAAGGGCGCGGGGTTGAGCTGGAAGATGGCGAACACCAGCGCGATGGCCGTCAGCGCCTTCTCGCCGCCCGAGAGCAGGTGGATGGTCTGGTTCTTCTTGCCCGGCGGCTGGGCCATGACCTGCACGCCGGCGTCCAGGATCTCGTCGCCGGTCATGATGAGTCGGGCCTGGCCACCACCGAAGAGCTCGGGGAACATCTTGCCGAAGTGCTCGTTGACGGTCTTGAAAGTGCCGGCCAGCAGTTCGCGGGTTTCGCCGTCGATCTTGCGGATGGCATCTTCCAGCGTGTTCATCGCCAGGTTCAGGTCGGCCGATTGCGCGTCCAGGAAGTGCTTGCGTTCGCTCGCGCTGGCCAGCTCTTCCAGGGCCGCCAGGTTGACCGCCCCCAGGGCCGCGATCTCGCGGTTCAGGCGGTCGATCTCGCCCTGCAGGCCGGTGAGGCGCACATTGCCCTCTTCGATGGATTTGGCGACGGCTTCCAGGTCGGCCTGGGCATCGGCCAGCAGCTGGGCGTACTGCTCGAAGCCCAGGCGAGCGGCCTGTTCCTTGAGCTGCATGTCCTGGATACGCTGGCGCAGCGGGTCGAGTTCGCGCTCCAGCTTGATGCGGCGCTCGTCGCTGGCGCGCAGCTTGGCGGTCAGGTCGTCGTATTCGCTGCGCTTGGCGCCCAGGGCCTGCTCGCGTTCCAGCTTGAGCGCCAGCGCGTTCTGCAGGCCGGCCTGGGCGGCGGCGTCGGTCAGGCGGGCCAGCTCGTCGCGGGCACGCTGTTCTTCGGTGGTGATGGTGGCCGCCTGCTGATCTGCGGTGTCGATGGCACGGGCCAGTTCGGCCTTGCGGGCGTCCAGCGTGCGCAGCGAGAAGGTGGCCTCCTGGGCCTGGCGCTCCAGGCTGCGCTGCTGCTCGCGGCAGGCATTGAGTTTGCGCTCGGCCTCCAACACGCGCTCGTCGAGCTGGGCATGACGCTCCTGGCTGTCGGCCAGTTGCATGTCCAGTTCCTCGAAGCGGCCTTCGGCGGCCACACGGCGTTCCTGCAGCTCTTCCAGCAGGGCATCGACTTCGGCCAGGTCGCCGGCGATCTGCTCGCTGCGCGCGCGGGTCTGTTCGGCCAGCTGCGTCAGGCGCAGGGTCTCGACCTGCAGCTCGTGGGCGCGGCTCTGGGTCTCGCTGGCTTCACGGCGCGCGGTCACCAGGCGCTGGGAGGCGTCGGCGTAGGCGGCCTCGGCGCGCACGAGGGCGCTACGGGCCTCTTCGTTGATGAGCGACTGGGCGCGCAGCTGTTTTTCCAGGTTTTCGATTTCCTGGGCGCGGGCCAGCAGGCCGGCCTGCTCGGAGTCCTGGGCGTAGAAGCTCACGCTGTGCGCGGTGACGGCGTGGCCGCTCTTCACATAAAGCGTCTCGCCCGGCTGCAGCTGGGTCCGCTGGGCCAGGGCTTCCTCGAAGCTCTGCGCCACATAGCAGCCCTGCAGCCAGTCCACCAGCACGGCCTTGAGGCCGGCGTCGTTCACACGCAGCAGATCGGCCAGACGCGGCAGACCGCCGGCCTTCTCGGGCGCACCGGCGGACGGCGCACTGTAGAAGGCCAGCTTGGCCGGCGGCGCGTCGTTGCCGAAGGCCTTGACCATGTCGATGCGGCTGACTTCCAGCGCACCCATGCGCTCGCGCAAGGCGGCCTCCAGGGCGCTTTCCCAGCCCTGCTCGATATGCAGCTTGGTCCACAGCGCCTGCAGGTCGGCCAGGCCGTGTTTGGCCAGCCAGGGCTGCAACTTGCCGTCGGTCTTGACCTTCTCCTGCAGGGCCTTGAGCGCTTCCATGCGCGCCGACAGGTCGGCCTGGCGGGCCGATTCGGTGTTGACCGTTTCTTGCTGGGTGCGCCGTGCTTCGTCGAGCTGCGGCACGCTGTCCTGCAACTCGTGCAGGCGGGCGTCGGCCACGGCAGCGGCTTCGCTGGCCTGGGCCGACTGGGTCTGCAGGTTCTGCAGGCGGGCCTCATCCGGCGCGGCCAGGGCCTTGCGGTCGGTGTCCAGGCGTTCGCGGCGCTGGTTCAGCTGGCGCGACTGCTCTTCGATGCTGCGCTGCTCGGCAGCCAGCACCTGGATCTGCTGCTGCACCTGGGTCACGCTGCCGCGCTGCTCGTTGGCGCGGCTCTGGGCCTGGCGCAGGGCCTCTTCCATGTCAGGCAGGGCCTGGGCCTGCTCTTCCAGCTGGGCGGCCAGTTCGGTGGTCTTCTCTTCGCCCACCAGGGCCAGCTCGGCCAGGCTTTCGATCTCGGCCTGGGCGTCCTGCTTGCGCGTGGCCCACTGGGCGGTCTGCTCCTTCAGGGTGACCAGGCGCTCCTCGACGCGCTGACGGCCCTCGACCACGAAACGGATCTCGGCCTCCAGCCGCCCCACCTCGGTGCTGGCCTCATAGAGCAGGCCCTGGGCCTGGTTGACCTGGTCGCCGGCGGCGTAATGCGCCTGGCGGATGGTCTCCAGATCGGCTTCGATGTGGCGCAGATCGGCCACGCGCGACTCGAGTTCGATGACGGCCTTCTCGCCCTCTTGTTTGATCCGGGTCTGGTCGGCCTCGGCCTCGGAGCGCCGCAGGTACCAGAGCTGCTGCTGCTTGAGCGTGGCATCGGCCTGAAGGGTGTTGTACTTCTGCGCAACTTCGGCCTGGCGCTCGAGCTTTTCCAGGTTGGCGTTGAGTTCGCGCAGGATGTCCTCGACCCGGGTCAGGTTCTCGCGCGTGTCTGACAGGCGGTTCTCGGTCTCGCGGCGACGTTCCTTGTACTTGGAGACACCGGCAGCCTCCTCGAGGAACAGGCGCAATTCCTCAGGCTTGGATTCGATGATGCGGCTGATGGTGCCCTGGCCGATGATGGCGTAGGCCCGCGGCCCCAGGCCCGTGCCCAGGAACACGTCCTGCACGTCGCGCCGGCGCACCGGCTGGTTATTGATGTAGTAGCTGCTGGTGCCGTCGCGTGTCAGCACACGCTTGACGGCGATCTCGGCGTACTGGCTCCACTGGCCGCCGGCACGGTGGTCGGCATTGTCGAACACCAGCTCCACGCTGGAACGGCTGGCCGGCTTGCGCGTGGTGGTGCCGTTGAAGATCACGTCCTGCATGGACTCGCCACGCAGCTCGCTGGCGCGGCTTTCGCCCAGCACCCAGCGCACGGCATCCATGATGTTGGACTTGCCGCAGCCGTTGGGGCCGACCACACCGACCAGTTGCCCGGGCAGCAAGAAATTGGTCGGTTCGGCGAAGGACTTGAACCCGGAAAGCTTGATGGAGGTGAGACGCACGGTGAGAACAGTCTGGTGGCGGGAACAGCCTGAAATCATACCGTCCCGGCCCGCACGAAAATCCTGCGCTGATGCGGGATGTGTGCTACGGGAAAACCCGACTCGGTTGCATTTGTACACATTGCCACGCCCTGCGTCATGGCGGCCGCCTGACGGACCGTGTAGATTCACGCCATTTCACCGGCTCCCCACAGAAACTCCCCCATCATGAATCAGGCCGCCAGCGAGACGCAGAAGAACGACGTGCTGCAAATCAGCCTCAAGGAGCTTGGCCTGCGCCCGGGCATCGCGCTGCAGGTTCGCCGGTTGGTGGAAGGCGCCAGCAAGAAGGAGGGCCAGCTCTTCGGCGCCATCGAGAACCGGGGCGTCATGGTGGGCCCGCAAGGCCCGGAGGGCGAGGACACCGGCCTGACCGAGGGCGACGTCTGCATCGTGCGGGGTTTTACCGGCCAGCATGAGTTTTCCTTCATCAGCAAGGTGCTGCAGACCTACGAGAAGCCTTTCGTGTATGCCCTGCTGGCCTATCCAGCCCAGGTCGATGCCCGCCAGGTGCGCCAGTCCCTGCGGACCAAGACCAGTTGGCCCGTCACCGTGCAGATCGGAGAACTCAAGCTGGACGGCCAGTTGCTGGACATCAGCATGCAGGGCGCCATGATCAGCACGCCCGCCGCCGCCGCCGCGGTGGGCAAGACCCTCGAGCTCAGCATCGGCGCCGTGGTCGAAGGCGAGCCCACCACCCTCGCACTCAAGGCCACGGTCTGCCACGCCCACAAGGCCGCAGACGGCACGCGCCACTTCACCGGCATGGCCTTTCACGGCCTGAACCAGCAGGACAAGCTGGTGCTGCATTACCTCACCAAGACCCCGCAAAGCTGAGACCAGCCACGCCGGGCGAGGGATGCCCTTCACTTTCTTGGGTGAATGTGCGCGACCGGACCGCCCGGTATCTGCCTTCCCTTAGATTCGACCAGTTCGCATCTAAGGTCATTCATGAATCCACAAGTTGTTTCGAGCTACGACGGCACCTATGTCGCGCTCTCTTTCCTCATCGCCTTCATCGGTTCCTTTGTCGCACTGACGGCGGCCCGCCGCGTCGTCGGCCCCGAAGGCCGCATCAACCATTTCGACCTGATGGCCGCCACGCTGGCGCTGGGTGGCATCGGCGTCTGGACCATGCATTTCATCGGCATGGCCGCGCTGAAGATGGACCTGCGCGTGGGCTATTCCATGACCGAAACCGTCATTTCGCTGGTGGTGGTCTGCCTGGCCACCGGTTTCGGCCTGACGTATGTGGCCCGAGATCCCTCCAACAAGACCCGGCTGTTGACGGCTGGCGCCTCTCTGGGACTGGGTGTGGCCGTCATGCATTACCTGGGCATGTACGGCATGCGCTTTGGCGGCTACATCAACTGGTCCTTCCTGCTGGTGGCGGCTTCCCTCCTGATCGCCGTCGTGGCGGCGACCGCAGCCCTCTGGCTGGCCTTCAACACCAAACCTCTGGCGCTGCGCCTGCTGGCGGCCGTCGTCATGGCCGTGGCCGTCTGCGCCATGCACTACACCGGCATGGCCGCGGCCGATTTCGTCTGCACCACCCCGGACCGGCAGGCACTTCCCCGCGGCTTTGGTGTCATCAACTCGACCGACCTGCCCGAGGTCGTGATGGTCATGTCCATCGGCATCGCCCTGGTGCTGTCCATCGACCTGCTGACGCAGAAGGTCCTGGGAGCCGCCAAGCGGCGGGTGCGCTGAACCCTGAGGGGGGTTGCCGCCCCCTCCTCTGTTACGCCGGGGAGTTCCGGGATAATTCCCCCTCATGAACCCCCTGCTCCAACGACTGCAGCCCTATCCTTTCGAACGGCTGCGGCAGCTTTTTGCCGGCATCACCCCCAACCCGGCCTATCGCCCCATCAGCCTGGGCATCGGTGAGCCCAAGCACGCCACGCCCGACTTCATCAAGCGCGCCCTCAGCGACGCGCTGGACACCGGCCTGACCGGCTACCCCCCGACCGCCGGTGAGCCGGCGCTCAGGGAGGCCATGGCCGGCTGGCTGCAGCGCCGTTATGGCGTCACGCTCAACCCGACCGGCCAGATCCTGCCGGTCAATGGCTCGCGCGAGGCCCTGTTTGCGCTGACGCAGACCGTGGTCGACGGCAACCAGCCCGGCGCCCTGGTCCTGTGCCCGAACCCCTTCTATCAAATCTACGAAGGCGCCGCGCTGCTGGCGGGCGCCCAGCCGTATTACGTGCCCAGCGACCCGGCGCGCAATTTCGCCGTGGACTGGGACAGCGTGCCCGCCGAGGTCTGGGCCCGTACCCAGCTGATCTTCACCTGCTCACCCGGCAACCCGACCGGTGCCGTGATGCCGCTGGAAGAATGGAAGAAGCTGTTCGACTTGAGCGATCGCTACGGCTTCGTCATCGCCTCCGACGAGTGTTACAGCGAGATTTACTTCCGGGACGAGCCGCCGCTGGGCGGACTGGAGGCGGCCTTGAAACTGGGTCGCGGCGACTTCAGGAACCTGATCGCGCTGACCAGTCTCTCCAAACGCAGCAATGTGCCGGGCATGCGCAGCGGCTTCGTGGCCGGCGATGCGGCCATCATGAAGGCCTTCCTGCTCTACCGCACCTACCACGGCAGCGCCATGAGCCACGTGGTGCAGGCCGCCAGCATCGCGGCCTGGAACGACGAACAGCACGTCATCGAGAACCGCAACCTCTACCGCGCCAAGTTTGCCCAGGTCACGCCCATGCTGAGCGCCGTGATGGACGTGGCCCTGCCCGACGCGGCCTTCTACCTCTGGGCCGGCGTACAGGGCAGCGACACCGATTTCGCCCGCGATCTCTACGCTCTTTACAATGTGACTGTTTTGCCCGGCAGCTATCTGGCGCGCGAGGCCCGCGGCTTCAACCCCGGCGCCGGGCGCGTGCGCATGGCGCTGGTGGCCGAAACCGCCGAATGCGCGGAAGCGGCCGAACGCATCATTCAATTTGTCCAATCCAGAAACTGAAAATCCGAGTCACACACATGAGCCAACAACTGCAACAGATCATCGAAGCTGCCTGGGAAAACCGCGCCAACATCTCCGTCAAGTCCGCGCCCAAGGAAGTGGCGGACGCCGTCGAACACGTGATCTCCGAGATGAACAAGGGCCGCCTGCGCGTGGCAACGCGCGAGTCCGTGGGCAAGTGGACGGTGCACCAGTGGATCAAGAAGGCTGTGCTGCTGTCCTTCCGCCTCAAGGACAACGAGGTCATCAAGGCCGGCGACCTGGGTTTCTACGACAAGGTGCAGACCAAGTTCGCCCACCTCTCGGCTGAGGAAATGGCCGCCACCGGCGTGCGCGTGGTGCCGCCGGCCGTGGCCCGCCGCGGCAGCTTCATTGCCAAGGGCGCCATCCTGATGCCCAGCTACGTGAACATCGGCGCCTACGTCGACGAGAACACCATGGTCGACACCTGGGCCACCGTGGGCTCCTGCGCCCAGATCGGCAAGAACGTGCACCTCTCGGGCGGCGTCGGCATCGGCGGCGTGCTGGAGCCCGTGCAGGCCGGCCCGACCATCATCGAGGACAACTGCTTCATCGGCGCGCGCTCAGAAATCGTCGAGGGCGTGGTGGTCGAGGAAAACTCGGTCATCTCCATGGGCGTGTACATCGGCCAGAGCACCAAGATCTATGACCGCGCCACCGGCGAAGTCCACTATGGCCGCGTGCCAGCCGGCTCGGTGGTGGTGTCGGGCAACCTGCCCAGCGCCGACGGCAAGTACAGCCTGTATTGCGCCGTGATCGTCAAGCGCGTGGACGCGCAGACCCGCTCCAAGACCAGCCTGAACGACCTGTTGCGCGACTGATCACGCCGGCAACGGACGACCTCGATACACGATACAGGGAGAGCAGACATGAGCAGCACGACGGGCATGATGGAACGGATTCTGCGACTGATGTCCGAGAAAAAAGCCTCGGACATCTATCTGTCGGCCTTCTCACCGGCGCTCATCCGTATCAACGGCCAGTGCGTGCCGATCAACAACCAGCCGCTGCCGGCCGATGCGCCGCGCAACCTGCTGGCCGAGATCATCCCTGAGGAACGCATGGCCGAGCTCGATGCCTACAGCGAGCTCAACATGGGCTTCCCGCTGAAGGGCGTCGGGCGCTTCCGTCTGAGCGCGATGCGCCAGCGCGGCACGGTGGCCGCCGTGATCCGCTTCGTCTCGGGCGAGATCCCTTCGCTGGGCTCGCTCTCGCTGCCCCCCATCCTGGGCGACCTGATCATGGAAAAGCGCGGCCTGATCCTGATGGTGGGCGCCACCGGCATGGGCAAGAGCACCACGCTGGCAGCCATGATCGACTACCGCAACGAGAACGCCTCGGGCCACATCCTGACCATCGAGGACCCGATCGAGTACCTGTTCAAGAACAAGCGCTCCGTGGTCAACCAGCGCGAGATCGGCGCCGACACCAAGAACCTGGGCACGGCGCTGCAGAACGCGCTGCGCCAGGCCCCCGACGTGATCATGATCGGCGAAATCCGCGACCGCGAGACCATGTCCGCGGCCATCGCCTACGCCCAGTCCGGCCACCTCTGCCTGGCCACCATGCACGCCAACAACAGCTACCAGGCACTCAACCGTATCCTGAGCTTCTACCCGGTGGAAGTGCGCCAGACCATGCTGGGCGACCTCTCCAGCGCGCTCAAGGCCATCGTCTCGCAGCGCCTGCTGCGCACCACCACGGGCAGCCGCACCCCGGCGGTGGAGATCATGCTCAATACCAAGCTGATCTCGGACCTGATCGAGAAAGGCGACTTCTCCAGCATCAAGGAGGCGCTGGAAAAGGCCATGGCCGAAGGCTC
>Ga0208633_100444_pt1 | contig 11066 bp, 6 predicted proteins | sample LakWasMet63_LOW9_2_FD_183895 | JGI IMG/M metagenome (GOLD analysis project Ga0208633, IMG submission 183895) | Freshwater sediment methanotrophic microbial communities from Lake Washington under simulated oxygen tension - Sediment Metagenome... | ecosystem: Environmental > Aquatic > Freshwater >...
CCGCCCGCGCGTGGGCGGCACCCTGGTCACCAGCGGCCCCTACGGATGGATCCGCCACCCCATGTACACCGCCTTCCTGCTCGGCACCTGGGCCCTGGCCTGGACAGCTGCGAGCGACGAAGCCTGGCTGGCCTGGTGGGCGCTGTCCCTGGTGCTGTGGTTCAAGTCCACGCTGGAAGAGCGCTGGATGCTGGCGCAGCATCCAGGCTATGTGCACTACAGGGAGCAGACCAAGCGGTTTGTGCCGTGGGTTTATTGATAAGTACCGGGCACCCCAACAACTTATGCCTGTTTTCGACCCGTTGTGGCTATTCGGGTAACGCGGCCATGCGACCGGTGCGCAGACAGACCCCTGCGCCTTCTAGGCGCTTGTTTCAATGGCGATCGGAACAAGACACTAGTCCCTGCCTTGTCCTTGGGTGTCACTCTCTTAGATTGAATTCGGCAATGGATGCGTGCAGTTAGTCCTTGCGGGGCGGTATTGACTCTTATCTTCGCTTTCGCCAATATCCCCAGGATAAACCGGTGGGCTAATGCGAGGCGCACGCCCGGCCTCCGAGCCTCGTACCGAGGCCTGCCTGTACCGATTAAAGGGAGTCTTCCATGGCCAAAATCAAGCCTGCCGCCGTTGTACCTAAAAGACCCGGCTTCTGGACCACCTTGCCCGGCATCCTCACCGGCTTGGCAGCGGCAATCGGCGCCATCACAACCTTAGTGGTCGCGCTGAAGAAGGAACCCGAAAAGCCTGCCGTTGGCGTTCCCTCTGCGAGCCCAACGGAGTCGGTCACAGCTACTAACAGCGCAAGCGCCGCCAAGTCGCCGGTCGCACCAGCACCAGGACTCACGTCCGTAGCTCCGTCGCAGACGGCTACAGTCGGAAATGGCGGGAATGCCATCAACGTCTCTGGAGGTGGCAATCAAGTCCGCGTGGGAAAGTGACCATGTTCAGTACCCCTCACGCCTTCCAAGCAGTCTTGGTCTTGGCGGCCAGCGCAGCGCTGGCCGCACCTCTCGACACCCATGCACAACAGAAGGCGGAAGCCAGGAACGGCGGGGTAGCTACGAACATCAGTGGCAACAACAACAGGGTCATCGTCAATCAATCTGACCCGAAGGTTGTCGAGATCCTTCAGCGTCTGGACAGGCGCAGTGCGGAGGAAGAAAAGCGCAACGCGGAAGTAGACAAGTTGCGCACCGAGAACGCCCAGCTGCGGCAGCAACTCGCAGAGGCGGTCGCCATCCAGGTTGCTCGGGCCCGATCTCCCGATGCCACCCTCGCAGATAAACGTGCCGTCATTGCACTGGAAGCCGGCGATACCAGGCCGACCGTGGAATTGCTGGCTCAGCGGGAAAAGGAAGCCGCACACCGATACCAAGAGGGGCTTAAGGCAGGGCGCGAAGCTGCTGACTTGGCGCGGCTGCAAGGCGCCTTGGCTTTCGGGCGAGACAGCAAAGCTGCGTTGGATGCATACCAGCGTGCGATCAGTTACGAGCCTGACGACTTCCAGTCCATGCACTACATCGGGGATCTGGAACAAATACAGGGACGCATCTCAGCGGCCCTTAGTGCGTACCGCAAGGGGCAGGAAATCGTCCGGAAGCTCGCCGCCTCCGACCCCAGCAACTCCGAGTGGCAGCGCGGCCTGGGCGTCAGCTACGACAGCATCGGCGACATCCAGCGCACGCAGGGCGATCTTGGCGGCGCACTCAAGAGCTTTCAGGCCAGCATGACCATCCGCCAGAAGCTCGCCGCCTCCCATCCCAACAACTCCGACTGGCAGCGCGGCCTGGGCGTCAGCTACGACAGAATCAGCGACATCCAGCGAAAGCAGGGCGATCTGGACGGCGCACTCAAGAGCGCTCAGGCCGGCATGGCCATCGCCCAGAAACTCGCCGCCTCCAACCCCAACAACTCCCTGTGGCAGCGCGACCTGGGCGTCAACTACAACAAGATCGGCGACACCCAGCATGCGCAGGGCGACCTGGGCGGCGCGCTCAAGAGTTTTCAGGCTGGCAGGGCCATCGCCGAAAAGCTCGCCGTCTCCAACCCCGGCAACTTCGATTGGCAGCGCGGCCTGGGTTTAAGCCACATCAGGATCGGCGACATCCAGCATAAGCAGGGCGATCTGGGCGGCGCGTTCAAGAGCTTTCAGTCCGGCATGGCCATCGCCCAGAAGCTCGCCGCCTCCGACCCCGGCAACTCCCTGTGGCAGCGCGATCTGAGCTTCAACCACGCCGTGATCGGCGACACCCAGCTTACCCAGGGCGACCTGGGCGGCGCGCTCAAGAGCTTTCAGGCTGGAATGGTCATCATCGAGAAGCTCGCCGTCTCCAATCCCGGCAACTCCGGGTGGCAGCGCGACCTGGGCTTAAGCCACAGCAGGATCGGCGACATCCAGCGTGCGCAGGGCGATCTAGGCAGCGCGCTCAAGAGCTTTCAGGCTGGAATGGTCATCATCGAGAAGCTCGCCGTCTCCAACCCCGGTAACTCCGACTGGCAGCGCGACCTGGGCTTAAGCCACATCAGGATCAGCGACATCCAGCATAAGCAGGGCGATCTGGACGGCGCGCTCAAGAGCGCTCAGGTCGGTATGGCCATCGCCCAGAAAATCGCCGTCTTCAACCCCAGTAACACCCTGTGGCAGCGCGACCTGGGCATAAGCCACTGCAGGATCGGCGACATCCAGCTTGACCAGGGCGATCTGGACGGCGCGCTCAAGAGCTTTCAGGCTGGCAGGGCCATCGCCCAGAAAATCGCCGCCTCCGACCCCAGCAACGCCCTTTGGCAGCGCGACCTCTTGGTTTCACTGTGGAGACTCTCAAAATTCCCTGAGAGCGGCGTTACTTGGACTCATGTCGTCGCGGCCATGGAAGACATGGCAAACCGAAAAGTTCTGTTGCCTGCAGAACTGAAACATTTAGAGCAGGCCCGTGAGAACGCGAAGGCTTTGGACAAGCCTTGACTGGCGATACTTCTGAGAAGCCACAGCGGGGACCTGGTAGTCGTATAGCCAGAAAGTTTTGCGCTGTCTGACAAAAGGTATGTCTGGCGGACCGCTCGTGGCCGAAATCGGCCTCTCAACACTGAATCGGATTCCTGCAAAACTTCTCCAGCTCCCGCACCGCCGCCTTGCCGGCCACCGCGTTCTTCGCCTTCGGCCCCACGTCCAGGCTCAGCTTGAACTCGTACTTGCGGAAGAAGTCGTCGAACAACTCGCCACCCAGCGTGGCGTAGGCCGTCAGCGTGTCGGCCTTGGCGTCGTGCTCCAGCAGCACGGCGCATAAAGGCTGTTCGGCCGGGCCGTTGAGCACCCGGGCGCCCTGGGCCGGGTCGTACTGGCTGTGTTCGGCGCAGCAGTGGATCAGGTTGTCGGCCACGCCCTTCTTGGCCTTGCTCTTGCGAAAACTGATGAAACTCACCTGCTGCGTGGGGTAGACCAGCTGGTGCGCGCAGATGGCGCTGAAGGCCACCAGGTTGCGCTGCGGCCCCACGCCGCCGGGCCACACATAACTCTCCTTGCTCTTGGTGCTCAGCGGCTGCGGCTGCGTGGGTTTGCCCAGGTTCAGCAGGAAAACCGGCGTGGCCTCGAAGGGGTAGTGGAAGACGTAGTTGGTCTGCGCCTTGAGCTGGCTGGCCTTGAAAGGATCGCCAAACTCATCGGTGAGCAGCACGCGGGCGTAGGCTTTGGGCTTGGCGTCGGCCGCAAAACTGGGCAGGGCCACGGCTGCCGTGAGGCAGGCCACGCTGGTGGAACAGGTCTCGACAAACTGGCGACGGTCCATGGGCGCTCCTCACCGTCCGGCGGGATGGCCGGATGCGGCCCAATTTATCTGGGGCCGCCTTCCCCTGTCAAGCGCTCAGGTACCCCGGCGCGCTTCACGCCGCGCGATCCACAGCGTGGCGCCGGCGATGATGACGCCGCCGATCAGCGAGTGGCTGGTGGGCACGTCGGCAAACACCAGCCAGCCCATCAACGCGGCCCAGAGCAGATCCAGGAACTTGACGGACTGGGTGGCCGAGATATCGGCCACGACGTAGGAGCGCATGAGCAGGTAGTGCGCGCCGCTGCCCAGCACACCGCAAAGCATGTAGCCCGCCCACTGCACCGCCGTGACGGGCTGCCAGTTGAGCAGGGCCAGCGGCAGGCTCAGGATGGTGACGGTGATGGACTGCCAGAGCACGATGACCCCCGCCGACTCGTAGCGCGTGAGCGCCTTGCTGATGAGGAAGGAGGCCGCGAACATGGGCGCCGAGGACAGCATGACCAGGTTCCACCAGCCGCCCTGGCCGCTCAGGTTGGGCCCCACGACGATGAGCACGCCGGCAAATCCGATGCCCGCCGCCAGCCAGCGCTCCCAGTGCATGGGCTCGCGCAGGAAGAGCCAGGCACCGAGCATGATGAAGATGGGCGTGGTGAAGCCCATGGCCGTGGTGTCGGACAGGGAGATGTGCGGGATGGCCGTGAACCAGATGCCCAGGCCCGCGGTGTGGACCAAACCGCGCACGAACTGCCCGCGTATGTTCTGGGGCATCCAGGCCGCCATGCCACTGCGTAGCACCAGGGGCAGCAGCACGATGACCCCGCAGAGGTAACGCAGGAACTGCGACTGCAGCGGCGGGATCTGCGTGGTGAGGTAGCGCGTCATGGTGTTGAGCAGCACAAAACACAAACCGGCTGCCACGGACCAGAGCAGGCCCTGCACCGTGGGGTCCAGCCGGCCGGCGCGATGCCGCGTCAAATCCATGCGCCGCCGCCAGGGGCTGCGATGTGGTTTGAGTTTGTGTTGTCCCTTGACGCGCATCACCTGAGTTTAGTAGGGATGCTTATGAATTGCCGGTCGCGCGAGGGACTGGCGAGGTCATGGTCTCAACTCGTGATTTGAGACCATGCCTTGTAGTTCCGGCATCACATGGCCTGCGGCCATATGAGCCTGCACTGCAAAGCCTCGCATCAGCTGTTCAGCTGCTGCCAGGCTTTGTCCAACCTCTTGATGCTCACCGGCTGCGGCGTGCGCAGCTCCTGCGCAAAGAAGCTCACGCGCAGTTCTTCCAGCAGCCAGCGGAATTCCTGCAGGCGCTCGTCCATCACGCCCTTGCGTTCGGCCACCAGGCGCCAGTAACGCTGCTCCTGCGGGCGCAGTTCGGCCAGGCGGCTGGCGTCGCGGGCCGGGTCGGCGCGGTATTTGTCCAGGCGCGCCGTGATGGCCTTGAGGTAACGCGCAAAGTGCTGCAGCTGCGGCCAAGGGGTCTGGGCGATGAAACGTTTGGGCATGAGGCGCTGCAGCTGCTGCGCGCAATCGGCCGTGGCGTCAGGGGCGTTTTTCGTGTCCTTGATCTTGCGTGCGGCGGCGGCGTATTCGATGAGGATGACACCGGCCAGGCGCGCCACCTCGTTGGCGATCAGGGTCAGGCGGCCCCTGCCCTCCTCCAGCCGCTTCTTGAAATCGAATTCGTCGGCCGGTAGCGGGTCCAGCAGAAACGCGCGCTCCAGCGCCACGTCGATGATCTGGCCGCGTAGCTCCTCCATCGTTCCCAGCGGCATGTAGGCCACGGCCATCTTCTGCAGATCGGGGATGTTCTTTTCCAGGTACTTGAGCGCGTCCTTGATCTGCAGGCCGAACAGGCGGCGCAGGCCGCCGCGGTGTTTGGCGGCCGCGACCTCGGGTTCGTCGAAGACCTCGATGCCCACGGCCTCGCCCAGGTCAATGAGGGCCGGGAAGCCGATCAGCGTCTGCCCGCCCTTGCGGATTTCCATCAGCTCGGGCAGCTCGCCGAAGGTCCAGGCGGTGTAGCGCTGGTCTGCGGGCACGGTGGGCGCTGCGGGCTTGCTGCTCTTCTCACCGGCAGCGGGCTTGCCTGCTGCGGGCACCGATGCGGTGGCCGCCGCCTCGGCCTGCGCCGGCTGTGCGGCCAGCTTCAAGCCGGCCAGGGCCTGGAAGGCGCCGCGCGCCTGCGCGCCGAGTTCGGCCTTGAGCGCACCGAGGTTGCGGCCCGTGCCCATCTGGCGGCCGTGTTCGTCCACCACGCGGAAGTTCATGAACAGGTGCGGGCTGAGCATGTCGAGCTTGAAGTCGGCGCGTTTGACGTCCAGGCTGGTGATGTCGCGCACCTGCTTGAGCAGCGCATCGGTCAGGCCGCCGCGGCCAAAGGCCTCGGGCGTGCCCATCGTTTCCGCCAGCTTGGCCGCCGATTCCGGCAGCGGCACAAAACGGCTGCGCGGGCGCTGCGGCAGGCTCTTGAGCAGGGCCTGGATCTTGTCTTTCAGCATGCCGGGCACCAGCCACTCGCAACGGTCCTCGTTGACCTGGTTCAGCACGAAGAGCGGCACGCTGACGGTGAGGCCGTCGCGCGGGTCACCCGGTTCGTGCAGGTAGCTGACGGCGCAGTCGACTCCCCCTAAGCGCAGGGTCTTGGGGAAGGCGTTGGTGGTGATGCCCGCGGCCTCGTGGCGCATGAGCTCTTCGCGCGTCAGGCGCAGCAGGTCCGGGTTCTTTTTGCTTTCTTCGCGGTACCAGCGTTCGCACTCGTAGCCGCTGCAGATGTGGGCCGGCAGCTGCTGGTCGTAATAGGCGTAGATGAGCTCATCGTCCACCAGCACGTCCTGCCGGCGTGACTTGTGCTCCAGCTCCTCGACCTGGCGGATCAGCTTTTCGTTGGCGGCGATGAAAGGCAGCTTGGTCTCCCACTCGCCACCCACGATGCCTTCACGGATGAAGATCTCGCGCGCGGCCACCGGATCCACCTTGCCGTAGTTCACGCGGCGCCCGCTGTAGACCACGATGCCGTAGAGCGTGGCGCGCTCCAGCGCCACCACTTCGGCGGCCTTCTTTTCCCAGTGCGGGTCCAGCAGCTGCTTCTTGAGCAGGTGGCCGGCCACCTGCTCGATCCACCCGGGTTCGATATTGGCGATGCCGCGGCCGAAAAGGCGCGTGGTCTCCACGAGTTCGGCCACCACGATCCAGCGGCCCGGCCGTTTGCTCAGGTGCGCACCCGGGTGGCGGTGGAACTTGATGCCGCGCGCGCCCAGGTATTCACCGGCGCTGGCCTCTTCCTCCAGCTTGCAGCCCACGTTGCCCAGCAGGCCGGCCAGCATGGACAGGTGCAGCTGCTCGTAGCTGGCGGGCGTGGTGTTGATCTGCCACTTGTGCTCGGTCACCACGGTCAGCAACTGGCTGTGGATGTCGCGCCACTCGCGCACGCGGCGGATGTTGACGAAGTTCTGGCGCAGCAGCTGTTCGTACTGGCGGTTGCTGAGCTTGTGGGTGGCCCCCGCACCTGCCGGGTGGGCGTGTTTGTCGCCGCGCGCGTCGTTGATCCACTTCCAGAGCTTGAGGTACCCCGTGAATTCGCTCTTCTCGTCGTCGAACTTGGCGTGGGCCTGGTCGGCCTGGGTCTGCATCTCCATGGGACGGTCGCGCACGTCCTGCACGCTCAGGGCGCTGGCGATGATCAGCACCTCCTCCAGCGCACCGCGGGCCTTGGCCTCCAGGATCATGCGGCCCACACGCGGGTCCAGTGGCAGCTTGGCCAGCTCGCGGCCCATGGGGGTGAGCTCGTTGGCCTCGTCCACCGCGCCCAGTTCGGCCAGCAGCTGGTAACCGTCGGCAATGGCGCGGCCCGAGGGCATTTCCAGGAAGGGGAAATCCTCCACGATGCCCAAGTGCAGGGACTTCATGCGCAAGATGACCCCGGCCAGGGAGCTGCGCAGGATTTCGGGCGTGGTGAAACGCTCGCGCCCGGCAAAGTCTTTCTCGTCGTAGAGGCGGATGCAGATGCCGTTGGCCACCCGGCCGCAGCGGCCGGCCCGCTGGTTGGCGGCGGCCTGGCTGACCGGCTCCACCATGAGCTGCTCCACCTTGCTACGGAAACTGTAGCGCTTGACGCGGGCCGTGCCGGTGTCAATCACGTAGCGGATGCCGGGCACGGTGAGGGATGTTTCGGCCACGTTGGTGGCCAGCACGATGCGCCGGCCGCTGTGGCTGTCGAACACGCGGTCCTGCTCGGCCTGGCTCAGGCGCGCGAAGAGCGGCAGCACTTCGGCGTTGCGGGTGATGGGGTTGTGACTGAGGTGCTTGCGCAGGTGGTCGGCCGCCTCGCGGATCTCGCGTTCACCGGGCAGGAAGACCAGGATGTCGCCCGCGGCGTTGCCTTGCCAGAGTTCGTCCACGCCGTCGGCGATGGCGTCGTTGAGGTCGTACTCACGGCTTTCTTCATAGGGCCGCCAGCGCTGCTCCACCGGAAAGGTGCGGCCCGAGACCATGATGACCGGCGCGGGACCGTTCCTCGAAGCGAAGTGCTGGGCAAAACGGTCGGCGTCGATGGTGGCCGAGGTGACGATGATCTTCAGGTCCGGGCGGCGCGGCAGGATCTGGCGCAGGTAGCCGAGCAGGAAGTCGATGTTGAGGCTGCGTTCGTGCGCCTCGTCGATGATGATGGTGTCGTAGGCCTGCAGCAGCGGATCGGTCTGCGTCTCGGCCAGCAGGATGCCGTCCGTCATGAGCTTGACGGAGGCGTCCTTGGACAGTCGGTCCTGGAAACGCACCTTGTAGCCCACCACCTCGCCCAGCGGCGTGTGCAGCTCCTCGGCGATGCGCTTGGCCACCGAACTGGCGGCGATACGGCGCGGCTGGGTGTGGCCGATCAGGCGGGCGCGCTGGCCGGCCGGGTAATTGAGCTTGCCGCGCCCCATGGCCAGGGCGATCTTGGGCAACTGGGTGGTCTTGCCCGAACCGGTCTCGCCGCAGACGATGATGACCTGGTGCTTGTCCAGGGCGGCCGCGATTTCGTCGCGTTTGGCCGACACCGGCAGCGACTCGGGGAACTCGATTTTCAGGGGAGAGGAACTCAAGGCACCAACTTCATGGAGAATCGGCGATTATCCCAGTGTCTACGCACCCCACTACCCAGCCCAGAATGTCCGCCGTCTTCAACTTCACCTTCGTGCCCTGGTTCCGCTCGGTGGCGCCCTACATCCACATGCACCGCGGCAAGACCTTTGTGGTGGGCATCTGTGGTGAGGCCATCGCCGCCGGCAAGCTGCAGCACCTGGCGCAGGATCTGGCGCTGATCCAGAGCATGGGGGTGCGGATCGTGCTGGTGCACGGCTTTCGCCCGCAAGTGAACGAGCAGCTCAAGGCCAAGGGCCATACGGCCAAATACTCCCACGGCATGCGCATCACCGACGAGGTGGCGCTGGACTGCGCGCAGGAGGCCGCCGGCCAGCTGCGCTACGAGATCGAGGCCGCTTTCAGCCAGGGCCTGCCCAACACGCCCATGGCCGGTGCCACGGTGCGCGTGCTCTCGGGCAACTTCATCACGGCACGCCCGGTGGGCATCGTCGACGGGGTGGACTTCCAGCACTCGGGCCTGGTACGCAAGGTGGACGTGGCCGGCATCAACCGCACGCTGGACATGGGCGCCATGGTGCTGCTCTCGCCCTTCGGCTTCTCGCCCACGGGCGAGGCCTTCAACCTGACCATGGAAGAGGTAGCCACCAGCGTGGCCATGGCCCTGCACGCCGACAAGCTGATTTTCGTGGGCGAGGTGCCGGGCATCCGCATGGACCCGAGCCAGCCCGAAAGCGACGACAACCCCATCGACACCGAGCTGCCGCTGGCCGCGGCCGAAAAGCTGCTAACCGCCCTGCCGGGCGCCACCCTGCCCACCGACACCGCCTTCTACCTGCAGCACTGCGTGAAGGCCTGCAAGGGCGGCGTGGAACGCAGCCACATCATCCCCTTCGCGGTGGACGGCGCGCTGCTGCTGGAGGTGTATGTGCACGACGGCATAGGCACCATGGTGGTGGACGAGAAGCTGGAAGAACTGCGCGAGGCCACGGCCGACGACGTGGGCGGCATCCTGCAGCTGATCGAACCGTTCGAGAAGGACGGCACCCTGGTCAAGCGCGACCGCACCGAGATCGAACGCGACATCGGCAACTACACCATCGTCGAGCACGACGGTGTGATCTTCGCCTGTGCCGCGCTCTACCCCTACCCCGAGGCCAAGACCGCCGAGATGGCCGCGCTGACCGTCTCGCCCGAATCCCAGGGCCAGGGCGACGGCGAGAAGGTGCTCAAGCGCATCGAGCAGCGCGCCAAGGCCATGGGCCTGGACAGCATCTTCGTGCTGACCACGCGCACCATGCACTGGTTCATCAAGCGCGGTTTCCAGAACGTGGACCCGGACTGGCTGCCCGAGGCGCGCAAGCGCAAGTACAACTGGGACCGCAAGTCCCAGGTACTGGTCAAGAAACTCTGAGCCGGGCGGGTTTCAGCCCTGTGTCAGCGCCAAGGCCGGCGATGCCCGGTCGGCCGACAGCCTGAACACCGCCACGGCCTGCACCAGTTCCTGGGCCTGACTCTTCAAGCTGCTGGCGGCTGCGGCCATCTGTTCGACCAAGGCCGCGTTCTGCTGTGTCACCTGGTCCATCTGCGTCACGGCTTCGCCGATCTGGGTCACCCCCTGGCTCTGCTCCGAACTGGCCGAGCTGATCTCACCCATGATGTCGGTCACGCGCCGGATGCTGCTCACCACCTCGCCCATGGTGCTGCCGGCACGGTCCACCTGGGCATTGCCCTGCTCCACCCGGCCCACGCTGTCGTCGATGAGCTGCTTGATCTCCTTGGCCGCGGCCGCGCTGCGGCTGGCCAGGGTGCGGACCTCGCTGGCCACCACGGCAAAACCACGGCCCTGCTCACCCGCACGCGCGGCCTCCACCGCCGCATTGAGCGCGAGGATGTTGGTCTGGAAAGCGATGCCGTCGATGACGCTGATGATGTCGGCGATCTTGCGGCTTGAGGCGCTGATGCCGTGCATGGTCGTGACCACCTCGGACACAACGCCGCCACCCTGCACCGCCACCGTGGAAGCGCTCTGGGCCAGCTGGTCAGCCTGGCGCGCGTTGTCGGCGTTCTGGCGCACCGTAGACGACAGCTCTTCCATCGAGGCGGCGGTCTGCTCGAGTGCGCTGGCCTGGCTTTCGGTGCGCGCGCTCAACTCGTGATTGCCCTGAGCGATTTCGGCACTGGCCGTGGACACAGACTGGGAACTCTGGCGCACACGG
>Ga0208633_100448_pt1 | contig 10997 bp, 6 predicted proteins | sample LakWasMet63_LOW9_2_FD_183895 | JGI IMG/M metagenome (GOLD analysis project Ga0208633, IMG submission 183895) | Freshwater sediment methanotrophic microbial communities from Lake Washington under simulated oxygen tension - Sediment Metagenome... | ecosystem: Environmental > Aquatic > Freshwater >...
CCCAGGGGCTGGTGGATCATGACCTTGGAGTTGGGCAACGAGAAGCGCTTGCCCTTGGCGCCTGCGGCCAGCAGGAAGGCCCCCATGCTGGCGGCCATGCCCACGCACAGCGTGGACACGTCGGGCTTGATGAAGTTCATGGTGTCGAAGATCGCCATGCCGGCGCTGACCGAGCCGCCGGGCGAGTTGATGTAGAAGGAGATGTCCTTGTCGGGGTTCTCGCTCTCCAGGAACAGCAGCTGCGCCACCACCAGGTTGGCGGTCTGGTCATTGACCGGTCCGACCAGGAACACCACGCGCTCCTTGAGCAGACGCGAATAGATGTCGTAGGAGCGCTCACCACGGCCGGACTGCTCGATCACCATCGGGATCATGCCGAGGGCCTGGGTGTCCAGGGCGCCGTTGTATGCAGGGTTGCGCAGGTTCATGTTCTCTCCAAATATGGGTCTACTTTACCGAAAAATGTCGGCCCCAAATGAAAGTGGGGCTTGCTGCCCGGACTGCAAGCCCGGCACAAGCCCCACTCGCTGGAATCCGGAGTACCCGGATCAGGCCTGGCCCATCAGTTCGTCGAAGGAAATCGCCTTTTCGCTCACCTTGGCCTTGGACAGCACAAAGTCGGTCACGTTGTTCTCGATCACCACGGCTTCGACCTCGGCCATGCGGCGGTTGTCGCCCAGGTACCAGCGCTTCACGTCTTCCGGGCGCTCGTAGCTGGCGGCCAGCTCATCCACATGGGCCTTGATCTGATCCGGGGTGGCGTGCAGGTTGTTCACACGCACCAGTTCGGCCACCACCAGGCCCAGGCGCACACGGCGCTCGGCCTGCGGCTGGAACATTTCGCCGGGGATCGGGGCCTTGTCGGCGTCCTTGATGCCACGCTGCTTGAGGTCTTCGCGCGCGCCTTCGACCATGCGGTCGATCTCGGCCTGCACGATGGACTTGGGCAGGTCCAGCTCGGCCTTGGCCACCAGGGCGTCCATGACAGCCTGCTTGTTGCGGGCGGCCAAGCGCGACTTGACCTCGCGCTCCAGGTTCTTCTTGATGTCGGCGTTCAGGGCCGCCACGGTGCCTTCGGCCACGCCCAGTGACTTGGCCAGGGCGTCATTGACTTCAGGCAGGTGGGCCGCTTCGATCTTCTTCACGGTCACCAGGAAATCGGCGGTCTTGCCGGCCACGTCCTGGCCATGGTAGTCGGCCGGAAAAGCCAGGGGGAAGGTCTTGCTTTCGCCGGACTTCATGCCGCGCACGGCGTCCTCGAATTCCTTGAGCATCTGGCCTTCGCCGACCAGGAACTGGAAGTCGTCAGCCTTGCCGCCGGCAAAGGGCTCGCCGTCGATCTTGCCTTCGAAGTCGATCGTCACACGGTCGCCGTCCTGGGCGGCGGTGTCCATGGCACGCTGGGCAAAGGTGCGACGCTGCTTGCGCAGGATGTCCAGGGTCTTCTGGATGGCGCTCTCGCTCACCTCGGAATTCAGCTTCTCGATCTCGGCACCGGCCAGGTCGCCGATCTTGACCTCCGGATAGACCTCGAACACGGCATCGAAGCTCACTTCGCCGGCCGGTGCGCCTTCCTTCTCGGTGATGCTGGGCTGGCCGGCCACGCGCAGCTTGGCTTCGTTGGCAGCCAGGGCAAAGGCCTCGCCGACCTTGTCGTTGAGCACTTCGTAGTGCACGGAATAGCCGTAGCGCTGGGTCACGACATTCATCGGCACCTTGCCGGGACGGAAACCGTCCATCTTGACGGTGCGGGCCAGCTTCTTGAGGCGCGTCTCGACTTCGGACTGGATGGCTGCCAGCGGCAGGCTCAGGGTGATCTTGCGCTCGAGCTTTTCGAGGGTTTCAACGGTAACGGCCATGATGACTCACTCCAATCAATTCAAAAACGGGTCGGTCCACAGGCTGGGCTGCGGCCGGACTGGTGCGCGGGGGGGGACTCGAACCCCCACACCATTGCTGGCGTCAGGACCTAAACCTGGTGCGTCTACCAATTTCGCCACCCGCGCGGGTCCAAACAAAAGGGGAGGTCCGACAGACCTCCCCATGAAATCGGTCAACCGGGCATTTTAACCCGGCCAGGAGACCGCCGTTTCATCTCAAACCAGGCAACACCGGTGTCTCGCGTTTCACACGGAACCAGGCGGGGTTTGGCGCTACGCGCTGGCCCCCGCGGGGCGGATTCAAGGTAACGCCGGTGTTTCGCGCTTCACGCGAAACCATGCGGCGTACATGGCCGGCAACGCCAGCAAGGTCAACACGGTGGCGACGATCAGGCCGCCCATGATGGCCACGGCCATGGGGCCCCAGAACACCGAGCGCGACAGCGGGATCATGGCCAGCACGGCGGCGGCAGCGGTCAGCACGATGGGACGCAGACGGCGCACGGCGGACTCCACGATGGCGTCCCAGGCCGGGATGCCGGCAGCGCGGTCCTGCTCGATCTGGTCGATCAGGATCACCGAGTTGCGCTGGATCATGCCCATGAGGGCGATCACGCCGAGCAGGGCCACGAAACCGAAGGGACGGTTGAGTACCAGCAGCGCGCCGGCCACCCCGGCCAGGCCCAGGGGGCCGGTCAGGAACACCAGCATGGCGCGGCTGAAGCTCTGCAACTGCAGCATCAGCAGCGTGAAGGTGATGAAGAGCATCAGGGGCATGCCGGCAGCGATCGAGCCCGTGCCCTTGCTGCTCTCCTCCACCGCGCCAGCCACTTCGATGCGATAGCCGGTGAGACCCGCGGCATGCCATTTGGACTCCAGAGCGCGCAGCGAGGGCAGCAGTTCGGCCGTCAAGGTGGCGCCCTGCATGCCTTCCACGGCGTCGGACTGCACGGTGATGCCGAACTCGCGGTTCTCGCGCCACATCACGCCCGGCTCCCAGGTGAAAACCGGCTTGGCGATCTGCGTCAGCGGGATGGAACGGCCGCTGCTGGTCGGCAGGTAGGCGTTGGCCAGGTCGGTCAGGGCGTTGCGCTCGTCCAGGGGCTGGCGCAGCACGATGTCGATCAGCTTGTCGCCCTCGCGGTACTGGCCCACGTTCTGGCCGGCCAGCAGGGTGCGCGAGGCCTGGGCGATGGACTGGCTGCTCACGCCCAGGGCGCGCGCCTTGGCCTGGTCGACCTCCAGGCGCAGCACCTTGACCGATTCGTTCCAGTTGTCGTTGACGCCGCGCGTGTTGGCGCTCTCGCGCATCACGGCCTTGACCTCGTCGGCACGGGCGCGCAGCACGGCCGGATCGGCACCGACCACGCGGAACTGCACCGGATAGGGGACCGGCGGCCCGTTGGGCAGCAGCTTGACGCGGCCACGTGCCTCCGGGAATTCCTGAGCCAGCAGGGCCGGCAGCTGCACACGCAGCGTTTCACGCGTCTTGAGGTCTTTGGGCAAGACAATGAATTGCGAGACATTGGTCTGCGGAAAGACCTGGTCCAGCGGCAGGTAAAAACGCGGCACACCCGAACCCACCCAGGTGCTCACCGCATTCACACCCGTCAGGGCCATCAGGCGTTTCTCGACGCGTTGTGTCGTTTCCTCGTTGGCGGCAAAGGACGTGCCCTCGGGGAACCAGAGGTCGACCAGGATTTCCGGCCGGCTCGAATCGGGAAAGAACTGCTGCTGCACCTTGCCCATGCCGGCAATGCCGAGCGCAAAAGTCAGCACGGTGGCACCGATGGTGAGCCAGCGATGCTCGACGCACCAGTCCACGGTCTTGCGAAAGTGGCTGTAGAAAGGGCTGTCGAAAAGCTCATGCGGCTGGTCTCCAACGGCATGGGGCTTGGGCTTGAGCAGCAACGTGCCCAGATACGGCACGAAATAGACCGAGACGATCCAGCTCAACACCAGCGCCAGCGCGGTGACGCCGAAGATGGCGAAAGTGTATTCACCCACGGCCGATTTGGCCATGCCGATGGGCAGGAAACCGGCGGCGGTGATCAGCGTGCCGGTCAGCATGGGCATGGCCGTGATCTCGTAGGCGAAGGTGGCGGCGCGCACTTTGTCGTAGCCCTCCTCCATCTTGCGCACCATCATCTCCACGGCAATGATGGCGTCGTCCACCAGCAGGCCCAGGGCGATGATCAGCGAGCCCAGCGAGATCTTGTGCAGGCCGATGCCCCAGTACTGCATGCCCAGGAAGGTCAGGGCCAGCACCAGGGGAATGGTGATGCCCACCACCAGGCCGGGGCGCATGTCGACGTAGTAGCGTTTCCAGAGCGGCAGATGGGCGGCCCCCTGGTGCTTGTGCAGGCCCAGGCTGATGAAGCTGACCACCAGCACGATGAGCACCGCCTCGATCAGCACGCCGACGAACTCGTTGACTGATGTGGAAACCGCCTTGGGCTGGTCCTGCAACTGCACCAGCTGGATGCCGGCAGGCAGGTTCTTTTCGATGCGGTCCGTGGTCTTGCGCAGCGACTTGCCTAAGGCAATGATGTCCCCGCCCTTGGCCATGGAAATACCCAGCGCGATGACCTGTTTACCCTGGTGCCGCACCTTGATGGCGGCCGGGTCCACGTAGCCCCGCTTGATCTCGGCGATATCGCCCAGGCGCAGCTGGTTGCCCGTGCTGCCGCGGATGGGCATGGCGCGCAGCTGACCCACGGCCTCGAACTGGCCGGCCACCCGCACCTGCACCACGTCCAGCGGCGTCTGCACCGCGCCGGCGCTCTCCACCGCGTTCTGCTGGCCCAGCTGGGCCAGCACCTGGTTCAGGTCCAGCCCCAGTTGCGAGAGGCGCTTTTGCGAGATCTCGATGTAGAGCTTCTCGTCCTGCACCCCGAACAGCTCCACCTTGGCCACGTCGGGCACGCGCAACAGCTGCTGGCGCACATCGTCGGCAAAGACCTTCACTTCGGCATCGCTGAAACCGTCGGACTCCAGCGCGTAGATCACGCCGTAGACGTCGCCGAACTCGTCGTTGAAGAAAGGCCCCTGGATGCCGCCAGGCAGTGTGCCCCGCATGTCACCGATCTTCTTGCGCACCGTGTACCAGGTGTTGGCCACCGCGGCCGCCTGGGTCGAGTCCTTGAGCTGGAAGATGATCTGCGACTCACCCGGTTTGGAGTAGCTGCGGATCTTGTCGGCTCCCGACACCTCCTGCAGGGTCCGTTCGATCTTGTCGGTCACCTGCTCGGCCACCTGCTGCGCCGTGGCGCCGGGCCAGTAGGTTCGCACCACCATGGCGCGGAAGGTGAAGGGCGGATCCTCGTCCTGGCCCAGCTGGAAATAGGCCACGAAGCCCAGCACCATGAGCACAAGCAGCAGGTAACGCGTGAGCGCGGGATGCTCGATGGCCCAGCGCGAGAGATTGAAGCTCTGCGATTCTTGTTCTTTGGAACTCATACGCGCCTCACTTGCTGACAGTCGAAGGCGCGGCTGCGGTGCCGATCGTGGCGTCGATAGCAGTCTGCGGCACGCTGGTCAGCGTGCTGGCCGACTTCTCGCGGTAGATCGTCACCTTCTGCCCGGGGGAGAGCACGTGCACACCCGCCGACACCACCAGCTGGCCGTCCTGCAGGCCGGCAGCCACCACCGCCTCGTTGCCATCGGCCGTGGCGATCTGTATGGCTTGCGACGCGACCGTCATGGTCTTGGGGTCCAGCACCCACACCGCCGTGGTCTGGCCGTCCTGGCGCAAGGCGCTGGTCGGCAGCTTGATGGCCGCCACGCGTTGTTCGCTGCGCAGCTTGGGGAAGACCGTAACGGTCGCGCCCAGGGGCGGCGGCTGCTTGCCTTCCAGCGCCACCTTGACCTGGTAGGTGCGCGTTACCGGGTCGGCACTGGCCGAGACCTCACGCACACGGCCGACCAGCTGGGTCTGGCCTGGCCAGACCCGCACATCCACCGCGCTGCCCTGGCGCATGACGGCCAGCTTGTCTTCCGGTACCGCAAAGACCGCATCGCGCGGGCCATCCTGGGCCACGCGCACCACCGGCAGGCCGGCGCTGACCACCTGGCCGGGCTCGGCCTCCACGGCCGTCACCACGCCAGCCGCATCGGCCACCAGGGTCGTGTAGCTGCCCTGGTTGCGCTGCGAGGCCAGTTGGGCCTGGGCCTGGTCGACCTGGGCCTGTGCCGCCTTGAGCGCCGCATCGCGCCGCTCAAGCTCGGCGCCGCTGATGAAGTTCTGCTCGCGCAGTTCCTTGAAACGCTTGAAATCCGCGGCGGCCAGGTCCCGGTTGGTCACTGCGGCTCCCATCTGGGCCTGGGCCGCGTCGGTCGCCAGGCGGTAGTCCTGCGGGTCCAACCGGGCCAGCACCTGGCCGACCTTCACGCGCTGGCCCAGTTCGACCTCACGGCTGACCAGCTTGCCCGCCACCCGGAAGCCCAGGCGCGACTCGATGCGCGGGCGCACTTCACCCGAAAATTCCTGGGTGGCGTTCAGGCTGGCATGGCGCACGGTCATGACCTTGACGGCCCGCACCGGCTCTTCGGGCGGTGCCGCCTTGGAGCAAGCAAGCAAGGTCAAGGCCGCCATCGGCAGCATTGCCGCCCAGGCTGCGCGCCTGGACCAGTGGGGGCGTGTATCGGACATGGCAGGGGTTCCGGAAGTGAGTTTTTAATTAATAACCGATGGGTCAGTAATCTAGGTAAAAACCCGACCTATGTCAAGCCGGGCGAAAATCCACGGCGTGAACAAGCCCATCCCCACCCAGCCCGTTGAGCATTACGAGAACTTCCCCGTCGCTTCCTGGCTGTGCCCGCCGAAGTTGCGCCCGCCCATCGCCGCCATCTACCACTACGCCCGCACCGCCGACGACATCGCCGACGAAGGCGAGGCCACGGCCCAACAGCGCCTGGACGAACTGAGCGCCTACCGGGCCGACCTGCTGGCTCTGGGCCAGGGCCAGCCCCCTAGCGGACGCTGGCCGCAAGTCTTCGGCCCGCTGGCCGCCATGCTGCGGGAATTCCGCCTGCCCGTGCCCCTGCTGGACGATCTGCTCGACGCCTTTGCCCAGGACGTGCGCAAGACCCGCGACCAGGCCAGCTACGCCGACCCGGCTGAATTGCTGGACTACTGCCGCCGCTCGGCCAACCCGGTGGGCCGCCTGCTGCTGCATCTCTATGGCCTGCACGACGAGACCGCGCTGCGCGAGAGTGATGCCATCTGCAGCGCCCTGCAGCTCATCAACTTCTGGCAGGACCTGGGCCGCGACATCCCGCGCGGGCGCCACTACCTGACGGACGCAGATTGCGCCGCCCATGGCGTGTTACGCGCGGAACTGGCCACCCTCACACCGACGCCCGCCATCCTGGCCCTGATCGCATCGCAGGTACGCACCGCGCGCGCCCTCATGCAGCAAGGCGCCCCCCTGGTACACCGCATCCCGGGCCGCGCCGGCTGGGAACTGCGCCTGATGGTGCAAGGCGGCCTGCGCATCCTGGACAAGATCGAGGCCCTGGGCTTCAACACCCTGCAGCACCGGCCCACCGTCGGCGCTGCCGATGCCCCGCTGCTGCTGTGGCGCAGCCTGCGGATGTAGACCATGGACAATCGCCGCATGACGCCCGAGCAATACGTCCAGCAAAAAGCCGCCACCTCCGGCAGCAGCTTCTATTACGCCTTTCTTTTTCTGCCCAAGCCGCGGCGCGGCGCCATCACGGCCTTTTATGCCTTTTGCCGCGAGGTGGACGACGTGGTGGACGAGGTGTCCGACCCCGGCGTGGCCCAGACCAAGCTGGCCTGGTGGGAAGCCGAAGTCAGCCGCGCCTATGCGGGCCAGCCCACCCACCCGGTGCTGCAGGCCCTGATGCCGCACACCGCCACTTACGGCATCGAAGCACGCCATCTGCTGGCCGTGATCGAAGGCTGCCAGATGGACCTGCAGCAGACCCGCTACCTGGACTACCCGGGCCTGCAGCGCTACTGCCACCTGGTGGCCGGCGTGGTGGGCGAAGTGGCGGCGCGCATCTTCGGCCAGACCCAGGAGCAGACCACGCGCTACGCCCACACCCTGGGCCTGGCCTTCCAGCTGACCAACATCATCCGCGACGTCGGCGAAGACGCGCTGCGCGGTCGCATCTACCTGCCGGTGAACGAACTGCAGCAGTTCGAGGTCAAGGCGCACGAACTGCTCAAGCGTCAGCACTCGGAGCGTTTCGTCGCCTTGATGAAGTTCCAGGCGCAGCGTGCCCACAGCCTCTACGACGAGGCCCTGGCCCTGCTGCCCGAGGTCGACCGCCGCGCGCAGAAGCCGGGCCTGATGATGGCCAGCATCTACCGCACCCTGCTGCGCGAGATCGAGCGCGACAACTTCCAGGTGCTGCACCAGCGCATCAGCCTCACGCCGCTGCGCAAGCTCTGGCTGGCCTGGCGCGTACAGGCGCTGGGGAAGTTATGACCCCCACGCTTGTCACTGCGTGTACTGCGCTGCCCCCAGAGGGGGCCCTCGCACCTTGGGGCGGCCCGGCGGTGCTCAAGTGAGACTTGCCATCGTCGGCGCCGGCTGGGCCGGCATGGCCGCAGCAGTGGCGGCGACAAAGGCCGGCCATGAGGTCACCGTCTTTGAAGCGGCTCGCACGCTCGGTGGAAGAGCACGCGGCCTCGAAGGCCGGTTGCCCGACGGGTCGGCCGTCGCGCTGGACAACGGCCAGCACATCCTGATCGGCGCCTACACCGAGACGCTGCGCCTGATGCGAGAGGTCGGCGTGGACACGGAGATCGCGCTGCAACGCCTGCCCCTGACCCTACAGTTTCCCGACGGCGCCGGCCTGCAACTGCCAAGCCTGCCCGTGCCGCTGGACGTGCTGGCCGGCATCCTGCGCAACGGCAGCTGGCCGCTGCCCGAGCGCCTGGGCCTGTTGCGCGCCGCCCTGGGATGGAAGCTCCGGGGTTTCGAATGCGAGGCACAGCTGTCAGTGGCCGATCTGTGCTGCCAGCTCGGACCCCATGTCATGCAGGAGCTGATCGAACCGCTGTGCGTATCGGCGCTGAACACCCCCGCCCACCAGGCCAGCGCCCAGGTTTTCCTGCGCGTGCTGCGCGATGCGCTGTTCGGCGTGCGCGGCGGCTCGCAGCTGCTGCTGCCGCGCATCGATCTGTCGGCCCTGTTCCCGCAGGCCGCCGCACGCTGGCTGGCGCAGCGAGGTACCAGCGTGCAAACCGGCACGCGCATCAGCACCCTGCAGTCCGGGGACGGCCGCTGGCTGCTCGACGGCCAGGGGTTTGACGGCGTGCTGCTGGCCTGTCCGTCGACCGAGGCGGCGCGCCTGGTCGACGGTGCCGCAGGGCCCCAAGCGGAACCCGCTGCCTTGCAAGCCTGGGCGGCAAGCGCCGCTGCGCTGCACTTCGAAGCCATCACCACTGTCTATGCCTGGGCCGCAGAGGCCCGGCTGCCGGCCCCCATGCTGGCCCTGCGCCACGGCACTCAAGATCCGGCGCAATTCGTCTTCGACCGCGGCCAGCTCGATGGATCAGCTGGCCTGCTGGCCTTCGTGGTCAGTGCCAGCCGGGGAGAACGCGAGACGATCCAGGCCCAGGTCCTGCAGCAGGCCCGCAGCCAACTGGGCCTGGACCTGCAGGCCGTACAGACCGTGGTCGAGAAACGCGCCACCTTCGCCTGCACGCCCGCCCTGCAACGCCCTGCACAGACCATCGCGCCCGGCCTGCTGGCCTGCGGCGACTATGTCGCAGGCCCCTACCCCGCCACCCTCGAAGGTGCGGTGCGCAGCGGCCTGGCGGCCGCGCAGGCCCTCGGCAGGTGATACAAAGCAGACATGCGGCAACGCAAGAGAACCCAGAGCAGCACCGCTGATTACCAGGAGACCCCGCCGAGATGAAACGCAGCTTCAAAGTCCTGTTCATCCTGCTCATCGTGCTGATCACCGCACTGGCCATCGCCGTCGCCGCCGGTGTCTGGCATGCCTGCAGCAAGCTGCCGCAGCGCAGCGGCACGCTCACGCTGAGCCAGCTCAAGGCCCCAGTCCTGGTGAACTGGGACGAGCGAGGCGTACCGCACCTGCAGGCGCAGAACGAAACCGACCTCTACCGCGCGCTCGGTTTCCTGCACGCGCAGGACCGGCTGTTCCAGATGGAGATGGTGCGGCGCCTGGCACGCGGTGAACTGGCCGAGATCCTCGGCCCCAAACTGCTCGATACCGACCGCCTGTTCCGCACGCTGGAGCTGCGGGCCCATGCCGAGGAACGCGTGAAGCACATCGACCGCAACAGTCCTGCCTGGCTGGGCCTGCTGGCTTATCTGGACGGCATCAACGAATTCCAGGACACGCGCCCCCTGCCGGTCGAGTTCGATCTGCTACGCATCCAGCCCCAGCCTTACACACCCGTCGACACCCTGGCCGTGGCCGGCTACCTGGCCTACAGCTTCGCCGCCACGCTGCGCACCGAGCCCGTGCTCAGTTATGTGAGGGACCAGCTCGGCCCCGACTATCTGCGGGCCTTCGATCTGGAATGGCAACCCCTGGGCGTGGTCGGCCCGATGGCGAAAAAAGCACCCGCGCGCAAGCTGGCCGCAGCCGACTGGCAGGCTCTGGCACGCGTCTCCGAAGTCAGCCAGCAGGCCATGGACCTCGCGGGGGTGCCGCTGTTTGAGGGCAGCAATGCCTGGGCCATTTCCGGGCGCCGCACCGCCAGCGGCAAACCCCTGCTGGCCGGTGACCCGCACATCGCCTATGCGCTGCCCGCGGTCTGGTACGAGGCGCACCTCAGCGCGCCAGGCTTCGAACTCTACGGCCACCACCAGGCGCTCAATCCCTACGCGCTGCTCGGCCACAACCCCCAGTTCGGCTGGAGCCTGACCATGTTCCAGAACGACGACATGGATCTGGTGGCCCTGAAGGTGAACCCGGACAACCCGCGCCAGGTCTGGTACCAGGGCCAGTGGGTCGCGCTGCAAAGCCGCACCGAAACCATCGCCGTGAAAGGGGCCGATCCGGTCAACATCACGCTGACCCGCTCGCCCCACGGCCCCCTCATCAACCAGGCCTTCCCCGACAGCATGGGTCAGGCACCGATCGCCATGTGGTGGACCTTTCTGGAAA
>Ga0208633_100452_pt1 | contig 10931 bp, 9 predicted proteins | sample LakWasMet63_LOW9_2_FD_183895 | JGI IMG/M metagenome (GOLD analysis project Ga0208633, IMG submission 183895) | Freshwater sediment methanotrophic microbial communities from Lake Washington under simulated oxygen tension - Sediment Metagenome... | ecosystem: Environmental > Aquatic > Freshwater >...
CCGCCAACGCTGCCTGGCCGGCCTGGCGCGCCCTGACCGGCAAGCAGCGCAGCATCATCCTGCGCAAGTGGTTCGATCTGCTGATGGCCAACCAGGAAGACCTGGGCCGCATCATGACGGCCGAGCAGGGCAAGCCCTTCCCCGAAGCCAAGGGCGAGGTGGCCTATGGCGCCAGCTTCGTCGAGTGGTTCGCCGAGGAAGCCAAGCGCGTCAACGGCGAGACCCTGCCGCAGTTCGACAACAACCGCCGCCTGATGGTCATCAAGCAGCCCATCGGTGTCTGCGCCGCCATCACACCCTGGAACTTCCCGCTGGCCATGATCACGCGCAAGGTGGCACCGGCGCTGGCCGCGGGCTGCCCGGTCATCATCAAGCCGGCTGAACTCACGCCGCTCACGGCCCTGGCCGCCGCCGAGCTGGCCCTCCGCGCCGGCATCCCGGCCGGCGTGCTCAACATGCTTACCGCCGACGGCGACAACTCGATTGCCGTGGGCAAGGTCTTCTGCGCCAGCGACGTGGTGCGCCACATCAGCTTCACCGGCTCCACCGAAGTGGGCCGCATCCTGATGCAGCAGAGCGCCCCCACTGTCAAGAAGCTCAGCCTGGAGCTGGGCGGCAACGCGCCCTTCATCGTCTTCGACGACGCCGACATCGACTCGGCCGTGGAAGGCGCCATGGCCAGCAAGTACCGCAACGCCGGCCAGACCTGCGTCTGCGCCAACCGCATCTACGTGCAGGAAGGTGTGTACGACCAGTTCGTGCAGAAGTTCGCCGCCAAGGTCAAGGCCGTCAAGGTCGGCAACGGCTTCGAGGACGGCGTGTCGCAGGGCCCGCTGATCGAGGACGCCGCCGTGGAAAAAGTGCAGCGCCACGTGGCCGACGCCGTGGCCAAGGGCGGCAAGGTGGTGACCGGCGGCAAGAAGCTGCAGGGCCAGTTCTTCGAGCCCACCGTCATCTCCGAGGCCAACGCCAGCATGCTGTGCGCCACCGAAGAAACCTTCGGCCCCTTCGCGCCGGTGTTCCGCTTCAAGACCGAGCAGGAAGTGGTCGCCGCGGCCAACAACACCATCTTCGGCCTGGCCACCTATTTCTACACCCGCGACGTCGGCCGCATCTTCCGCGTGAGCGAGGCGCTGGAGTACGGCATGGTCGGCATCAACGTCGGTGTGCTGGCCACCGAGCACGTGCCCTTTGGCGGCGTCAAGCAGTCCGGCCTGGGCCGCGAGGGCTCGCACCACGGCATGGACGACTACGTGGAACTGAAGTACCTCTGCCTGGGTGACATCCTCAAGTGATGGCCGCGTGAACACCGCCCTGCTCCGGATCGGCCGTCGCCTCGCGCTGGCTGCCCTGCCCCTGCTGCTGGCCGGCTGCGCGGCGCTGGCGCCCGACAACGCGCCCAAGGTCGAGGTGGCGGCCATCGAGCCGCTGCCCTGGCGGGGCCCGGAGTTGCGCATGCTGGTCCGCCTGCGCATCGTCAACCCCAGCGACGTGGCCATGCAGTACGACGGCGCCTACCTGGAAATCAACGTGAACGGCCAGAGTTTCGCCAGCGGCGTCACGAACGCGCAGGGCAGCGTGCCGCGCTTCTCCGAGACGGTGCTTGAGGTCCCGGTCACCGTGACGACCATGGCCCTGGTGCGCCAGGCCCTGGCCATCACGTCGGTCGAGAACAGTTCGACGATGAGCTACCAGCTGCGCGGCAAGCTCTCCGGCCCCATCTTCCGAAGCCACCGCTTCGACTCCACCGGCGAGTTGAAGCTGCCGATGCCACCGCACTTGCGCTGAGACCACCCGCGGCGGGTCCGGCCGCCGGCCTTCCGCTAGAATCACGCACTATCGCGGGTGTCGTTCAATGGTAGGACTCTTGCTTCCCAAGCAAATAACGTGGGTTCGATTCCCATCACCCGCTCCAGCCAGCTTCCATGATTAGCACACCATCCGGCGCATCCGAACCCGAGTTCGATGCGCCGTTTGTTTTTACGGCGGACGGCCACAAGTCCCTGTACTTCACGCTCGACCAGCTGCAAAGCCGCATGTGCAGCGAGCACCCCACGCAGCTGGACGTGGACTACACCCGCACCATGATGGGTTTCCTGCTGCTGGACAGCCAGCCGGCCCGCATCGCCATGATCGGACTGGGTGGCGGCTCGCTGCTCAAGTTCTGCCACCGGCACCTGCCCCAGGCGCAACTCACGGCGATCGAGATCAACCCCCATGTCATCGCGCTGCGTCACGAATTCCAGGTGCCCGACGACGAGCGCATCCGGATCATCTGCGCCGACGGGGCCGACTTTGTCCGCGCCCTGCCCGAAGAGGGCGCCGAACGCTACGACGTGCTGCTGGTGGACGGCTTCGATGGCCAGGGACAGTCGGCCAGCCTGTGCTCGCAGCGCTTTTATGACGACTGCTTGCGGGCGCTTTGCCCCGGCGGTGTCCTGGTCGCCAACCTGCACCACGATCACCCCGATCACGGCGTGTACACGGGGCGTCTGCGGCTGGCGTTCGACGGCAACGTGCTGGAGGTTCCGTCCAAAGAGAAAAGCAACAGCATCCTCTTTGCCCGCAAGAACCAGCGCCTGTGCATCGATGAACTGCGGCAAAGCCGCGCGCTGGAGCACGTCGACCCCGAAATGCGCGCCCAGCTCCAGCAGGAGTTCTCGCGCATCGGCTGGGACATCAGGCACGCCGGCTAGTCCCCGGCTTCGGCGCCGTTACCATACCGCCATGGTCCACAAGCCGCGCATCCTTATCGTTGAAGACGAATCCGGCATCGCCGATACGCTGCAGTACGTCTTGGCGACCGACGGGTTTTCCCCGGTCTGGTGCAGCACGGCAGCGCAAGCCATGCACCAGTTCGAAACCGAGCTGCCGGCGCTGTGCGTGCTGGATGTCGGGCTGCCGGACCTCAACGGCTTCGACCTGTTCAAGCGCCTGCAAGCGCTGCCGGGCGGTGCACAGGTCCCCATGCTGTTTCTGACCGCGCGCAGCGACGAGATAGACCGGGTGGTGGGCCTGGAGCTCGGCGCCGATGACTACATCGCCAAACCCTTCTCGCCGCGCGAACTGGTGGCGCGCGTGCGCAGCATCCTGCGGCGCAGTGTGCGCCAGGGGTCGGTCCCCGCTGCGCCCGCCGCCGCGCCGCTGACGCGTCCTTTTGCACTGGATGAAGAGCGCCACCAGATCCGCTTCTACGGGCAGCTGCTGGAGCTCTCGCGCTACGAATACGGCATCCTGCGCCTGCTGGTCCAGCGCCCGGGCCGCGTGTACACGCGCGACGAGTTGCTGAGCAAGGTATGGGATGAAACGAGCGCGAGCTTCGACCGGACGGTGGACGCCCACATCAAGACCCTGCGCGCCAAGCTCAAGGTCATCGCCCCCGGCACGGACCCGATCCGCACGCTGCGCGGCACGGGCTACGCGCTGAGCGAGAACCTGCCGAACTCGGTATGAGCAAGCGCAGCCGGATCTTCGTCGGCATCATCCTGATCTATGCGGCCAGCATCGCCTTCATGCTTTACCGCGTGGTCGCCGACCTGGACCCGCGCTACCGCGAATCGGCCGAGGAATCGCTGGTGGAAACCTCGCAGCTGCTGGCCAGCCTGATCGAGCAGGACGTGCGCGATGGCGCCCTGGACACGGCACGTCTCGAACCCGTGTTCCGGTCGCTGTACGCCCGCCGCTTCAACGCCCAGATCTTCGGCGTCACCAAGACCCGCGTGGAGCTGCGGGTCTATGTGTCGGACCGCAGCGGGCGGGTGGTGTTCGACTCCACCGGACAGCTGCCGGGGGCGGACTTTTCCCAGTGGCGCGACGTGCGCATGGCCCTCAAGGACGAATACGGCGCGCGCACCACGCCGGACATCGCAGGCGATGCCAATAGCTCGGTGATGTACGTCAGCGCCCCGGTGCGCTCCCTGCCAGGGGGGAATGGCGAGATCATCGGCGCGGTCACGGTGGGCAAGCCGGTGCAGAGTTTCGGGCAGTTCGTGGTGGCCGCCCGCAACAAGACACTGTACGTCGGGCTGGTCTCCGTGGTGTCCGTGCTGGTACTGGTCGTGATGGTCTCGGTCTGGCTGGTGCGCCCCTTCGGCCTGATTTCAGACTATGTACGCTACGTGCGGACACAACGGCGTTTCAGCCCGGCACGCCTGCTGCGTCGCGCGATGGATGTATTCAGTGCGGCCTACGACGAGATGCGCGATGCGTTGGCCGGGCGCAACTACGTGGCCGACTATGTGCAGACACTCACCCACGAGGTCAAAAGCCCCCTGTCGGCCATCCGTGGCGCCGCCGAACTGCTGCAGGAGCCCATGTCCGAAGCGCAGCGCCAGCGCTTCCTGGACAACATCCAGCGTGAAACCGGGCGCATCCAGGAGATGGTGGACCGCATGATGGAGCTCACCGCGCTGGAAACCCGGCGCGTGCTGGAGCGCGTCCAGCCGGTCGACATGAAGCCCCTGCTCGAAGAACTCGCCGGCTCGGCCCAGGGCGCCGCCGCCCAACGCAGCATCCGCATCGAACTGGACGCGGCTGAGGACGCCACGGTGGAAGGCGACCCCTTCCTGCTGCGCCGCGCCCTGAGCAACCTGCTGGACAACGCCCTGGATTTCTCGCCGGAGGGCAGCGTCGTGCAACTGTCGCTGGCGGCCCGGCGGCGCCACGTGATCATCACCGTGCGCGACCAGGGGGCCGGCATTCCCGGCTACGCGCAGGACAAGGTGTTCGAGAAGTTCTACTCGCTGGCGCGCCCGCATACGCAGAAAAAAAGCACGGGCCTGGGCCTGGCCTTCGTCAAGGAAATCGCGGCGCTGCACCACGGACGCATCGAATTGCACAACCGCCCTGACCCCGAGGGGCCGGGCGCGGTCGCCAGCCTGACCCTGCCCCGCGCGCCCGGCTAGGCGCGGGCCGCCCCCGCGGGGCCAATCGGCACTTCACACGGACTTCACGCCGTTTTCACACAAGGCCGCCCCACTTCCAACTGTCTTCTCACTGGCCCCGGATGCTTGGGACACCGTGCACTTCCGCACGCATGTTCAGGAGCAAGCATCATGGCCACCATCTTCCGCCACGCCATTCACGACAGCGCCAGCACCGCCCTGGCCCGCTGGACCTGGATGGCCACCACCAGCCTTTCGGTCGCGTGTTTCGTGGGGCTCATCGCCCAGCCCGTCCATGCGCGGGACGACGACAGCCCGCGCCTGAAAACCGAGAGCCCGTACTTCTTCGTCAAGAGCGACGACCCCGAGCTCGACCAGCTGCCGCTCAAATCCACCCGGGTGGATGTGCGCATCTCGGGCGTGATCGCCGACGTGACGGTGACGCAGCACTACAGGAATGAAGGCCAGCGCGCCATCGAGGCCCGGTACGTGTTTCCCGGCTCCACCCGGGCCGCCGTGCATGGCATGAACGTGCGGCTGGCCGACCGCCTGATCACGGCCCAGATCCGCGAGAAAAACCAGGCCCGCGTCGACTACGACAAGGCCAAAAGCGAGGGCCGGACGGCCGCCCTCCTGGAGCAGCAGCTGCCCAACGTGTTCCAGATGAACGTGGCCAACATCCTGCCCGGCGACGACGTGAAGGTCGAGCTGCGCTACACCGAACTGCTGGTGCCCACCAGTGGCAACTATCAGTTCGTCTTCCCCACCGTGGTCGGCCCGCGCTACAACAGCCCGCAGTCCGGCCAGGCCCAGGCGCCCTGGGTCAACCAGCCCTACCTGACCGCTGGCAAGGCCTCCCCCGCCGGCTTTGACATTCGCGTGGCGCTGAACACGCCCATCGGCATCAAGGAAGTGCGCTCCCCCTCGCACGACATCCGCCGTGACAAGGAAGAAGGCAGCGCGATCGAGGTGGGCTTGAGCCCAGGCGCGCGCGCCGCCAACAACCGCGATTTCATCCTGGACTACCGTCTGGCGGGCGACCGCATCGAATCCGGCGTGCTGCTCTACAAGGGCGCGGAGGAGAATTTCTTCCTGGCGATGATCGAGCCGCCCAAGGCGGTGCCGGCCAGCGCCATCTCACCGCGCGAGTACATCTTCGTGGTGGACATCTCGGGCTCCATGCACGGCTTCCCGCTGGACACCGCCAAGACCCTGCTGCGGGAACTGATCGGCAAGCTGCGCCCCAGCGACACCTTCAATGTGCTGCTGTTCTCCGGCAGCAACCGTTTCCTGAGCCCGCACCCGGTCCCGGCGACGGGCGCCAACATCCAGCAGGCCATCCGCACCATCCAGGAGATGGGCGGTGGCGGCAGCACCGAGCTGATCCCCGCCCTCAAGCGCGTCTACGCCCAGCCCAAGGCGGCCGACGTGTCGCGCACCGTGGTGGTGGTGACCGATGGCTATGTGACCGTCGAGCGGGAAGCCTTCGAGCTGATACGCAAGAACCTCTCGCAGGCCAATGTGTTCTCCTTCGGCATCGGCTCCTCGGTCAACCGTCATCTGATGGAAGGCATGGCACGCGCGGGCATGGGGGAGCCCTTCATCATCACCCGGCCTTCGGAAGCCGCCGCGCAAGCGGCCCGCTTTCGCAAGATGATCGAATCGCCGGTGCTCACCAGCGTCAAGGCACGCTTCGAAGGACTGGATGTCTACGACGTGGAGCCGCAGCAGTTGCCCGACGTGCTGGGCGAGCGCCCGGTCATCGTCTTCGGCAAATGGCGCGGCGAAGCCCGGGGCAGGCTCGTCATCGAAGGCCAGACGGCCAACGGGCCTTTCCAGCAAGCCCTGCCCATCGGCAGCAGCAGCGAGGCCGGCGCGTCCAGCGGCACGGCGGCCCTGCGCCACCTGTGGGCGCGCCATCGCATCGCCAGCCTGTCGGACCAGGAGGCGCTCGAAGGCGGTGGCACCCTGGGCCAGCGCATCACGGAGCTGGGCCTGAAGTACAAGCTGCTCACGCAGTACACCAGTTTTGTCGCGATCGACCAGCTGGTGCGCAACCCGGCCCCGCACAGCAGCACCAGCGTGAACCAGCCCTCGCCCCTGCCCGAAGGCGTGAGCAACCTGGCGATCGGCACCGAAGTGCCCGGCACGCCCGAGCCGGCGACCTGGGGCGCCGTCCTCGTGCTGCTGTCGGTGCTGGCGCTGCTGGCCCGACGCGCCCGCCGCCATCACCCGCACCGTTACACGGCCTGATCATGGCACTGCCCCGCCTGCTTCAGATGCCGGGTTTCGTGCGTTATGGCATCCGCATCGACACCGCGCCCGAGTGGCGCTGGCTGGCCCTGCTGGCCGCTGCACTCTGGCCTACCTGGTGGTGGATGGGCCAGCGCATGCTCGACGGCTCGGATGATCCGCTGGGCCTGCTGGCCCTGGCCGCGCTCGGCGTGCTGGTCTGGCAGCACCGCCAGCGGCTGCGTCCGGCCCCCCGGCTGGGCTGGCTGGCCATCGCACTGGCCGGCGCACTCGCGGCAACGCTCACGCGTACGCACTTGCCGCCCCTGGTCAGCGCCCTCATGGCCTTGCTGGCGCTCTCGGCCGCCATGGTGGCCTTTCTGCCCCCGCACATCGCCACCCTGCCCGTCCTGGGTTTGTCCGTGCTGTCGCTGCCCCTGCTGGCATCGCTGCAGTTCTACGCCGGTTACCCGCTACGTGTCGTCACGGCCGAAGCCTCGCGCTGGCTGCTGGGCCTGCAGCACGAGGTGGCCCGCAGCGGCAGCAGCCTGCTGGTCAATGGACATCTCGTCATCGTGGACGCGCCCTGTTCCGGCGTGCAGATGGTCTGGCTGGGTTATTTCACGGCCTGCGTCGTCGCGCTGCACGGCCCCCGTCCAGGCATGGCCGGCCCCAGGCTCGGCAACCGGGCCTTCCTGGCACGGCTGCCTGCCGTGAGTGCGCTGGTGCTCACCGGCAATGTGGTGCGCAACACGCTGCTGGTGGCGGCCGAGGCGAGCGGCCGGCATCTGCCGGGCTGGACGCACGACACCGTGGGCCTGCTGGTGCTGGCGGTCGTCTGCGGCGGCATCGGCTGGGTCATGGGAAAAGCAACCGGGCAACACACTTGCGGAGGCCTGCATGCGTCTGTTTGACAACCTCTTCCTCAATCGCGTGCTGCACAAAAGCCTGTGGCTCCTGCTGCTGCCCCTGTGTGCACTCTGGGGCACCGTGCAGACCTTCGGCAACGGCCCGCCGGATGACACCCCGCAAGCCGGCACTGGCATTCGCGCCGAATTCCCCGCCCAGTGGAACGGGGCCACCCTGCGCCCACTGGCCTTGAGCGAGGTGGAGCACCGGTTTGCGCAACGCTTTCCGGGCACGATCGCGCGCCTGACCGATGGCCGGCATGTGCTGGTGCTGCGCACAGTGCACCGGCCCACCCGCATGCTGCACCCGGCCGCCGACTGCTACAAGGGGCTCGGCTACCGCATCAGCGACGAAAGGCTCGAAGCCATCACGGGTCAGGCCAGGTGGCGCTGCTTCATCGCCGAACGCGCTGGCCAGCAGCTGCGCGTGTGCGAGCGCATCGAAGATGCACAGGGCCAGACCTTCACCGACACCTCGGCCTGGTACTGGGCCGCCGTCGCCGGAAAATCCACCGGCCCGTGGCGGGCCGTGACGGTGGCAAGGCCCCTGTGAAAGGCGCACATTCCTGGCGACACCGGCGTGAACTTTGTCACATGTAACATGGCATCAGCAAGGGCTATTCCCCTTCCAGATAATTGCGCTCCAACAGGAGACGAACCCATGCTGATCCAGCTGACCTACGCCAGCCACTCTTCCCGCACCCTCGGCCCGGCCGACGTGAAAGACATACTGCAAACCTCGCAGCGCAACAACTCCGCCGTCGGCGTGACCGGTGCGCTGTGCCTGGCCAACGGCCTCTTCCTGCAGCAGCTCGAAGGCGACCGGGACGTGGTCAACCAGGTCTATCTGCGCATCCTCAAGGACAGCCGCCATACCGAGCCGTCCATCCTGGACTTCGGCGAGATCGCCTCGCGCCGCTTCAGCAACTGGAACATGGGCCTGATCTCCTCGCTGGCCGAGAATCGCCAGATCTTCCTGAAGTACTCGCGCAAATCCGAGTTCGATCCCTACAGCATGAGCCCGTCTTCGCTGCGTGGCTTTTTCGACGAGATCGTGCAGGGCGGGGTGCGCTGGATCGGGTGATTCAGATCCGGAACGACTCCAGCGTCTGCGGCGCAAACAGCTCCCTGGGCTCCAGCAGACGTTTGGACAGGCCCTGCTCAAAGGAGTAGCGCAGGAAGGTGCGCAAGGTAGCCTCATTCTTCTCGAAGCCATAGGGCCAGAAGTCATCCCCCATCTCGCGCTTGGCCTGCTCGACGTGGGCCGTCAGCCAGGGCAGCATGGTCTTGAGGGCCGCCGTCTCGTAGAGATCTTCGTAGCAACGCTGCTGGGACGCCACGAGCGCCTTCATCATGGACTGCGCGATCCAGGGATGGGCCTCGTACACGTCACGGCGCAGGGCCACCGTGTGCATGATGGGGAAGATGCCGGTTTCCCTGAAGTAGTTGCGCTCCACCGGTTCGTAGTCTTCGAACAGGCGCTTGACCTTGCCCCCACCCTTCAGAAAACTCGAAGGCATGCGCGCCGTGTAGAGCGCATCGATCTCGCCATCGAACAGCATTTTCGAGAGCGTCTGCCCCGGGCCGATGGGCTGGACCTTGATGTTGGGCGGAAGATCGAGCCGGATTTTTTCGGAGCGACCGGGCTCCTCCTCGCCTCCCGTGTAGTACGTGACACTGTCCACCGGCACGCCATAGTGGTCGGACAGGATGCCGCGTATCCATACCGGCGCCGTCATCTGGTACTCGGGGTTGCCCACGCGCTTGCCGATCAGGTCCTTCGCCTCACGGATGCCGGCATTCGCGTTCACGTAAATGCAGGAGTGGCGGAAGAAGCGCGACGGGAAGATCGGGATGGCGACAAAAGGCCGCGGCTCACGGAACATCGATACCGTATAGGACGAGAGCGACATCTCCGCCATCTCGAACTCCTGGTGCCGCAGCATGCGGAAGAAGGTCTCCTCCACCGGCAGGTTGAGGTAGTTCAGGGCTATACCGTCGGGCTGGATGCTGCCATCCATCAGGGCGCGGGTACGGTCGTAGTTCCAGCAGGCGAAGGTGAGTTTGAGTTTGGACATGAAACAGATTCATTCGGTCTTGAGACCTGCGGCACTGATGGCCTGGGCCAGGCGCGCGATCTCGCCCTGGATGGCTTGGTCGAATTCCGCCGGCCCGGCACCCACGGCCACGATGCCCGCGTTGTTCAGGCTCTGGACCAGTTCCGGCAAGCGGGCCACGTTGGCCATCTCCGCGCTGAAGCGCTCGATCACGCTGGCGGGTGTGCCCCGGGCGGCAAACACGCCGATGGTGGGCGCGAAGTCAAACCCCGGGATCGTCTCGGCAATCGCCGGCACGCCCGGTTCCTGGCTGGAGCGCTGCGCCGCGTTGTTGCCCAGCAGCCTGACCTGACCGTTCTTGACGAAGCCGGAGAGCGAAGGCAAGGCCGAGAAGGCCACGTCCACCTGCCCCCCGATCAGCGCCGGCACCGACTGGCTGCTGCCCTTGTAGGGGATGTGCCGCAGGTCGATGCCCAGCGCGCTTTTCATGGCTTCCATGGTGAGGTGGTGGGTGCTGCCCACACCCGAGGAACCGTAGGTCAGGACACCGGGTCTGGCCTTGGCCAGCGCGATCAACTCCGCCAGGGTTCTGACCCCCACCTTGGGGTGCACGGCCAGGTACAGCGGCGCGCGGGCCGCCAGCGACACCGGCATGAAATCACGCTGGTAGTCGTAGTTCAGGTTCTTGTAGATGGCGGGGTTGATGGAAAACATGGAGCCGTCCGTCACCAGGTAGGTGTAACCATCGGCGGGCGCCGTCGCCAGGGCCTGCGCGGCCACCACGCCATTCGCACCGGGTTTGTTATCCACCACCACGGGCTGCCCCAGACGCTCGCCCAGGCGCTGCGCAA
>Ga0208633_100454_pt1 | contig 10893 bp, 16 predicted proteins | sample LakWasMet63_LOW9_2_FD_183895 | JGI IMG/M metagenome (GOLD analysis project Ga0208633, IMG submission 183895) | Freshwater sediment methanotrophic microbial communities from Lake Washington under simulated oxygen tension - Sediment Metagenome... | ecosystem: Environmental > Aquatic > Freshwater >...
GGCCGTCACCGTGGAAGCCATTGATGCATCGGGACGGTTTCTCGGGGGCTACATCCTGCCGGGCCACGGCATCATGCTGCGTGCCCTCGAATCCGGCACTGCCGGCCTGCACGTGCCCACGGGCGAGGTGCGCCCCTTTCCCACCAACACCAGCGACGCGCTGACCAGCGGCGGCACCTATGCGATTGCCGGTGCCATGGAGCGCATGGTCGATCATGTGCGCGAGCACTGTGGCGCCGAACCCTGGTGTGTCATGGCAGGCGGCGCGGGCTGGAAGATGGCGCCCAGCCTGGCCACGCCCTTCGAACTCCACGACACGCTGATCTTCGACGGCCTGCTGCAGATCGCCGCGCACCGCGGCTTCTGCCTGCCACGCTGAGACAGCGTCAGCGCTGCGGCGCCAGCCAGGCCTCGGCCAGCTTCACCCAGTAACTCGCCCCCAGCGGGATGAGCTCGTCATTGAAGTCGTAGCTCGGGTTGTGCAGGGTGCAGGGGCCGCCGCCGTGGCCCATCTCGCGGTGCACGCCGTCACCATTGCCGATGAAGGCATAGGCACCCGGCTTGGCCAGCAGCATGTAGGCGAAGTCCTCGGCGCCCATGGTGGGCTCCTGCTTCAGCACATGGGCCTCTCCCACGATGCCGGCCATCACCTGGCGGGCGAATTCCACCTCACGCTCGGCGTTGATGGTGGGTGGGTAGTTGCGTTCGAACTCGAACTCGCAACGCGCACCGAAGGCGGCACAGGTGTGCTGAGCCACCTCGCGCATGCGCGCCTCGATCTGGTCCAGCACCTCCAGCGTGAAGGTGCGCACCGTGCCCTGCAATTCGCAGCTGTCGGCAATCACGTTGGTGGCATGCCCTGCATGGATCATGGTGACCGAGATCACACCGGCGTCGATGGGCTTGAGATTGCGGCTGACGATGGTCTGGAAGGCCTGCACCATCTGGCAGGCCACCAGCACCGGGTCCACCGCGTTGTGCGGCATGGCGGCGTGCCCGCCCTTGCCGCGGACGGTGATCTTGAATTCGTTGCTCGAAGCCATCACCGGGCCCGGGCTCAGCGCAAAGGTACCGGCTTTCATGCCCGGCCAGTTGTGCATGCCGAACACGGCCTCCATCGGGAATTTCTCGAACAGTCCGTCCTTGATCATCTCGTTGGCACCCGCGCCGCCCTCTTCGGCGGGCTGGAAGATCAGGTAGACGGTGCCGTCGAAGTTGCGCTGCTTGGCCAGATGCTGGGCCGCCGCCAGCAGCATGGCCGTGTGGCCATCGTGCCCGCAGGCGTGCATCTTGCCGTCGTGCCGGCTCGTATGGGCAAAAGTGTTGTTCTCCTGCAGGGGCAGGGCGTCCATGTCGGCGCGCAGGCCGATGGCACGTTTGGAGCTGCCCTTCTGGATGATGCCGACGACGCCGGTGCCCCCCAGGCCGCGATGGATGGGGATGCCCCATTCGGTCAGGCGGGCCGCGACCAGGTCGGCGGTACGCCGCTCCTGGAAGCTCAGTTCGGGATGCGCGTGGATGTCCCGCCGGATGGCCGCCATGCCGGCGGCCTGGGCGACGATGGAATCGATGACCTTCATGGGTGAGAGTCTATTCCTTCACCCGCCCTTCTGTCAGCCGGGGATATCCCCGGCCCGCTTCAGGTGCGTACGCGACCGTCGCCGGTCAGCATGGACAGTTCCACAAAGCTCGACGCAACGTGCTGGCTGGCCGAGAAATTGAGCTGGAAGCCGCCCAGGTTCTGGCTGCCGATGGCCTCGATGCCCTGGATCAGGCCTTCGCGGCTGTTCATGCGTGTCCCGGCGCGCTTGAGCCCTTCGGTCACGACCTTGGCGGCCAGGTAGCCTTCCATGCTGGAGAAGTTGGCCTGCGCATTGCCGCCGGCCTTCTTCACGGCTTCGGAAAACTCCCGGGCGATCGGGCGCGCCAGTGAATAAGGCGAGGGCATGACCTGCGAGACCACGACACCGGCGCCATCCTTGCCCAGCTCGTCGGCCAGGGCCTGCGTGCCCACGAAGGACACGTTGAAGAAGGTGCCGCCGAAACCGGCAGTGCGGGCTGCACGGATATAGGCTGCGCAGGACTTGTAGGCACTGATCTGCACCACGGCGTCCGGCCCGGCTGCATTGAGTGTGCGCACGGCAGCGGCCACGTCCACCGAATTGCGCTCCACCGTGGCCTGGGCCACGGGCTTGAGGCCCAGCTTGTCCAGCGCCAGTGTCACGCCGTCCAGGCCAGCCTTGCCATACGCATCGTTCTGGTAGAAGACCGCGATCTTTTTCAGCCCGAGATTGGTCAGCTGTTTGACGATCAATGCGGTCTCGTCGTTGTAGGAAGCTCGCAGGTGAAAGACCTGCTTGTTGAAAGGCTCACGCAGGCCCATGGCACCCGTGAAGGGTGCGATGAAGGGCACCTGGGCCTTGCTCAGCAGCGGCAGTGCAGCCAGGCTGGTCGGCGTGCCGATGTAGCCGAACAGCGCAAACACGTCTTCGGAGATCAGCTTCTGCGTATTGGCAGCACAGCGATCGGGCTCGTAACCATCGTCCAGGGTCTTGATCTCGATGGTCTTGCCGGCGATGCCGCCCTGGGCATTGACCTGGTCGAACCAGATCCGGGCGCCCTGGTGGAACTGGATGCCCAGTTCGGCTGCGGGCCCTGTGAAGGCAGCCGACTGGCCGAGGATGATCTTGTTGTTACCCTGGGCCTTCAGCAGAGTGGGGGCAGCCAGCAGCGAAGCTGCGGCCAGGCCGAATTGGCGACGAGGGGTCATGTGTAGTTCCAAAAAGGGGGAGCAGGGCTTTTGGCCTGGCTCCTACATCCACGGCACTGCTTGTTACAGTGCCGCGAAGCAGAAAAGCCCTCCGAAGAGGGCTTTTCCTTGTTGGTTGCGCGAGGAGGATTTGAACCTCCGACCTTTGGGTTATGAGCCCAACGAGCTACCAGGCTGCTCCATCGCGCGGTAATCTAGCATTGTAGCTTATTCTGCCTTCGCTGTCTCAGAAGATTCAGCGGGGCGGTCCACCAGCTCCACCAGGGCCATGGGCGCGTTGTCGCCGACGCGGAAACCCATCTTGAGAATGCGGGTGTAGCCGCCCGGACGCGTCTTGAAACGCGGGCCGAGGTCGTTGAACAGCTTGGTGACGCTGTCGCGGTCACGCAGGCGGTCAAAGGCCAGGCGGCGGTTGGCCAGCGTGGCTTCCTTGGCCAGGGTGATCATGGGCTCGACCACGCGACGCAGTTCCTTCGCCTTGGGCACGGTGGTCTTGATGACCTCGTGCTCGATCAGCGAATTCATCATGTTGCGCAACATGGCGAGGCGGTGCTCGCTGGTGCGGTTGAGTTTACGGAGACCGTGTCCGTGACGCATGGTGCTTTCCTTTCTTTATATAAACAGGCAGCCGTATCAGGTACTGCCCGGTGCACCCAGCCCTGAAGGGCTGGTTTTTCCGTCCCGCTCGAGCGGGACCGGTATTCTAGATCAACGCTTTTCGAGCGCGGCCGGCGGCCAGTTCTCGAGCTTCATGCCGAGGGTCAGACCGCGGGAAGCGAGCACTTCCTTGATCTCGTTGAGCGACTTGCGACCCAGGTTGGGGGTCTTGAGCAGTTCGTTCTCGGAGCGCTGGATCAGGTCGCCGATGTAATAGATGTTCTCGGCCTTCAGGCAGTTGGCCGAACGCACGGTCAGTTCGAGTTCGTCGACCGGACGCAGCAGGATCGGATCGAACTGGCTGCCGCTGCGCGGTGCCGGTGCGTCGAAGGCGGCGAGTTCGCTGCCCTCGAGCTGGGCAAACACGGCCAGCTGTTCCACCAGGATCTTGGCCGAAGCGCGCACGGCGTCTTCAGCGGTGATGGCGCCGTTGGTCTCGATCTCGACGACCAGCTTGTCCAGGTCGGTGCGCTGCTCGACGCGGGCACTCTCGACGGTGTAGCTCACACGCTTGACCGGGGAGAACGAAGCGTCCAGCACGATGCGGCCGATCGACTTGGTCGGCTCGTCGCCGTAACGACGCATGGTGCCCGGCACATAACCACGGCCCTTCTCGACCTTGATCTGCATGTCGAGCTTGCCACCGGCCGACAGCGTGGCGATCACGTGGTCGGGGTTGATGATCTCGACATCGTGCGGGGTCTGGATGTCGGCAGCAGTGACGACGCCCTCGCCGTCCTTGCGCAGGCTCAGCGTGACTTCGTCGCGGTTGTGCAGCTTGAACACCACACCCTTGAGGTTCAGCAGAATGTTGACCACATCCTCCTGCACGCCGTCGATCGACGAGTACTCGTGCAGCACGCCGGCGATGGTCACTTCCGTGGCAGCGTAACCCGGCATCGACGACAGCAGGACGCGGCGCAGCGCGTTGCCCAGGGTATGGCCATAGCCACGCTCAAACGGCTCCAGCGCCACTTTGGCGCGGTTCAGGCCGAGTTGTTCGACGTTGATTGCTTTGGGTTTCAGCAGACTGGTTTGCATGCAGACTTCCTGTCAATACCCCCGGCTCGTTACACCGGTAAGGCTGGTGAAGCGCCTGACCGGAATGCCTCCGGTCAGGTACGAAAACTCCAAGGCCGAGGTCGCAGGCGACCTCGTGCGCCTTGCTTACCTCGAGTACAACTCGACGATCAGCGATTCGTTGATATCGGCCCCGAATTCGTCGCGATCGGGCACTTTCTTGAAGGTGCCTTCGGCCTTGTCGAGGTTCACCTCGACCCAGGCCGGCATGCCGACCTGCTGTGCCAATTGCAGTGCTTCCACCACGCGGTTCTGCTTCTTCGACTTTTCGCGCACGGCGATCACGTCGCCGGCCTTGACCGAGTACGACGGGATGTTCACGGAATTGCCGTTCACGGTGATCGCCTTGTGCGAGACCATCTGACGTGCCTCGGCACGGGTCGAACCGAAACCCATGCGGTACACCACGTTGTCCAGGCGGCACTCCAGCAGGAACAGCAGGTTGGCACCGGTGTTGCCCTTGCGACGATCGGCTTCCTCGAAGTAACGGCGGAACTGGCGCTCCAGCACGCCGTACATGCGCTTGACCTTCTGCTTTTCACGCAGCTGCAGACCGAAGTCGGAGGTGCGGGCGCCCGAGGTGCGGCCGTGCTGGCCGGGCTTGGAATCGAACTTGGCCTTGTCCGCAATCGAGCGACGGGCGCTCTTGAGGAACAGGTCGGTGCCTTCGCGGCGGGAGAGTTTGGCCTTGGGGCCGAGATTGCGTGCCACTTGAACTTCCTTCTATGTCAACTTCCGCAGTTGCCTGCGGGAGCCACCAGCGCAATGCCGGTGGCGGTGGGCTTGTTAAAAAACTGCGTACCGCTTAGATGCGGCGACGCTTCTGCGGACGGCAGCCGTTGTGCGGCACCGGCGTCACATCGGAGATCAGGTTGATGCGGATGCCCAGTGCGGCCAGAGCGCGCACCGAAGACTCGCGACCCGGGCCGGGGCCCTTGATCTCGACATCGAGGTTCTTGATGCCCTGCTCCATGGCAGCGCGACCAGCCACTTCGGACGCCACCTGGGCGGCGAACGGCGTGGACTTGCGCGAACCCTTGAAGCCCTGGCCACCAGACGAGGCCCAGGACAGGGCATTGCCCTGGCGATCGGTGATCGTGATGATGGTGTTGTTGAAGGAGGCGTGCACGTGGGCGACACCGTCAGCCACGTTCTTGCGAACCTTCTTGCGCACACGCTGCGCGGCATTATTGGCGGGAGCTTTAGCCATGGTGATCTTTCAATGCCAGTTTATTTCTTCAGTGCTGCGGCGCCCTTGCGCGGACCCTTGCGGGTACGGGCATTGGTACGCGTACGCTGACCGCGCATGGGCAGGCCACGGCGATGACGGAAGCCGCGGTAGCAGCCGATGTCCATCAAACGCTTGATGTTCATCGTGGTCTCGCGACGCAGGTCACCCTCGATGGTGATACCGGCGATCTGGTCGCGGATTTTTTCCAGATCAGAGTCGGTCAGATCCTTGATCTTCTTGGAATATGCAATGCCGCAGGCATCGCAAATCTTGCGAGCGCTCGTGCGACCGATGCCGAAGATGGCGGTCAAGCCAATTTCTGCATGCTTATGCGGCGGAATGTTGATGCCAGCGATACGTGCCATTTTCGTCCTCTATAACTCTTGCAATCAGCCTTGACGCTGCTTGTGGCGGGGATCCGTGCAGATCACGCGCACCACACCCTTGCGGCGGATGATTTTGCAGTTGCGGCAAATTTTTTTGACCGAAGCCGAAACTCTCATTTCACTCTCCTAAAACTTCTAACGCCTGATTCCAGACTATCCGGAACCTGCAAATTCATTTGGCCCTGAATACGATCCGTGCCCGCGTCAAGTCGTAAGGCGTCAACTCGACAGTCACTTTGTCACCCGGCAGGATACGGATGTAATGCATCCGCATCTTGCCGGAAATATGTCCCAGGACGATGTGGCCGTTTTCCAGCTTCACGCGGAAGGTCGCGTTCGGCAGGTTCTCCACCACCTCGCCCTGCATCTGAATCACATCGTCTTTCGCCATCTCTTTCAGACACCTGGCGTAGCCTTGAAATTGGCTTTCTTCAGCAGCGATTCATATTGCTGCGACATCATGTAGTTCTGCACCTGGGCCATGAAATCCATGGTCACCACCACGATGATCAGCAGCGAGGTGCCACCGAAATAGAACGGCACGTTGTACTTCAGAATCAGAAACTCGGGCAACAGACAAACGAAAGTGATGTAGATCGCACCGGCCATCGTCAAACGCAACAGGATGCGGTCGATGTACTTCGCGGTCTGGTCACCCGGACGGATGCCCGGGATGAAGGCACCACCCTTTTTCAGGTTGTCGGCCGTCTCACGGCTGTTGAACACCAGCGCCGTGTAGAAGAAACAGAAGAACACGATGGCCGAGGCGTACAGCATCACATAGATGGGCTGTCCCGGCGTCAGGCTGCTGGCGATGTCCTTGAGCCACAGCATCGAATCGCCGCTGCTGAACCAGCTCACCACGGTGGCCGGCAGCAGGATGATCGACGACGCGAAGATGGGCGGAATCACACCGGCCATGTTCAGCTTGAGCGGCAGGTGCGAAGACTGGCCGCCATACACCTTGTTGCCAACCTGGCGACGTGCATAGTTCACCAGTATCTTGCGTTGACCGCGCTCGACGAACACCACGAAGTAGGTCACCAGGACCACCAGCGTCACGATGATCAAGGCGGCGATGATGCTCATGGCGCCGGTACGCACCAGCTCCAGCAAGCCACCGATGGCGCCCGGCAGACCTGCGGCGATACCGCCGAAGATCAGGATCGAAATGCCGTTGCCCAAGCCACGCTCGGTGATCTGCTCACCCAGCCACATCAGGAACATGGTACCGGCCGTCAGGGTGACGACCGCTGTCATGCGGAAGCCGAAACCGGGGGCCATCACCAGGCCGGGCGAGCTCTCGAGCGCCACGGCAATGCCGAGCGACTGGAAAATCGCAAGGCCCAGCGTCGCATAACGCGTGTACTGGGTGATCTTGCGACGGCCGGCTTCGCCTTCCTTCTTGATCTGCTCGAAGGCGGGCAGCACGTACGTCAGCAGCTGCATGATGATCGATGCCGAGATGTACGGCATGATGCCCAGCGCGAACACCGTGAAGCGCGACAGCGCGCCACCCGAGAACATGTTGAACAGGTTCAGGATGCCGCCCTGCTGGCCGTCGAACAGGGCCTTGAGCTGGTCCGGATTGATGCCCGGCACCGGAATGTGCGCACCGATGCGGTACACCACCAGTGCGAGCAGCAAAAATACCAGCCGGCGACGCAGGTCGCCGTACTTGCCGGTTTTTGCAATCTGAGCCGCGTTCGTTGCCACTTGGTTCTACTCTCGATCCAGTTTTCAGGCCACGCTGCCGCCGGCTGCCTCGATGGCAGCCTTGGCGCCGGCGGTAGCGCCGATGCCATTGAGCTTGACAGCCTTCTTGATCTCGCCGGACTTGATGACCTTGATCACCTTGGCCAGCTCGCCGACCAGACCGGCCTGCTTGAGCGTGAGGATGTCGACCGTGTCAGCGCCCAGCTGCTCCAGCGCGCTGAGAGTGATCTCGGCGTTGTACTTGAGCAGATGCGACTTGAAACCGCGCTTGGGCAGACGGCGATGCATGGGCATCTGGCCGCCTTCAAAGCCGACCTTGTGGTAGCCGCCCGAACGGGATTTCTGACCCTTGTGGCCACGACCGGCAGTCTTGCCCAGGCCGGAGCCGATGCCGCGACCGACGCGACGCTTGGCGTGCTTGGCGCCCGCTGCGGGCTTGATGCTATTGAGTTCCATCATCAGCCTCTTAGAGAACCTTGACCAGGTAGTCGATCTTGTTGATCATGCCGCGCACGGCAGGGGTGTCCTGCAGTTCGCTGACGCTGTTCAGCTTGCGCAGGCCCAAGCCACGCACGGTGGCGCGGTGAGATTCCTTGCAGCCGATCGGGCTGCGAACCAGCTGGACCTTGACGGTTTGTTGCTTAGCCATGTCTGTAACTCCCGATTAAGCGAAGAGTTCTTCAACGGTCTTGCCGCGCTTGGCTGCCACACCCGCAGGGGTGCTGCAGTTGCTCAGAGCGTCCAGCGTGGCACGAACCATGTTGTAGGGATTGGTCGAACCGTGGCTCTTGGCCACGATGTCGGTGATGCCCATCACTTCGAAAATGGCGCGCATCGGGCCGCCGGCGATGATGCCGGTACCCTTGGGTGCCGGCGCCATCATGACGTTGGCGGCACCGTGACGACCCATCACCTGGTGGTGCAGGGTACCGTTCTTGAGCGACACCTTCAGCATGTTGCGGCGGGCTTCTTCCATGGCCTTCTGCACGGCAGCCGGCACTTCCTTGGATTTGCCCTTGCCCATGCCGACGCGACCGTCGCCATCACCGACCACGGTCAGTGCTGCGAAACCCAGGATACGGCCACCCTTGACCACCTTGGTCACGCGGTTGACCGCGATCATCTTCTCGCGCAGGCCGTCCTCAGGACCCTCGGCCCCTTTGCCCTGCATCTTTGCTTGAACTTTAGCCATCTTTAATTCCGATCTGCTTAGAACTGCAAGCCAGCTTCACGTGCCGCATCGGCCAGCGCCTTGACGCGGCCGTGGTACGCAAAACCTGAGCGGTCGAACGCCACCGTCTCGACGCCGGCCGCCTTGGCCTTCTCGGCGATACGCTTGCCGATCAACTGGGCGGCGGTAGCATTGCCACCCTTGCCCGAGGCGCCGAGCGACTTGCGCACGTCGGCTTCGGCCGTGGAGGCACTGGCCAGCACCTTGGCGCCGTCGCCGGAGATCACGCTGGCGTAGATGTGCAAATTGGTGCGGGTCACGGTCAGACGCGCCACGCCTTGCGTTGCAATGCGGATGCGGGTCTGACGGGCCCGGCGAAGACGCTGCTCTTTCTTGGTCATCATGGTGCAGCTCCTTATTTCTTCTTGGTCTCTTTGATCGTGACCTTCTCATCCGCATAACGGATGCCCTTGCCCTTGTAAGGCTCAGGAGGACGGACGGCACGAATCTCAGCGGCAATCTGGCCGACACGCTGACGATCTGCACCCTTGATCACGATTTCCGTGGGGGCGGGGGTGGCCACCGTGATGCCCGCGGGCATCTCGATGTTCACCGGATGGGAGTAACCCACCGCCAGATTCAGCTTGGCGCCGGAGGCCTGGGCCTTGTAACCCACACCGATCAGCGTCAGCTTCTTTTCGAAGCCCTTGCTCACGCCGTTGACCATGTTGTTCACCAGCTGACGCATGGTGCCACTCATGGCATTGGCTTCACGGGATTCGTTTGCGGGGGCGAAGCTCAGCTTGCCACCCTCGTTGCTCACCTTGACCAGGGCCGACTGGGTCAGCGACAGCGTGCCACCGGCACCCTTGACGCTGATCTGATCAGCCTTGATCGAGACATCCACCCCGGTCGGGATGGCTACAGGCATTTTTCCTACGCGCGACATTTCAGTTTCTCCTCAATGCCTTAGGCCACGTAGCAAAGCACTTCGCCGCCGACACCGGTAGCGCGAGCCTTACGATCGGTCATGACACCCTTGGGGGTGGTCACGATGGCCACGCCCAGACCGTTCTGGACCTGGGGGATGGCGTCACGGCCCTTGTACACGCGCAGGCCGGGACGGCTCACGCGCTCGATGCGCTCGATCACCGGGCGACCGGCGTAGTACTTCAGGGCAATTTCAAGTTCGGACTTGCCACCTTCGGACTTCACCTGGAAGCCGTCAATGTAGCCCTCGTCCTTCAGCACCTGGGCGATGGCGATCTTCACTTTGGAAGAAGGCACCGATACCGAGGTCTTGGCCACCATCTGCGCGTTACGAATACGCGTCAGCAGGTCGGCGATGGGATCACTCATGCTCATCTTTAATCTCCTGCTTACCAGCTGGCCTTGGTGACACCGGGGATGTCACCAGCAAAAGCCAACTCACGGATCTTGGCGCGAGCCAGACCGAACTGGCGGAAGGTGCCACGCGGACGACCGGTGATGGCACAACGGTTGCGCTGGCGCGTCGGGTTGGCGTTGCGCGGGAGCTTCTGCAGACCCAGACGGGCAGCAGCACGCTCTTCGTCGCTACGCTTGAGGTCGCTGGCGATGGCCTTGAGTTCCGCGTGTTTCTTCGCGTACTTGGCGACCAGTTTGTCTCGCTTGAGCTCGCGCTCGATCAAAGCTACTTTAGCCACAGGTCACCTCAGTTCTTGAAGGGGAATTTGAAGCCGGCGAGCAGTGCCTTGCACTCTTCGTCCGTCCGAGCCGTCGTCGTGATGCTGATGTTCAGACCACGCAGGGCATCCACCTTGTCGTATTCGATTTCGGGGAAAATGATCTGCTCTTTGACGCCGATGTTGTAGTTGCCACGGCCGTCGAAAGCGCGACCAGA
>Ga0208633_100455_pt1 | contig 10884 bp, 11 predicted proteins | sample LakWasMet63_LOW9_2_FD_183895 | JGI IMG/M metagenome (GOLD analysis project Ga0208633, IMG submission 183895) | Freshwater sediment methanotrophic microbial communities from Lake Washington under simulated oxygen tension - Sediment Metagenome... | ecosystem: Environmental > Aquatic > Freshwater >...
CACGGTGAAGCAGAACGCCGACAACGCCCGTCAGGCCAACCAGCTGGCCCAAAGTGCCAGTACCGTGGCCGTTCAGGGCGGTGAGGTGGTGGCGCAGGTGGTGGACACCATGAAGGGCATCAATGATTCGAGCAAGAAGATTGCCGACATCATCAGCGTGATCGACGGCATCGCTTTCCAGACCAACATCCTGGCGCTCAACGCGGCCGTGGAGGCCGCCCGCGCGGGCGAACAGGGCCGCGGTTTTGCCGTGGTGGCCAGCGAGGTGCGTTCGCTGGCCGGCCGCAGCGCCGATGCGGCCAAGGAGATCAAGACCCTGATCACCGACAGCGTGAGCCGGGTGGAGCAGGGCAGCGCTCTGGTGGACCAGGCCGGCAGCACCATGAGCGAAGTGGTGGCCAGCATCCGCCGGGTGACCGACATCATGGGCGAGATCAGCGCGGCCAGCAGCGAGCAGAACAAGGGTGTGGCCCAGGTGGGTGAAGCCGTCACGCAGATCGACCAGGCCACGCAGCAGAACGCGGCGCTGGTGGAGGAGATGGCGGCGGCAGCCAGCAGCCTGAAGAGCCAGGCCCAGGACCTGGTACAGGCGGTCAGCGTGTTCAAGGGGGCGCAGGGCCAGTCTTCTGGTAGCGCCCCGGCCCCGGCCCAGGCGCCGCGCTACAGTCCGCCGGCACCCCGTGCGGCTGCGGCACCGCGCCGCGTGGCCGCAGCACCGGCACCGGCCGCACGGCCTGCGCTGGCCCCGGCCGCCAAACCGGCGGGTGGCGACGACTGGGAGAGTTTCTAAGTCGCTGTCCTGAGCAGGCGCTCGAGGTCCTGGGCGGGAACCGGCTGCGAGTACAGGTAACCCTGGGCGGCATCGCAGCCGAAGGCCTGCAGGCGGCGGCGTATGTCGTCGGTTTCCACGCCTTCGGCGATGGTCTTGAGGTTCAGGCTGCGTGCCATCTGGATGACGGCGCGCACGATGGCCTCGTCGTCCGGATCGCTGGCCAGGTCGCGCACGAAACTCTGGTCGATCTTGAGCTTGTCGATGTCCAGGCGCTTGAGGTAGGACAGGCTGGAGTAGCCGGTGCCGAAATCGTCGATGGCCAGCTTCACCCCCATCTGTTTGAGCTGACGCACGCTGGTCAGCACGCTTTCCACGTTCTGGAGCAGGATGGATTCTGTCAGCTCGAGCTCCAGCAACTGCGGCGCCAGGCCGGATTCGGCCAGCGCGCGTGAGACGGACTGTTCGACATTGCCACGCTTGAACTGGATGGCCGAGAGGTTGACCGACATGGTCAGCGCCGGCAGGCCGGCCTGCTGCCACAACACGGCCTGCCCGCAGGCCTGGCGCAGCACCCAGTCGCCGATGGGCACGATCAGGCCGCTTTCTTCGGCCACGCCGATGAAGCGGCCGGGCGCCACCAGGCCGAGTTCCGGGTGATGCCACCGGATCAGCGCTTCCACGCCCGTCAGGCGACCGCTGGCCAGGTCGTATTGGGGTTGGTAGTAGAGAACGAACTCCTGCCGTTCCAGCGCACGGCGCAGGCCGTTGCGCATGAGCAGGTGCTCGCCGGCTTCGGCATCCATGGTGGGGTCGAAGAAATGGTAGGTGTTGCGGCCGGCCTCCTTGGAGCGGTACATCGCGAGGTCGGCCTTCTTGCGCAGGGTCTCGAAGTCGCGTCCGTCGTCCGGTGCAATGGCCACGCCCAGCGAGGCGGAGGAGGCCAGGTCCTGGCTGTCGATCCGCAGGGGTTCCTGCAGCCTCTCCATGATCTTCATGACGATGGCCAGGACGACCTCGCTGTCGGGCAGGTCGCGCAGGACCAGCAGGAATTCGTCGCCACCCTGGCGGCTGATGGTGTCGCTGTCGCGCACGCAGCTGCGCAGGCGGCGTGCCACCTCCTTGAGGAACTCGTCGCCGGCCGCGTGGCCCAGGGTGTCGTTGATGGACTTGAAATTGTCCAGGTCCAGGTAGACCAGGGCCACTTTGCTGTGGCTGCGTTCAGCCTGGGCCATGGCCTGCTCGAAGCGGTCCTGCACCAGCAGGCGGTTGGGCAGGCCGGTCAGGGTGTCGTGGTAGGCCAGGTACTCGATGCGCTGCTCTGCACTTTGACGGTCGGTGATGTCCGAGCCGATGCCGCGGTAGCCGGTGAAGATGCCCTGTGCGTCGAACATGGGCACGCCGCTGATGGAGAAGGTCCGCAGTTCGCCCTGCATGTTGCGGACCTGGTAGACGAAGTTGCGGAAGGGTTCATGGCGGTCGAGCATGGCGCGATGCTCGGCCCATTGCTCATCGCTGACACCGACGATGGGTAACTCCCAGCGCGCCTTGCCTACGTTGGCGGTCACACCCGTCTTGCCCAGGCCCTGCGACATCAGGGAGAAGCGGAAGTCCTTGTCCTGTTCCCAGTACCAGTCGGTCGACATCTCGGCCAGGCTGCGAAAGCGCGTTTCGCTTTCCTGCAGGTGCTGGCGCTGCTCGTCCTGCGCCTGGACCATGGTGTTGAAGGTCTGGACCAGGGCACCGATTTCGCCGCTGGCGGGCAGACGGAGCTGGCGGGCCTCGCCTTGCTTGTGCTGCAGTTCGCGCACATGCTGTGTCAGTGCGCCCAGCGGGGCCAGGGCCTTGCGCATGACCAGCCAGATCAGCACCACGACCACCGCGGTACCCGCAGCAATCACCAGCAGCAGGAAGTCGCGTGCCTGCTGCAGCGGTTCGGTGGCTTCGCTGACCGGCAGGTTCATGCTGAGGATCCAGGGCACGGTGTCCAGGTGCTTGAAGCTGCTCACCACTTCTTCGCCACGTGACGTCACGGTCGTGTCGCTGCCCTCAAAACCCGCCACGGCGCGATCGACCAGCGGGTTGAGCCCCGGCAGGACGATGGGCTGCAGGATGCGCAGGGGATTGCGGTTGGAGATGAAGATCCGGTCTTTGGTGAAGAGCGAAACGTAGCCGGTCTGGCCCAGCTTGAAGCCATTGAGGTCGGAGAGAAAATTACGCCCCAGCAGCTCGATGCTGCCATGCAGGCGTCCGACCATCTCGCCCTGGGCATCGAGCAGGGGCAGCGCCATCGTGATGGCCGGCCGTCCCATGGCCCGTACCGAAGCAAAGGGCTTGGAAATATAAGGCTGGCGGGTTTCGCTCACCACCTTGAAGACTTCCAGGCTGGACACATCCCGTCCGCGCCGGCCGGGAATGTAGGGGGATTCGGCCACGACGCGGCCCCGCGCATCAATGAGCAGAAGCCCGTTGGTGAAGATCGTCTTCAGGTTGGTCTTCTGGTCCAGGAAATCCTGCGCCAGTTGCGAGTTCTGCAAGGCCTGTGGCGGCACTTGCGCAGCCACCTCGGTCAACATGGCCTGGCTCTGGCGCACCTTGTCGTCGATGGTGTTGGCCAGGGTGGTCGCCAGGACGAACTGCTCGTGGTATAGGTTCTGGCGGAAGCTCTGGTCGAAATGGCGCAGGACCAGCCAGGTCAGCAGGCTGGCAAAGCCGACGAAGAGCAGGGCAACGGCCAGCACCACCCTGGTCTTGAGGCTGGACTGGCGAAACCGGGTCAGACGCATGGCCTATATATACCGCGATTCCACTCAGGGTCTGACGCCGGGGGCCTCCAAAGGCAGGCCGCGGGCGCGAACTCCGAGGAAAAGTTCCAGTTCCACCAGTTCGGTTGCGCCCAGCGGCCAGGCCTGGGCGCGCACGCCGCTCAGGCAGTTGCGCAGGCGGCGCTGCAGCGAGCCCAGGCCTTGCCATTCGAGCCGGTACTGCGGGTAGCTGGTGGGATGCCCCTGCGGGATGGTGGTGCCGCCCAGGCGCTGGCCCCAGCGCTGGTCATGGCACTGCGCGCAGGACAGATCGAGCTGCCCCAGGCGTTGAGCATACAGCTGGCGGCCGCGTTCCAGGTGGGGCAGCAAGCGCGGGTCCACCGGCGGCGCGACAGGCAGGCCGCGCGATTGCAGGGCCACCAGGCTTTCCAGGGCCAGCAGCTCCTCGCTCTCCAGCTTCCAGGGGGTGGCCTGCTGTTGCGACTGCCGGCAGCGGTTGATGCGCTGCGCCAGGTTGATGGGGCCTTGCGTGGGCGTGTCGAAGGCCGGGTAGCGGGTCGCCACGCCGCGCAGGTTGGCCACCTCGCCATGGCAGCTGGCGCAGGACTTGCCGCCGGTACCCGCAGCCTGCTGCCACAGTTGTGCGCCCTGCTGGACCCAGAGCATGGCCGGGTTGCGCGCATCGTCGCGCTGCATGGCCTGTACGGCAGGCCCCATGAAATCGAAGTCGGAGCGGCGCTGGGCCTCGGGGATCTGTGCTTGCAAGGTGGGGGCCAGCAGCAGCGCCAACAGCAGTGCGCTGTACCGCTTCATGCGACGCTGATCGCCACGCTCTCGCTGTGACGGAAACCCTGATCGCCTTCCCAGCTGAAGCGCAGCGTGCCGCTGGCCGTGGCCACGGTGTGAAAGGCGATCAGCGGGTTGGCGGCGATGGCGGCCGAGAGTTCGGCGCTGAACACCAGTTCCTCGTTGTAGTGGCAGCTGAAACGCTCGATGATGTTGCGCGGCAGGCGCTGGCCGTCGGCGCCGGGGCGAAAGCCGCTTTCCATCGGGTGGCCGATGATGGTGCTGATCTCGATCACCTCACCGCGGCGCGCGGTCTTGGGAGCCTTGATGAGGGTGCGCACACTCATTCCAGTTCCTCCAGGCAGGCCGCCAGCGTGACGATCACCTCGATCGTGTGCTGCCAGTAGCTGCCGTCGCTCATGCGTGCCACCGCACTGAGTTTTTGCGTGGTGGCCAGGCGCATGCGCGTGGCGACGCTGGCGCGGCCGGCGCGCGGGCCCAGCGTGAAACGCACCACGTCGGGCTGCGGGTTCTTCTGGTTGAAGACGGCGATGGCCACCACATGGTCGGCCGCCGTCATGGGGCTGTCCACTTGCACGGCCAGCGGCACGGTGTTGCCGTTGTCCACCAGCGGGGCGATGTCGAGTTTGACGCGCCCGGTCTGCACCGGGGCGCCGCCGGTCCAGGCACGGATGGCCTCTTCGAGCTGGTCGGCGGCCTGGGCCGGGCGCAGCAGCAGCCAGCCGCCCAGGCCGGCACCGGCGTGCAACAACTGGCGACGTGTGGTGGCACCGCTCATTTCAATCCTTCAACGTGGCCAGATAGGCCACCACGTCTTCGACCTGCTGGGCATTCAGGATGGGTCGGCCTTCCCAGGCGCGGCCCACGCGCGTGAGTCCTTCGGTCCGGTAGTAGGCCGGCATGATGCTGTCCGGGTTGAGGCGGCGCGGGTCGACCAGGCGCAGGCGCAGCTGCGCTGCGGTCCAGCGTTGGCCGGCACCAGCCAGATCGGGTGCCAGATTGCCCTGGAAGCGTTCCTCGGGCATCGGCCCCGCATGGCAGAGCAGGCACAGGCTGGCCTGGCGGCTGGCGACGATGGCACGGCCACGCGCGGCCTCACCCACGGCACCCTCCAGCGCTACCGGAATGCCGTCGCCCACCACGGTCACGGCACCCGCCCCCAGGGGCAGGGCCAGGGCCGTGGCGGCCGCAAGCCGGCGCAGCATCATGCCCGCCGCAGGTCCTGGCTCTTGATCGGCAGCTCGCGGATGCGTTTGCCGGTCGCGGCAAAGATGGCGTTGAGCACGGCCGGTGCCGCCACCGCGATGGTGGGCTCGCCCACGCCGCCCCAGAAGCCGCCCGAGGGCAGCACGATGGTTTCCACCGGCGGCATCTCGGCCAGGCGCATCACGGGGTAGCTGTCGAAGTTCTTCTGCTCGACGGCACCGTCCTTGACGGTGATCTCGCCATACAGGGCGGCCGACAGGCCATAGACGAAGGAGCCCTCCACCTGGGCCTCGATCTGCTGCGGGTTGACGGCGTGGCCCGGGTCGGTGGCCGCCACGATGCGGTGGACCTTGAGCTTGCCCTCGGCGCTGACCGACACTTCGGCGCAGGCCGCCACGTAGCTGCCAAAACCCATGGTCTGCGCCAGGCCGCGGAACACGCCGGCCGGGGCCGGTTTGTCCCAGCCCACGCGCTCGGCCACGGCGTTGAGCACGGCCAGGTGCTTGGGGTGCTTGTCCATGAGCTTGCGGCGCAGGGCCAGCGGGTCCTGGCCGGTGGCGTGTGCGATCTCGTCGAGGAAACACTCGAGGTAGATCGTGTTCTGGTTCAGGTTCACGCCGCGCCAGAAGCCGGCTGGCACGTGCGGGTTGCGCATGGCGTGGTCGATCAGCAGGTTGGGGAAGCTGTAGCCGATCGACGCCTCGGGGCCGGAGGGTGCCAGCCCCTGGTAGACCACCATGTCCTTGCCGTCGCGCATGGACTGCGGCGCCACCGTGGCCAGGATGGACTGGCCCGAGATGCGCATGTGCAGGCCGCTGATGTTGCCCTGTGCATCCAGGCCGGCGGTCAGCTTGGCGCTGGTGATCGGGTGGTAGAAGCAGTGCTGCATGTCCTCTTCGCGCGACCAGATCAGCTTGATCGGCGTGCCCGGCATGGCCTTGGCCAGCTGTACCGCCTGCGTGACGAAGTCGCTGCGCCCGCGCCGCCCGAAGCCGCCGCCGATGTAGAGCTTGTAGACCTCGCACTGCGCCGGCGGCAGGCCTGAGGCCTCGGCCGCGGCGGCCAGGGCCGCTTCGCCATTCTGCGTGGGCACCCAGACCTCGCAGTGCTCAGGCGTCCAGCGCGCCGTGGCGTTCATGGGCTCCATGGTCGCGTGGTTCTGGTGGGGGTAGCTGTAGATGGCCTCGATCCGGCGCGGCGCGGCGCTGATGGCCGCGGGCGCGTCGCCATTGCTGTTGCCCACCGAGGTCGCCGGTACCGACAGATCCAGGCCGCCCTTGACCATGGCGGCGATATCGGCCTGCGAGACCGCGGCGTTGGGGCCGTAGTCCCACTCGATCGTCAGCGCGTCCAGCGCGGTCTTGGCGCGCCACCAGGTGTCGGCCACCACGGCCACGGCGCTGGGGCCGACCTGCACCACCTTCTTCACGCCCGCGCGCCGCATGATGGCGGCGGCGTTGAAGCTCTTGACCTTGCCGCCGAAGACCGGGCAGTCCCGGATGGCGGCGTTGAGCATGCCGGGCAGGCGCAGGTCGATGCCGTAATCCTGAGCACCCGTGGTCTTCTTGAAGGTATCGAGCCGTGCCATGCGCTGGCCGGCGATCTTCCAGGTGGACGGGTCCTTGAGCGGCACGCTGGCCGGATCGGGCGGCGTGAGCTGCCCGGCGGCCGCGGCCACCCGGCCGTAGATGGTCTTGCGTCCCGTGGGTGTGTGCGTGATCACGCCGGCAGCGGCGCTGCATTCGGCGGCGGGCACGCCCCAGGCGTTGGCTGCGGCCTGCACCAGCATCACGCGCGCGATGGCACCGCCCTTGCGCACGTAGTCATGCGACTCGCGGATGCCGCGGCTGCCACCGGTGGCGAAGTTGCCCCAGACACGTTTACGCGCCAGGTTCTGGCCCGGTGTCGGGTACTCGGTGGTGACACGCGCCCAGCTGCATTCCAACTCCTCGGCCACCAGCTGGGCCAGGCCCGTCAGCGTGCCCTGTCCCATCTCGGAACGCGCGATGCGGATGACCACGGTGTCGTCGGGTTTGATCACCACCCAGGCGTTGATCTCGGGTGTGGCGCTGGCCGCTTGCGCCAGCGGCACGTGGAAGCCCACCATGAGCCCGCCGGCGGTAGCACCTGCGCTGGACAGGAAACCACGGCGCGAGAGTTCGGGGTTCAGCAAAGAGGTGCTCATGTTGCGCTCCCTTCGGGATGCTGGATGGCCAGCTCGGCCTTGCGGGTGCCGCCGCCGCGCGCCGCGGTATGGATGGCGGCCCGTACCCGGTTGTAGGTGCCGCAGCGGCAGATGTTGGTGACGGCCGCATCGATGTCGGCATCGCTGGGCTGGGGATGGGTCTTGAGCAGGGCGGAGACGGCCATGATCATGCCGCTCTGGCAGAAGCCGCACTGGGGCACGTCCAGGGCCTGCCAGGCCCGTTGCACCGGGTGCGTGCCGTTGCGCGACAAGCCTTCGATCGTCACCACGGTCTGGGTGGCCTTGACGGCGCGCAGCGGCATCACGCAGCTGCGTACCGCGTTGCCGTCGACGTGCACGGTGCAGGCGCCACACTGCGCGATGCCGCAACCGTATTTGGTGCCCGTCAGGTTGAGCTGCTCGCGCAGCACCCACAGCAGGGGGGTGTCGGGTGCCGCGTCGAATTCGCGGTCTTTGCCGTTGACGTTGAGTTTCGCCATCGTATGTCTCCTCGAAGGTGTGGCGTGCTGGGCCGGGTGATGCCGGCCCATGCTGTTTTATATGCCATTTCGCGCCCGCGTGCAGCGCGGCGAGGGAGACAGGATGAGATTCAGGCGGCCTTGATGGCCAGCGTGCGGCGGCGGGACTTGCTCGCTACGGGTTTACCCGGGAGCAGATCGGCCAGGGTGTGCGCATCCAGATGCGCCATGAATGCCTGAAGTGCGCCGCGCATCACAGTCGTGAGCCGGCACCCGCGTGTGATGGTGCACTCGTTGCCGGGGCCGAAGCATTCAACCAGCATGAAGTCGCTTTCCATGCTGCGCACCACCTTGCCCAGATTGATGGCCTCGGGTTGTGCGGCCAGGCGCATGCCGCCGCCCTTGCCGCGCACGGTCTCGATCCAGCCGGCCAGGGCCAGCTGGTGCGTGATTTTCATCAGATGCGCTTCGGAGATGCTGTGCACCGTGGCGATCTCGGCGATGGTGCACAGGCGGTCGGGCTGCTGCGCCAGATACATCAGCAGGCGCAGCGCGTAATCGGTCATGCTGGTCAGGCGCATGGAACACAGTCTTTCTCGTTGTCGGCACGTTCGTCGAGCGGCTTCATTTTAGTTGCCCCCTTCATCGGCACCAGGCGGATGCAGATTTTGGTGACGACACGGCTCATGTCCGTTGGCCCAGCGTGACGGTGGCCACTTGCGGCTTGTGCTCCGGCCGCGGGCGGATCATCCAGGGAAAGAAGCGCCAGAGATAGAGCGCGAGTGCCGCGATCCAGCACAGTGCCGCGCCCTGCAAGAGCAGCAGGACGGGGCCCGACGGGAACAGGCCGGCCAGGCGCAGCGCCACAGCGATGACCATCAGCCAGTAACTGGCCACCATGCTGCGGTCCGTCGCCAGCGGCCGCCCCAGATGGCCCAGCGCGGTGCGCGTGACCATGCCGATGATCATCAGCGAGAAGCCGCCCATGGCGATCACGTGCACATGCACGGCATTGCGCAGCGGCGCACCGGCGGCCTGGGCCGCGGCCACGAGCAGGCCGGCGCCCAGGCCCGCATACCCGGCGTACAGGATCCACAAGAGCGGCCGGCAGCGCACCGCCAGGGGCTTCCAGCCCAGCAGCTGCCACAGCGGAATGCCGCCGCACACCAGCAAGGCCAGCGCCAGCGGCCAACGCCATTGCAGCAGCACGAACAACACGGCCAGCGCGCCGGCACCCAGCTGCACCAGACCGCTGCGTTCATGCATGGGGATCGTCAGCCCCGGCACCGCGCGCATGGCGAAAAAGGGAATGACGCGCCGCCCCACCAGCAGGGCGATGACGGCCATGCACAGCAGGCCGGCGTTGAAGCGCTGCATCAGCAGCGTGTGATCGCCGCCCAGCGCGGCCAGCAGGTACAGCACATCGGTGGTGCCCAGGGCCAGCAGCAGCAGCGGCACGGCGTAGTTGCGCCGGTTGCGCGTGCCGTAGATCGCGCGTGCCATGGCGGCGGCCGACAGCAGGAAGAACGCCGCTTCGGCGCCGAAGCCGAGCCAGAACAAGGCGTGGCTGGGAAACAGCAGACCGATGCGCGCCAACAGCCACAGGGCGCAGACGGCCAGCAGCGTGCCCGGTGGCGTGGGGTTCACGCCGGTCCAGTTGGCGCCGGCCGTCATCAGGAAGCCCACCGCGATGGTGGCGACGAAGCCCCACATCATCTCGTGCGCGTGCCAGGCCACTCCGCTCAGCGGCCCGCGCAGCCACTGCGGTGCAAAGATCCACAGCGCCACCGCCACCAGGGCCCAGGCTGTGCCGGCCAGGTAGAGCGGGCGAAAGCCCATTTCCAGGAAGGCCCGCAGCGAAGGCCGGGGGCGGGCCGATGCGGCCGCTTCGTCGATCTGCAACAACGTGCTCATGGGGTCAGCTCCTGCAGCCCCGTGCTCGTCTCGGTGGTCGGGTTGGCCAGCTGGTAGCCGTACCACAGGCTGCCGGCGATGCGGTGCGCCAGATGGCTCACCCGCTCCCGCAGGGCCGCGTTGGGCAGTGTGGCGACTGTTTCATCAAAGAGCTGCAGCCAGTGCTGGAACAGCCCGGCCGTCAGCCCGGGCAGGGCCGCGTGCAAGGGCATGGGCGTGCCGTGAAAGCGCCGTGTGCCGCGCAGCGCGGAAGACCAGAAGTCGCACAGCTTGGCTTCGTGGGCGGGCCAGTCATGGATGCGGGTGTTGAAGATGGGGCCCAGCTGAGCATCGCGGCGCACACGCGCGTAGAAACGCTGCACCAGCGTGGCGATCTCTTCTTCGCTGCACAGTTGCGGGTCGGGCATGGCGATCTCTTTAAGATGTAAGTATCATATATCTTAACGAGAAAGTCTTCCCCCGTCGAACCCTGACGGGCACAGGGTCAAGTGGGTGCGCTGGCGCGCAGCTGTTGCGCGGCCTTGTCCAGCCAGAGCTGCAGGCTGTCGAGCAAACCGGCCTGGCTGAACGAGCAGCTTTCCTCGGCGAACAGCGCGCTCGACTCCAGGCGGTCGAGCAGGTCCAGCAGCACCTCGGTATAGCGCGGTGGCAGGGCGTCCAGCAGGGCCTGCTGGGCGCGGGCCTGGCGGCTGAAGTCGGCCGGGCCGATGCTGCTGCGGCGCAGGGCGTCGAGTCCGTTCTGCAGGGGCGCGAGCAGGG
>Ga0208633_100456_pt1 | contig 10833 bp, 13 predicted proteins | sample LakWasMet63_LOW9_2_FD_183895 | JGI IMG/M metagenome (GOLD analysis project Ga0208633, IMG submission 183895) | Freshwater sediment methanotrophic microbial communities from Lake Washington under simulated oxygen tension - Sediment Metagenome... | ecosystem: Environmental > Aquatic > Freshwater >...
GGCTGCGGCAAGGGCCAGGGCTATCTGTTCAGCCGCCCCCTCAACGCCGGTGACCTGGAGCGCTGGGCCCAGGTGCGGTCCCGGCCTGCCATCAGGACTTGATGTCCAGCAGTGCGTTCTTGAGCTGCCAGTCCGCCGGGGCCTTGCCCAGCCAGATGCCCATCAGGGCGGCGAAGAACTCGGGCTCCTTGAAGGGGGCGCCCTGGACTTTGCCCTTGACCGCGATCGACAGGCCCTGCCCAGGGATCCAGTCCAGGGTGAAACTGTCGCCGGCCATGAGTTTCTTGTGGTCGGAAAAGATCTGGCTCATGCGCATGATCCCGGGGATCAGCTGGACGAAGGCGGCACGGTCCATGTTGTCTTCCATGCCGCGCGAGAACAGCTTGCCCAGCTCGGCGGCGTCGATCTCGCGCAGCATGGTGATGCTCATGCGCTTGGGGCCGGGCGCCTTGAGGATCTCTTCCAGCGAGCCGGCCTTGCGGCCGGTATAGAGGCCGGCGGCGTAGACCTTGAAGATGGCCTTGTAACGCACACCGGCACCGTTGAGGTCCAGTTTGCTGCCGTTGACCTCGACTTGCGGCGGGAAGTTGACGCCTGCCACTTCCACGGCGAAAGCCAGCGGGCTTGCGCCCAGCAGCAGGGCAAACAGGACGGGACGTAGAAGGGAACGCATGATCGAGAACCTCCAGAATAGTACGATCGTTCGTTCTAATTATCCCAGACCCCGGTTCCGGCCCGATTCAGGGTTTTTCTGGGGGTGGGCGCCTTTGCTAAACTGGCCCCATGTTCATTCATCGCCTCATCAGCACAGGTTGCAGCGACCGGGGAGCCTGGCCCTGGCGTACCTGTCCTGCCGCGCGCGCCCGGTCGCGCGACTGAGACTGGCGGCAACCCGCCGGCCCCGCTTCCCCGCCCCGTCCGGCGGGGCTCCAGAATCGAATGAACATGGCACGACGTGCCTGGCGCCAAGGGCTGCAGGCCCGCGCCGAACCGGAGTTTTCCTGTGATGACTGAATCCGAATTCAACGAACTGGCCCGCCAGGGCTACAATCGCATACCGTTGCTGGCCCAGGCTTTTGCCGACCTGGAAACGCCGCTCTCGCTTTACCTCAAGCTGGCGTACACGCAAAACGGCGGCAAGAACACCTTCCTGCTGGAGTCCGTGGTGGGTGGCGAGCGTTTCGGTCGCTACAGCTTCATCGGCCTGCCGGCGCGCACCCTGGTGCGCTCGCGCGGCTTTGGCGAACAGGCCGTGACCGAGGTGGTGACCGACGACGTCGTGGTCGAGACTTCGCGCCTGAACCCGCTGGACTTCGTGGCCCAATACCACCAGCGCTTCAAGGTCGCGCTGCAACCCGGCCTGCCGCGCTTCTGCGGTGGCCTGGCCGGCTATTTCGGCTACGACACGGTGCGCCACATCGAGAAAAAGCTGGTCAAGAGCTGCCCGCCCGACACCCTGGGCTGTCCCGACATCCTGCTGCTGCAGTGCGAGGAGCTGGCCGTCATCGACAACCTCTCGGGCAAGCTCTACCTCATCGTCTACGCCGACCCCGGCCAGCCGCGGGCCTACGCGCAGGCGCAGGCACGCCTGGCCGAACTGCGCGAGCGGCTCAACACCTCGGTGCAGGCACCGCCCATCAAGCCCAGCCTCTCGCATGAGATCGGCCGCGAGTTCGCCAAGGACGACTACATCGCCGCGGTGGAGCGTGCCAAGGAGCTGATCGCCGCGGGCGACTTCATGCAGGTCCAGGTGGGCCAGCGCCTGCACAAGCGCTACACCGAGTCACCGCTCTCGCTGTACCGCGCGCTGCGTTCGCTCAATCCTTCGCCCTATATGTACTACTACCACTTCGGGGACTTCCATGTGGTGGGGGCCTCGCCGGAGATCCTGGTGCGGCAGGAGCAGACCCCCGAGGGGCAGAAGGTCACGATCCGCCCGCTGGCCGGCACGCGCCCGCGCGGCGCCACGCCCGAGCTGGACAAGGCGGCCGAGGTGGAGCTGGTGGGCGACCCCAAGGAGCGCGCCGAGCACGTGATGCTCATCGATCTCGCGCGCAACGACATCGGCCGTATCGCCAAGACCGGCAGCGTCAAGGTGACCGAGGCTTTTGTAGTGGAACGCTACAGCCACGTGATGCACATCGTGAGCAACGTCGAGGGCCTGCTCAAGGACGGCATGAGCTCGATGGACGTGCTCAAGGCCACCTTCCCGGCCGGCACCCTGACCGGCGCGCCCAAGGTGCACGCCATGGAGTTGATCGACCAGCTTGAGCCGAGCAAACGCGGCCTGTACGGCGGCGCCTGCGGTTACCTGAGTTATGCCGGCGACATGGACGTGGCCATCGCCATCCGTACCGGCATCATCAAGAACGACACGCTTTACGTGCAGGCGGCGGCCGGGGTGGTGGCCGATTCGGTGCCCGAGATGGAGTGGCGCGAGACCGAACACAAGGCGCGCGCCCTGGTGCGCGCTTCGGAACTGGTCGAGCAGGGTCTGGAGTGAACACCATGAAGAACATCAAGCTCCTCATGGTGGACAACTATGACTCGTTCACCTACAACCTGGTGCAGTACTTCGGCGAGCTCGGCGCCGAGGTGGACGTGCACCGCAACGACGAAATCACCATCGCCGAGATCGAGACCAGGCTGAAGGCCGGTCAGCTGGACCGCCTGGTCATCTCGCCCGGCCCCTGCTCGCCGGCCGAGGCCGGCATCTCGGTGGCGGCGATTCGCCACTTCGCGGGCAAGTTGCCCATCCTGGGCGTCTGCCTGGGGCACCAGAGCATCGGCGCGGCCTTCGGCGGCAAGATCATCCGGGCGCAGCAACTGATGCACGGCAAGACCAGCGTCATCACGACCACGCAGGAGGGCGTGTTTGCCGGCCTGCCGAAACAGTTCACCGTGAACCGTTACCACTCGCTGGCCATCGAGCGCGCGAGCTGCCCCCCCGAGCTGAAAGTGACGGCCTGGACCGAGGACGGCGAGATCATGGGCGTGAAGCACAAGACCCTGGCCGTCGAGGGTGTGCAGTTCCACCCCGAATCCATCCTGACCGAGCATGGCCATGCCATGCTGAAGAATTTCCTGGAACAAGCCTGAGGAAGACAAGATGCCCCATCCCCACCAGATCACTCCGCAGGAAGCGCTGCAACGCGTCATCGAGCACCGCGAAATCTTCCATGACGAGATGCTGCACATCATGCGGCTCATCATGAGTGGCGAGATGTCGCCTGTGCTGATGGCCGCCCTCATCACCGGCCTGCGCGTGAAGAAGGAGACCATCGGCGAGATCACGGCCGCCGCGCAGGTGATGCGCGAGTTCTCGACCAAGGTCCATGTGGCGGACCGCAAGCACCTGGTCGACATCGTCGGCACCGGCGGCGACGGCGCCCACACCTTCAACATCTCCACCTGCTCCATGTTCGTGGCGGCAGCTGCCGGCGCCAAGGTCAGCAAGCACGGCGGGCGCAGCGTCAGCAGCAAGAGCGGCAGCGCCGACGTGATGGAATCGCTGGGCGTGAACATCAACCTCAAGCCCGAGGCTATCGCCCAGTGCATCGCCGAAACGGGGGTGGGCTTCATGTTCGCGCCCAACCACCACCCGGCCATGAAAAACGTGGCGCCGGTGCGCCGCGAATTGGGGATCAAGACCCTCTTCAACATCCTGGGTCCGCTGACCAACCCGGCCGGCGCGCCCAACATCCTCATGGGCGTGTTCCATGCGGATCTGGTGGGGATCCAGGTGCGCGCACTGCAGCGCCTGGGGACCGAGCATGCCGTGGTGGTCTATGGCAAGGATGGCATGGACGAGATCAGCCTGGGTGCGGCCACCCTGGTGGGCGAACTCAAAAATGGTGAGGTCACCGAGTACGAAATCCACCCCGAGGACTTCGGCCTGACCATGGCCAGCACGCGCGCCCTCAAGGTGGACACGCCCGAGGCCTCGCGCGCCATGCTCATGGGCGTGCTGGACAAGCAGCCGGGCGCTGCGCGTGACATCGTCCTGCTCAATGCCGGGGCGGCGCTGTACGCCGCGAATGTGGTGGACAGCATGGCGGCGGGCATCGCGCGTGCGCGTGAGGTCATCGATTCCGGCGCCGCCAAGGCCAAGCTGGAGCAACTGGTGACCGTAGCGCACCGTCTGGGGCAAGCAGCATGAGCGATATCCTCGACAAGATCGTGGCCGTCAAGCGCCAGGAAGTGGCCGCGGCCCTGAAGAAGACCTCGCTGGCGGCCATGCGGGCCGACGCCGAATCACGCGTGCTCACCCGCGACTTCGTCGGTGCCTTGCGCGCCAAGATCGCCGCCGGCCAGGCCGCGGTGATCGCCGAGGTCAAGAAGGCCAGCCCGAGCAAGGGTGTGCTGCGCGAGGACTTCATTCCGGCCGACATCGCGCAGAGCTATGCCGAGGGCGACGGCAAGGTCAGCGCCGCCTGCCTGTCCGTGCTGACCGATCGCCAGTTTTTCCAAGGCCAGCCCGACTACTTGAAGCAGGCGCGCGCTTCGTGTCAGTTGCCGGTGCTGCGCAAGGATTTCATGGTCGACCCGTACCAGATCTACGAGTCGCGCGCCATGGGGGCGGATTGCATTCTGCTGATTGCCGCCTGCCTGGACGACGCGCAGATGGCCGATCTGGAAGCCATCGCGCGCGGGCTGGACATGGCCGTGCTGGTCGAGGTGCACGACGGGGCCGAGCTGGACCGCGCGCTGAAACTGAAAACCCCGCTGGTAGGGATCAACAACCGCAATCTGCGCACCTTCGAGGTGTCGCTGGAGACCACGCTGGCGCTGCGCGAGCGTGTGCCAGCCGATCGCCTGTTGGTGACGGAGTCCGGCATCCTGGGCCGCGCCGATGTGCAGCGCATGCGCGCGGCGGGTGTCAACGCCTTCCTGGTCGGCGAAGCCTTCATGCGCGCACCCGAACCCGGCCTGGCCCTGGCCGAACTGTTTGCCTGATGACCGTGTCGCAGTCGGACCTGTTCACGGGGGGCGCGACCGCGCCGACCTGCCTCCAGGCCTGGGAGCCGGGTCGCTGGCCCGTGGCTGCCGACTGGCAGCCGCTGGTCTCCCGGTTTTTTGACAGCGAAGCCGGGGTGCAGCTGGGTCAACATATCGGCGCCCGGCTGGCGGCTGGCGCCACCATTTATCCCCCCCGATCCCTGCGTGCGCTGGAGCTGACGGCGCTGGCCGACGTGCGCGTCCTGATCCTGGGCCAGGACCCGTACCACGGGCCGGGCCAGGCCGAGGGCCTGGCTTTTTCCGTGGCGCCGGGTCTGCGCCTGCCGCCCTCCCTGCGCAATATCCACCAGGAACTGGCGCGTGACCCGGCGCTCAAGCCCACCAGCCCGCCGGCCGATGGCTCCCTGCTGCGTTGGGCGCGCCAAGGGGTCTTGCTGCTCAATACCTGCCTGACGGTCGAAGACGGCCAGCCCGCCAGCCATGCTGGTCGTGGCTGGGAAGTGCTTACTGACAAAATAATTCGTGCCGTGGTCGAGCGGTCGCGGCCGGCCGTTTTCATGCTCTGGGGTGCTCATGCCCAGCGTGCCGCAGCGGCCGCGGGCTTGGAGGCGGGGAGCGGGCCGCATCTGGTGCTATGCGCCAACCACCCTTCCCCTTTGTCGGCTCGGCGCGGCCCGCAGCCCTTTCTGGGCTGTGGCCACTTCAGCCGGGCGAATGCGTTTTTGCTGGAACGGGGGCTGGGCGAGGTCTCGTGGTGAATCTGGGGCGTCTGGGGTCTCGCTGCCGTCAAAATTTCATGGCATAATCTGAGGTTCACCTAATGGAGAGGTGGCCGAGTGGTTAATGGCAGCAGACTGTAAATCTGCCCTCTTACGAGTACGCTGGTTCGAATCCAGCCCTCTCCACCAGTGAAAGATATGTAGAGCGAGCGTTTTGGTGATGCGGGAGTAGTTCAATGGTAGAACCCCAGCCTTCCAAGCTGATGACGCGGGTTCGATTCCCGTCTCCCGCTCCATGTGTCTTTTGCAGTGGGTGGTGACAAGAATATTGCCCTTTTGGCTCAGTGGTAGAGCACTCCCTTGGTAAGGGAGAGGTCGCGGGTCCGATTCCCGCAAAGGGCACCACTTTCAGGTGCGCGGCCGTTGCTGGCGTGTCTTGGTGTTTGAAGTCGTAATTGCTTTTTGCATCCTTTCTGGAGATTTGAAAAATGGCAAAAGAGAAATTTGAGCGGACCAAGCCGCACGTCAACGTGGGCACGATCGGTCACGTGGACCACGGCAAGACCACGCTGACGGCGGCCATCACCACCGTGCTGGCGGCCAAGTTTGGCGGCTCGGCCAAGGCCTACGACCAGATCGATGCGGCTCCGGAAGAAAAAGCCCGCGGCATCACCATCAACACCGCCCACGTGGAATACGAGACGGCCAACCGCCACTACGCCCACGTGGACTGCCCCGGCCACGCCGACTACGTCAAGAACATGATCACCGGTGCCGCCCAGATGGACGGCGCCATCCTGGTGTGCTCGGCCGCTGATGGCCCCATGCCCCAGACCCGCGAGCACATCCTGCTGGCCCGTCAGGTCGGCGTGCCCTACATCATCGTCTTCCTGAACAAGTGCGACATGGTCGACGACGCCGAGCTCCTGGAGCTGGTCGAGATGGAAGTGCGCGAACTCCTCTCCAAGTACGACTTCCCTGGCGACGACACCCCCATCATCAAGGGCTCGGCCAAGCTGGCCCTCGAAGGCGACAAGGGCGACCTGGGCGAGCAGGCCATCATGCGCCTGGCTGACGCCCTGGACAGCTACATCCCCACCCCTGAGCGTGCCGTGGACGGTGCCTTCCTGATGCCCGTGGAAGACGTCTTCTCCATCTCTGGCCGCGGCACCGTCGTGACCGGCCGTATCGAGCGTGGCGTGGTCAAGGTCGGCGAAGAAATCGAAATCGTCGGCATCAAGGTCACCCAGAAGACCACCTGCACCGGCGTGGAAATGTTCCGCAAGCTGCTGGACCAGGGCCAGGCTGGCGACAACGTCGGTATCCTGCTGCGCGGCACCAAGCGTGAAGAAGTCGAGCGCGGCCAAGTGCTGTGCAAGCCCGGCTCCATCAAGCCCCACACCCACTTCACGGGTGAGGTGTACGTGCTGAGCAAGGACGAAGGCGGCCGCCACACCCCCTTCTTCAACAACTACCGCCCGCAGTTCTACTTCCGTACGACGGACGTGACCGGTGCCATCGAGCTGCCCGAGGGCAAGGAAATGGTGATGCCTGGCGACAACGTGTCGATCACCGTCAAGCTGATCGCCCCCATCGCCATGGAAGAAGGCCTGCGCTTCGCCATCCGCGAAGGCGGCAAGACCGTGGGCGCCGGTGTGGTCGCCAAGATCCTGGCCTAATTGCAAGGAACGAACATGGCTACCAAGCAAAAAATCCGTATCCGCCTCAAGGCGTTCGACTACAAGCTGATCGACCAGTCGGCTGCCGAGATCGTGGACACTGCCAAGCGTACCGGCGCCATCGTCAAGGGCCCCGTGCCCCTGCCGACGCGCATGAAGCGTTTCGACATCCTGCGTTCGCCGCACGTCAACAAGACCAGCCGCGACCAGTTTGAAATCCGCACGCACCAGCGCCTGATGGACATCGTGGACCCGACCGACAAGACGGTCGACGCCCTGATGAAGCTCGACCTGCCGGCTGGTGTGGACGTCGAGATCAAGCTGCAGTAAGGCAAATTCGGGGTTCCAGGCCGAAAGGCGGGAGCCCCAAAATCGACGGGAATGGCCTGATTTGCCAGAAATGGCAGATCGGGCTATACTGTCAGGCTCTGTCGAATTTCGACCGAGTTTTATTAACCCTCTTTCACATTCCAACGTCCACGACCAATTGAAGTCGTGGCGGTGAAAGCAAAGGAGAAAAAATGAGTCTGAGCAATCGATTGGGGTTGCTGGGGCGCAAGGTGGGCATGATGCGTCTGTTCACTGATGACGGCGATGCGGTGCCCGTCACGGTGGTGGATGTGTCCAACAACCGAGTGACCCAGATCAAAACCCAGGACAACGACGGCTATGTCGCCCTTCAGGTGACCTTTGGCTCGCGCAAAGCTTCGCGCGTGACCAAGCCGGAAGCTGGCCACCTTGCCAAGGCAGGGGTTGAGGCCGGTGAAATCATCCAGGAATTCCGTGTCGAGGCCGATGCTGCCGCCAAGTACCAGGCTGGTGCTGCTGTGGCTGTGACCGATGTGTTTGCCGTGGGCCAGAAGGTCGACGTGCAGGGCACCTCGATTGGCAAGGGCTTTGCCGGCACGATCAAGCGCCACAACTTCAAGTCGCAGCGCGCGTCGCACGGTAACAGCCGTTCGCACAACGTTCCGGGCTCCATCTCCATGGCGCAGGATCCGGGCCGCGTGTTCCCGGGCAAGCGCATGACGGGCCACATGGGCGACCAGACCAAGACGATCCAGAACCTGGACGTCATCCGTATTGATGAAGCACGTCAACTGCTGCTGATCAAGGGCGCGATCCCTGGTTCCGCCGGTGGTTTCGTGACTGTGCGCCACGCCGTGAAGGCCAAGGCCAAGACCGCGAAAGGGGCGAACTGATGCAGATCGAACTCCTGAACGACCAGGGCCAGGCTGCTTCCAAGATGGAAGCCCCGGACACCGTTTTCGGTCGTGAATACAACGAAGCGCTGGTGCACCAGATCGTGGTGGCCTTCCAGGCCAACGCCCGCCAGGGCACCCGTGCCCAGAAGGACCGCGAACAGGTCAAGCATTCGACCAAGAAGCCGTTCAAGCAGAAGGGTACCGGCCGCGCTCGCGCCGGTATGACTTCCTCCCCGCTGTGGCGTGGCGGTGGTCGCATCTTCCCGAACATGCCGGACGAGAACTTCACCCAGAAGATCAACAAGAAGATGTACCGCGCCGGTATGGCTTCGATCTTCTCGCAGCTGGCCCGCGAAGGCCGCCTGGCCGTGGTCGAATCCCTCAAGGTCGACTCGCCCAAGACCAAGCAGCTGGCTGACAAGTTCAAGGCCATGAAGCTGGACTCCGTGCTGGTGATCGCCGACCAGGTCGACGAAAACCTGTACCTGGCCTCGCGCAACCTGACCAACGTGCTGGTGGTCGAGCCGCGTTACGCTGACCCGCTGTCGCTGGTGCACTACCGTAAGGTGCTGGTCACCAAGGCTGCCATGGACCAACTCAAGGAGATGTTCGCATGAGCACCGCCAAGTTTGAAGAAGGTCGTCTGATGCAAGTGCTCGTCGCTCCCATCGTGTCCGAAAAGGCCACCATGGTTGCCGAGAAGAGCAATGCAGTGACGTTCAAGGTGCTGCAGGACGCGACCAAGCCTGAAATCAAGGCCGCCGTGGAACTGATGTTCAAGGTTGAGGTCAAGGGCGTGTCTGTGGTGAATACCAAGGGCAAGACCAAGCGCTATGGCAAGTCCGTCGGTCGTCGCGACAACGTTCGCAAGGCTTACGTGACGCTGCAGCCGGGTCAAGAGCTGAACCTGTCCGGGGAGGCTGCGTAATCATGGCTGTCATCAAAATGAAACCGACTTCGCCGGGCCGTCGTGGCGTGGTGAAGATCTCGCGTGATCACCTGTACAAAGGTGAGGCCTACGCGCCCCTGCTCGAACCCCAGTTCCAGCAGGCCGGCCGCAACAACAACGGCCACATCACCACCCGTCACAAGGGCGGCGGTCACAAGCACCACTACCGTGTGGTCGACTTCAAGCGCAACAAGGACGGCATTCCGGCCAAGGTTGAGCGCATTGAGTACGATCCGAACCGCTCGGCTCACATCGCTCTGGTGTGCTATGCCGACGGCGAGCGTCGCTACATCATCGCGCCGCGCGGCCTGGAAGTGGGCGCCACCATCCTGAACGGCTCTGAAGCGCCGATCCGTGTGGGCAACACCCTGCCGATCCGCAACATCCCGGTGGGTTCCATCATCCACTGCATCGAGCTGCAAGTCGGCAAGGGTGCCCAGGTGGTGCGTTCCGCGGGTGCTTCCGCCACGCTGCTGGCCCGCGAAGGCACCTACGCCCAGGTGCGTATGCGTTCGGGCGAAGTGCGCAAGATTCACATCGAGTGCCGCGCCACCATTGGCCAGGTCGCCAACGAAGAACACAGCCTGCGCCAGCTCGGCAAGGCCGGTGTGAAGCGCTGGATGGGTATTCGCCCGACCGTTCGAGGCGTGGTCATGAACCCGGTCGACCACCCGCACGGTGGTGGTGAAGGCAAGACTGGCGAAGGCCGTCATCCGGTCGATCCGTGGGGCAATCTGACCAAGGGTTACCGTACCCGTAACAACAAGCGCACGCAGGTCATGATCGTGTCGCGTCGCAAGAAGTAAGGGGAACGCACAATGACACGCTCTCTGAAAAAAGGTCCCTTCGTGGATCATCACCTGGTGGCCAAGGTCGACAAGGCCGTTGCCACCAAGGACAAGAAGCCGATCAAGACCTGGTCGCGTCGCTCCATGATCCTGCCCGAGTTCATCGGTCTGACGATCGCCGTGCACAACGGCAAGCAGCACGTACCTGTCTACATCACTGACCAAATGGTGGGCCACAAGCTGGGTGAGTTCGCACTGACCCGCACCTTCAAGGGCCACCCCGCGGACAAAAAAGTCCAGAAAAAATAAGGGAATTGAACATGGAAACACGTGCAACCCTTCGTGGTGTCCGCCTGTCGGTGGACAAGGGCCGTCTGGTCGCGGATCTGATCCGTGGCAAGAAGGTCGACCAAGCCCTGAACATCCTGCAGTTCACGCAGAAAAAAGCTGCCGTGATCATCAAGAAGGTTCTGGAGTCCGCCATTGCCAACGCCGAGCACAACGACGGCGCCGATATCGACGAACTGAAGGTCA
>Ga0208633_100458_pt1 | contig 10776 bp, 10 predicted proteins | sample LakWasMet63_LOW9_2_FD_183895 | JGI IMG/M metagenome (GOLD analysis project Ga0208633, IMG submission 183895) | Freshwater sediment methanotrophic microbial communities from Lake Washington under simulated oxygen tension - Sediment Metagenome... | ecosystem: Environmental > Aquatic > Freshwater >...
TGATGGCGGGCGCATGACGCTGAACTACACCGTGCCGGTCTAGCCACGGACGAACAGCGTGACGAGCGGGTCCGCCCCAACCTGGCGGCTCCAGTGGCCGTGCACGGCCGGGTCGAAGGTGGCGCCTTCGGGCAGCAGATCGGCCGAATAGAAGTGCTGACCGGGACCAAAGACACGCGACACCCCGCCCTGCAAACCGATTTCCATCTGCCCCTGCAGGATGAAACACCACTGCGGTGCTCCGGTGCAGTGGAAGCTGCTGCGAAAACCCACCGGGCTGTGACGCAACTGGTAGCCGCCCGAGGCAAACACCTCGGACAGCATGGACTGCGGTGTGCCTGACTCCAGCGGCAGCTGCTCCTCGCGGAAACGGGCGCGGCCGTCGGTGTCGGTGTAGAGGATGACTTGGGTGAAAGTGGCCATGAAGATTCCCGCTGTACTGTCCAGCCGCCGATTATTCCCCAGCTGCACGGGCGCGTCGGGGAAGCGGTATGCTCACAGCCGTTTCAACCCCGCTACACCACTGCCATGAGATTCCTGCACACCATGCTGCGCGTCGGCGACATGCAACGCTCCATCGACTTCTACACCCGCATCATGGGCATGCAGCTGCTGCGCACCACCGACCGTCCCGAGCAGAAGTACGCACTGGCCTTTGTCGGTTATGCCAGCAACCCGGAGCAGGCCGAACTCGAGCTGACCTACAACTACGGCGTGGACAGCTACGACATGGGCGGGGCCTACGGCCACGTGGCCCTGGGTGTGGACGACATCTACGCCACCTGCGAACAGATCCGTGTCAAGGGCGGCAACATCACACGCGAGCCCGGCCCGGTCAAGGGCGGGGACACGCTGATCGCCTTCATCACCGACCCGGACGGCTACAAGATCGAGCTGATCCAGCGCGACGCCTGAGGCTGGCGCTGCCAGGTGTGCAAGGCGTGATTTTTCCGGGATAAGTCACGAAACATCCGGCCCGGCATCCGCCTGCGGGTACCAACACACGCTAGGATGCGTCATGCGGGCCGGTCGGTCCGCGTCGACGTGAACCCTGCCCAGCGAGGTCCTGTACCTTGAGACTGTTTGCGAAGCTGCGAGGCATGCTCTCCGCCACGTCGGTGGAGCCTGAGGTGCTGCACGACTGGCGCGCCCGCATCCTCTCGACCATCCTGATGTTCATCGCCGTGCTGGGCGCCCTGACGGCCGTGCCCAGCGTCTGGCTGGCCCTGCGCAACGAGCTGTGGGCCATCGCCTGGATCGACATCGTGGCCCTGGCCTGGGTCATGATCCTGTGGCGCCGCAAGAGCCTGCCGTACCGCTTCCGCGCCTGGAACCTGTTGGCCCTGATCTACCTGCTGGGGGTCTGGTTCCTGATGCACATCGGGCCGGTCAGCCAGATCTACCTGATGGCCTTCCCCGTCATGGCCGCGCTGCTGCTCGGCCTGCGTCCGGCCCTGCTGGCGCTGGTGATGAACGCCCTGACCCTGATGAGCCTGGGTTACCTGGCGAATGCGGACCTGCATGTGCCGGGCTTCGAGACCCGCCCCTTCGTCGAGTGGGTCGTCATCACGATCAATTTTGTCTTCATCAACGCCATCATCACGATCTCCTGCGCCGTGCTGCTCAACCAGCTCGAACGTTCGCTCGAGCGCCAGCTGGTCATTTCACACTCGCTGGCGCAAGGCCAGGAAGACCTCAAGCGCGTCAATGAGGAATTGCAGCGCACCGCCTCCGCGCTCAACCGCCTGGCGTATTTCGACGAGCTCACCGGCCTGCCCAACCGCCGCATGCTGATGGACCGCCTGGGCCAGGCCCTGGCCGCGGCCCGGCGCAGCCCGATGAGCGGCGTTCTGCTCTACATGGATCTGGACCGCTTCAAAAACGTCAACGATGCACGCGGTCACGCCGCCGGCGATGCCCTGCTGCTGGCCGTGGCGCAGCGCCTGGGCAGCCTGATGCGCGAAGAAGACACGGTGGCCCGCCTGGGCGGCGACGAGTTCGTGATCCTCTCGACCCACCCGGCGCAGGAACACGACAGCGATGCGCGCGCCGCCAGGGTCGTAGCGAGCAAGGTCCGCGAAGCCTTCGAGCAACCCTTCATCCTCGACGGCCAGCCCTACAGCGCCAGTGCCAGCATCGGCGTCGTCGTACTGGGGCCGGCCCCACAGAGCACCGAGAACCTGCTGCGCAACGCCGATACGGCCATGTACCGTGCCAAGGCCGCGGGCCGCAACCGTGTCGCCTTCTTCGAAGCAGCCATGCAGCAGGAGGTGGAAGCGCAACTGGCGCTGGAGAGCGAGTTGGCGCTGGCCATCGATCAGGAGCAGCTTGCGCTGCACCTGCAGTCCCAGGTAGACGCGACCGGCACGGTGGTCGGGGTGGAAGTGCTGTTGCGCTGGACGCACCCGTTGCACGGCGCGGTAGCGCCAGCGCGCTTCATCCCCATCGCCGAGGAGAGCAGCCTGATCCTGCGCCTGGGCCATTGGGTGCTGCAACAGGCCTGCCACACCCAACGACAGTTGCTGGCCGCAGGCCATGCCATCTCGGTCTCGCTCAACGTCAGCCCGCGCCAGTTCCACCAGGCCGATTTTGTCGAACAGGTCCTGGCCGTGCTCGAACGCAGCGGCGCCCGGGCCGACCTGCTGGTCTTCGAGGTCACCGAGGGCCTGCTGCTGGAGAACCTGGAGCACACCATCCCGCGCATGGACGCGCTGGCCGCGTGCGGCATCCGCTTCTCGGTGGACGACTTCGGCACCGGCTACTCCAGCCTCGCCTACCTCAAACGCCTGCCGCTGCACGAGCTCAAGATCGACCGCAGTTTCATCCAGGACACGCCGCACGACCCGGGCGACACCGCCATCGTCGAGATGATCCTCTCCATGGCCCAGCACCTGGGCCTCAAGGTGGTGGCCGAGGGTGTGGAAACGCGCGCGCAGGCCGACTTCCTGGCCGCCAGGGGCTGCCACGCCATGCAAGGCTTTTTCTATTCGCATCCGCAAGCCCTGGACGCGTGGTTGCGTGTCACCCACCGCAGTTCGAGCCTCTTCGGCCCCTTGTGAACCCGACCTTCAAACTCCCTCCGCCACTGCGTGATCCAGCCCCCATGCTGGCCACCACGCTGACCCAATGGGGCGGCCACGGCGATCTCTGGATCTTCGGCTACGCCTCGCTGATCTGGCGGCCTGACTTCGATTTTGAGGAACGGCGGCCGGCCCATGTGCGCGGCTGGCACCGTGCTCTCAAGATGTGGAGCCGGGTGAACCGCGGCACGCCGGACCAGCCCGGCCTGGTCTTTGGCCTGCTCACGGGCGGCAGTTGCCATGGCGTGGTGTTCCGGGTGAATCGGCAGCAAGCTCCGGCCGTGCTGGGCACGCTGTGGGAGCGCGAAATGCCCACCGGCGTCTACGACCCGCGCTGGCTGCGCTGCGAAACGCCACACGGCCCCGTTTCGGCCCTGGCCTTCACGCTGTCGCGCCGCAGCCCCAACTACACCGGAGCGCTGCGCCCGGAGCAGTACCGCCAGATCTTTGCGCAGGCCTGCGGCCGTTACGGCAGCACGCACGACTATGCGCATCAGACCTATGTGAGCCTGCGGGCCCATGGCATCCACGACCGCGAACTCGAACGCCTGCTGGCCCAGCATGCGCCGGACTCCACGCGCAGCTGAGGCCCGGCCCCAGAGCCTGTGATGTCAGCAGGGTCAGGCCAGTGACAGGCAGCGCCATGTCTAACCCAGGGTTAGAGTGAACCGAGTCCTTCAACACCACGGAGACACCCATGATGCGATACCTTCCTTTCCTGGCCTTGGCGACCATCCTGGCCGGCTGTGCCACGCCCGGCGGGCCCACGGCCAGCGCCCAGCTCCAGCCCACGCGTGGCAGCACCACGAGCGGGGACGTCCGCTTCGTCCAGCGGGGTGACAAGGTGATGGTCAGCGGCGAAGTGCGTGGGCTCAAGCCCGGTGCCGAGCATGGCTTTCACGTGCACGACAAGGGCGACTGCTCCAGCGGCGACGGCATGAGCACCGGTGGCCACTTCAACCCCGGCGGCCGCAAGCATGGCGCGCACGGGGGCGCCGAGCACCACGTCGGCGACCTGCCCAGCCTCAAGGCCGACGCCATGGGCGTGGCGCGCTTCAGCTTCGAGTCCGGCAGCATCACGGTCGGCAGCGGCAACGCCGACATCGTCGGCCGCGGCCTGATCGTGCACCGCGACCCGGACGACTACACGACCCAGCCCACCGGCAACGCCGGCCCGCGCCTGGCCTGCGCCGTGATCGCGCGCCAGTAAGCCGACGTCAGGGGGCTCAGGCCGTCATGCAACCCGGCGCGTTGGCCACGCGCCGGCTAGCCGCATTCTTGACCTGCACGATCTCGGCCAGGATGGACACCGCAATCTCGGCCGGCGTGCGCCCGCCGATGTCCAGGCCCACCGGGCCATGCAGGCGAGCCAGCTCTTCGGCACTGAGATCGAAGTGCTCGGCCAGGCGCTGCTTGCGCGCGTCCTGGTTGCGGCGCGAACCGAGCGCGCCCACATAGAAGGCGGCGGATTTGAGCGCTTCGAGCAGCGCCATGTCGTCCAGCTTGGGATCGTGCGTGAGCGCGACGATGGCGGTGTGCGCATCGGGCAGCATCTCGCGCACCACGTCGTCGGGCATGCCCGGCACCCGCTGCACACCGGCCAGGTCCAGCGTGGCCGCGTATTCCTCACGCGGGTCGCAGACCAGCACTTCGAAATCGAGCAGGCTGGCCATGCTGGCCACCGCCTGCGAGAGCTGGCCGGCGCCGATCAGCAGCAGGCGCCACTTGGGGCCGAACACGGTGCTCAGTCGCTGCTCGTCGAAAACCATGGACTGGCCGCGCACGGCATCGGCCAGCATCACACGGCCCGTGGCCAGGTCCAGCGTGCGCGCGACCAGCCGATGCTCGGCAGTTTGCGCCAGCAGCTGTTCGACCCAGGCGGTCTCTTGCAGGGGCTCCTGCACCAGGCGCAGGGTGCCGCCGCAGGGCAGGCCGAAACGCGCCGCCTCGTCCTTGTTCACGCCATAGACAATCAGGGAAGGTTTGGCCGCGGCCGGATCCTGCCGGCCTGCGGCCAGGGCCGCCTTGGCGCGGGCGATCAGGTCGTCCTCGACGCAGCCGCCCGAGACCGAACCGCTGACCACACCGTCCTCACGCACGGCCAGCAGCGCCCCGGGCGGGCGCGGTGCGCTGCCCCAGGTCTGCACCACGGTGACCAGCGACACGGCATGGCCGGCGCGTTTCCAGGCCAACGCATCGGCCAGAACGCGCAGATCGAGACTTTCCATCTTGCTCCCCTACTCTGTAACGCCCTCAGGCCGCGCGGATCGCCTCGGCCGTCATCGGCAGCTTGCGCACGCGCTTGCCGGTCGCGGCCGCCACGGCATTCGCGATGGCCGGTACCACCAGGGCGGTGGCCGGCTCGCCGATGCCGCCTGGTTTTTCCTTGCTCGGGACCAGCACAATATCAATTTTCGGCGACTCGTGCATGCGCACCACCGGGTAGTTGTTGTAGTTGGTCTGCTGCACGCGGCCCTTGTCCAGGGTGATCTCCTGCATCAGCGCGGCCGACATGCCGAACACAATGCTGGACTGGATCTGGGCTTCCACCGTGTCCGGGTTCACCATGCGGCCCAGATCGGCCGCCACGGTGACGCGGTGCACCTTGACCACGCCATCCTTGACCGACACCTCGGCCACCTGGGCCATATAGGTGTCGTAGCCCTCCATCAGCGCGATGCCGCGCGCACGCCCCTTGGGCAGCGGCTTGCCCCAGCCGGCCTTGTCGGCCGCGAGCTTGAGCACGCGCGCAAAACGCGGCTTGTCTTTCAGCAGCGCCATGCGGTACTGGTAAGGGTCCTTGCCGGCGGAGGCGGCCAGCTCGTCCATGAAGCTCTCGTTGGCAAAGGCGTTCATGTTGTGGCTCACCGCGCGCCAGTAGCCCACGCGCATGCCGCTGTCGTGGATGACCAGGTCGTGCTGCGTGTTGGCGATGGCATAGGGTCCCACGGCGGCCTCGGCCATGAAAGGGTCCAGCGTCTCCTTGGGCAGGCCGAAGGCGCGCTGCGTGATGGACTGCGAGGTGACCTTGTGCGACAGGGCCACCGGCATGCCCTTTGCGTCCAGGCCGGCCTGCAACTGGTTCAGGCCCAGGGGCCGGTAATAGTCATGCGTCATGTCGTCTTCGCGCGTCCACAGCAGCTTGACGGGCTTGCCCACGGCCTTGGAGATCTGCGCGGCCTGGATCACGAAGTCCAGCTCCAGGCGGCGGCCGAAGCCCCCGCCCAGGAAGGTGGTCTTGAGCGTGACATCCTCGGGCTTCAGCCCCAGGGCCCCGGCCACGGCGCCATGCGCGCCCTGCTGGAACTGGGTCGGGCCGATCAGCAGGATCTTGCCGTTCTCGAAGTGGGCCGTGAAGTTCATGGGCTCCAGCGGCGCATGCGCCTGCATGGGGGTGATGTACTCCGCCTTGAGCACCTTGGCCGCGCCCTTCATGGCATCGGCCACGTTGCCGGTGGGTTTGGCGATGGGCAGCACCTTGCCGCTGTCGGCCGCCGCGCGTGTGCTGGCCAACACCGTGTTGTGGTCCAGCGCGGCCCCGGCCCCCTCGTCCCACACCACGCTCAGGGCCTGGCGCGCCTTGACCGCATGCCAGTAGCTGTCGGCCACCACGGCCACACCGTCGCTGATCTGCACCACGTCGATCACGCCCGGCATGCCCTTGGCCTTCGCGGCGTCAAAGCTCTTGACCGTGCCGCCGATCACCGGACACTGCTCCAGGCTGGCGTAGACCATGCCCGGCAGTTTCACGTCGATGCCGAACTCGGCCGTGCCGTTGACCTTGGCAGGAGTGTCCAGGCGCTTGATGCGCTTGCCCACGATCTTGAAGTCCTTCGGGTCCTTGAGCGCCACCTTCTCGGGCACCGGCAGCTTGGCGGCCGCCGCGGCGAGCGAGCCGTAACTGGCCTTCTTGCCCTTGGGGCCCAGCACCATGCCGTTCTCGGCCTTGAGCTGGCCGCGGTCCACCTTCCATTCGGCGGCGGCGGCGGAGATCAACATCTCGCGCACCTGGGCACCGCCCACACGCAGCTTCTCCCAGCCGTCGCGCACGGAGGTCGAGCCGCCGGTGATCTGCGCGCCCAGCAGGGCGTTGACATAGACGGCGGCCGGCGGCGCGATGTCGACCTTGATCTGCTTGATGTCGACGTTGAGCTCCTCGGCGATCAGCATGGGCATGGAGGTGTAGACGCCCTGGCCCATTTCGGAACGCGCCGAGATCAGCGTGATGGTGTTGTCGTCGGCAATGTGCACCCAGGCATTGGGCGTGTAGACGGTGCCGGCGGCCTGGGCCTCGACCTTGGCGCCCGGCAGGGCAAAACCCATCAGCAGGCCGCCGGTGGCCAGCGTGGTGGTCTTCAGGAAATCACGACGGGAGGTTTGGTTCGTGCTCATGGTGTGTCTCCTCAGACGGTCTTGCGCATGGTGGCAGCGGCATCCTTGATGGCGGCCTTGATGCGGGGGTAGGTGCCGCAGCGGCAGATGTTGCCGCTCATGGCGGCATCGATGTCCGCGTCGCTGGGGTTCTTGTTCTTGCTCAGCAAGGCGGCCGCGCTCATGAGCTGGCCGGACTGACAGTAGCCGCACTGCGGCACATCGTGCTTGATCCAGGCCTTCTGCAGCGGATGGCTGTTGTTCTTCGACAGGCTTTCCACCGTGGCCACCTTCTTGCCGGCAACAGAAGCCACCGGCGTCTGGCAGGAACGCACCGGCTGGCCATTGACGTGCACGGTGCAGGCACCGCACAGGGCCGCGCCACAGCCGAACTTGGTGCCGTTCAGGCCCAGTTCATCGCGGATCACCCACAGCAGGGGGGTATCGGGCTCCGACCGGGCGGTGACCGCCTTGCCGTTGACGTTCATCGTGGTACTCATCGCGAGGCTCCTCTATATAAGCCGGACATGAAGCGTGCCGGCCGTGTTGGAATGACAGCGTTTCAGCGTAGTCACATGCCACCGCGCCACCATGCGGGTTAGCCCTAGGCCGGCGCGCGATAGTTGCAATTTGCGACAGGGCCCGTCGCCGGCCAGCCCCGATCGGGGTCCTGCCTATACTCTTGTCACTATGTCCACGATTGCCAATCTCCGCAAAAGCTACGAACGCGCCGAACTCAGCGAAGACGCCTCGCACGCCGACCCACTGCAGCAGTTCGACCAGTGGCTGCACGAAGCGATCAAGACCGAAGTTCCCGAGCCCAACGCCATGACCGTGGCCACCGTCGGCAGCGACCTGCGCCCGTCCACCCGGGTAGTGCTGATCAAGGGTTATGACGCGCGCGGCATCGTCTGGTACAGCAACTACGACAGCCGCAAGGGCCGCGAGCTGGCCGGCAATCCGTTTGCGGCGCTGCAGTTCCACTGGGTCGAACTCGAGCGCGTGGTCCGCATCGAAGGCCGGGTGGAACGGGTGAGCGCCGAAGAAAGCGACGAATATTTCCATAGCCGCCCGCTCGATTCACGCATCGGCGCCTGGGCCAGCCCGCAAAGCCAGGTCATCAGCGGGCGCGGTGTGCTGGTGGCGAATGCCGCGAAATACGCAGCGCAGTTCCTTCTCAAACCGCCGCGCCCGCCGCACTGGGGCGGCTACCGCCTGGCGCCCGAGCGCTGGGAGTTCTGGCAGGGCCGGCCCAGCCGGCTGCATGACCGGCTGCGCTACCTGCCCGATGGGCAAGGCGGGTGGACGCGCGAACGACTGGCCCCCTGAGCCCTCAGCTCAGAGCAAACCGACCAGCCACATCACCAGCGGCAGCGTCAGCAGCGCCACCGCATTGGAAACGATGACACTGGCCGTCACGAGCTCTTCCGCCACGGCGTAACGCTGAGAGAACAGGAAGACGTTGGCCCCCATGGGCAGCGCCGCCGTCACGATCATGACCACCAGCGGCAGGCCCGACAGGCCCATGAGCAGGCCCAGGCCCGCCACCAGGGCCGGCATCAACAGGTTCTTGACCAACGTGAGACTCAGCGCGCCACGCAGATGCGGCCCCACAGTGGTGCCAGCCAGCGTCACCCCCACCAGCAGCAGGGCCAGCGGGCCGAAGGCATTGCCCAGCCACTGCAGGGGACGGTCCACCACCTCGGGGATGGCCCAGCCGGTCTGCGCAAACAGCAGGCCGGCGATGATGGGCAGTGGCACCGGATGGATCACGGCGTTGCGCACGGCACTCAGCACGGTACGCCACATGGCGCGGGGTTCAGCCACCGCGGCCTCACGTGCCACCGCCAGTTCCAGGATCACGGTGCCGGCGGTCAGCAGCACCACAGCGTGCAAGGACAGAAGCGCCAGCAGCACCACCAGACCCGCCTCGCCATAGGCCAGGCCGATGAAGGCAATGCCGATCATCACCGTATTGCTGAAAGTCGAGGCCAGGGCCAGCACGGCGGCGCGCCGATTGAGCCCCTGCCACAGCAGGTTCAGACCGAAGAGTATGAACACCGCCACAAAGTAGGTGGCCAGCGGCAACAGCTCCAGCTGCTTCACATCCACCTTGCCCATGGTACGGAACATCAGGGCGGGTGTCAGGACCAGAAAGACGAGGTTGGAGAGGTCCTTGACCGAGTCAGCGCGCATCCAGCGCAGGCGACCGGCGACATAACCCAGGGCCACCAGCAGCACGACGGGAATCAGGGCGGAGAAAACTGGGTGGTTCATAGGGGCTCTATCGTAGAGCATGGCTTTTCTTTTTCTGCGCTCTTGCACTCGTGGCAAGCCGGGTCTCGCCCCGGCGGGCGACTCACTTTCTCTTGCTTCGCCCAAGAGAAAGTAAGCAAAGAGAAGGCGAGCCGGGTGCGTCGTCCCTCCGCTACGCTCCGGGCACGCTGCGTTGCTCGGCAAGGGCGGGAAGTGCAGAAACTCGCCCTGCGGGCTCAGACATCTGCACTTCTTTTTCCGCCCTGACCTGCGCTACTCGCCTCCGCACACGGCAGTGGGAAGCCGAATACCAAATGCAAAGACAACAAGGACGCGCCATGGCGCGTCCTTGTGGGGTTCGGCTGTTGGATTCCGGGGTTTGATCCCTATGCCGTGTGGCAGGGCTGAGCAGCGCAGCAGCGGGCGGATCAGGGCGGGCGTTGTTTGAGCGCAGCGAGTTTAGCCCGACCCCGCCCGGTGCGAGCAGCGCAAGGCACCCCGCAGGGGCCCTGACTTCGGCTCGCCTTTCTTTTGGGTACTTTGCTTTGGCCAGTACCTCGCCCGCCGGGGCGAGACCCGGCAAGCAGGCAAGCCTAGGTACAGATCAACAGCAGAAACTCAGAAGCTCAACTGCAACCCCACCTTCAAACTCCGCCCCGGCAACGGCACCCTCCCCGGCGCCGTCTGCGTCAAGATCGACGAAGACGAATAAGCCAGCGTGTTGCCAATGTTGTCCACCCGCGCATACCAAAGCGCCGGCAACCCACTGACCTTGTCACGCAGGCTGAGTGCCGCATTCCACAGCGTGTAGCCCTCGGTAGCCAGCTGCCCCTCGGGCACGCGGTCCTGCCCCGCATACCGGTCCACCCCCAGGCGCGCACCCCAGGCCGCGCGGCTCCACACCAGCGTGGCGCCCACGCGCTGCGGCGCGATGCGCGGCAGGGGCTGGCCGGTGCTGGTGTTTTCGGCCCGAACGGTGTCAGCGCGCAGGGTCAGGTCCAGCTTGTGCTGGGCGTCCAGCAGACGGACATTGCCGCTGGCCTCGGCACCGATGAAACGCGCCTGCACC
>Ga0208633_100459_pt1 | contig 10775 bp, 11 predicted proteins | sample LakWasMet63_LOW9_2_FD_183895 | JGI IMG/M metagenome (GOLD analysis project Ga0208633, IMG submission 183895) | Freshwater sediment methanotrophic microbial communities from Lake Washington under simulated oxygen tension - Sediment Metagenome... | ecosystem: Environmental > Aquatic > Freshwater >...
CTGGTAATGGCGGTTGAAGCCGTCCAGCATCGCCTGGGCGATGTCGTAAGCCAGCGTCGAATCCAGGCGCTGGGGGAACATCGCGTTCAGCCGGCGCGGGCGCTCACCCGCGCTTGATCTGGGCCACGCCGGCGATGGCCTGGCGGTACAGCGGCTCCAGCGCTTCCTGCCCGTCCACGGTCATCTGCAGGTCCTTGAGCAGCCCGTCGTGCACGCCGTAGACCCAGGCATGCAAGGTCACGTTCTGGCCGCGCCCCCAGGCATCCATCAGCACCGTGCTCTGCGCCACGTTGACCACCTGTTCGATGGCATTGAGCTCGACCAGCGCGTCGTGGCGCGCCGCCTCGGGAATGGCGTCGAGCAGCTCGCGGTGGCGATCGCGCACGTCCATGATGTGGCGCAGCCAGTTGTCGGCCAGGCCGATGCGCGCGCCTTCCAGCGCGGCCTGCACGCCCGAGCAGCCGTAGTGGCCCACCACCATCACGTGCTCGACCTTGAGCCGCTCCACCGCGAACTGCACGGTGGACAGCGCGTTCAGGTCCGAGTGCACCACCACATTGGCCACGTTGCGGTGCACGAAGACCTCGCCCGGCTCCAGGCCTGTGATCTGGTTGGCCGGCACGCGGCTGTCGGAACAGCCGATCCACATGTACTTGGGCTTCTGCTGCGACTTCAGGCTGGTGAAGAAGCCGGGGCGCTCACGCTCCATCTGCGCGGCCCAGGCGCGGTTGTGGGCAAAGAGATCGTCGAGGGTCTTGCTCATGGCTTGATTTTCCTACAAGGGCCTTTTTCCTCAACGGCGAAGGGTCACCCGCACGTTCCAGTCCAGCAGGCCGAGCTGGGCGCGCGCCAGCGCATCCTGCTGCGTGTCGAACTGGCAGGTGGCGGCGTTCTTGGGGTCAACCGGCGAACAGACGAAACTGGCCGGGTTGCCCAGCGTCCAGCTGCCGCGGGCGTTGCGCGCCGTGCCATAGTAGTTCACGCTCAGTGGCGCATTGAGCGCCGGCTTGGCCTGCTGCGCCGGATCGAGCAGCAGATTGCGCCCGGTCTGCACGTAGCCGCTGTTCACGCCCAGCAAAGGCAGCAGCGTGGGGAACATGTCGCGGTGGCTGGCGGGCAGCTGGCGTTGCGGCCCGCAGGCCAGCCCTTCGTCCCAGACCATGAAGGGCACCTGACTGAGCAGATGGCGCCGCTCGGGCGTGGCGTACAGGCCGAAACTGCGCACATTGTGGTCGCCGGTGGCGGCGATCACGGTGTTGTGACGCAGCGGGCCGTTGCGCACCTCCTGCACCAGGCCGCCGAGCTGGTCGGTGGCGTAGTGGTAGGAATCGATGTTGAGCCACAGCGTGTCGGCACTGCGCTCGCCCCCCCACTTGGCTTCGTTGCGCTTGACGCGCTGGTACTCGGGCGGCAGGTCGTAGGGAGGATGGTTGGTGGCCGTCAGCACGAAGACGAAAAGCGGCTGGTCCTGCGGTTTCTTCAGGCGCTGCGACAGGTAACGGAACACGTAGCTGTCCCACACCCCCCAGATGCCCAGGTCCGCCTCGGGATAGGCGGCCTTCAGGTGGCTGGCGTCGATCACCTCGTCGAAACCCTGGGTCTTGAGCACGCGGTCCAGCTCGCGCCAGCCGGCGCGCGCCGACGTCACGAACAGGGTGCGGTAGCCCGCCTGCTTGAGCAGCAGCGGGACCGACCAGGGAATGGGCGTCTTGCCCTGCGGCCCCAGCGTGAGCGGCGTGATGGGCGTGGAAAAGAGGATGGCTTCCAGCGAGGGGTGGGTGCCGGGCTGGGCCGAGTCGAAGTTGGAGAAGTGGCAGGCACCGGGCAGGGTGGGCGCCAGCCGGCCCAGCACATCGAAGTCCTTGGCGTCCTGGTAGAGGAAGGGCTCGGCGCTCCAGGACTCCATCAGGAAAAACAGCAGGTTCTTGCGCGGCCCCGGGGCCGGAGCCCCGCCCTGCGCAATGAGCGAGGCACGCAAGGCCTGCTCGTCCCTGGCCTCGATGCCCAGCACCTGCGCAGCTTCCATGGGTGAGCCGTAGCCCAGGCGCTTCAGGCCCAGCAGGGGGTCATTGAGGTTCTGCGAATCGCGCCGCGCATCCCAGGCGAACTTGAGCGCGATGACGCCGTTGGGCACCATGTCGTTGAGGAACTGCGAGGTGGTGACCGAGACGTTCTGCCGCCCCAGGGCCATGGCGCGCAGGGTGCCTTTGGTCGTCAGCACCAGCAGCAGGAAGGCCAGCAGCACCCCCAGCAGCGTGAGCCAGACAGGGATGCGCCGCTCGCTCACCCCGCGGTTGAGCCCCAGGCTGAGTCGCCCGTAGGCGATCTTGCGCGCCGCGATGGCACCCCAGCTGGCACCGACCAGCACCGCCAGCGTCAGGAAGACCGGGAAGTCGCTCCAGATGGTCTGGAGGATGGCCTTGGTGTCGTCTTCGAAGAAACCGAACACCACGGGATCGATGGGCGTCTTGTAGAAACCGAAGTAGTGCAGGTTGACCAGGCTGGCCGTCACGAACAGGAAAGCCACTGTGCCTGCCAGCCAGCCATGCCAACGCGCCGGCACGACGATGAGCAGCGGCCAGATCAGGATGGCCGCTGCGGCGCAGACCTTGAGGTCGAAGCGCGCGCCCTGGTAGATCACGGCCCAGACATCGGAGAGCGGAGCCTCCAGGCCTTCGGGCCAGTGCCAGGCGATCTGGCCCATGCGCAGCAGGGTCAGCGTGAAAGCCACACACAGCACCATGACCCAGGCCTGCAGCGTGGCCGAAGCCAGGGCACCCAGCAGGTGGTGGCCGAAGGTGCGCAGCGAGAACTTCACGTCAGACTTCCCTTTCATCTCAGGGAGGTATTGTGCCGCCTGCCGGTTTCACGCACATGACACCCGGCGGGCTCACATGGTCTCGGCAAAGAGTTCGCGGCCGATCAGCATGCGGCGGATCTCGCTGGTACCGGCGCCGATCTCATACAACTTGGCGTCGCGCCACAGGCGACCCAGCGGGTATTCGTTGATGTAGCCATTGCCGCCAAAAATCTGCACACCCTCGCCGGCCATCCAGGTGGCCTTCTCGGCCGTCCACAGGATGACCGAGGCGCAGTCCTTGCGCACCTGGCGCACATGCTCGGCGCCCAGCAGGTCCAGGTTCTTGGCCACGGTGTAGGCGAAAGAGCGGCCGGCCTGCAGCACGGTGTACATGTCGGCCACCTTGCCCTGGATCAGCTGGAACTCGCCGATGCTCTGGCCGAACTGCTTGCGGTCGTGGATGTAGGGGATGACGTTGTCCATCACCGCCTGCATGATGCCCAGCGGCCCACCGGTGAGCACGGCGCGCTCGTAGTCCAGCCCGCTCATGAGCACCCTGGCCCCGCCATTGAGCGTGCCCAGCACGTTCTCGGCCGGCACCTCGACATCTCTAAATACCAGCTCGCCCGTGTGGCTGCCACGCATGCCCAGCTTGTCGAGCTTCTGCGCGATGGAAAAGCCCTTCATGCCCTTCTCGATCAGGAAGGCCGTGACGCCGCGGGCACCGAGTTCGGGTTCAGTCTTGGCGTAGACCACCAGGGTGTCGGCATCGGGGCCGTTGGTGATCCAGAACTTGCTGCCGTTGAGCAGGTAGTAGCCCCCCTTGTCTTCCGCCTTGAGTTTCATGCTCAGCACATCGCTGCCGGCGCCCGGCTCGCTCATGGCCAGCGCCCCCACGTGCTCGCCGCTGATCAGCTTGGGCAGGTATTTCTTGCGCTGCGCTTCGTTGCCGTTGCGCTTGATCTGGTTCACGCAGAGGTTGCTGTGCGCGCCGTAGCTCAGGCCCACGGAAGCGCTGGCGCACGAGATCTCCTCCATGGCGATCATGTGCGCCAGGTAGCCCATGTTGGCGCCGCCGTATTCTTCACCCACGGTGATGCCCAGCACCCCCAGGTCGCCCATCTTGCGCCAGAGGTCCATGGGGAATTGATCGTTGCGGTCAATCTCGGCAGCGCGCGGGGCGATTTCGCTTTGTGCGAATTCACGCACCGCATCGCGCAGCGCGTCGATGTCTTCACCGAGCTGGAAGTTGAGTCCGGGCAGGTTCATGGAAAGTCTCCGTGGTGGTTCAAACGGCTTTACTTGCCGTTCTTCTTGTCGAGCTTTGCCAGCAGGGCGCGGGCCTCGCGCTGGTGCGCCTTGATCTCGTCCAGGTTGGCCTGCAGATCGGCCATCTGCTCCTCGACCTGGGTGCGGTGTGCGGCCAGCACATCGAGGAATTTCTTGAGCTGCAGCCCGGTATCCCGCGGGCTGTCGTACATGTCGATGATTTCCTTGGCCTCGCTCAGGCTCAGGCCCAGGCGCTTGGCGCGCAGCGTAAGCTTGAGGCGGGTGCGATCACGCCCGCTGTAGACGCGGATGCGCCCGCCCGGCCCGCTGCGCTCGGGCTGCAGCAGGCCCATGTCCTCGTAGAAGCGCATGGCGCGCGTGGTCAGGTCGAATTCCCGGGCCAGATCGCTGATGCTGTAGGTCGTTGCCATGGATGGGTCTGCGTTACAGTGGGTTCAACAAAGGCGACAGCGCCGCGCCAGTGACGCCTCCTAGAATAAGGCCCTGTCACTTGACGTTTACGTAAACGTCAATTCTGTCACAGAACATGAACGAACTCGAACGCCAGCTCCACTACCCCCTGGGGGACACCCTGCCCGAACCCGGCCAGACCATAGAAGTGGCCCCCGGCGTGCGCTGGGTCCGCATGGCCCTGCCCTTTGCGCTGGACCACATCAACCTCTGGCTGCTGCGCGACAGGCTCGACGGCCGCGAAGGCTGGACGGTGGTGGACTGCTGCATCAGCCGCGACGAGGCCAAAGCGCAGTGGGAGCAGATCTTTGCCAGCACCTTCGAAGGCCTGCCCCTGCTGCGTGTCATCGTCACCCACATGCACCCGGACCACATCGGCCTGGCCGACTGGTTGTGCGCGCAATGGAGCACGCCCGAGTTCCCCTGCCGCCTGTGGATGAGCGCCACCGACTACAACCTGGCGCGCATCGGCTCGTCCGGCAGCAACGGTTTCGGCGGCGACAGCTCAGCGCTGTTCTTCTCGTCCCACGGCCTGCGTGACCCGCTCTCGATGGAAAAGATCCGCGAGCGCGCCAGTTATTACCCCACGCTGGTGCCGGCCGTGCCGCGCCAGTTCCGCCGCCTGATGGAAGGCGACGTGGTGGATATCGGCGGTCGCGGCTGGCGCTGCATCAGCGGCCACGGCCATGCGCCCGAACACATTGCGCTCTATTGCGCCGATCTGAATCTGCTGATCGGCGGCGACATGATGCTGCCGCGCATCTCCACCAATGTCAGCGTCTTCGACATGGAGCCCGAGGCCGATGCGCTCAAACTCTTCCTGCAGTCCATCGACAAGTTCAGGGAACTGCCGGCCGACACGCTGACCCTGCCCTCCCACGGCAAGCCCTTCACCGGCCTGCACCGGCGCATCGAACAGCTGCACGAACATCACCGCGACCGCCTGGCCGAGGTGATGGAAGCCTGCGCGCTCAAGCCCTGCAGCGCCGCCGACGTGCTGCCCATCCTCTTCAAGCGCAAGCTCGACCTGCACCAGACCACCTTTGCCATGGGCGAGGCCGTGGCCCATCTGCACGCCCTTTGGTACGAAGGCAAGCTGCGCCGCGAGCGCGATGCCGAAGGGGTATATCGCTTCCGCACGCCGGCATGAGAGCCGCCACCCCTACAATGCGCCACTTTGGTGCTTGTAGGAGCGCATGTGCATCCCCTTCTTCCCTGGCTGCGCAGTTTCTGGCCTGCGCCGCTGTCGGTCAGCCGGCGTGAGATCTGGCTGGGCTGCCTGGGCGCCGGCCTGGGCCTGCTGGGCACCGAATGGCTGAGCCACCAGTCCCTGGGCGAGCTCAACCCCTGGTTCATCGCCCCCATGGGCGCTTCGGCCGTGCTGCTGTTTGCGGTGCCGGCCAGCCCTCTGGCCCAGCCCTGGTCCATCCTCGGCGGCAACCTGGTCTCGGCGCTGATCGGCGTTCTCTGTGCACACACCCTGGGCCACGACGGCCTGGCAGCAGGTGCCGCCGGCGCGCTGGCGATCGCCGCCATGTTCGCCTTGCGCTGCCTGCACCCGCCCGGCGGAGCGGTGGCCCTGACGGCCGTGCTGGGCGGGCCGGCCATCGCCCAGCTCGGCTATGGTTATGCGCTGTGGCCCGTCGCTGCGAACTCCACGCTTCTGCTCGCGCTGGCGCTGCTCTTCAACAACCTGATGCAGCGGCGTTACCCGCACCAGCCTGCGCCCCAGTCCCACCCGCATCGCACGGCGGACCTGCAGCCGAGTGCGCGCCTGGGCCTGAGCAAGCAGGACCTGGATGCCGCCCTGGCCAGCCAGGGCCAGCTGCTCGACATCAGCCCCGATGACCTGGAAGAAATCCTCACACGCGCGCAGCTGCACGCCAGCCGCCGCAAGTGGGGTGACGTGCTCTGTCGCGACATCATGTCGCGCGACGTGATCCATGTCGGCCCGCGCGACTCGGTCGACGAGGCCTGGGCCCGGCTGGCGCGGCACAAGGTCAAGGCGCTGCCCGTGATCCGTGATGACGGCACGCTGGCCGGAATCGTCTCGCTGCACGACTTCTTTGTCGGCCACGGCGCGCCGGACCCGCGCAAGATGCCCGTGATGAGCACGGCGCGTTACGTGGCCGACATCATGACGCGCAAGGTGCGCGTGGCCCGCCCGGAACAGCTGATGGTGGATCTGGTGGGCCTGTTCTCCGACGGCGGCCTGCACCACATGCCGGTGGTGGACGAACAGCTGCGCGTGGTCGGCATGATCACGCAGTCCGACGTGGTGGCCGCCCTGTTCAAGACCGGCGCAGGCTGAGCGGCTCAGGCGTCGGCGGCACCGGGCTGCCGCGGTGAACGGCGATAGGTCAGCAGCCGCCCCTTGTAGGCCAGCGTGTCGACGGCCGCAATGCGGTCCAGGCGCTCCTCACGCAGGTCAAAGCCCTGGGCCTGCATGTGCCGGCTGAAGGCGGCGCGGTTGCCGCGGTCCGGATCGACGATCCACACCTCCGCACACCGCTTGGCATGCCGGCCGATGAAGCCGGCCAGTGCGACGCTGGCATCAGGGTCGTACAGCAGGTCGCTGCCGATGATCAGGTCGAAACGCCCGCGCACCATGTCGATGGCCGGCGCGCCGTCCTCCTGCTTGAGCGAGCCGGGCTTGCTCCAGTGGCCATGGCGGTACTTCATGGGCAGCAACTGGTTGAGCCCCAGGTTGACTTGCAGGAAGCCCTGGGTCAGGGGATGGCAGTCGCTGGCCGTGATGTCGGCACCGCGGCGATGACCGACCAGGCTGGGCAAGGCCAGGCCGCAACCCAGTTCCAGGATGCGCTCGCCCGCCAGCACCGGTCGCAGCGCCACGCGCGCCGCCAGCTGCGCCCCCGAAGGCCAGAGCAGGCCGAACAGCGGCCAGGTGGCAGAGGAGATGCCCTGGCGCAAGGCAGTGCCCTGCGGATCACTGAACTGTTGGCGGTCCAGCAGGGAGCGGATGAAGAGATCCGCCACCCCTGTGATGGGCACGTTCTGCTGCTTGATCTGGTAGCCGGGCATCGCTGAAGCGTGAAGCCGGCTTGAATGGCTTCGTGAGATGAGGTTGGGCCAGTATAGACCCGGGCCTTGTGCACACGACGATGCCGCGCGGATACGTCTCGATACACATGCAAGGTCAACGCGGCGGCGAGGCCTCCCGTTGTGAGAGTGTCTTCAGATCCACTGAAGTCACAACATCCACCGAAAGGCAAATGAAATGAGCAAGATCCTCGCCACCCTGATCGCCGGCCTGTTCGCAGCCAATGTCTTTGCCCAGGCTGCTGCACCCGCCGCGCCTGCCACGCCCGCAACGCCTGCCACTCCCGCTGCTGCTGCGAAGCCGGCCGCGAAGGCCGAAGCCAAGATGGAAAAGAAGGCCGAGAAAAAGGCCACCAAGAAAGCCGAGAAGAAGGCTGACGCCAAGAAGTAATCCGGTTCTGTCGCACCCTGTGCAGCCCGCCCGCATGTGATGCCGGCGGGCTGTTCTGTTTTCAGTGTGACAGGCGCAGCCAGCCCCAGCAGGCCCACGCCGCGAGCGCGACCAGCACCAGCCCGGCACTCACGATGCTGCCGTAACGCGACCCACCGGTCACATAGGCCGCCACGATCTTGCTCAGGTTGTTGGTGCTGAAGGCCAGCAGCACGGCGGTGAGCATGGTGAACGGTTCGATCTCGCCGCGTGCCGCCAGGCTCATGACCGCTGCAGCCGAGGAATGCGCATCGGCGAAACCCGCCAGCGCCGTGGCAGCCAGGGTGGCCAGCGTCCCCACACCTTGCTGCAGCCAGGCCACGACGACCGCAATGCCGGTGAACAGCAGGGCCAGCAGGATGGACTGGCGCAGGCTGAAGGCCCGCCTCTGCGCCGGCGCCTCGTCCGGCGGCACCGGGCTGCGCCGATAGGCCGCCAGCCCGAGCAGCAGCGCCATCAGCAAGGCACTGACCATGACCGGTGCGATGAGGTGCAGGCCCGCCGGATACAGCAGCCCGGCAATCAGCATCACCTGCAAGGTCGTGGAGACCGTGGAGAACCAGGCACCCGCCACGCAGGCCATGCGCAATTCCGGATGACGGGCGACACGTGCGCCCATGGCCGCGATGGTGGCGGTGCTGGAGACAAAACCGGCCACCAGCCCCGACAGCGGCAGACCGAGCCGGGCGCCGAACAGGCGCAAGGCCACATGACCCAAGGCCTGCACGGCCATGATGAGCACGACCAGCTGCCAGACCACGCGCAGGTTGATGCCGCCCAGCCAGGGCAAGGCCTGATTGGGCGCCAGCGGCAGGACCACCAGGGCCGACGCCGCCAGCAGCAGGGCATCGCGCAACTCCTGCTCGCCCAGCACCTGCGTCGAGAAGCGCTGCAGCGGCACACGCGCCACCAGCAGCACGGCCACCGTCACGCCCAGCGCCGAGGCCAGCACCGGCTCGGGCACGCTGAGCAGGCCCAGTAGAAAAGTGAGGAAGAGCGCGATCTCGGTGGTGACCCCCGGATCGCGCGAGTGATCCTTGAAATGCGACACCAGCGCCAGCCCCGCCACCAGGGCACCGGCAACGGCGGTCAGCCAGTCCTGGCCCAGCACTTGTGCGCCGGCGCCGGTCAGGGAGGCCAGGGCAAAGGTGCGGATGCCGGCAAAGCGGCGCGTGGGACCGCTGCCCTTGCTGCGCTCGCGTTCGATGCCGATCACCAAGCCCAGCCCCAGGGCCAGCGCCAGGCTGGTCAGGGTGTCGGCGCTGAATGCTAGGTTCATTTCAGTGCCAGCGCGGCAGGGCCTCGTCGCGCAGTTCGCCCCGCAGGCTCTGGTAGTCCGGCACGACCGAGCGCACCGTGTCCCAGAAACGCGGGCTGTGGTCCATCACGCGCAGGTGGCTGAGTTCGTGCGCGACCACGTAGTCGATCACGTTCTGGCGGAAGTGGATGAGCCGCCAGTTCAGCCGGATCGCACCGTCGCTGCTGGCGCTGCCCCAGCGCGTGCCCGCACTGCTGAGTGAGAGCTTGCGCCACTGCACGCCGAGTTGCGGCGCGTAGTGATGCAGGCGCTCGGTGAACACGCGATGGGCCTGGCGCATCAGCCAAGCCTGCACGGTGTCGCGGATCTGCTGGGTGCTGGCGTGTTGCGGCAGGCCGATGTGCAGGGTCAGGCGCGGCACGCCGTCCAGCGTTAGGTTGGGCGCCTGGGCGTCGGTGTGCAGCACCACCTCCACGTCATCGGCCTTGAGGCTGCCGCCCACCGTGCTGTAGGCGTGGGTCGGGTCGAGCACCACGATGACCGTCTCGCCGAGGAAGGGAAAACTGCTGCCGTCGCGCCACTCGATGTGGGTCGAGTCCAGGCGCTGCTGGCGCTCGCGCATCTCGCCGAGCTTGCGCACGATCCAGTCCGCCTTTTCCTGCAAGGCGGCCTCCACCTCGTACAGCGGCACCCAGCGCGGCGCGCTGACCACCAGGCCGTCGGGCCCCACCTGCATGCCGATGGTGCGGCGCTTGCCGCGCTTGAATTCGTAGGCCACATGGGCGTCGCACAGACGCGTCTGGCGGTTGGCGCGCGGATGGCTGAACTGGGCCGGGGCCATCACGCTGTCGATGGCCTGGGCCGGCTGGTGCGGGCCGTGCAATGCGGGGGGGGCCGGCTGCGGCGCCGGAGTCAGCGTCGGCAACGCCTGCACGGGCGCTGCATCGAAGAGGTCGAGGGCGAGCTGGAGGAAGCTGCGCATGCCCTGATCTTAGTGGAGCATCACTTGTAGGCTTCGGGATCGAGCCGGCGCATCTCGGCCTCGATCCAGGCCTCGACCTCGCGCATCAGCTCGGCCGGCTCACGACCCGCACTGGGGATGGGCTGGCCGATGGACACGTCCACCACGCCCGGCCGCTTGATGAAGGCCTTGCGCGGCCAGCACTTGGCCGAACTCACGGCGATCGGAATCACTGGCGCACCGGTCGCCACGGCCAGACGTGTGCCACCCGTCTTGTAGGTGCCGGCCTGGCCACGCGGGATGCGCGTGCCCTCGGGGAACATGATGATCCAGACACCGCGCGCCAGCAGCTCCTTGCCCTGCGCCACCACCTTGGAAAAAGCCAGCGAGCCCTGCGAGCGGTCGATGTGGATCATGTCCAGCCGGCCCATGGCCCAGCCGAAGAAGGGCACGTAAAGCAGCTCCTTCTTGAACACATAGGCCAGCGGATGCGGCATCAGCGTGGGCATGAGGAAAGTCTCCAGCG
>Ga0208633_100462_pt1 | contig 10715 bp, 13 predicted proteins | sample LakWasMet63_LOW9_2_FD_183895 | JGI IMG/M metagenome (GOLD analysis project Ga0208633, IMG submission 183895) | Freshwater sediment methanotrophic microbial communities from Lake Washington under simulated oxygen tension - Sediment Metagenome... | ecosystem: Environmental > Aquatic > Freshwater >...
TGGCGCAGAAGATCATGGACAAGATGTTCGTGTTCGACGACGTCCTGAAGCTCGACGACAAGGCCATCCAGATGATCCTCAAGGAAGTGGCCTCCGAGTCGCTCATCGTGGCGCTCAAGGGCGCCCAGCCCGAGCTCAAGGAGAAGTTCCTCTCCAACATGTCCTCGCGTGCAGCCGAAACGCTGCGCGAGGACCTGGAATCGCGCGGCCCCATGCGCCTGTCCGAGGTCGAGACGCAGCAGAAGGAAATCCTCAAGATCGTCCGCCGGCTGGCCGACGAGGGTCAGATCGTCATCGGCGGCGGCGCCGACGACGCCATGGTCTGAGACAAGCACACCAGGACTGATCCATGCGCCCCACTACCCGTTTCATTCCCGGCGAGGAAATCGGCGCCGTCTCCCGCTGGAGTTTTGGCGACGTCGATGCCGCTGCCATGCTGCTCGAGGAGCAGGCCCGCGAACGCGAACTCAATGAGCAGCTCGCCACCGTGCGCCAGCAGTTCCACGCCGAGGGTTATGCCGACGGTTTCCAGCAGGGCCGCGACCAGACCCTGCAGGAGGCGCAGAAGCAGGTCAGTGACTACATCGCCAAGCAGGGGCGCGATGCGGCGCAACAGCTTGGCGACCTGATCGAATCGGCCAAGAGCCAGCTGGAAGGCGCCGAGCAGATGGCCGGCCAGGCGGTGCTGGAGCTCGCTTGCGAGATGGCGCGCCAGGTGCTGCGCCATGAGATTTCGAGCAATCCCAATGTGCTGCTGCCGGTGATCCGCGAGGCCCTGGGCATGTTGTTCACCGACAGCAAGGCGGTGCAGCTCAAGCTCAATCCGCTGGACCTGGACGTGCTGCAGGACATCCTGCACGAGGAATACCCCAACCTGCCGCTCACGCTTCAGCCCGATGCGGCCATCACACGCGGCGGTTGCCTGGTCGAGTCCGGTGGCACCGTGATCGATGGCCGGCTGGAAAAGCGCTGGGCGCGCGCCATCGGCCGGCTGGGGCAGAACCTGCCCTGGGAGGAGGTGCCCGGTGACGACGCCTGACCCCGGAGCCCGTTGGCAAGAGTTTCTGGACAGCGCCCGCCAGCAGGCCGGCGCGCCGCAAAGCACCCTGGAGGCCGGCGGCACGCTCACGCGTCTGACGGGCCTGGTGCTGGAGGCCGTGGGCATCCGCGCGCCGGTGGGCTCGCAATGCCTGGTCAGCCAGCCGGCGCAGCCGCCGGTGCTGGCCGAGGTCGTGGGCTTTTCCGGTGACCGGGCCTTCCTGATGCCCGCCGGCGATGTGCAGGGTCTCTCCAGCGGTGCCAGCGTGGTGCCCACGGCGCCGTATGTGGCCGTGCCGCGCCTGGGTGACGCCGCGCAGGCGCAGGTCGCGAGTTATGCCCAGGGCCAGTTGCGCCTGCCGCTGGGCCCGGGCTTGCTCGGCCGTGTGGTGGACGCCCATGGCGAACCGCTGGATCGCCGTGGGCCGGTCGTGAACGTGCTGTCGCGCCCGCTGGACCGCACCCCCATCAATGCCATGGACCGCGCACCGATACGCGAGTCGCTGGATACCGGCGTGCGCGCCATCAACGCCCTGCTGTCGGTGGGGCGCGGCCAGCGCCTGGGCCTGTTCGCCGGGGCCGGTGTGGGCAAGAGCGTGCTGCTGGGCATGATGGCGCGTTACACCAAGGCCGACGTCATCGTCGTCGGCCTGATCGGCGAACGCGGCCGAGAGGTGAAGGAATTCATCGAGGACATCCTGGGCGAAGAGGGGCGCGCGCGCTCCGTCGTGGTGGCGGCGCCGGCCGACTCCCCGCCCTTGCTGCGCATGCAGGCGGCTTCTTATGCCACCGGTGTGGCCGAATATTTCCGCGACCAGGGGCAGCACGTGCTGCTGCTCATGGATTCGCTCACGCGTTACGCCATGGCGCAGCGCGAGATCGCGCTGGCCGTGGGCGAGCCGCCGGCCACCAAGGGCTACCCGCCGTCCTGTTTTGCCCGCTTGCCGCAGCTCGTCGAGCGCAGCGGCAATGGCCTCAATGGCGTGGGCTCCATCACGGCGTTCTATACCGTGCTGAGCGAGGGCGACGACCAGCAGGACCCGATTGCCGATGCGGCCCGTGCCATCCTGGACGGCCACATCGTGCTCACGCGCGCGTTGGCCGAGGCCGGTCATTACCCGGCCATCGACATCGCGCAGTCGGCCTCGCGTGTGATGCACAACGTGGTGAGCCGCGAACATTTCGAGCTGGCGCGCCAGTTCCGCGCCATCGCCTCGCGTTACGAGCGCGGGCGTGACCTGGTGCAGATCGGCGCCTATGTGCACGGCTCCGATCCGGGGCTGGATGAGGCGATCCGCCTGAGCGGCCCCATGAGCGATTTCCTGCGCCAGGACATGTACGCCGGTGCCAGCTTCGAGGAAAGCGTCAAGGCCATGGCGACCACCATCCAGCGCGAGGAGGCTTTCCCATGAGCGCCCGTACGGATAGGAGGCTGTCATGTCAGCCCTGAAGAGTCTGGCCCTGGCCATCGAGGTCGCCACGCGTGCGCGTGACCAGGCCGACCAGGCCCTGATGCAGGCGCGCCGTGCCGTCCAGCAGGCGCAAGGCCAGCTGGATCAGCTGGAGAGTTACGCAGCCGATACCGAGTCACGCTGGGCGACGGCCACCGCGGTCACCGTCAGCGCCGAGCTGATGCAGCATCACCAGCAGTTCCTGCAGCGCCTGCGCCAGGCCGTCGGCATGCAGAGCGGTGTGATGGCCGACCTGCAGCGCAAGGTCGAGATGGCCCGCCAGCGCCGGGTGCAGGAGGAGGTGCGTCTGACCGCCTTGCAGTTGCTGGTGAAGAAAAAACTCAGTGCCCGCGCCCAGCTCGAAGCCAGGCGCGAACAGAAACAGATGGACGAACTGGCCGTCCTCAAATACGCCCGTGGCGCCGGCGGTGTCGGCGGCCAGTTGAATGGAGAAGGATCATGAGCATGGAACACAGTGTGACGACGACAGCCCCCAAGCCGGCGGCCAAGACGGCCCAGGCGGGCGGGAGCGGGCATGGCGCTGGCAAGGCCCAGACTGCGACCCCGGGCGACTTTGCCGCCCTGTTGATGGGCCTGGATGGCGAGGAGCTGGTGCCCCAGGAGGCGCTGCCCGACGCAGACGCCGCGCTGCCCGGTGCGACCGACGCGGCGGTGGATCCGGCGGCGCTGCCGCTCGATCCCGCTCTGCCCACGGCGGGTTTGCCGCCGCTGGCGGCCACCGCTGTTGCGCAGGGGCCGCTACAGGGCCAGGCTATGGGCGCGCCCGCAGCCGGCGAAGCCACATCCGCCTTGCCACCCGTGGCGGCGGGTCGTGCCGAATCGCGTACGACGGCGGGAGAGTTGTCGGCGGCAGCCGAGGCGTCGTCCCGGCTGTCTGATGCTTCGGCCCTGGCCGACGCCGCAGCGCCGGCCCACACGACGGCCGACGAGGTCCAGCCCTTGTTGCGCCAGGCGGTGCTGGCCCAGCGCATGGCGCAACACAGGAGCCAGGCCACCGAACTGGAAGCGCAGGCAGGCAAGGAGCGGCGTGGTGATGACATGGCCGCCCGGCTGGGCTGGCGCATCAGCGAACAGCTCGCACCGGCGGGCAGCCCGTTTCTCGCGGCGGGGCTGGGTGAGTCCGGCCTGCGGCCTTTGGAGCGCCGCAGCGAAAGGAGCGGCCCGCGCATCGGCGGCGGCGAGGCCGGTGGCTGGAGCGGCGTGGCCCAGCCCGAGGGCGCGCGCATGGACGTGCCGGCCGTGGCGCCGGATGGCGGCCTGACGACGGAGATGCGCGTGGCCGAGCAGGTCAGCTACTGGATAGGCCGCGGCGCACAGAACGCCGAGCTGGAGGTCGAAGGATTGGGCGAAGGCCCGGTCAAGGTCAGCATCGAATTGCAGGGCCAGGAGGCGCGCGTCGAGTTTCGTGCCGATCAGGCGCAGACGCGCCAGGTCTTGCAGGACGCCATGCCGCATCTGCGTGAATTGCTGGAGCGCGAAGGCCTGGTGCTGTCCGGCATGTCGGTCGGCACCTCGGGCTCGGAGCGTGGTGATGCCGGTCAGTCCGGCCAGGGACGGCAGGGCGGTCGCCAGGGCCAGGCCGGTGTGCCCGAACTGCCGGCGGTGGCGCTGGCGGCAGCTGCCCACCGTGCGGCGCCGCTGTCGGGCCGCTCGGTGGATCTTTTCGTGTGAGGGTGCAGGACAACCCGGTCCAGCGCCCCGGAATGGCATGGTTTTTTGCCCTTAATCCGGGTATCGTAGGGTGGGATGTCGAGAATAATTTGCCTAAGCGTGCGGATCTGCGTGCCCGCACGATGCGCGGCGTGCCGCCGTTATGAAACAAGCAATGTTGTAGAGGACTAGATCGTGGCCACCAAACCCCCCGATGCCGAAGCCGCACCGCCGCCCAAGAGCAAGAAGTTGCTGTTGATGGTGGTGATCGGGGTCGTGGTGCTGGCCCTGGCCGCGGCTGCGGGCTGGATGTACCTCAGCAAGAAGAACGCCGCAGCCTTGGACGACGAGGAAGAGGAAGAGGTCGTCGCGGTCGTGGCCGAACCCACCGGCCCGCCGACCTACTTGCCGCTGGACAATATGGTGGTCAACCTGGCCGATCCGGGGGGCGAGCGTGTTGCGCAGATCGGTATCACGCTGGAGCTGACCGGCGTCCTGGAAGTCGAAAAGGTCAAGGCCTATCTGCCCACGATCCGCAGCGATGTGCTGCTGCTGGTGTCGCAGCGCACGGCGGACGAGCTGCTCAGCCGCGAAGGCAAGGAAAAGCTGGCCGAGGACATCCTCGCCTCCTCTTCCCGGCACTTCAACAAGCCGGCTGCGCCGACGGGCAAGAAAGACAAGAAAGCGGCCGCCAAGGGTGGCGCCAACGGCAACCCCGTGCGGGGCGTGCTGTTCTCCAGCTTCATCGTTCAATGAGGCGACATGAGGACTTACAGTCATGAGTGAATCGTTTCTTTCCCAGGAAGAAGTCGATGCCCTGCTGGAAGGGGTCACCGGCGAAAGCCAGAAATCGGTCGAGGAAGTTGCCGAGGCCGGGGAGATCCGTTCCTACAACATGTCCAGCCAGGAGCGGATCGTCCGCGGGCGCATGCCGACGATGGAAATCGTCAACGAGCGTTTCGCCCGCAACCTGCGCATCGGCCTGTTCAACTTCATTCGCCGCAGCCCCGAGATTTCCGTCGGCCCGGTGCAGGTGCAGCGCTACAGCGCCTTCCTGCGCGAGCTGGCCGTACCCACCAATTTCAACATCGTGGCCATCCGCCCGCTGCGCGGCAGCGGCCTGATCGTCTGCGAGCCGGCCCTGGTGTTCGGCGTGATCGACACGCTCTACGGCGGCATCGGCAAGTTCCAGACCCGCATCGAAGGCCGGGACTTCTCGGCCACCGAGCAGCGCGTGATCAACCGCCTGGTCGATGTGATCTCCGAGGAATACAAGAAGGCCTGGCGCGGGATCTACCCGATCGAGCTGGACTACCAGCGCAGCGAGATGCAGCCGCAGTTCGCCAACATCGCCACGCCCAGCGAGATCGTGATCTCCACCTCCTTCCAGCTGGAGATCGCCGAAATCACCGGCTCCATCCATTTCTGCATGCCGTACGCGACGATGGAGCCCATCCGCGACGTGCTGTACTCATCCACCCAGGGCGACTCGATCGAGGTGGATCGCCGCTGGGTCACCGTGCTGACGCGCGAGATCCAGGCTGCCGAGGTGACCCTGGTGGCCGAACTGGCCCGCGCCGACGCGACGGTGGAGGAGCTGCTGGCCATGAAGCCGGGGGATTTCATCGAGCTCGGACGACAGTCCCGCATCGAGGCCTCGGTCGATGGTGTGCCGGTGTTCGAGTGCCAGTACGGCACGCACAACGCCAAATACGCCCTGCGCATCGACAAGTGCCTGCGCGGCAATGACACCAACTGGTTAGGGGAACGCTATGGCGGTTGACGACACACCGGATCAGAAGCCTGAAGACGACGGCATGGCCGACTGGGCCGAGGCCCTGCAGGAGCAGAAGAGCAGCGACAAGGGCCCCGAGGTGGAACCCGGCGGCGTGCTGAGCGGCGGGGCCGCACGCAGCTTCTCCTCCAGCGATGCCCCGGCCAGCGACATCAACATGGTGCTGGACATCCCGGTCCAGCTCTCCGTCGAGCTCGGACGTACCAAGGTGCCGATCAAGCACATCCTGCAACTGGGCCAGGGCTCGGTGGTCGAACTCGATGCGATGGCCGGTGAACCCATGGACGTGCTGGTCAACGGCTACCTGATCGCCCAGGGCGAGGTGGTCGTGGTGAACGACAAGTTCGGCATCCGTCTCACCGACGTCGTCACCCCGTCTGAACGGCTGCGCCGCATCAGCAGGGGTTGAGGGCATGCCGAGCCAGCCCCGGGCATGTGTCGCATCCCCGGTTCGGGTGGTCTGCGGTGTTGCAAATCCTTGCGTGGCTTGGTCCATGGTGAGGATTTGCGCCCTGCATACTCCCCGAGGCGCTCAGCATTGCCTTAAACTGACGGCATGACGCAAACCATTGTTTCTGTCGTCCTGTTCCTTGTCATCCTTGCCCTGCTGCCGCCAGCGGTGCGGTGGTTCCAGCAGCGCGCCCCGGGCGGCACATCGAATGCCGCCGCTTCCCGCATCGTTTCCACGCTGGCCGTCGGCCCGCAGCAAAGAATCGTGACGGTCGAGGTCGGCCCGGAAGGCGCGCGTACTTGGCTGGTGCTGGGGGTCACGTCACAGAACATCAGCTGCCTGCACAGCATGCCGGCGGGGGCGGTGCCCGCGCGCGGCTCCGTTTTCGCAGCGGTCGCCAAGGCGCCGGCGGACGGCGGAGAGCCGGCCTGATGCGCCAGCCTACGCTCTGGCCCACCCTGCGTACGGTGTCGGGGCTGGTCGCCACGCTGTTGCTGCTGGCGGTGCCGGCCTTGGCGCAGGAGAACGCGCCCCTGGCCGCCGCCCAGATCAATGCCACCCAGCTGCCCCTGATCGTGGGCGGCGACGCGTCGGGCACGAGCTATTCGGTGCCGATCCAGACACTGCTGTTCTTCACGGCGCTGTCCTTCCTGCCGGCCATCCTGCTGATGATGACCGGCTTCACCCGCATCGTCATCGTGCTGTCCCTGCTGCGCCAGGCGCTGGGTACGCAGTCATCCCCCCCCAACCAGGTCATCATCGGCCTGTCGCTGTTCCTGACCTTCTTTGTCATGGGGCCGACCTTCGACCGCATCTACGCCGATGCCTATCTGCCCTACACGCAGAACGTCATCAACTTCGAGCAGGCGCTCGCCCGCGGTGAGGCGCCGATGCGCCAGTTCATGACCAAGCAGACGCGCCAGTCCGACTATGCGCTGTTTGCCAAGCTGGCCAAACTCGATCCCGCCACCAAGATCGACACCGCGCCCATGCGCGTGCTGATCCCGGCTTTCGTTACCAGCGAACTCAAGACGGCGTTCCAGATCGGCTTCCTGATCTTCATCCCTTTCCTGGTGATCGATATCGTGGTGGCCAGCGTGCTGATGTCGCTGGGCATGATGATGTTGTCGCCCGTGCTGGTGGCATTGCCTTTCAAGCTCATGCTTTTCGTGCTGGCCGACGGCTGGAACCTGCTGATCGGCTCGCTGGCCGCGAGTTTCGTGACATGAGAGGCCTGCCATGAACGCACAAATGGTCCTGACCATCGGGCAGGAGGCGCTGCTGACACTGCTGATGGTGTCGGCACCGCTGCTGGGCGTGGTGTTACTGGTGGGGCTGCTGGTCAGCCTGTTCCAGGCCATCACCCAGATCCACGAGGCCACGCTGTCCTTCGTGCCCAAGCTGGTGGCCGCCATGGCCGTGTTTGCCTGGGCCGGCCCCTGGATGCTCAACATCCTGGTCGAGTACATCCGTCGCACCATCGAGGCGATCCCCGGCATCGTCCTTTAAGCCCGGCATCGTGCCATGATCACTTTCAGCGAAGCCCAGATCATGGCGTGGCTGTCGCCGCTGCTGTGGCCATTCTTGCGGGTGCTGGGTGTCTTCACGGCGGCCCCGATCTTCTCCTCGCGTGCCATTCCGGTGCGCGCCCGCGTCGGGCTGGCCTTGCTGGTGACGGTGGCCTGCCAGGCCACCCTGCCGCCCATGCCGGTGATCGACTTCAACAGCCCGGCGGTCCTGGGGGTGGTGATCCAGCAGGTGGGCATCGGCTTGTCCATCGGTTTTGTCGTGCGGCTGGTGTTCGCGGCGTTCGAGCTGGCTGGTGAGGTGGTGGGTTTCCAGATGGGCTTGAACTTCGCCGCCTTCTTCGACCCCTCGCTCAACACCCAGGCCAGCGCCGTGGCGCGCTTCTTCGGCTACATGGCCTCCCTGCTTTTCGTGGTGCTCAACGGCCACCTGATGGTGCTGATGGCCGTGACGCGCAGCTTCGAGGTCTTCCCCGTGACGCAGAACTTTCTGGAGGCCCTGCGTCTGATGCAGCTCTATACCCTGGGCGGCGAGCTGTTTGCCAGCGCCCTGTGGATCGCCCTGCCCATGCTGGCCCTGCTGCTCTTCACCAACCTGGCGCTGGGCATCATCTCGCGCGTGGCGCCGCAGATGAACATCTACGCGGTCGGGTTCCCCATCACGCTCAGTGTGGGCCTGGTGGGCATGGCGGCTACGCTGCCCATGCTGGACCGGCCCTTCCAGTCCTTGCTGGAACGGGCCATCGAGATATTCACCGGGTGAAAGCCGCCAGGTCTCTTACACCAGTCCGTTGCGGATGGCGTAGACCGTCAGCTCCGCGTTGTTCGAGAGCTTGAGTTTTTCCAGCACGCGTGAGCGGTAGACACTGACTGTCTTGGGGCTGAGCATCAGTTCTTCGGCGATGTCGGAGAGGCGCTTGCCCGAGGCGATCTTGAGCAGGGTCTGCAGTTCGCGCTCCGAGAGCGCATCGTGCAGCGCCTCGCTGGTCGGCGTGGCCAGGTTGTCGACCAGCATCTGGGCCACGTCGGACGTGACGTACTTGCGTCCTTGGGCGATGGTGCGTACCGCCGTGATCAGGTCGGCCGGATTGCCGGCCTTGTTCAGGTAGCCCTGGGCGCCGGCACGCAGGCAGCGGATGGCGTACTGGTCCTCTGGGAACATCGAAACGACCAGGACCTTGGTGGGCGTATCCGCTTCACGCAGCGAAGCCAGCACCTCCAGGCCGCCGCGGCCGGGCAGGTTCAGGTCCAGCACCAGGATGTCGCAGGGCGTGGAACGCAACAGCTCCCGCACCTCCGAGTAACTGCCGGCCTCACCCACGACCTTGATGTCGACGGCCTCGGACAGGGTGTCGCGGATGCCGCGCCGCACGACGGCATGGTCGTCACAAAGTATCACTCGAATCATCGATCTAACCTTTTGCCTCGATTGTGAGGGGAATCGACAGCGTGATGGATGTGCCCTCGCCCTCGCGGCTGCTCACATCCAGCCAGCCGCCCGCGGTGCGCGCCCGCTCCTGCAGTCCTTTGAGACCGAAAGCCGTGGTTTTGTTGCGCTCCGGCGGCTGGATACCTTGTCCATTGTCGGTGATCTCCAGCGTCAGCACGCTTTCGGCGTCCGACAGCTCGATCCGGACTTCGTTGCAGCGGGCGTGTTTGGAGATATTGGTCAGCGCCTCCTGCGCCGTGCGATAGGCGGTCAGCTGGATGTTTTTGGACAACGTTGGCTGGCGCAGGGTGGTGCGCACCATGGTGCGCATGCCGGTGCGGCGCTCGAATTCGCCGGCCAGCCAGTCGATGGCGGCTTCCAGGCCCTGGTCCAGGATGGCGGGGCGCAGGTTCATCATGATGCGCTGGCTGGCGCCGACCGCATGCTGCAGCATGCCGGTGGCGGCTTGTACATGGCCCTGCGTGTCGGCGTCGGGATGGTGACGGCTGATCCATGAGAGGTCGAACTGGATGGCCGCCAGCGAGCCGCCGATATCGTCATGGATCTCGCGTGCGATCGCGGCGCGCTCCTGTTCGATCGAGCTCTGCAGGTGTTCGGCAAAGCGCGCCAGGCGCTGCTCCGAGGCGGCCAGCTCCTCGACGGCGCGTTCGCGTTCGCGTTTGGCCTGCTGGACCTCGATGGCGCGCTGGATCACGTGGGCCAGCTTGCCCAGGTCGTCCTTGAGCAGGTAGTCGCTCATGCCGAGCTTGATGGCGTCGACGGCGGCCGTCTCGCCGATGGCCCCGGACAGCAGGATGAACGGCGGATGCTGCGGGATGGCCTGGAGGGACTTCCATGCATCCAGGGCCGTGAAACCAGGGAGGCGATAGTCGGCAAGAACGGCATCGAAACGGCTGCCCTGCACCACGCGCACGAAGTCGTCCAGGCTTTCGACCCGCACCATTTCGCAGGGCAGACCGGCACGGCGCAGCGTCTTTCGCACGATGTCGTGATCTAGTTCCGAATCCTCGAGGTGCAGGATGCGCAGGGGGGCGGGGTGGACTTCTGGCTGCATGGGGTAGACGATATGATGAAAACCCTGGTGGGTGTGCCGGGAGACGACCTGAACGCCCCGAAATATTGATGAATTCCCTCCCATTTCCGAGGAATCCTGCTACTCTATATCCAGGAAAATTCTAATGCTGGACTTGCTGGAGCGGTGAACCATCTAGCATCCGGACGTCCGAACAGAATGACCATGCAAGCCCCCAACACACCGCCTGCGGACCAGCCCGCCGTGCAATTGCCGGTGATGCTGGTGGCCGAGGTGCAGGATTCGCTCCTGGTGGTCGTG
>Ga0208633_100465_pt1 | contig 10630 bp, 10 predicted proteins | sample LakWasMet63_LOW9_2_FD_183895 | JGI IMG/M metagenome (GOLD analysis project Ga0208633, IMG submission 183895) | Freshwater sediment methanotrophic microbial communities from Lake Washington under simulated oxygen tension - Sediment Metagenome... | ecosystem: Environmental > Aquatic > Freshwater >...
CTCAGCCAGCTGCTGGTGCCCCTGGGTTTTGTGCTGCGCACCGCCGCCAGCGGCCACGACGCGCTGGACCTGCTGGCCGCCGGCTACCGCCCCGACGTGATCTTCATGGACCTGGCCATGCCCGGCATCGACGGCTGGGAAACCATACGCCGTGTGCGCCGTCTGAACGGCCTGGCCAAACTGCCCGTGGCCGTGGTCTCGGCCAATGCCTTCGACCAGGGTCTGGAGAACGACGCCGGCATCACCCCGGCGGATTTCATCACCAAACCCATCCGCCACAGCGAGCTGCTCGACTGGCTGGAGCGGCGCCTGCAACTGCAGTGGACGGTGCGGCCCGAGCCTGTGGTGGCGCCCGCGGCGGCCCCCGGGCCCGTGGTGCCGCCGCGCAGCGAACGCCTGGGCGAACTGCGCGAGCTGGTGGTGCTGGGTTATTACCGCGGCATCGTGCGCCTGCTGGACGACATCGCGGCGCAGAACCCCGGGCACCACGCCTGGGTGGAGCAGGTGCGCACGCTCACGCGCGAGTACCGCTTCGAAGCCATCCTTCCCCTGTTGGAACCCGCCGAAACACCATGAACGACACGCTGGACCAGGCCCTGAACCGCGCGCACAGCGACGTGGTGCTGATCGTCGACGACGTGCCCGACAACCTCTCGCTGTTGCACGACGCGCTGGACGAATCGGGCTGCACCGTGCTGGTGGCGCTGGACGGCGCCTCGGCCCTGCAGCGCGCCGCCCAGGCCCGACCCGACATCGTGCTGCTCGACGCCATGATGCCCGGCATGGACGGCTTCGAAGTGGCGCGCCGCCTGAAGGCCGACGCCGCCACCGCCCACATCCCCATCATCTTCATGACGGGCCTGACCGAGACCGAGCACCTGGTGGCCGCGCTGGAAGCCGGCGGCACCGACTACGTGACCAAACCCATACGGCCGAAGGAAGTGCTGGCCCGCATGCAGGTGCACCTGCAGGGCGCGCGCGAACGGCGCCAGGCCCGCAACGCGTTGGATGCCTTCGGTTACGCCAGCATCACCGTGCGCCTGGGCGACGGCCGCCTCATGTGGCAGACCCCGCTGGCGCGCGATCTGCTGCAGCGTTATTACGGCACCATGGCCCCGCAGACGCCGACGCCCGTGCTGGCATGGTTGCGCCGCAGCGTGGAGCACCTGGAAGCCGTGCACGCACGCGGCGAGACCCTGGCCGAGCCCCCGCGCCTCAGCGTGGAGCAGGGCGCACGCCGCCTCACCTTCCGCTTGCACCGCCAGGCCGGCGAGGCAGAGGCCCCCGAGACTGCGGGCGGCGACTGGCTGCTCATCATGCAAGAGACGTCGGACGAAACCGTGGTCGAAGCCATCTCGCTAAGCTTTCGCCTTACGGCCAAGGAGGCCGAGGTGCTCTACTGGGTCATCAAGGGCAAGATCAATCGCGACATCGGCGACATCCTGGGCAGCAGCCCCATGACGGTCAAGAAGCACCTGGAGCGCGTCTACGCCAAGCTGGGGGTGGAGACGCGCACCGCGGCGGCGGCGCTGGCCCTGGGGCGGATACGGCAGCTGCATCCGCAGTTTGAGGGCTGACCCGATTTGTTCGTTGAGTGTCTTTTGGCTCGCTATTGATGGCTGGTATAAAGCTGCTCATCACATCAAATAGGGAGGAGTAAGTTGACGCAATCGTTGCCATTGCGTTGACTTCAAACAGATATGACGCCGCAGCAACTTGTAGGTATTGGTTTCCGTCTGCTGGCTCTGTGGCTGGCGCTGACTTCCGTGCGCTATTTGCTTGCGATTCCAGTGTCCCTTGTGAAATTCGACTTGGCGAATCGCACCGCATACTCCTACTCGACAGGGATTGTCTTTATTGTTGCGGCTCTGCTGCTCTGGTTTTTCCCGATGTGGTTGGCGAACAAGCTCGTTCCGAGAACTCAGTTCGAAAATCGCCTGGATCTTCAGCCTTTGGAGGCAATCCGCGCTGGCTGTGCGTTGATTGGCTTGTGGCTTTTTGCCAGCGCATTACCTAATCTGGTTTGGTTTTTCTTTCGCGCAGTCGTCTTCAATTCGAATACATCGGCTTTTGATTCGTTAGATCTCGATACCAAGCTTGATATAGCTATCGCTTTATTCGAGGTCTGTTTTTCCTTGCTTCTGATTTTCAGAGCAGGACAGTTCGCGTCAATGGTTGATGGTCTTGCTCTTAAATCCACTCGTGACGGTGAAGCCAGATAGTTTCTAAGGCAAGTCTGAACATGGATGGGCGTCGTTCCCCATGAAAACCCAGTACTACACCGCCACCAGCCTCGACGGCTTCATCGCCACCGAAGACAACTCCCTGGAGTGGCTCTTCCCCCTCGGTGACGTGAACGACACGAGTTACCCGACCTTCATCACCGAAGTCGGCGCCCTGGCCATGGGCTCGTCCACCTATGAGTGGATGCTGCGCCATGCGCAGACCGTCACGGCCGAAACCGGATCACCCTGGCCCTATGCGCAGCCGACCTGGATCTTCTCCAGTCGAAAACTCCCTGTGATTCCCGGCGCCAACCTGCATTTCGTCCAGGGTGATGTGCGCCCCGTGCACGCGGCCATGCTGCAGGCTGCGGGCGTCAAGAACCTCTGGGTGGTGGGCGGGGGCGATTTGGCGGGGCAGTTCTATGACGCGGGCTTGCTGGACGAGATGATTGTCCAGGTGGCTTCGGTGACGCTGGGCCAGGGCAAGCCCCTGTTCCCGCGCCGGCTCACCAGCCCGCCGCTGAAGCTGGAGTCCGTGCGCCAGGTCGGCACGGGCTTTGCCGAGCTGCGCTACACGGTGCCCAAGCCGGCAGTCTGAGTGTGCGCGGTCGGCGCGCGCCGACCCTGTCTTGCCTCGCGGCGGCGGCCACTGCGCCTGACGAGATGCGGCTGCATGGCGCAGGGCGTATGTGTAGCCTTGTTGACAGCCGTATTTTTCTGCATGGCATGTTGGCCTGTCATCAAACCGCAGGGCTTGCTGCCCATACTTTCCCGCACGGTATCCGCATCGGTATTGGACGGATGCCGCTGAATGGGGAGAGCCAATTTGACGCTTGTGCTGAAGATGGATCCATGGGGAACAGCCCGCCATCCCGCCAGGATCGATGAGATCCTGGCCGTGACCCGGGTCTGGCTGGGCATCGGTGACGATGGCAAGACGCGCCAGCTGACGGAGCTGGCACCGGTGCCGGTGCTGCAGGCCCTGCATGCCGGAGAGCGGGTGCAGTGGCTGGGCTGGACTCTCAAGACCTTGCCGCCGCGGCGCATCGGCCTGAGCCTGCAAACGCCGGAACCGGCTGCCGGGATCCTGGCGATATCGGCGTATGGAATGCTCAGCGAACTGCGTGTCGACACCGAATGCGTGCACCGGATCTGCCAGCGCATGCTGGACATGGAAAACCGATACGCCCGCGCCTGCAAGGCCGAGGCCCAGGAGGCGGGTTTCGAGGCATCAGAGCAGGAGGATGGCTAGTTTTCTATCCATCCGTAAGTGCCGGGCCGGTTGCCCAGCCGGGCGTGCACCTGGCCGAGCCGCTGCGCCCAGAAATACGTCGGCCGTTTCTCATGCCTTCTTTCAACGAGGGGCAGCACCTTGGCCTGGACCTGTGTGTCGTCAATCTGTTCTTTCAACTGCACCACGACCGGATCGTCGGGGCCATAACGATCGGACAGATCGTTGTACACGGTGCTGAGCCTGGCAAGCTGTCTGGACATGATGACCTCTTTCCCTGTGACTTGCCGCGACTGTAGACGGCGTTGAAGACACCCATTTCGCAAACTCGACTGATTTACTGGGGATGGTGTTCGGCCCCAAGAGCAGTGGTGCGGGATGGCCGGCCCGCGCTGGCGCGGTGTTATCCGTCCGAGGCACAATGTTTCCGTATGCACCACCTACCGCCCCTGATCGCCCCCCAAGAGTTCAACGACGCGGCTGCCGCCCTGGCCCTTGTACGCCACATCTATGACAGCAGCATGACCCACCTGCGTGCGGGTATGCAGCGTTTTGTGGCCGGGGACGACAGCGCCGGCCCGGTGCGCGCCTTCTACCCCCTGGTGCGCATCCGGACCGAGACCGTGCTGCGCCAGGCGGCCGGCGCGCAGGAGCGGCTGAGCTACGGCTTCGTGGCTGGGCCGGGTGTGTTCGAGACCACGCTCACGCGGCCCGACCTCTTCAACAACTATTACCTGGAGCAGTTTCGCCTGCTGCTGCTCAACCACGGCGTGACGCTGGAGGTGACCACCAGCAAGCAGCCCATCCCCGTGCATTTCTCCTTTGCCGAGAACGAGCACATCGAAGGCAACCTCAGCGCCGAGCGCCGCCAGATGATGCGCGACTGGTTCGACCTGCCCGACCTGGGCGCCATGGACGACGGCATTGCCAACGGCACCTACGAGCCGCAGCCCGGCCGGCCTTTCCCGCTGTCGCTGTTCACGGCGCAGCGCATGGACTATTCCCTGCACCGGCTGCGCCACTACACGGGCACGGTGCCCGAGCACTTCCAGAACTTCGTGCTTTTCACCAACTACCAGTTCTACATCGACGAGTTCATCCGCCTGGGCCACGAGCTCATGCAAGACGCCAGGAGCGATTACGCCGCTTTCATCGAGCCCGGCAATGTGGTGACCCGCCGCGTGGGCGAGGCCGCGCAGGCCGGCGATGCGCTGGGCAAGGCGCCGCCCAGATTGCCGCAGATGCCGGCCTACCACCTGGTACGCCCGGACGGCAACGGCATCACCATGGTCAACATCGGCGTGGGACCGGCCAACGCCAAGAACATCACCGACCACATCGCGGTGCTGCGCCCGCATGCCTGGATCATGCTGGGCCACTGCGCCGGCCTGCGCAACGGCCAGCAGCTGGGCGACTACGTGCTGGCCCACGCCTATGTGCGCGAAGACCATGTGCTGGACGAAGAGCTGCCGCTATGGGTGCCCATCCCCGCGCTGGCCGAGGTGCAAGTGGCGCTGGAGCAGGCCGTGGCCGATGTGACGCAGATGCGCGGCGCCGAGCTCAAGCAGATCATGCGCACCGGTACGGTGGCCACCACCGACAACCGCAACTGGGAGCTGCTGCCCGACAACCAGCCGCAGCGCCGATTCAGCCAGAGCCGCGCCGTGGCGCTGGACATGGAGTCCGCCACCATCGCCGCCAACGGCTTCCGCTTCCGCGTGCCCTACGGCACCCTGCTGTGCGTGAGCGACAAGCCCCTGCATGGCGAGATCAAGCTGCCCGGCATGGCCAACCATTTCTACCGCGAGCGCGTAGACCAGCACCTGCGCATCGGCATCCGCGCGCTGGAGCTGCTGCGCCAGGCTGGCATGAATCAGCTGCACAGCCGCAAGCTGCGCAGTTTTGCGGAGGTGGCCTTCCAGTAGGGCAGGGGAGGGCCGGCGATGAAGCAGACACAAGGCGAAGCTTTTTCCTCCCTCGTTGATCAACGCCTCCAGTCCATCGGCGGCTGGCGCGCTGAGACGCTGGCGCAGATGCGCCGCATGATCCACGAGGCCGATCCGCAGATCACCGAAGACTGCAAGTGGTCCAAGCCCACCAACCCTATGGGCGTGCCCGTGTGGTCGCATGCCGGTATCGTCTGCACGGGCGAGGCCTACAAGCAGACGGTCAAGCTGACCTTCATGCGTGGCGCGGCGCTGGCCGATCCGCAGCAGCTTTTCAACGCCAGCCTCGAAGGCAATACGCGCCGCGCCATCGACATCCGGGAAGGCGAGTTGCCCGATGCCGAGGCCTTCAAAGCGTTGGTCCGGGCCGCGGTGGCGGAAAACCTGCGCGCCGGCGCAAGGAAGTCTTAGCGCCGAGCCTGATCCGGTTTTGCCTGGATGAAACTGCCGCCATGACAGCGCATCCGTTGAAGATCAGCATGACCCTTTTGGGGGATAGGCGGGCGCCATGATGGTCGCTAGGATGTGGCGACCCGCATCACCTTGGTCTCATATGTACGCGTGCCCGTCCTGCCAGGCAATGAGCATCAGCTTCTTCCGCAAGTGGCTGTCCTCCCCCGCGCTTCCCGCCAGCTGTCCCGCGTGTGGACGCTACTCCTATGCGCACCGTTCCTCTGGCGGGGTAGGCGTGGTCGTTGCCGCATTCGGAATCACGGCTAGTGGTTTTGCGGCCTCGGCGGTGCAGGCGCTTTGGCCTCTTCTGTGCGGCATCGTTGCGGCGATGTTTTTTTACGTTTGGCATTGGCACCGGACCCGGCTGGAGACGCTGTCGCCTGAGTTGGTATCGCAGGCGCGAAAGACAGAGGCCATGGGTGCCTTTGCCTTGCTGATCGCTTTCTTCCTGAACTGACACGGCCACTGTCGTACGGCCCCCGGCGTATTCCGATCGGGGTTCTCCTTAACTACAGTGACTCCATCGCGCGCAGCGGTTCGCGCGCCAGCGCCTTTCCCTGCATTCCTGATTGCATCTGTGCCGCTTGTTCTTGTTTCCGTACAAGACGAACGGCAAAACCATCTGCGTTCATTGGCATACATGTTGCATGTCTACATGTATACAAGATCGAATGCAACAAGATGGTGCAGCTCACAAACCCAGTTTCCGGTGTTGAAAAGTCGGCCCCCTTCGCAGATGCGGCGCAGGCCTGGATCGCACGCTTCGAGCCGGTGCTGCCGGGCGCAAACGCCGGGCCGCTGGCCGGTCTGCGCTTCGCCGTCAAGGACAACATTGACGCGGCCGGTCTGCCCACGACGGCGGCCTGCCAGGCCTTTGCTTTCCAGCCCACTGCGCATTCGGCCGTGGTGCACAGGCTGCTCGCCGCTGGTGCATCGCTGCTGGGCAAGACCAACCTCGATCAGTTCGCCTGCGGTCTGAACGGCACGCGCTCGCCCTGGGGGCCGGTGCCCAATGCTTTTAACGCCTTATATGTATCCGGCGGTTCCAGTTCCGGTTCGGCCTATGTGGTGGCCACGGGGCAGGCCGATTTCTCGCTGGGCACGGATACGGCCGGCTCGGGCCGGGTGCCAGCGGGCCTGAACAACATCGTCGGCCTCAAGCCCTCCAAGGGCCTGATCAGCACGCGCGGTGTGCTGCCTGCAGCGCAGAGCGTGGACTGTGTGTCCATCTTCGCACGCAGCGTGGGCCTGGCGGCGCGGGTGCTGGAGGCCGCACGCGGTTACGACCCTTTGGACCCGTACTCACGTGAACTCGACATGGCGTCGCAGCCTTTCCCGGCGGCCTTCCGTTTTGGTGTGCCGGACCAGCTGGAGTTTTACGGTGATGCGCTGGCCGAGGCGGCCTTCAAGGAGGCGAGGGCGCAGCTGCGCGCGCTCGGCGGCCTGGAAGTGCGTATCGACTTCTCTCCGTTTTCACAGGCTGCCACGCTGCTGTACGAAAGTGCGCTCGTGGCCGAGCGTTATGCGGCCATCCGCACTTTCTTCGACGCGCACGAGGCCGAGGTCATGGAACCGGTGCGCAGCATCATCGGCAAGGGCAAGGCCTACAGCGCCGCTGATCTGTATGAAGCGCAGACGCAGCTGCGCGCCCTGGGCCAGCGCGCGGCCGAGGTCTGGAAGGGCATGGACCTGATGTGCGTGCCCACCGCGCCCACGCACTACACCATCGCGCAGATGCTGGCCGACCCGGTGGTGCTCAACCGCAACCTGGGCGCCTATACCAACTTCGTCAACCTGCTGGACTACGCGGCATTGTCGGTGCCCAGCTCCATCCGCAAGGACGGGCTGCCCTTCGGCATCACATTGATCGGCCCCTGCGCCAGCGACTGGCAGCTGGCCGAGCTGGGCCAGCGTTTCCACCAGGCCACCGGCCTCACGCAGGGCGCCATCGGCGAGCGGCTGCCCGCACCTGTCGCCATCCCCGGCATCCGCCCGCGCGCCACGGTGAAAGTGGCCGTGGTGGGCGCGCACCTTTCGGGCATGCCGCTCAACAGCCAGCTCACCGAGCGTGGGGCACGCCTGCTCGCGGCCACCGAGACCGCGCCCGACTACCGCTTTTATGCCCTGGCTGGCACCGTGCCGCCCAAACCCGGCCTGCTGCGGGTGGCGCCGGGGCAGGGTGCACGCATCCAGCTCGAACTCTGGGAGATGCCCGTCGAGCACTACGGTTCCTTCGTTGCCTTGGTGCCAGCGCCGCTGGGCATCGGCACGCTGGCGCTGGCCGACGGCAGCAGCGTGCAGGGTTTCCTGTGCGAGGCGCAGGCCCTGCAGGGCGCGCTGGACATCACGCATTTCGGCGGCTGGCGCGCCTACCTGGCTTCGCTCCAGGTGGCGCAGGCCCCTCATACCCATCCCTTCCCTTAACCCCTAGCAGGAGCGTTCCATGAAAGACCAGTCCCTCACTTCCCTGTCCGCCACCACCACACGCCGCAAGCTCATGCAGGCGGGCGGCGCCGGCCTGGCGCTGGCCGCGCTGGGCGCACCGGCCCTGGTGCGCGCGCAGAGCGGCCCCAAGATCCGCATCGGCTACTGGCCCATCGCAGCTGGCCTGCCGTTCTACGCGGCGATCGAAAAGGGCTACTTCAAGGAAGCCGGCCTGGACGTGGAGGCCCTGCGTTTCGCCGGAGCCCAGCAGGTGATGGAAGCCGTGCTGTCCGACCGCGCCGATGGCACGTCCAACGGCACGGGCTCGGCCAATATCGCCATCGGTGAACTGGCCGCACCGGGCACCTTCAAGATCTTCTGTTCCAACCCCAGCAATGTGAAGAACGTGCTGGACGAGGTGATCGTGCCCGTGGGCAGCCCGGCCAAGACCATGGCCGACCTCAAGGGCAAACGCATCGGCTCCGGCCCCGGCATCCAGAACGTGACGCTGGCCAAGACCATCCTGGAGCGCGGCGGTGCCACCGGCGCCACCGTGGTGGAGCTGCCCATCGGCCAGCACGTGGCTGCGCTGGCCGCGGGCCAGCTCGACGGCTGCTACACCCTGGAGCCCACCGGCACCATCGGCCGCCTGAACGGCACCACGCGCGTGCTCGAAGCCGGCGTGATATCGAAGTACGTGCTGGGCGACGCCATGGCACCGTGGTTCGGCGGCTCAGCCTCGCTGTCTTCGGCCTTCATCAAGAAGCACCCCGAAGAGGCCAAGAAGTTCATCACGGCCTACGGCAAGGGCGTGGCCTATGTGCGCGCCAACAACGTGGAAGCGCGCCAGTACATGAAGGGCTACACCGCCATCGAAGGCGCGCTGACGGCCGAGGTGCCGCTGGCGGCCTACATGATGTACAACGAGTTCAAGCCGGCTGACGTGGCCCACTTCCAGAAGTTCTTCGACCTGTTCGCCGAGAAGGGCATCTTCTCCTCGCGCCTCATGGTCGACACCATGATCTACAAGGGGTGATCGTCATGTCCGACTCCACCTCGGCCAGCGCGCCCGTAACGGCTGTGCCCTGGTCCCCACCGGCGGTGCCGGTGGCGGCCGCGCCCCGCAAGGTCAACTGGGGCCGGGCCCTGCCTTTCATCGGGCCGGTGCTGCTTTTCATCGTCTGGGACCTCACGGTGCGCTTCGGTGCTATCAAGGCCATCCTGTTGCCGCCCCCGGCCGAGACCGTGACCACGCTGATCAACGGCCTGGCCGGTGGTCCGCTGCTCAAGGACTTCCTCGTCACCCTATGGCGCACCGCGCAGGCCTTCCTGATCGCGGCCGTGGTGGGTGTGCCCCTGGGCGTGGTGCTGGGCAGTGCCGAGAAAGCCTACCGCAGCGTGGAGTTCCTGATCGACTTCTTCCGCTCCACGCCGTCCTCGGCGCTGATCCCGCTGTTCCTGATGATCTTCGGCGTGTCCGACATCAACAAGGTGGCCATCGCCGCCTTCGGTGCCCTGCTCATCGTGGTCTTCAACAGCGCCTACGGCGTCATCAACGCGCGCAAGCAGCGCGTGATGGCGGCCAAGGTCATGGGCGCCTCGCGCTGGCAGATCTTCAAGGACGTGCTGGTGTGGGAGAGCCTGCAGCCCAGCTTCGTGGGCCTGCGCTCGGCGGTGTCCATGGCCCTGGTGATCGTGATCGTGGCGGAGATGTTCATCGGCTCAGACAGCGGGCTGGGCAACCGCATCATCAACTCGCAGCAGGTGATGAATGTGCGTGACATGTACGCGTCCATCCTGGCCGCGGGCGTGCTGGGTTACGCGCTCAACATTCTCTTTCTGTTGATGGAACGCCGAATCGTGCACTGGAGTGGCAGATGAGCACCGTATTGAACGCCCCTGTCGTCGCCGACGTCCCGGTGCCGCCCTTCAAGCCGGGCCCGGCCGGCACCCACATCACCATCCGCGGCCTCACCAAGTACTTTGCGGGCTGGCCGCTGTACGAGAACTTCGACCTCGACATACCCAAGGGCAAGATCGTCTCGGTCTTCGGGCCCAACGGCTGCGGCAAGTCCACGCTGATCAACATGATCGCCGGCCTGGTGCCGATCGACAGCGGCGAGATCCTGTTCGATGGCAAGTCGCTCAAGGACACCAAGATCGGCTACGTCTTCCAGAACTACCGCGAGGCCATGTTCCCCTGGATGCGCACCATCGACAACATTGCCTACCCGCTCAAGCTCGAAGGCAAGAGCAAGGCCGAGGTGGACCGGCGCATGGCCGAACTGGTGGCCAGCTTCGACGTGAAGTTCGACTTGAACCGCTACCCCTACGAACTCTCGGGCGGCCAG
>Ga0208633_100467_pt1 | contig 10588 bp, 9 predicted proteins | sample LakWasMet63_LOW9_2_FD_183895 | JGI IMG/M metagenome (GOLD analysis project Ga0208633, IMG submission 183895) | Freshwater sediment methanotrophic microbial communities from Lake Washington under simulated oxygen tension - Sediment Metagenome... | ecosystem: Environmental > Aquatic > Freshwater >...
AAGCGCTGGGGCCTGGTCACGCTGAAGTGGACGCTCATCGCCGCCTTCGGCTTCTTCGCCGTCCTCATCCTGCAGCGCATCGCCTAGGAGGCTGCCGCCTAGGTGCCACGGCGTCGCACCGTGGAAAACGGATCGGGTGCACCGCTCTTCTTGGGCTCCTCGTCGCGCGTCTTGACGGCATCGAGTTCGTTGAAGACCGAGGGCATCTGGCTGTCCTGGAAGGCGACCGAGTCTTCCCACATCGCCCAGTCGGATTCCTGGTTGCCTTCGCTCACCTCGGGCAGGGGTGGCGGTGTGGGCGGTATGCCCGTGCGTGCCGCCGCCGGTGCGGCGGGACGGGCCTGGGCCGACGGCGCTGGCCGGGCCGGTTTGGCCGGGGCCGGCTTGGGGGCGGACTTGAAGAACTTCAGCATGCGGCCATCCTGGGTGCGGTACGCTAGGCGATGACTGCAATTTAGCGTGCGTAACGGTTTGTGACAAGCCGGGGGTGCGTTCAGCCGTGAAGGATTGCCATGAAACCTGCATTTCTGAAGGCCGGGCCAGGCGCTTTGCTGATGGTGGCGCTGTTGCTGTGCGCGAGTGCGGCAGCCCAGGACGGGACCTTGCGCGAGCGCCTGCGGGAACGCAGGCAGGTGCAGGCCGGCGATGCGCAGGCGCAGCCCGCGCCGATCACCTCGCCCGGCGACTACCGCTACAGCCTGGAGCATGGCGGGCGCACGCGCCTGTACCGTGTGCACGTGCCGCCCGGTTATCGCGGCGACACCCCGGCGCCCCTGCTGCTCTCGCTGCACGGCGGGGGCGGCAGCATGGACTACATGGCCAAGGACGAGAACTACGGCCAGCTCAGCCATGCTGCGCGGGCTGGCCAGGTGCTGGTCTTTCCCAATGGCATCAGCCGTTTTCGCAGCGGCATGCTCGCGACCTGGAATGCCGGCGCCTGCTGTGGCGCGGCGCGCGACGAGAACGTGGACGATGTCGGTTTCATCCGGGCCGTGCTCGAGCGGGTCATGGGCCAGCTCAACATCGATCGCCAGCGCGTCTACGCCACCGGCATGTCCAACGGCGCCATGATGGCCTATCGCCTGGCCTGCGAGATGCCCGAGCTGATCCGCGCCATTGCGCCGGTGGCCGGCACCGACAACACGCTCAGCTGCGCGCCGGGGCAGCCGGTCTCGGTGCTGCACATCCATGCGCGCAACGACACGCATGTGCTCTACGAAGGCGGTGCCGGGCCGGATTCGGTGGACAAGGCGCAGGTGACCGATTACCGCTCGGTGCCCGCCAGCGTGGCGCGCTGGGTGGTCTTCAACGGCTGCCAGCGCTCGCCGCAGCGTGTGCTGGAAACAGAGGGCGCCTGGTGCGAGCTGTACGCGCCCTGCCGCGGCGGGGCACGGGTGCAGTTGTGCGTGACGGAGCGTGGCGGCCATTCCTGGCCCGGTGGCGTCAAGAGGACGAGGGGCGAGGCCGCTTCACAGGCGCTCTCGGCCAATGAGGCCATGTGGGAGTTTTTCATGCAGACCCGCACGCCACGCTGAATCTGCCGGGCAGGTGAAGACCAGGTAAAGACGGCTGGACCCACTTGTGCCCGTGGGCGTGGGCAGCACAATCCGGGGCATGAGTACCCTGCAGCACCTCCAGGCATGGGCGCGGCCCTGCTGGCGCATCGTCGCCACGGACCTGGACCTCTTCCGGCGTTTCCCCCGGCTCGGACTGGCCGCGCTGGCCATCGTGCTGGTGCCGGCCGCGTATGCGCTGATCTATCTGTCCAGCGTGTGGGATCCGAACGCCAAGACCAGCAGCCTGCCGGTTGGCATCGTCAACCTCGACCAGGGGTCGGTCTACCAGGGACGCTCCAGCAATGTCGGGTCCGAACTCGTGCAGGAGCTGATGCGGTCGGGCGAATTCGGTTTTCGGCCCGTCGCAGACGCGGACACCGCACGCCAGGGCGTCAAGCTCGGCCAGCTGGCTTTCGCCGTCATCATCCCTGCCGACTTCAGCGCCAGCGCCCTGCCAGGCAACCTTCGCGGCGGCGGCAAGGTCGTCGTGGTGCTGTCCGAGGGCAACAACTATGCCGCGGCAGGCATCGCCCGGCGCTTTGCAGCCGAGTTGGGGCACCAGGTCAATGAGGCGCTGAACGAGCAGCGCTGGGAGCAGGTGCTGGTTTCTGCCGACGGCTCCGGCAAGAGCCTGGACATGCTGCGCGCCGGCATGGCCCAGCTGCGCACCGGCGCCAAAACCTTTGGCGAGGGCATGGTGCGCTACAACGGCATGGCGGCCCAGCTGGCGGCGGGCCTCAGGCAGGTGGGGACCAGCACACGCAGCATGGAGCCGCGCCTGCCCAGTGACGCCGAACTCAAGACACTGCGCACCGGGACGCAGCGCCTGGCGCAACGCCAGCGCGAAATGGGTGCCGGACTGGAGCAATTGCAACAGGGGGCGGGCCGCCTGACGGCCGGCGCCACGCAACTGCAGGAAGAAACGGCCGGCCTGCCTTTTGTAGGCGAAAAGATCGCGCAGAGCGCGGGTGAACTGGCGGGGGGCGGCAAGCAGCTCGGCGATGGCCTGGGCGTGGCGCTGGACGCCAACGCGCGGATGGCGCGTGGTGCCACCCGGATCGAGGAAGGCACGGCTCGTCTGACCGAAGGCATGAGCCTGCTGGCCGACAACCTGCGCACGCTGGCCGAGCAGCTGCCGGAGGACGCCCGGCTGGAGGCTTTCACGCGCAGTGGCGACGAATTGGTGCGTTCCGCGCTCAAGCTGCGCAGCGGCATCGAACTGGTCGAGTCGGCCCTGCCGGCCAGCGTGGGCAAACTCGACGGCAGCGCGCGGGGGCTGGCCGACTCGGTGGAGCCGGTGCTGGAGGTGCTGGCACCCGTGCCCAACAACGGCAGCGCTTTCGCACCGAACATGATCGCCATGGCCCTGTGGCTGGGGGCGGTGATGTCGGTCTACCTCTTCAGTATGCAACGGCTCAGCGAGGAGCACGCCCGGGCCCCGGCACTGGCCAAGAGCCTGGGGCGTTACGCCATGCCAGCCCTGCTGGTGCTGCTGCAGACCCTGCTGACCGTGCTGGTGCTGTGTTTCGGCCTGGGGGTGGTGGTGCCCGACGTCTTCAGCTTCAGCCTCATCATGCTGGCGGCCGGCCAGGCCTTTCTGGCCCTGGTGCTGTTGCTCCTGCGTGCTTTTGGTGAGGTGGGCAAGCTGATCGTCATTCTGCTGCTGACGCTGCAGCTGGCGGCGGGCGGCGGTGTGATGCCGATCGAATTGACCGCAGACTTCTTCCAGGCCGTGCACGACTGGTTGCCGTTCAGCTGGGTCATCAAGGCGCTGCGCGCCAGTCTCTTTGGTGCCTACGACAGCGGTTGGCTGATTGCCTGGCTGGAGGTGGTCCTCATCGGCTTGTGCGCGCTGCTGCTCAGCAGTCTGGTGCGCCCCTGGAAGACGGTACCTGCGCAGGATTACCGGCCAGCCATCGAGGTCTGAGCCGTCGGGAGACCGTCAGCGGCTGCGCCCGGCGCGGTACATGCCGCTGGTGCCACGCGAGAGCACGGTGGCCTTGGCGATCTGGGCCTGCGAGGCGCCGGCATGGGCCTGCGTGATGGCGATGCCCAGCGCGTCGGCCGCGTCGGGGCCCGGCAGGCCGGGCAGCTTGAGCAGGCGCTTGACCATCTCCTGGACCTGGGCCTTCTGAGCGCGCCCATGGCCCACCACGGCCTGTTTCATCTGCAGCGCGGTGTACTCGGCCACCGGCAGGTCGGCGGTGACGAGCGCCGTGACGCAGGCCCCGCGCGCCTGGCCCAGCAGCAGGGTGGACTGCGGGTTGACGTTGACGAAGACGATCTCCACCGCGGCCGATTGCGGCTGGTAACGCGCCACCACTTCGCGGATGCCGTCGAACAGCACCTTCAGGCGCGCCGGCAGCTCACCCTGCGCCAGATGCGTGGTGCTGATGGTGCCGCTGGCTACGTAGCTCAGTTGGTGGCCGGCGACATCGATCACGCCGAAGCCGGTGGTGCGCAGGCCGGGGTCGATGCCGAGGATGCGCATCAGGGCAGCTCGGCCCGCCATAGGCGGCCGGTGATGACGCTGGCGCGATCGGCCAGGTAGGGTGATTGGGGCAGCTTTTCGTAATGGCGCGGACGCGGCAGCATCACGGCCAGGCGCGCGGCCTCGCTGGCGCTCAGGCGCTCTGCCGGCTTGCGGTAGTAGTGCTGGGCCGCCGCCTCGGCACCGAAGACGCCTTCGCCCCACTCGACGTGGTTCAGATAGAGCTCCAGGATGCGCTGCTTGCTCAGCAGCTTCTCCAGCATGTAGGCCAGGGCGAACTCCTGACCCTTGCGCAGCAGCGTGCGCTCGCCCGAGAGCAGCAGGTTCTTGGCCAGCTGCTGGGTGATGGTGGAGCCGCCGACGATCTTGGGCGGCTTTACGGTGCGTGCACCGTTGGCGGCCAGTTGGGCGACCCGTTCCTCGGCCGCGGCATTTTTTTGCCAGGCTTTTTCCAGGGCATCCCAGTCCACGCCTTCGTGCCAGGCAAAGCTGTCGTCTTCCGAGGCGATGACGGCACGCTTGAGATGGTCGGAAATCTGCGCGTAGTCCACCCATTGCTGGCGCCAGCGCAGATTGCCTTTTTCACCCAGGATGCGCCAGGCCTCGGAACGCTCGAAGGTGGTGGATTGCGGCGCGATCACCGCCATCAGCGCGATGCGCGCAACGAAAAATAGCTGCAGCGCCAGCACGGCAAGCAGCAGCAGGGCGAACCAGCGCAGCACGGCTTTCATATCAGGGCGCGCTGATGCGCGTCTCCAGAGTTTCGTTGCGCGAGAACTTGAAGCGCGAGACCACCACGATCTGGTCGGCCTCCTTGCGCATGTCCTGGGTGAAGCGGCCGAAGGGCGCGGCTGCGCGGGCAATGGCTTCGGCGCGGCGGTCCAGCACACGGTTGCCCGAACTCTCGGCGATCTCGGTGGAGACCACCAGGCCCAGGCGGTCCACCGTGACCACCATGGTCAGTTCGCCATAGAGCTTCTTGCCACCCGAGGCGGGGAAGTTCTCGGTGCCCTTGTCCTCGATGGCGCGGCGCAGGCGGTCGTAGTAGATGGCATAGGCCTCTTCACGCGTGGACGGGCCGATGTAGCGCTTGCGCGGTTTCTGGCTGTCCTGCTTGATGCGCCGCTCGATCTCGGCCAGCTGTTTGAGCAGCAGGCGGCGCTTGGCCTCCTGCGCGGCCTGTTCGTTGCTGAGTTTGGCCTGCTTGGGGTCCGGCAGGGGCAAGGCGGCGAGCTGCTGGCGCACTTGGGCCAGCAGCATGGTCTGCTGCTTCTGCAGCTGCTGCATCCGTTTGCGCGACTCCTCTTCCAGCGTGTCGCCGCTGTCGGAGAGCAGGGTCGAGGGCAGGGGGCTGGTGGCGCGCCCGCGCTCGGCCTCCCCACCGCCGGCCAGGCTGGTCTGTGCAATCGCCAGCGCCTTGTCCGGGCGGGCATTGCCGCGTGCATTGACCAGGATGACTTCCAGCGGCGTGTCGCGGAAGGCGCGCTCGATCGCCTCGGGGTCGACGAAACGCACCGTCAGCAGCACCGCATGCACGGCGACGGAGATGCCGAGGGCGTATTCGAGAGTGCTGAACTTGCGCAGTTTCACGAGACAGGATTATCGCCCGAAGCACCCTCGGGCTCGTTGACATCGACTGCAATCGCGATGGGGCCGGCGGCCAGGTGTTCGGCCTCCGCGTCCTCGGCTTCTTCCTCTTCCATCGGAGCGGCCTCGGCGTCGAGCCGCTCCAGCACCGTGCCGCTGACGTCCAGCGCCACCTCGTCGATGGCGCCCAGCCTGACCCGCACGCGTGCACCGCGTGGCAGGCCCTGCGCGCCCAGCACCGGCAGCACCAGGGGCAGGGTGTCGGCGCGCGCCAGGTTGTCCTTGAAGACCGTGGCTTCCAGCTCGGTGATGCCTCGCTGCTGCAGGTACTTCAGCGTCCAGTAGCGTTCGATGGTGGCCTGGTAGCCGTTGTAGGTGCTGTAGGCGGCGTCGAAGCCCGAGATGATGGAGAACAGGTCTGCATCCTTGGGCTTGAAGGGCGCGGCCAGCGCGGCCGTCTTGCCGTGGCGCGCGCAGGCGATGATCTGCCATTGGTTCACCAGGTCGGTATAACGACGCAGCGGCGAAGTGCTCCAGGCATAACTTTTCACGCCGAGGCCGGCGTGCGGCAGGGCCTTGGTGCCCATGCGCACCTTCATGCCCGGTGCGAGGGAGGCCTGGCTGCGGTAGATGGCCGGTACGCCGTGCTCGGCCAGCCACTGGCCCCAGGTGCTGTTGGCCAGGATCATGGCTTCGGCCACCATCAGGTCCAGCGGGGCGCCGCGGCTGCGGGTGCCGATCTGCACCTGCTCACTGCCCTGCGGCTCAGCGCCCTCGTTGCCCACGAGCTTGAAGGTGTAGTCCGGGCGGTTGAAGGTCTCGGGTTTGCCGCGAACCACTTCACGCTGGGCCTTGAGGTGGCGTGCCAGGCGGTGCAGGAAAGCCAGTTCGGTGCGCAGGCCGGTGCTCAGGTGCTCCGGGTCGGGCGTCGCATGCTGGAAAGACAGGTCTTCCAGCCAGGCGGTGGTGACCACCCCATCGATCTGGTCGTGGCGCAGGTTGTGCGCGATCGGCACGCATTCCAGGCGGGTGTCGTGCCCCTGCACCTCCAGCGTGTCTTCCTTGAAGGCCACGTAGAGCGAGACGGCCGGGCAGGCACGGCCTTCCTGCAAGGTATAGCGTTGCACCACCTCGTCGGGCAGCATGGTGATCTTGTAGCCAGGCATGTAGACCGTGGACAGGCGGGCGCGGCTCACGTTGTCGATCGGATCGCCGCGCTGCACCGCCAGGCCCGGGGCGGCGATGTGGATGCCCACGGTGACGGTACCCGTGCCCAGGCCCTGCACGGAAAGCGCGTCGTCGATCTCGGTGGTGGCCGAGTCGTCGATGGAGTAGGCCTGTACGGCGGCCAAGGGGAGATCGTCGCGGATCTCGGGCGCCACGAGCGCCGGGAAGCCATAGCCTTTGGGGAAGTTCTCGAACAGGAAACGGCGCCAGTGGAACTGGTAGGGCGAGTCGATGGCGCCGGCCTTCTGCAGCAGGTCCAGCGGGGCCAGGTGCGTGGCGCGCGAGGCTTCGACCACGGCCTTGTACTCGGGCGCGTTCTTGTCGGGCTTGAAGAGGATCTTGTAGAGCTGCTCGCGGATGGGCTGCGGGCACTCGCCGCGGCCCAGGGCCTGCGCCCACTCGATGATCTGCTCCTGGATCAGGCGCTTTTTCTCGATCGCAGCCAGCGCCTGCTGGATGATCTCGGCCGGTGCCTTCTTGTAACGGCCCTTGCCGGCGCGGCGGAAGTAGTGCGGCGCCTCGTGCAGGCGCAGCAGCGTGCCGGCCTGTTGCGGCAGCGTGGGCGGGTCCTGGAAATAGACAGCGGCCAGGTCGGCAAAGCTGAAGTCGTCTTCGGGCGCGAATTCCCAGGCCAGGTCCAGCTCGATGCTCTCGCTCAGGGCCTGGGCCGCGCCCAGCAGCTCGGCCGGGGCGGGTTTTTCGAACTTGAGCAGCACGTTGGCGGTTTTGACCTTGACGCGCTTGCCGGATTCCAGCTCCACCTGCAACGAAGCTTCCGCTTCGGACAGGATACGCCCGGCGAGGAATTTGCCGGCTTCATCGAACAATGCATGCATAAGCCTGATTGTCCCAGCAATTGCCGGGGGCCTTAGTCGGCCAGATCGAGAAAGGCCAGCACCTCGTCCAGGTGGTCGGCAAATTCAGTGATGGCGTGGTTGCTGCCCTCCAGCAGGCGCCCGCGTGCGCCCTGGTAGTGGGCGCTCATTTCACGCCAGTCCAGCACTTCGTCACCTTTGGCGATCAGGGCGTAATAACGCTCGGGCCGGGTGATAGCCGCGGCGGCCAGGGCGCGCAGTTCGTCCACATGGCCGGCCCGGAAATAGAAGGTTTCCTGCGGGTCGTGCCAACTGGCGTGTTCTCCGATGTACTTCGCGAGGTCACGTGCCGGGAAGACGGCCGGGTTGAGCACGGCGGCACGGCAGCCGGTCTGTTCGGCGACCCAGCTGGCATAAAAGCCGCCCAGCGACGAGCCGATGACCGCCATGCGCTCGCGCGGCCAGTTCGCGATGCCCTGCATCACCATCTCCATGGCCGCGCGCGGCGAGGGCGGCAGTTGCGGACACCAGAGCGTCACGCCCGGGTGCCGCTGCGCGATGCGCTCTTGCACGAGTTGTGCCTTGGTCGAGCGCGGCGAGGAGCGGAAGCCGTGCAGGTAGAGCAGGTGGGTGGCAGGCATGGATCAGGGTGAATAAGTCACGACGGATCGTAAAGGATGGTGCCGCCTCCCATGAACATGGGAGGGGCTGGCGTGGGCAGGGCCAAGCGCAGCGGCTATGCTCTGCCTGAACAGTGAGTGGAGAGGTCGACAGGTCTATGCAAGTGTGGCGTGTACTGGTGGTTGAAGACGATACGCAGATGCGGGAATTTTTCACCGCCAGCGTGTCGCGCTGCGCGGGCCTGCAACTGGTGGGGGCGGTGGGCTCGGTGGCCGAGGCCCGGGCCTGGCTGGACGACGACGCCAACATGGTCGACGTGCTGCTGACCGATCTGGGCCTGCCTGACGGCAGCGGGCTGGAGGTGATCCGCCACGCCACGCGCCTGCACCCGCGCTGTGAGCCGCTGGTGATCTCCCTGTTCGGCGACGAGGACAACGTGCTGGCCAGCATCGAAGCCGGCGCGCTGGGCTACATCCACAAGGACTCGGCGCCGGACGATATCGCCCAGACCATCCTGGAGATGAAAGACGGTGCCTCGCCGATCTCACCCATGATTGCCCGCAAGGTGCTGGCCAAGTACGCCAGCCGCGTGCGCCCGGGCGAGGCCATGGCCGTGCCGGAGCCGGTGGTTCCCGCCCGGTCGGCGGCCGAGGGGCCGCTGCTGTCGCCGCGCGAGCATGAGGTGCTGATGCTGATCGCGCGCGGCTTCTCCTATGCCGAGATCGCGCGCCTGCAGTCGGTCAGTGTGCACACGGTGCAGACCCACATCAAGAACCTGTACTCCAAACTGTCGGTGCATTCCAAGAACGAGGCGGTTTTCGAGGCTTCGCGCCTGGGCCTGCTGTCGCCGAGGGGCTGAGGCATGGTGATGCGGCGTGCGCTGGGCCTGCTCCTGCTGCTTTGCGGGCTGTTGCCGCCGGCGCAGGCGGAGCTGCTGGAGCTGCGTCGCGCGCATGTGAGCACGGTGGTCGCCGGCGATCTGGTGGAGCGTGAAACCAGCCTGCCCTACAACTGGGATCGCCAGCACGGCGGCCAATCTGGCGTGGCCGTGTTTGAAATCCCCCTGCAGATGCAGCAGCCGCCCGCCGAACCCTACGCGGTGTATTTCTCCAGGGTGGGCAACCGCGCCGAGATCTGGCTCAACGGCGTTCTGCTGTCGCGTTTCGGGGATCTGGACCGGCCCAATCGCGAGGATTACGCCAAGGCGCCGCAATACGTGCTGATCCCGGCCCAGCTGCTGCAAAGCGACAACCTGTTCCGCATCATCGTGCATGGCGACGGCGGGCGCCGTGGCGGACTCTCCAGCATGCTGGTGGGCCCCGAGGTCGAGGTGCGCGAGCATTACCACTCGGTCTACCGCTGGCTGGTCAACGGTTCCATCGCCGTGTCCGTCTTCAGCCTGGTGGTGGGGGTGATCGCCCTGCTGTTGTGGGTGACCCAGGTCGAGTCCGTGCCGGGTGCCCAGCCGAGCCGCGTTGGCCTGTACCTGAGCGCCGGCATCGCCGAGATGTGCTGGATGCTGCGCCTGTCCGACACGGCCCTGACCGACCCGCCCTTGGCCTGGCCCTGGTGGGGCGTGCTGCAGGCCCTGGCCTATGCGGGCTGGTTCTGCGGCTCCGCCCTGTTCTGCCACTACGTCGCGGGTTGGCATCGGCATGCCTCCATGCGCTGGGTGCGTGGTGTCGTGTGGGCGCTGATGCTGACAGCCGCACCGGCTGCCTGGCTGGCCTATACCCGGCACAACGACGTCTACCTGACAGGCTGGTACGGCTTTGCCACCTTCCTGTTCATCGGTTATGCCGCTGTCTATTTCTGGGGGTCCGTGCGCAAGCCGACCACCGAACACGTGCTGGTGGCGGCTGCCGGCGTATTCAATGTGCTGGTGGGGTTCCGCGACTGGCTCGTGATACGCGCCAGCAACAACTTCAGCGAAATCTCCTGGATGCGTTACTCCTCGGTGCTGTTCGGTCTGGCGCTGGGGTACATCGTGATCACGCGCTTTCGCGAAGCCAGCGCCCAGGCGCGCGACCTGATGGACAACATGGCCGCCAAGGTGCAGGAAAAGGAGCGCGCGCTGGCGGCCAGCTACCAGCAGCTCGAGCAGCTGGCGCGCGAGCAGGAGCGCGCGGCCGAGCGCACCCGCATCCTGCGTGACATGCATGACGGCGTGGGCTCGCACATCAGTGCGGCCATCCGCCAGCTGCAGTCGGGCAAGGCCAGTGACGAGGACCTGCTGCAGACCCTGCGCGATTCGCTGGACCAGCTCAAGCTCTCCATCGACGCCATGAACC
>Ga0208633_100470_pt1 | contig 10534 bp, 4 predicted proteins | sample LakWasMet63_LOW9_2_FD_183895 | JGI IMG/M metagenome (GOLD analysis project Ga0208633, IMG submission 183895) | Freshwater sediment methanotrophic microbial communities from Lake Washington under simulated oxygen tension - Sediment Metagenome... | ecosystem: Environmental > Aquatic > Freshwater >...
TACTTAAAGAATTAATAGATATTCGTAACGGCAACGGCAATGTTGACGATATTGATCATCTAGGTAACAGGCGGGTTCGTTCTGTTGGTGAAATGATCGAGAACCAATTCCGTGTAGGATTGGTTCGAGTTGAAAGAGCGGTTAAAGAACGCTTAACATTGGCTGATTCAGAAGGCTTGATGCCTCAGGAAATCATCAATGCAAAACCGGTATCCGCTGCGGTAAAGGAATTTTTCGGCTCCAGCCAGCTGTCGCAATTTATGGATCAAAATAATCCATTATCCCAAGTGACGCATAAACGCCGCGTATCGGCTCTAGGGCCTGGCGGTTTGGCAAGAGAACGTGCTGGATTTGAGGTTCGTGACGTACATGCAACGCATTATGGTCGCGTATGTCCAATTGAAACACCTGAAGGACCAAACATCGGCTTGATAAATTCATTATCAGTCTATGCGCGTACCAATAATTATGGTTTTCTGGAAACGCCTTATAGAAAAGTAATCGATGGCAAGGTAACCGACCATGTCGATTATTTGTCAGCTATTGAAGAAGGCGAGTTTGTTATTGCTCAGGCCAGTGTTGCTGTAGATGCAAGCGGAAAGCTGGTTGAAGGGTTGGTCTCATGTCGCCATAAAGATGAATTTACTTTGGCTATGTCAGACACCGTGCAATACATGGACGTGTCATCCAAGCAGATTGTATCTGTGGCGGCTTCCATTATTCCGTTCCTGGAGCATGATGATGCTAACCGTGCGTTGATGGGGTCAAACATGCAACGTCAGGCTGTTCCTACGCTAAGAGCTGAAAAGCCATTGGTAGGTACAGGCATGGAAAGAACGGTTGCAAAAGATTCAGGCGTAACCGTGGTTGCAGCGCGTGGCGGTAAGATTGAAGCCGTTGACGCGGCCAGAATCGTAGTGCGAGTAAATGATACTGAGACTGAAACAGGTACGCCAGGTGTTGATATTTACAATCTGATTAAATATACCCGTTCGAATCAGAATACCTGCATCAACCAAAAACCATTGGTAAAACCGGGTGACATCGTTAATGCCGGCGACATTATGGCAGACGGTCCATCTACCGATATTGGCGAGTTAGCTTTAGGGCAAAACATGCTGGTTGCGTTTATGCCTTGGAATGGATACAACTTTGAAGATTCGATTCTGGTTTCGGAGCGTGTCGTCAAGGAAGACCGTTTCACTACGATCCATATTGAAGAGAAAACTTGCGTAGCGCGTGATACGAAACATAGCCCGGAAGAAATTACTGCCGATATTCCTAATGTCAGCGAAGAAGCGTTGTCCAAACTTGACGAGTCCGGAATAGTTTATGTCGGTGCCGAAGTAAAAGGCGGCGACATTCTGGTAGGTAAGGTAACGCCAAAAGGTGAGACCCAATTAACACCGGAAGAAAAGCTACTGCGAGCAATTTTCGGCGAGAAAGCGGCCGATGTGAAAGATACATCGTTACGTGTACCTGGCAGTATTGAGGGTACGGTTATTGATGTTCAGGTATTTACTCGTGACGGAGTCAAGAAAGACAAGCGGGCTCTGGATATTGAGCAGGAAGAAATCAAACGTTACAGAAAAGACCTTGATGATCAGCTGAAAATTCTTGAAGAAGATATTTTTGCTCGTGTTGCCAGACTTTTGGTTGGAAAAGTCGCCCAATCAGGTCCCGGTCAGTTAAAAGCGGGAACTGAAATAACGCAAGCTTATCTTAATGGCTTGAAGCATTCAGAGTGGTTGAAAATTCGCATGAAGGATGAAGATATCAATCTTCAGCTGGAAACGGTTGTCACCCAGGTAGAGCAGCAAAGAAAAGACTTTGATGAAAAATTCGAAGTCAAGCGTAAGAAAATCACCATGGGTGATGATTTGGCGCCAGGTGTTCTGAAGATGGTCAAGGTTTATTTAGCGGTTAAAAGGCGTATTCAGCCCGGTGATAAAATGGCCGGTCGTCATGGAAATAAAGGTGTTATTTCTATGATTAGGCCGATTGAGGATATGCCGTATACCGCTGATGGTAATCCGGTTGATATTGTTCTTAATCCATTAGGCGTACCTTCGCGGATGAACGTCGGACAGGTGTTGGAGACACATTTAGGCTGGGCAGCAAAAGGTTTAGGCATCAAGATAGGTAAAATGCTTGAAGCTAAATATGATGCTGAGAAAGCTAAAGTTACCGCTATCAGAGAATATCTGGACAAAATTTATAACAGTAGCGGTCATAAAGAAGATTTGGATTCATTTACCGATCAAGAAATCTTGGAAATGGCTGAAAATCTTGTCGGCGGTGTGCCTATGGCGACGCCTGTATTTGACGGTGCAAGCGAAGAAGAAATTCGCACCATGTTGAAGTTGGCTGATTTGCCTGAACATGGACAGGTTACGCTTTATGATGGCTTGACAGGCGAACCGTTTGAGCGTGAAGTTACGGTTGGTTATATGTATATGCTGAAGTTGAACCATTTGGTTGATGACAAGATGCATGCGCGGTCAACAGGGCCTTATAGCTTGGTTACGCAGCAACCATTAGGCGGTAAAGCGCAATTCGGCGGACAACGTTTCGGGGAAATGGAGGTCTGGGCGCTTGAAGCTTATGGTGCCGCCTATACCTTGCAGGAAATGTTGACGGTTAAATCTGATGACGTGACCGGTAGAACGCGCATGTATAAAAACATTGTCGATGGCGATCATAAAATGGAAGCCGGTATGCCGGAATCATTTAATGTTTTAATTAAAGAAATCCGCTCATTGGCTGTCAATATAGAATTGCAGCGGGATTAGGTGTGTATGTCGGGTCTCCTAAAGCGCCTACTGTTGGTAGTGAGGCGCAACCCGACAAACCAATGCCGTACCCGTTGGGTTGCGATGCAAAAAGACGTGCCTAACCCAACCTATAGCCTGTTCTGGTATACGCCAGAAAGCATTTAAAGAGGACAAGCTCTTGAAAGATTTAATGAATTTCTTAAAACGTCAAGGTCGTGCCGATGATTTTGACGGAATTAGCATTGGTTTGGCATCACCGGATATGATTCGTTCCTGGTCATATGGCGAAGTAAAAAAACCGGAAACGATTAACTATCGGACTTTTAAGCCTGAGCGGGATGGTTTGTTTTGTGCCAAGATTTTTGGCCCGGTCAGTGATTATGAGTGCCTTTGCGGTAAATATAAAAGACTGAAACATCGTGGCGTTATTTGCGAAAAATGTGGCGTTGAAGTTACGTTATCCAAGGTTCGTCGTGAAAGAATGGGGCATATTGATTTAGCCAGTCCTGTTGCTCATATTTGGTTCTTAAAATCACTGCCTTCCAGAATTGCGTTGTTGTTGGATATGACGCTACGCGAAATTGAACGCGTATTATATTTTGAATCGTTCGTCGTTTTAGACCCAGGCATGACGCCTTTAGATAAAGGCCAGCTGCTTACTGATGATGATTACTTGGATGCGGTTGAATTGCATGGAGATGATTTTGTCGCAAAAATGGGTGCGGAAGCGATCTATGATTTGCTCAAATCAATCGATTTAAAAGAGCAAGTTGAGATTCTGCGCGAAGAAATTAACTCGACCAATTCAGAAACCAAGATCAAGAAGTACTCAAAACGCCTGAAAGTTATGGATGCGTTATTGAGTTCAAAAAATCGCCCGGAATGGATGATTTTGAAAGTGTTGCCGGTATTGCCACCTGAATTGCGGCCTCTTGTGCCTCTGGATGGCGGTCGATTCGCAACCTCTGATTTGAATGATCTTTATCGTCGCGTTATCAACAGAAACAATCGTCTAAACCGGTTGCTTGATTTGAATGCGCCTGACATTATCGTTCGTAACGAAAAACGTATGCTGCAGGAATCTGTTGATGCGTTGCTGGATAACGGTCGTCGTGGTCGTGCGATTACCGGTACTAACAGAAGACCGCTGAAATCATTAGCGGACATGATCAAAGGCAAGCAAGGGCGTTTTAGACAAAACCTCTTGGGTAAGCGCGTTGACTATTCAGGTCGTTCGGTCATTGTTGTGGGACCAACATTAAGGCTGCATCAATGCGGACTTCCGAAGAAAATGGCATTGGAGTTATTCAAGCCATTTATATTTAGCAAGCTGCAATTTCGCGGTCTGGCCACAACCATTAAAGCTGCGAAAAAAATGGTTGAAAGGGAAGGCGCTGAAGTCTGGGATATTCTTGAAGAAGTTATCCGCGAACATCCTATTTTGTTAAACCGCGCACCTACGTTGCACAGACTTGGCATTCAGGCGTTTGAACCCACGTTGATTGAAGGTAAAGCGATCCAGTTGCATCCGTTGGTCTGTAGCGCGTTTAACGCCGACTTTGACGGCGATCAGATGGCTGTGCATATTCCGTTGTCTATTGAAGCGCAACTGGAAGCCAGAACGTTAATGATGGCGACAAATAACATCTTGTCTCCGGCAAACGGTGAGCCTGTTATCAATCCATCTCAAGACGTGGTATTGGGGCTTTATTACATAAGCCGTGAAAAAATTAATGCAAAAGGCGATGGCAATATATTTGTCAGTGTCGGCGAAATTCATAAGGCGCTGTTAACTAAGACGGTTGAATTGCAATCTAAAATTCAATTGCGTATCACCGAAAAAGTAGCGAATGAAAACGGCGAGCTGGAAGACAAAACGCATCGCGTAGAAACTACCGTGGGCCGTGCGCTAATCTGGGAAGTGGTTCCAGACCGTACGCCATTCGAGTTGGTTAACTGCGATATGACCAAAAAGAACATATCACGGTTAATTAATTACAGTTATCGCTATTTGGGTAACAAAGACACCGTCATACTTGCCGATCAGTTGATGTATCTGGGTTTTAGATATGCAACGATTTCCGGAGTTTCGTTCGGTATCGAAGATATGGTAATACCGGCCAAAAAAGTCGATATTATTAAGGCTTCCGATGCTGAAGTTAACGAAATTCAAAGTCAGTATGCTTCCGGTTTGGTAACTGATGGCGAACGATATAACAAAGTTGTCGATATTTGGTCTCATGCTAATGACCAGATAGCTAAGGTAATGATGGACGGGCTTGGTGAAGAGTCGGTTGTTAATGCTGAAGGTAAGACAGTAAAGCAAAAATCATTCAACTCTATCTTTATGATGGCCGAATCAGGGGCGCGGGGTTCTGCCGCTCAGATTCGTCAGTTAGCCGGTATGCGTGGTTTGATGGCAAAACCTGATGGTTCCATTATTGAAACGCCTATCACTGCTAATTTTAGAGAAGGCTTGGACGTATTGCAGTACTTTATTTCTACGCATGGTGCTCGTAAAGGTCTGGCGGATACTGCGTTGAAAACTGCGAACTCCGGGTACTTGACGCGTAGGTTGGTCGACGTGGCGCAGGATCTGGTAATTAATGGTGATGATTGCGGTACATCTAATGGTTTGATCATGACTCCAATTATTGAGGGTGGTGATGTTGTAGAGCCTTTATCGGAGCGCGTATTAGGTCGTGTTGCAGTCAATGACATCATGGATCCTGCCGGTGACATTATAGTAGCACCTAGAGGCACGTTATTAGATGAACACTGGGTGTCTGTCCTCGAAGCGCATAGTATTGACCAAGTTCTGGTTCGTTCAATTATTACCTGTGAAAACAGACACGGTGTTTGTGCTGCCTGTTATGGACGTGATTTAGGGCGTGGTCATCTGGTTAATATTGGTGAAGCGGTAGGGGTTATTGCTGCGCAATCAATCGGTGAGCCAGGTACGCAGTTGACTATGCGGACTTTCCATATCGGTGGTGCTGCATCCAGATCTGCTGCAATCAGTAATGTTCAGGTTAAATCTGCGGGTACTGTGCGCCTTAATAATCTGAAATCAGTGGTTAATCGCGAAGGTAATCTGGTTGCAGTTTCAAGATCAGGTGAAGTTGGTGTAGTTGATGATTATGGTCGGGAGAAGGAGCGTTATAAAATCCCTTATGGAGCGGTGCTTTCCGTGCAGGAAGGTTCGCGAATTAATGCGGGTGATATAATTGTTAACTGGGATCCGCACACGCATCCTGTTATCACTGAGGTTGATGGTGTGGTTGAGTTAATCGATTTTGTCGATGGCGTTACCGTACAAAAGCAATCCGACGAAGTTACCGGCTTGAGTTCATTAGTTGTCACCGATCCGAAACAGCGGGGAAGTGCGGGTAAGGAATTGCGTCCAATGGTTAGGCTTTTTGATGGCGAAGGAAATGCAATTTATTTGCCGGGGACTGAGATACCAGCGCAATATTTCTTGCCTGCAGGGGCGATTGCCGGAATCAAGGACGGTGGGGAAGTAAAGGTCGGTGATGTTTTAGCGAGAATTCCGCAGGAGTCTAGTAAAACAAGAGATATTACCGGTGGTTTGCCGCGGGTTGCAGATTTATTTGAAGCGCGAAAAACAAAAGATCCGGCAATTCTTGCAGAGACTAGTGGCACCATCTCCTTTGGAAAAGAAACAAAAGGTAAGCAACGGGTCATAATTACAGATCCTGCTGGCGAGCAAATTGAAACATTGATCCCCAAATGGCGCCATATTACAGTCTTTGAGGGGGAGTATGTAGAAAAGGGAGAAACCATAGCGGAAGGTGAGTTAACGCCGCACGATATCCTTAGGTTAAGAGGGATTGAGGAGTTAGCGAACTATTTGGTTAAGGAAATTCAGGATGTATATCGTTTGCAGGGTGTGAAAATTAATGATAAGCATATTGAAGCTATCATTCGTCAAATGCTCAGGAAGGTCGAGATTACCGCATCCGGCGATACAGGATTCCTGAAAGGAGACCAGGTTGAGCGTGCGGCAATGAGGGAAGAAAATGACAAGGTTGAGGCCGAGGGGAAGATTCCTGCGAGCTACAATTCCGTGCTGCTTGGTATTACTAAGGCATCGTTGGCGACAGAGTCATTTATTTCAGCGGCGTCATTCCAGGAAACAACCCGTGTATTGACGGATGCAGCGGTTCGCGGATTAAGCGATAGTTTGCAAGGGTTAAAAGAGAACGTTATCGTTGGTCGGTTAATCCCGGCAGGCACGGGGTTGGCTTATCATGAAAGCAGAAAGAACAGATTTGCTCAGAATGAGATAGTGGAAAGCGAAGCGCCTCTAGCTGTAGATGCGGGAGATGTGGAAGAAGCCCTTAAGCAGGCTTTGAATATTTAGGGCCTTATTATATAGATCATTTTTAAATATGGGCTTGACCTAAGGGGTATTAGCAAGTAATATACTCTGCTCAAATGAGCTAACGTGCTTGGGTCGGGGCGAGTTGCAATTAACCGTCGACGTTTAATATGTGCGACGGTTAATTTATTATCTGACAGTTTAATTGTATATCGGAGTAAACAAGTTATGGCCACGATCAACCAATTGGTTCGTAAGCCTCGTGCTAAAAAAATAGAAAAAAGCAATGTTCCTGCATTGGAGGCTTGTCCTCAGCGTAGGGGTGTATGTACTCGTGTTTATACGACAACACCTAAAAAACCAAACTCCGCGTTACGAAAAGTGGCTAGGGTTAGGTTGACGAATGGAGCTGAGGTTAGTAGCTACATTGGTGGTGAGGGGCACAATCTTCAGGAGCATTCCGTGGTTCTGATAAGGGGTGGTCGTGTTAAGGATTTGCCTGGTGTGAGATATCACGTTGTTCGTGGTAGCTTGGATGCCTCAGGTGTGACTAACAGAAAATGTGGTCGCTCTAAATATGGAACAAAACGGCCTAAAGGCTAAACGTTGGTTGGTGAGATAAATGTCTAGAAGAAGAGTCGCTACAAAAAGAGAAATCATTCCAGATCCAAGATTTGGTAGCATAATGCTAACTAAGTTCATGAATATGATCATGGAAAGTGGCAAGAAATCTATTGCGGAAGGAATTGTCTATGGCGCTTTGGATGTGATTGAGAGTAAGGGTCATAGCGAGCCATTGGAAGTACTGTCTAAGGCTTTGGAAAATGTTCAGCCCAGGGTTGAGGTTAAGTCTCGCCGTGTTGGTGGCGCAACATACCAGGTGCCTGTTGAAGTTCGACCTTCAAGACGTATGGCTTTAGCGATGCGTTGGTTGATTGATGCTTCGCGTAAGAGAAATGAAAGAAATATGCCTGCTAAGTTGGCTGGTGAGTTGATGGATGCTTTTGAAAGCAGAGGTTCTGCGGCCAAAAAGCGTGAAGATACTCATAGAATGGCAGAGGCAAATAAGGCTTTCTCTCATTATCGTTGGTAATTAACGAATTGTATAGAAGACTGTATAGTTGTGGCACGTAAAACTCCCATAGGGTTTTATCGAAATATCGGTATCATGGCGCACATTGATGCAGGTAAGACCACGACTACAGAGCGCATTCTTTATTATACCGGTGTTTCTCACAAAATAGGTGAGGTGCATGACGGTGCTGCAACAATGGATTGGATGGAGCAGGAGCAGGAGCGGGGAATAACCATTACCTCGGCCGCAACAACCTGTTTTTGGGCTGGAATGGAAGGTCAATTCCCTCTGCATCGTATAAATATCATAGATACGCCTGGGCATGTGGACTTTACTATAGAGGTTGAGCGCTCATTGCGGGTTTTGGATGGAGCTTGTGCGGTTTTTTGCGCTGTTGGTGGGGTTGAGCCGCAATCCGAAACGGTCTGGCGTCAAGCGGATAAGTACGGTGTGCCGCGATTGGTTTTTGTGAATAAAATGGATCGCTCTGGTGCTGACTTTTTTCGGGTAATTGAGCAGATTAAGGCGCGATTGGGTGGCAAGGCTGTTCCAATGCAGTTGCCGATTGGTGCAGAGGATAGTTTCGAAGGCGTTGTTGACCTTATTAAAATGAAGGCCATATATTGGGATGACGCCAATATGGGTATGACTTTTAAAGAAAAGGAAATTCCGGCTGGTATGTTAGGTCTCTGTGAGAAATGGAGAGAGCATATGGTTGAGGTATCTGCGGAGGCAAGTGAAGATTTATTGGAGAAATACCTTGAAGATGGGTGTTTGTCAGACGAAGAGATTAGGCTGGGAATTCGTTCTCGGACAATAGCGAATGAGATCGTTCCTGCATTTTGTGGTTCGGCCTTTAAAAACAAGGGTGTTCAGGCTATGCTGGATGCGATTGTTGAGTATATGCCGGCTCCCACTGATGTCGAGGCTATAAGAGGGCATCTTGAGGATGATGTTATTGAAGCGGTTCGTCCTGCTGATGATGGAGCTCCTTTTTCGGCATTGGCATTTAAGATTGCTACGGATCCTTTTGTAGGGACGTTGACTTTTTTTAGGGTCTACTCAGGCGTGCTTAATTCTGGGGATAGTGTTTATAACCCGGTAAAAAAGAAAAAAGAGCGTATTGGGCGAATAGTGCAAATGCATGCCAATAGTCGCGAAGAAGTTAAGGAAGTATGTGCTGGGGATATAGCGGCTGCAATTGGTCTCAAGGATGTGACGACGGGCGATACGCTATGTGATCTCAAAGAAGTTATTGTGCTTGAGCGCATGGAGTTTCCTGATCCGGTGATTTCGGTTGCGGTGGAGCCAAAAACGAAAGCCGACCAAGAAAAGATGGGGGTGGCATTGGGTAAATTGGCCCAAGAAGATCCATCTTTTAGGGTGCATACGGATGAGGAGTCAGGTCAGATAATTATTTCCGGAATGGGGGAATTGCATCTCGAGATAATTGTCGATCGCATGAAGAGGGAATTTAATGTTGAGGCTAATATTGGGGCTCCGCAGGTTGCATACAGGGAAACAATCCGAAAGACAGTAGAGCAAGAGAGCAAGTTTATAAGGCAGTCCGGTGGGCGCGGGCAGTATGGGCATGTCTGGTTGCGCATTGAGCCGCAAGAAATTGGTGCTGGTTATGAGTTTGTTAATGAGATTGTTGGTGGGGTTGTTCCAAAAGAATTTATACCCGCTGTAGATAAAGGTATCCAAGAGCAGTTGAAGAGTGGTATCCTAGCTGGCTATCCTGTATTGGATGTAAAGGTGTCTTTATTTGATGGTTCGTATCATGATGTTGATTCGAGTGAAATAGCTTTCAAAATTGCCGGCTCCATGTGTTTTAGGGAGGGGGCTAGGAAAGCAAGCCCCGTATTGCTTGAGCCTATAATGAAAGTTGAAATTGCTACGCCTGAAGAGTACATGGGTGATGTGGTTGGTGATATCAATAGGCGGCGTGGAATAATTCAGGGAATGGAGGATACTCCGTCAGGAAAGACACTTAGCTGCGAAGTACCGTTGGCGGAAATGTTTGGTTATGCAACTGATTTGCGTTCGGCAACACAGGGGCGAGCTACATACAGTATGCAGTTTGAAAAATATAATGAAGCACCTGCGAATATTGCAGAAGCGATTATTAAAAAATCTTCATAAAAAAATTGAATATAATTTAAAGGTATTAACTCATGGCCAAAGAAAAATTTTCACGTAGCAAGCCCCACGTAAACGTCGGCACAATCGGTCACGTCGATCATGGTAAAACTACTTTAACTGCTGCTTTAACAAAAGTAATGGCTGAGCTCCAAGGTGGAGAAGTTAAAGCCTTTGATCAGATTGATAATGCACCTGAAG
>Ga0208633_100472_pt1 | contig 10507 bp, 12 predicted proteins | sample LakWasMet63_LOW9_2_FD_183895 | JGI IMG/M metagenome (GOLD analysis project Ga0208633, IMG submission 183895) | Freshwater sediment methanotrophic microbial communities from Lake Washington under simulated oxygen tension - Sediment Metagenome... | ecosystem: Environmental > Aquatic > Freshwater >...
GGCTGAGCATCTCGCGGTCGGGTTCCTCGTTGTCCACCACCAGCACGTGGCGGCGCGCACCGCTGTAACCACGCCGCTGCGGGGGCGGCGCCACCGGCGCGCGGCGCGCGCCGGGCGCGGTGTGCAGTTCGGGCAGGAACAGCTTGACGTGGAAAACCGAGCCCAGGCCCTGGGTGCTCTGCACGGTGAGCTCGCCGCCCATGAGGTCGGTGAGCATCTTGGCGATGGTCAGGCCCAGGCCGGCACCCGGTGTGCCTTGCGAGGAAGACGCGGCACGGGTGAAGGGCTCGAACAGGCGCTCGGTCTCCTGCAGCGTCATGCCGGGGCCGGTGTCGCGGATGTCGATGTGCGCCATCTCGCGCGCGTAGCGCACGCTGAAGGTCACCTCACCCTGCGCGGTGAACTTGATGGCATTGCCCAGCAGGTTGATGAGGATCTGGCGCACGCGCTTGTCGTCGGCGCGCACGCGCTCGGGCAGCACCGAGAGCGGCGTGTAGTTGAAGGCCAGGCCCTTGGCCGCGGCCTGCAGCTCGAACATGGCGGCCAGCTCGTGCACGCAGGCGGCGAAGTCCATGGGCTTGAGGTCCAGCGTGAGCTTGCCCGATTCGATGCGCGCCAGGTCCAGCGTGCCTTCGATCAGCGTCAGCAGGTGCTCCCCCCCGCGGCGTATCACCTGCACCGCGTGTTTGCGGTGCGCGGGCACCTGCGGGTCTTCGCCCATGAGCTGCGCGTAACCCAGGATGCTGTTGAGCGGCGTGCGCAGCTCGTGGCTGATGGTGCTGATGTAACGGCTCTTGGCCTGGTTGGCCTGCTCGGCCTGGTGCTGTGCCTGCTCGGCCGTGCGGCGGGCGTCCTGCAGGGCGGCGTCGGTCTGCTGGTGCAGTTCGATCTCGCGCATCAGCAGGGCCGTCTGGCGGTTGGATTCTTCCTGCGCCACCTGGCGGCTCTTGTGCGCCAGCACCACCCACCAGGCCACCATGCCCGCGATGAGCAACAGTGCCATATAGGCCTTGAGGAAACCGCCGCGCAGCGCGGCCTCGGCGGCCAGCGGCAGGCCGCTGTCGGCGTAGATCAGGGCCAGGGCCTGCAGCTCCTGCTGGTAGAACAGACCGAACACACCCGCCAGCAGCGGCACGATGATGAGCATGAGCAGCAGGAAATGCGCAAGGCCCGTGTCCAGATAAGGCCACAGGCGCTTGGGCAGCAGGCGCCGCAGCGTGGCCGACCATTGCGCCGAGATGCTGGCGTGGGGTTTGCACAGGTCGCCACAGCGTGCGTCCAGCGTGCAGCAGAGTGAGCAGATGGGGCCCTGGTAGGCCGGGCAATGGGCCATGTCCGGGCCTTCGTACTCGCCCTCGCAGATGACGCAGCGGCGCACGCCGTAACGCGCATAGGGGCCTTCGTTGGCTGTAGCTGCGGCGGGTTCCGCCTGGCGGGCAATGTAATAACGCCCACGTGTGGCCCAGGCAATCAGCGGCGCTGCGATGAAGGCCGTGCCCAGCGCGATCAGCGCCGAGAAAGCCTGCGCCAGCGGGCCGAAGAAACCCAGGTGGGCCGTGACCGAGAGGATGGAGGCCAGCACCATGGCGCCCACGCCCACGGGGTTGATGTCGTAGAGGTGTGCGCGCTTGAACTCGATGCCCTTGGGCGACAGGCCCAGGGGCTTGTTGATGACCAAGTCGGCCACCACGGCCATCATCCAGGCGATGGCGATGTTGCTGTACAGGCCCAGCACGTCGCCCAGGGCCTGGAAGACGTTCATCTCCATCAGCATGAAAGCGATGAGCGTGTTGAACACCACCCAGACCACACGCCCCGGGTGGCTGTGCGTGAGGCGCGAGAAGAAATTGCTCCAGGCCAGGGACCCCGCGTAGGCGTTGGTGACGTTGATCTTGAGCTGCGAGATCACCACGAACAGGGCGGTGGCCGCCACGGCCCAGCCGTAATTGGGGAAGACGTACTCGTAGGCGGCCAGGTACATCTGGTTGGGGTCCACCGCGCGTTCGATGGGCACGGCGTGGGTGATGGCCAGAAACGCCAGCAGCGCGCCGCCCAGCATCTTGACCACCCCCAGCAGCACCCAGCCCGGCCCACCGGCCAGCACCCCCAGCCACCAGCGCCCGCGCGTGGCGGGGGTCTGGGCCGGCATGAAACGCAGGTAGTCGGCCTGCTCGCCCATCTGCGTGATCAGGGCGATGCCCACCGTCAGCGCAGCACCAAACAGGGGCAAGGAGAAGTCTGAGGTGTGGCCCCTCTCCCCTTTGTAGTGCACGATGCCCGAAAACGCGTCAGGGTCCAGGTAGAGCACAAAGGCAAAGGGCACGACCAGCATGAGCAGCCACAGCGGCTGCGTCCAGACCTGCAGCCGGCTGATGGCCGAGACCCCGTGCGTGACAAGGGGGATGACGACCAGCGCGCAGATGAGGTAACCCCAACTGGGCGGGATGTTCAGCGCCAGCTCCAGCGCATAGGCCATGACCGCGGCCTCCAGCGCGAAGAAGATGAAGGTGAAGCTGGCGTAGATCAGCGAGGTGATGGTGGAGCCGATGTAGCCGAAACCCGCGCCGCGCGTGAGCAGGTCCATGTCCACCCCATAGCGCGCCGCGTAGACGCTGATGGGCCAGCCCGCCAGGAAGATGATGAGCCCCGTGGCCAGGATGGCCCAGAAGGCATTGGCCCAGCCGTACTGCACCAGCAGCGTGGCGCCCACGGCCTCCAGGATCAGGAAGGAGGCCGCACCAAAAGCGGTGTTGGCCACGCGCCATTCGCTCCACTTGCGGAAGCGCTGCGGCGTGTAGCGCAGCGCGTAATCCTCCATGGTCTCGCGGCCCACCCAGCTGTTGTAGTCGCGCCGGATCTTGACGATGGACTGCACGGCCGCCGGCGTATGCGGCGGTGCAGCAAGGTCAGCGGAAGGGCGGGCCGGGGCGTCCATGCCCCGGGAGAGTGCAGATTCCGTGCCATGCCCCGGGGTGGGGCGCCTGGCACATCAGCGCGCCCCGCGATCACGACGGCTTAAGCGGCGCAGTGCTGCTTCACCCAGGCCACGTAACGGTCCATCCAGGTCTGGAGAAACGCCCGGCTTGAAGCGCCGATACGCCCATCTGCATCAAACAGGTCCTCTTTGGCGTGGACGAAGGCCTCAGGCTGCCCCATGGTGGGGACGTCCAGATACGCCAGGATGTTGCGCAAGTGCTGCTGTGCAAGCGCGGTGCCGATCGTCCCGACCGAAGCGCCCAGGACGCCGGCGGGCTTGCCGGTCCACACGCTTTCACCATACGGGCGCGAAGCGTGGTCAATCGCATTCTTGAGTACGCCGGGGACCGAGCGGTTGTATTCAGGCGTGACAAAAAGCAGGCCCTGGGCCTGCCTGATTTCGTTCTTCATGCGCTGGACCGACTCCGCCTGCTTCGCATCGTCATCCTGGTTGTACAGCGGCAGGTCCCCGATGGGCACCCGGCTGAAAGTGAAGTCTGCAGGCGCCAGCTGCGTGATGGCGTGGGCCAGCCTGGCATTGATCGAGTCCTTGCGCAAGCTACCCACCATCATGGCTATGAGGTATCGGTGCATATATTTCCTGGAGATGAGGGTGTTGATAGAGCCTTCAGCCGTCTGACACGCCACTCAGCAGACTGGCAAGGTCATCGGCATGCTCTTCTTCCACAGAGAGAATCTGCTTGAGCAGGTCGCTGGTGGTGGAGTCCTGGGTGCCCAGGAACCGGATGCCCTCGCGGTAGGCCTGGATGGCGATACGCTCTGCCACCAGGTTTTCGCGGATCATCTCGGGCAACGCGGCTCCGGAGGTGTACTCGGCATGGCTGCGGCCTTCGAGACTCTGGGGTGAAAAATCCGGCACGCCGCCCAGTTGCACGATGCGCATGGCCAGGCTGTCCGCGTGCGCCAGCTCCTCGTTGGAGTGCGCCAGGAACTCGGCACCCACCGTGCGCGAGTGGATTCCGCGGGCCATGAAATGGTGGCAGCGGTAGCGCAACACACACACCAGCTCGGTCGCCAGCGCCTGGTTCAGCATCTGGATGACCGCGGTGCGATCTGCCTCATAACTGGCCGTCACCGCACCCTGCTCCGGGTGTTTTCGCGCTTCGCGGCGCATGACCTTGGTTTCGGTGAGACTGGATTTCTTGGACATGGCATCCCCGGGAGTAGTGAAAGCACAAGCTTGCGACGAAACCCCCGTCCCGACCGTGCGCCAACGCACAGTAACTTTTTATTGCTGCTCGCCACGAGACCCTGCGCCGACGCCTCTGCCAGCGGGTTTGGCTAGGGCGTGGAAGGCGCTTTGGTGTTGCTGGTCGGCGCAGAGTGGTCGTTGTTCTGGCCGGGCAAGGGCATGGCCCCGGATTCCTCCGGTGCCGTCATCGAGCGGTTGGAGCGACCGACCGCAGTTGCAGTTCCCGCCGGTGCGGCCGACGGCATGGCCACCGAATCAGCCGGCGGCACCGACGTCTCCACCGCAGCGGGCGAACGGGCCCCCTCCGCCGCGATGGCCGGCTTGTCAGGCGCCGCAGCAAGCGGCGCGGGCCCCTTGTCGCAAGCACTCAATAGGAGCACGGACAGAACACCTGCCAGCATCTGGATGGTTGTGCGCATGGGGAAACTTTCAAAATCTGAAAAGGGGCCGACATGACCTGTCGCTCCAGTACGACCTGCACGAACTATGCTGGCCCTGGCAGATTCCGTCCGTGCGATCCCGTACGCAGTTCCTAGCGGAAGATGACCGAAGCCGCCAGGTCCATCGGCAGCGGACGGTCCGCTGCGAGCGTTTGTCAGGCGCCCATGGGCCCCTGGCGCCGCAGGACCACATGCGTGGCTTTCTCCGACGCGACGAACTGCACGCATTCGTAGCCCTGAGCGCGCATATCGACCCCATCGAACAGTCGCTCTCCACTGCCGAGCAGAACCGGCGAGATGGCGATGTGCAGCTCATCGATGAGGCCCGCACGCAGGTATTGCTGGATGGTGTTGGCGCCGCCGCCGATGCGCACATCCTTGCCCTGGGCGGCCTCGCGCGCCTGCTCCAGCGCCTCGTGGATACCGCCCGTGACGAAGTGGAAGGTCGTGCCGCCTTCCATCTCGATGGGATCGCGCGCGTGATGGGTCAGGATGAACGTGGGGACGTGATAGGGCGGGCTGTCGCCCCACCAGCCTTTCCAGCTGGTGTCCGGCCAGGGCCCACGAACGGGCCCGAACATGTTCCGCCCAAGTATCCAGGCCCCGACATTCTGGAAACCACGGGCAGCGAAATCATCGTCCACCCCGGTCGTGCCGTCTTTGCCGAACAGGGCCTGTTGCAGCGTGCGTGTCGGGAACAGCCACTGGTGCAGATCCGTCCCGCCAACGCCGAGCGGGTTGTTCAGGTCCTGATTCGGACCGGCTCCGTAGCCGTCGAGCGAGATGGTGAAGCCTTCGACGCGAACGCGTGTCATTGTTTGCCTCCGTTTGGACATCTATCGTCGGAAGTAAGCCGACGCTTCAGGCGAGCGGCGCTCGCCTGGATTGTTAGGTCTTAACAAGACGGAACCTCTTGGCGCGCACCTCTAGCAGGCCGTCGGTAAAGTACATCCAGAGAGCGCCCTCCTTCAGATAGCCACTTGAGATGTTGCCCGCGAACATGTTGCTCTTGAGTTCTTCTCCATCCAAGGTGCAATTGAAGCGCGAGACGGCTTCGCACTTGATCTGGTATCTGTCTCTATGCGGTGCCTGTTCATCCTTATAGAAAAGCGCCTGCAAGAGGACATTGGATTTTCCCTTTGAATCCACAGAAAAAGAGACGTCAATCAAATTGCCGTCGTGCCAGAAAAGTCGGTCAAATACCGTTGCCATTTTTAAGTGCTAACTTTTGAGATGTTCGTGAACCTTAGGCGATCCGCGCTTGACTGAAATGTTAGCGCGCATGTTCTTCTGTGTAGTTGTACAAATCAAAATCAACCGACAGCCGAAGATTGGACAACCTCTGAATCAGATTGGCAGACAGGTGAAGCCCAGGATTGCTGCCGTAGTAGTACCCGACGCAGTTGATTCCGGCGGAATATTCTGCAGCCAGCGAGCGCACTAAGTCTCCACGCGATTCCAGGAGAGGCAAGAGCGCCTCAAGACTCTCTTGAATCAAGCACTCTCCACGCGCGAGTGGGCTCACGATTCGCCAGGAGTTGCGACGAGCAACATCTCCGGACGGAAGGACTTCGCCGGCGTGGCGAACTTCCGTGGGCTTCAGTCCAATTTGTGCCGTGAGTTCTTCGCACGATTGAGGAAACCCTTCAATCCAGAAGTACGTATAGACGTCACGCTGTTCTGCCATTGGACTGCGCGCTAACGTTTTAGGTAAACCGACGCCGAAGGCGATCGGCGCGTGACCGGGAGCTTAGATGGCTTACGGCTCAATAGGTACATATATATTGCCCCGTGGGAGGTAGACAAAACCACTTCCGATTCGCACGAAGGCTTCCTCGTAGTCGAGTTGGATTGCCACCTCGCGCGCCGGGCACTCTGGGCCAGCCTTGATCTTCGCTTCGCGCTGGGGTGTCTTAAAGACAGTGGTGACCCCAAAGCCTGGCTTTTCACCCATAAAGCACTGGATAAAAAACTGCTGACCGCCTTGTCCAACGGTAACGACAAGGTTGATCTTGTTCTTCATTGATGCCGCGTAGCCGAACGTTTGTGTATTCTTGACGTTGCTGAAGGTGCCAGAGAGAGGCGTCTCAGACGCCCACCCGGGCAACACCAGGAACGACAACATTGCGAGGACAAACGCCTTGGGATACATAGTCATCCACCGTAGAAATGACCGGCGGACAGTAGGCCAGCGAGAGCCGGCTGATAGGACGTCCGTATCGATTGCCATGTTAGATTGAGTCGCGCTCATTGTTTCAGCTCCTGCTTCTTCTTCACAAGCCTGCGAAGGTTCTTGAGTGTTCGCCCGCGGTGCTCGGCCCAAGCGATCTCAGCACCATCCCCGACCTCCTCGTAGATCGGCAGTAGCTGGGTTACACCGAGATACTGCCACTTCACCGGCACGCCCTCTGGGCCCCCGCGATACCTCGTCGCATTGCTTTTCCCGATGGCCTCGACCTTCGCGAACGCCTCGTCGAAGGTGCTGGCCCGGACCAAGACCGTGTTCTCCCAGGAAAGGAACCGGCGTTCTGGATCATTGCGCTTCGGATCGCCCAACTCCATGAACCGAAGAAGGTATGCGCCCATGTACCAATCCACCGGCGAGATGTTCCTGTCGTAGCCCACTGCTTGCCTGCGCAATCTAACTTGATATAGGCCGCAAATCTGTCGGCTTAACAAAGTTCATGGTGCCTCCCGTGATGTGTTCCAAGTGACTGTTTTATATCGGCCTTTCCTCGGCAAGCCCTGGCCCTGTCGCCCCAGGGTCAACTCGGCCTCAAGCCGTACGGCGCTGCTCGGCCGCCAGACGCAAAGCCAGCGTCGCCAGCACACAGCCCATGAAGTAACGCTGGGCCGCCAGCCAGCGCGGGTTGCCGACAAACCACGCCGCTATCCTGGCGGCGGAGAGCGCGATGCAGAGATTGACGCTGAAGCTGATGGTGATCTGTGTCAGACCCAGAACGATGCTTTGCGTGAACACCGAGCCATGTTCGGCGGAGACGAACTGCGGAAAGATGGAAAGGTAGAACACCGCGATCTTCGGATTCAGCAGGTTCGTCAGGAAACCCATCAGGAAAAGCTTGCGCGGCGGATCGACCGGAAGTTGCCGTGCCTCAAAGGGCGAACGGGCTCCGGGCCGGACTGCCTGCCAGGCGAGGTAGAGCAGGTAGGCCGCACCAAACCACTTCAGCACCTCATACGCCAGCGGCACCGCCATGAACAGGGCCGTCAGGCCGGCGGCCGCGGCCAGCATGTGGACCAGGAAACCCGCGACCACGCCGAACAGCGAGATCACCCCGGCCTTGCGTCCCTGGCAGATGGAACGCGAGATCAGGTAGACCATATTGGGGCCGGGCGTGAGCACCATCAGAAGTGCGGCGCCGGCAAACATCAGCAGATCGGCAGGTGGAATCATGGGGGTGGCTCCGGGCGGCGCAGGTCTTGTTTGTGTGCGCTGCGCGTCAACAGTCTACCCTTCCTGCAACAGGCTGCTCGCGATCGCCGCGGCCGCTGTGCGCGTCTCGACGACCAGCTTCTCGAAGATGTGTTCCAGGTGCTTGTTCACCGTGCGCGGGCTCATGCCCAGGATGTCGGCGATGTCGCGGTTGGTCTTGCCCCGTTCCAGCCGGACGAGGGGTGGGAATTCAGCGCCTGCCTTTGAGCAAAGGCGTCAGTAGTGCATGCGCCTGTTGCAGACATTCATCAAACGTCTGCCGGAAGTCCAGCGCATTGATCGCCTCGAATTCCGCCCGGGCCAGTTCCCGCCGCTCCTGCAGACGGTGCAGGAAAGCCTCGCCATGTCGCACGAAGAAGGGGCTTGCCTCGGAAATCGCAGCCGGCTCCAAAGAGGCCACGGCACACAGATCGAACAGGTCTCGCGCCTTGGCCTGCTCACCCCGAAACCACATCTTCTTGGCGATGATTTCCGCACTGCGCTCCACCTTGATCTCGCGCCCGGCGTGCTTCACCACCTCAAAAGGCTGCGCCGTCAGCGCCGTGCCCACCACGATGTCGATCTCGCCCTGCGGCAGGTAGAACTTGATGAACTCGGCGTTCTCTTCGTAGTCGGCGCTCACCGCCTCGGCCACTTCACTGAGGCGTGGGTTCACATAACCCAGGTACTGCGGGTCGGGCACGAAGAGGTCGATGTCCTTGCTGAGCCGGTGCCCATGGCGCAGCATGAGCACGGTGCCGCCGCCAAAGGTCCACAAGGGTTGATGCACCATGCCTTCCAGATGCGTCATCAGGCCGAGTGCCTGGGGCCACAGCTCACGCCAGACACCGGGGCGGTTGAGATCGGGCTTGAAGCTCATGCCCACAAGCCACGCGCGCTCTTGAAGTCACGCGCCAACTCACGCATCCGTGCCCAGACCTCTGCACGCGGTACGCCCTCTTGCGCATGCAGTTGCTCCACCATCGCGGCCAGGAGCGCCGGCGTGGCCTCGTCCAGCAGGGTGGCCACGTGCGGCTGGAAGGCGGCCGGCACGCGCCCTTGCACCAGGGCCGCGCGCAGCACGCTGGCCGTGAGCGGCTGACGGTAGCTCACGCTGGCGCTGCGCGCCGCAAGTTCCAGCGCCGGGGTCTTGCCCACCGTCGGCTGCGGCGCCACCGTGACGGACAGACCCAGCACACCCAGCAGGCGACTCACGCGCAGCAGGCTCAGATCCTGGAGGCTGGCGGCTTCCAGCTGGTTGACTGTGGCGCGCGACAGGCCGCTGAGCCGCGCCAGCGCGGCCTGCGTGAGGCCCATGTCGGCACGACGGGTCCGGACAACGGTGCTGAGCTCTGCCAAGGTGGACATGTCAACACTCTAGAACAGGCCTCAATATATGTCAAATATATTTGACACTTCTAAGTCGCCATTCGGGGCAAGGTTTCCAGGCTGGCCAGGGTCTCCAGGCACGCCCGCGCCGCTTCCGTTCCCTTCTTGACGAAGTGCTCCCTGAAGAAACGCTGATGGTCTTCATGTTCATGGAAGTCGTGTGGCGTCAGGACCATGGAGAACACGGGCGTGTCCGTTTCGATCTGCACGCGCATCAGGCTGTCGATGACGGCGGAGGCCACGAACTCATGGCGGTAGATGCCGCCATTGACCACCAGGCCGCAGGCGATGATGGCGCTGTAGCGGCCGCTGCGGGCGAGCCGCTGGGCGTGCAGGGGGATTTCGAAGGCGCCCGGCACCTGGTATTCATCGATCTGCCCGGGTGACCACCGACTTCGCTCCAGTTCGGCGCGGATCGCGGTGGTGCCACTGGCCACGATGTCGCGGTGCCAGCCTGCGGCAATGACGGCCACACGCGCAGGCCGTGAGTGCGCCTGGGGCGCGCTCGGTGCGGAGGGGAGAGTCTGAACTGTCTGATTCATGGGTGTCCTCAACAAGACGGGTTACCAGAATCAGGGCGCACGCAAACACAGCGCCAGCACGCAAGCGCGCCGACGCCGGGATACGCGATCTCTTTCATCCGGACTGTGACCGTCGGCTCTGGCATCGCACCAGATCTGCTGACCCCGACGCCCACAAGGGCGGGTGCCGGGCGCTCGCGGGCTCCTGCAGTGGCCTGCAGATACCGCCGGTGGGGAATTTCGCCCCGCCCTGAGAACGCTGTCGGCCCGTGGGGGCCGACGCCATCATTCTAGAAGGCCGCCCGGTGCGTGCCAGCGTGGGAGATAGAGGCAACGCTGATGAAGCGGTCAACCCTCCTGCAACAAACTGCTCGCAATCGCCGCCGCCGCGGTGCGCGTCTCCACCCCCAGCTTCTCGAAGATGTGTTCCAGGTGCTTGTTCACCGTGCGCGGGCTCATGCCCAGGATGTCGCCGATGTCGCGGTTGGTCTTGCCCTTGGCCAGCCAGGAGAGCACCTCGGTCTCGCGCGGGGTG
>Ga0208633_100474_pt1 | contig 10495 bp, 3 predicted proteins | sample LakWasMet63_LOW9_2_FD_183895 | JGI IMG/M metagenome (GOLD analysis project Ga0208633, IMG submission 183895) | Freshwater sediment methanotrophic microbial communities from Lake Washington under simulated oxygen tension - Sediment Metagenome... | ecosystem: Environmental > Aquatic > Freshwater >...
CATACCTATGCGCAGCTCATAGACATGAATCCTGATTATTCCCTTTTCTTTATTTGGCATATTAATCTCCTCTCCTGCTTTATTATTTTTTTGTAAACCCGAATAATGTTAAAAAATACAGTTCCTTAAATCGAAACGTAAGTTTGACTTGCTGTTTAAATATTTGACACCGGTAGGGATAGGGAAGGCTTCTCTCTTACCTTCCTTCCGATCCGCGCGCACGGTTCGGAGGAAGGCTGGGGGGGAGAAGCCTTCCCTATCCCTATTAACGCATTGGAGTAATCATGTAGACAGGACAAAAGCCTGTCCATCCCTAGCTAAACCTTGAAAAAGATAAGCTCTAAATCGTTCAGAGTGTCTAATTAAAATGGCGGTTGAGCCTGTGGAGAGAGGGTGCCAGTCAAATATTGTTACAGCGGATTTAAAAGCCGAATATTACAAAAACCGACTGATGACAGGCCATCAGGCAATTGAAAAGAAGAAGGGCTAATCAACTATATTGCGCGAGCGTGAACGGGGCATTGGTGTTGCTGAGCTGAAGCTCATTGACTTCATGAGGGAATTGCTTTGCCTTAACACGATGACATAAGAATTTGTCACCATGCGGGATTTATAATCCGGCAGAGAATCAACGATCAGTGGAAATTTAACGCTGAATTATTGATGAAATGAGGAAAAGCTTGGTTGTATCAAGGCTCCCCGCGAATACTGATGTTTCCGCGAATATAACCAAGATAGCTAGGCTACACCAAATATGCACCATCCCATTGGTACCGATTACATCCTTGTGCCGACGCTGAAAACCGAACGGGGCTTACCGATTTAAAAACGACGCGCATAATTTAACAGGTATTTCCCACATAAGCAAATACTTACAGGGAGTTTCACCCCCCATTTTTAGATTCCGACAATCCCTGCCGGGATGACGCCCCATCGTATATTTGTAATGAAGCTACGGAATGTCGAATCTAGGCATCGTACTGATCGACTGGCAATGTAATCGTGAAAGTTGAGCCGCCCCCCGACGGTGCTGTTCACGTCAATAGTGCCGTGATGTTTAGCAATAATGCCCCAAGTAATCGAAAGGCCGAGACCGGTGCCTTGTCCCACAGGTTTTGTTGTAAAGAAAGGATCGAAAATCCGCTTGAGATTTTCCGGCGGGATACCTGCACCGGTGTCAGCAATCAAAACCTGGATCGCCGTGTTGTCGCTTGGGCATACGCGCGTAGTAATGGTAATTTCCCCTTTTCTTTCAATGGCGTGCCCTGCATTAACCAGCAAATTCATAAAAACCTGGTTGAGTTGCGAAGCAATGCAACGGATTTGGGGCAAATCATCGCTATAGTTCTTGGTCACTAAGCATTTATATTTAAGTTCGTTCCAAACAATATTCAGTGTTGATTCCAGTCCTTTTTGCAGGTCGGCTGATTGCCAATCCGGTTCTCCAACTCGAGAAAAATTCTTCAAGTCATCGACAATTTTTCTCATCCGTGTAATGCCGTCTTTTGACTCCGTTATCAGCTCGAAAATATCGGACTTCAGATATTCAAAATTTTTTTCTGCTTGCAGCGCGATAACATTGGCGCGGTCATCGTGATCGGCAACAGCTTCCCAAGCGGCGGCTACTGCTAAAATATCATTAACATAGCCCTCAAAAGCCCAAAGATTGGCATAAACGAAAGCGATAGGGTTGTTCAATTCGTGGGCAACGCCGGCAGCCAATTGACCAATCGTGGCCATCTTCTCCGATTGCAATAACTGATCCTTGGCTTCAGCTAACTGAAGAATGTTGTCTTCGTATTGTTTACGTTCAGTAATGTCTCGTACTGTTGCCAGAAGCACAACTTTTCCATCCAACTCCATGGCACTAAGCACAACATCAACCGGAAAATTTTTACCGTTATCGGCCCGCCGATGCAACCATTCGAAACTACAGCTGCCCTGCGCCAAAGCCTCGGCGATCCTTTCTTTCGCGCAACTCAGCGAATCCCTACCGCATGGCTGGTTAAGCGGGGAAAAATCGCTCGGTTGCTTAGCATAAAATTCCTCTTTGGTTTCGCAACCGAACATAGCTAAGGTTGCATCATTGCAGTCAAAAAAACCTTGTTTATCCAATAACATGACTGCTTCACTTGTGGAGATATAAAGCGTACGGAACTTTATTTCGGATTTGACCAGTATGTCTTCCGCCCTTTTACGCTCAGTAATATCACGCAGGGCGGCGACGATTAATAATTCCTTGGACGTATTGATAGGACTTAGGCTAACTTCGACGGCAATTTTTCGACCGTCTCTGGTTTTGACAAAAAATTCCTGCTGCTTGCTACCCGATCCAACTGGGGTATTACCCATGTGATTTTCACTCAACCTATCGTGCATGTAATGCAGGCCCTCCATTAATAAAATATCAACGGATCGACCTATCAGCTCGTCTTTAGCATATCCACACAAATCGACGGCTTGATGATTTATCATACTGATCAAGCCGCTACTATTTACGATCACCATGGGATCAGGTGTCGATTCAAGCAAGGCGCGAAATTGCTGCACACGCGCTTGCAGCTCCGCCTCGTCTTCTATGCGTTTACTAATGTCACTGAACAAAGCAAAGTAATACAATACCTCGCCGCTGTCGTCGGCGACTGAATTACAGTCGATCAAACACGGCAATACGCTCCCGTCGGCACGCTTTAATCCCGCTTCCGTATGATAATTACCCAGCATCGCACAACTGTTATCAGGAACAATTAGATCCTCGTAAAACCTGCCTACTAACGACTGATTATCAACGCCCATCAAAACCAGCATGGCTTGATTACATTCAGTGATAATGCCAAGTCGATTCATCCTCACAAAACCCTGGCTGGTTGAAGCAAGAATGGCATTAATACGGACCCGGATATGAGCGATTTTTGTACCTAAATAGGTAAACATTAAACCGCTGAGAATCAGTAAGACAGAGACAACAGCAACAACGATGGCAAGAACGATAGTGTTAGTTGCAACAATGACATGCTCATCGCCGGTAGTGTGGGAATGAAAGAACACAGCGGCGTCCATAGCTATATAGTGCATGCTTGAGATTGCCCCTCCCAGTACGCTGCCTCCAAGCAACGAAGGAACCAGCGAATTTTTGCTTCCCGATAATCCAGCCAGAAAAGTCTTGATCCACAACGCCGCGATTGCTAAACAAACAGCGGCAATAAGAGACAAAATGAATAGCTTTGGATTGTAACGCAAGATTCCATCCAAGTGGATTGCCGCCATGCCGGAGTAATGCATTAAACCGATACCAGCCGCCATCACTATGCCGCTCAGCACCAATTTGTTTAAAGTGACCGTGTTGCTGGTAACACCATTTAAAGCCACGGCGGCGGCAAACATGCCTGGCAATATGGATAAACCGGTAAGCCATGGGTCATAAGTCATCTCGCAGTTCAATCGAAAAGCCAGCATACCGATAAAATGCATTGCCCACACGCCCCCGCCAAGAATCGCAGCACCGACTGACAACCATAGATAACGTTGCTCGCCACGCGCTAACCGTTCAACCATTTCAAGCGCACAGAAACACGCAAAAACGGCAATGAGTACGGAAATAATCACCAGCGGTATGTCATAACTCCTGCTATATGCAAGAGCCATATCATTGAGTGAATTTAGAAAAAACATATCGAGCAAGCGCCCTCCTTTAGCATAAGCATCTATACAGGTTATATTAAGAAATTCGGCTACCGACTTAAGCCGGAACACAGTCTGAAGTTCAACCACACACGGGTTCCCAAGCTCCGACTCCCATCGTTATACACATCTCGAAGTAGGCCGGAATAAGTCGGTTTGAGCAACAGCGAGAACTGGCGTTTCCGGCAAACACCGCCCGAACTCGCCGGAAACGCCACCTCGCGCTACGCGCTTGGATGGTCTTATTTCAGCCTGCATCCGAGTCCGCCATTCCAGCGTCCATGTCGAAATGACGCTCTTGGACAGACTTGTGTATAACGATGAGAGCTCCGGTTTGGGAACCCAAAAGGCGAAGCTCCAGCTTCGCGAGACGGGAAGCTGGAGCTTCCAAGACTGCGTTCCCAATCTGGAGATTGGGAACGAGCGCAACTTCATGTCCTTCGTGTCTTCGTGGTGAATAAAAAATAAAGTATACGAGGTAATTCTTTACCGGACATCGCCTTAGCATAGGTATCTACACAAGTTGCACTAAAAATTCGGCAACCGACTTAACTTGCCAAAACGCCCCACAACACCTCAATCATCGAATACAGCTCTGCCGAACGCCGGTCATGCTCATCAACCCACGCCCATTTCCCGGCTCAATACATAGCTCATATCGAGCACCATGCCGACATCCCCGCTACCGAGCAAAGCACAGCCGGTCACCCCGCGAATGCCGGACAAATAGCCATGCAACGGGCGAATCAACACCTGCTGCTGGCCAATCAGCTCATCCACCATGAGCGCGGCACGCTGCCCATCTTTACCCACCACCACGAACAAATGCTTGAGCTCATCGTCACGACTGTCGGTATCCTGCGCCAAGGCCGTCAACCGAGACGCCGCGCCGCCTTCCGCTTGCCCGTTACCGCTCAGGAACTGGATCGGCAGCACGTCATCGGCCGCCAGACGCAGCATGTAGCGGCCCCGGTCGGCCGATACCTGCATCAACTCGTCGGCGCCGGAACGCACGATGCGTTGAATGGCATCAATAGGTACCACATACTGCACCTCGCCGACGCGCACCGCCATGCCTTCCAGCACCACCATCGCCAGCGGCATGGTCAAGGAAAAGCGCGTACCGCCGGCCGGCAAATTATTCACTCGCAAGTCGCCGCCAAGATGGCGCAACTGGCTGCGAATAGCCGCAAGATCGACACCCTCGCCCTCGCCGTTCGACATCGCCCCGAAACCATCGCGCAAGGCAAGCGCAACATCAGGACGATCCTCAGTCCAGCCAAGCCGGCGGCTCCGTTGCATAACCCGCTGAACATCGATACCGTTGCCATCATCCTCTACCGTAATAGCCACATGATCCTCGTGCTTAACCAGCAACACCCGGCAAGTCCCTCGTCCGGCCTTGCCTGCGCCGACACGGTGCTCCGGCGCTTCAATGCTCTGGCTCACGCAAAAGATCACCAAGGTACGCAATGCCGACTTTAGAGTATCAAGCATACTAAAATCGAGCTCTATTTCATCGCCGATAGTCACTAGCGATACCTGCCGGGAGTGCTGCCGCGCCAGCCCCTCTATGAACGGGGCCAAGGGTTTAAGCAACAAAGCAGCCGGACGTACGCGCACGGCAAGCGCTTCATCCTGCAAACGGTTCAGCAACGCAGTATTTTGCGATTCGAGCTGAATAAGCTTTTCTATATTCTCCAGCCAACTTTCCAGCGTCTGACGCACCGCCCCGCGCGCCGTCTGCCAATTATCCCCGGCATCGGCCATTTCCGATTCGACCAAACGCACCAGATCGGACTCGAATAACCGGGTCAACAAGTGATGCACCATGGACTGCCCGGTGACCAGTTCGCCGATAGACTCAAGCATATCGCCCGACATCGTACCCCGCATCGCCATGGCCCGCATAACGTCCTCCTCGGCGGAATTCACGGCCTGATCTGCACCGGCTTTGCCGCTCGCAGGATCTCCCGCCTTGCGATCCGCCAATGCGGCTTCCACATGCAGACACCGGCCTTTCGGATCCAACACAGTCAGCGCCTCATTAAAACCAGCCTCGCCCAGCGGACTAGCTAGTAAAAAATCGAATAGCGTGCGGTCACCGTCAAATACCGTCACATTACTGATAGCCTGAGCAATGCCCGAGTCCATCCAACTCAAAAAGTTCGCCGCCAACTCCTCATCGTTATTGAGATCGGAACGCACAATATAGAAATGATGGCCGTTTTCCAGGCCCGACAAAACAACCTGCACGTTCTCCGGCGTCAGCACCTTATGGAAAGCTTTCGGCAAGCCCAGACGCGCCTCGATCTGCGAAGAAGATACCGTGCCGTTAGCAGTAAAGGCGACTTCGGAAGCTTCCTGCAACAGCTTTTCGATCTGCGCCATATCTGGCGTTTCGCCCAGTTCGGCAACATCCAGAATAATTTCAATATCGCCGATGAATGATTTGGCAATATGCAACAGCACCACATCAGGGGTCGTCGCGCTGATTTCGGCGCGCGCGAACAAATCCACTATCGACATGCTCAAGTGCGCCGCCGTTTCCATGCCATAGAACAAGCAAGCATGATAAACCTGGCGCATCAACTCGATCATGCGCATGCACTGCAAACGCACATCCTCCTGGCGTTTGATGCGGTCTATGACGTTGCGCATTTCGAGCAGGGTTTCGAATACATGATTCGCACACCAGGCGCGCAAAGTAGTTCGAGGGTCGGCAGACAATCCGCTACGATCTTCGAGCATTACCTCGGCCACCGAGGCCAGCTCCTCGTAGAGCAGGAATTCAAGGCGGATGAAATGAGCATCCAACGATTCAACGCCGGTGCGGGCATCGGCGATCACCCTATCCAACACGTCCATTACCCGCACGAAACCATGCGCCTCGGCAAGCGCCCGAACCTCTCCCGCCACCGTTACGATAGCCTCCAGCGACAACTCTTGGTCAACGGACATATGATTGCCCAGTTGCGACAATCTGCCGAGCGGCTGTTCCAGCGCATCGAAAAAACGCCGTACCGGATCGTCGGAGGCAATGGCTTCACTGCTAAGGTTAGGTTTCTGTGTAGCAAAGTTCTGCTCATAAAGCGCTTGCAGACGGGAAAGCAGCGCCTCGGCCTGACCTCGTGTAGCTCCCACAATCCCCAGAAAATCCTGCAACACCAGCAGCCATTCGAGCATGCCGATTTGCTCCGCCGCATGGCACAAGCGCTCGGCTTCCTCGATAACGACATTTAACGCTCCGTTAGCATCGCCTTCAAGTACCGAGCGCATCTCACGCAACACGTCATGCGCCATACCGAAAAATATCTCGCGATATACCGGGTCGTTGGCCAGAGAAGCCGTATCCAGGGGCTCGAACACAATCGACTGCGGGGCCTCGGCAACTGCTCCCTGCGTTGCTCTACCTCCTGCATCCATGCAGTCGTCGGCAACTGCTCCCTGCGTTGCTCTCGGCAATTGCTCCATGCATTGCTCTACCTCCTCCATCCGTGGAGTCGTACCTCCTGCGCCCATGCAGCCGTCAGCAACGGTTCCTGCTGTTAGGTGCTCTTCCTCCTGCATCCATGCCGTCATTACGTTACGAGCTACTGTAAACTTTTCCTTCATCCGCTCATTAAGATCGCCTGCCATCGCAGAGGATGCATCCTGATGCGTGGATACCGACGTTTCCAGCATGCCGCGCAAGGTATCCGTCGCCTCCAGCAGCAGATCGACGATTTCCCCGTCCAGCGCTACCCCCTCGTCGCGCACCAGCCCGATCATATCCTCCGCAAGATGCGCCACCGATTCGATGACCGACAATCCCAGCATACGGGCATTGCCTTTATAGGTATGCATCGCGCGGAACAAACGCGCCACCGCGTCAGTATTCGACGGCTCGTCCTGTAATATCAGCAGACATTCCTCGACTTCATCGAGAGAGCAACCGCCTTCTTCAGCATACAAGCCCCAAACTTCATTTATATCCAACTCGTCGGACATTCCACAACCCTCAGTCAATTTTGACGTTAACAGTCAAGTTTTTTGTTTTTATAATTCACCGTAGGGTACGCTACGCGTTCTTACGTTGATCGTCGCGATATTTAAAGGGACGCGCATGAAACCGTGATGTATAGAGTAAATGAATTTGCCTCTATAAATGCCCACGTTATCGTATGCTCGTTCATTAAGGGATGAAGAAATTACAAAAAATACCGTTTATTTATGCAAGACGTAGTGTGGATGCGCTACGCTTATCCACACTACATTAAATCGGTATGTTTGCAGCCTCTCTATCCATAGGTATCTACACAAGTACCGGCCCCTTCTCCCTTGAGGGAGAAGGTTGGGATGAGGGGGATATAACGGGTTGTTTTTATTCTCCTCACCCCAACCCTCTCCAGCAGGAGAGGGAGCTAGACTGCTTTGTAACTCATTGTATTTGTAACGCAAAAAGTTGTGTAGATACCTATGTTCTCTATCCTTAAGTGACGGCACTTAACCAACGCCTTCTATTTCGGACGGAGCAGCATGCACCGTCCGATTCGCTAAGACCGGCCCCTTAACCTTTTTATCTCAACCCCACTAATTGCCTCATCACCTGGCTCAGCTCATCGCCGCGCTTACCGACCAAATCCAGAGACACCGCCCCAGAAGGCTTGGTAACAATGGCATCCGCCCCCAGCTCGCGCGCCTTGGCCGCATAAGGCGAACCGGAAAGCGCCACCGACGACAGGATCACAATCTTGGCCTTGCTCTTGAGCTTGGCATAGCGCAAAAACTCCAAGCCATCCATTTCCGGCATCTCGATGTCCAGCAGAATCAACGCCAGATCCTTGTGCTTGTCCAATTCTTCCAGCGCTTTCTTGCCGTTTTCGGCAAACGCTACTGCCGTAAATTCCGGCATCTTGGTGACAAAACTGCGAATGATCGTACGCATCATTACCGAATCATCCACTATCAAAACCTTGTGTTCCATATTGACTCCTTGTTTCTTACAGTTAAAAAATGGGTCTCGCTCCCACGTAAAAGCCCCCTCTCCTGCTGGAGAGGGTTGGGGGAGGAGAATAAAAAGTATCGTAGGTCATGTTCCCGCACGCCGACCAACAGGAGTGCAAGCTTTGCTTGCGCTTGCAGGCAAAGCCTGCACTCCGGCTATTGGCGTGGGAACGATGCACGAGCGCTACCCGTCAGCACCATTAAAAGCCGCCGAATCCCCGCTCATCGGCATCCAACGGCAGCACAGCCTTAGGCGACTTGGAGCGCGGCGACCTCGGCTCCGTATTTTGGACAACCGGCTGGGCCGCCGCAACGACACTGCCGGACTGCTGGGCCGCTAACAGCGCCATGATCTGACGGATGATATCGGGCGATACGCCTTCCAGACCCAATCCGCTTGCCTGCTGCTGCCGCTCGCGCAGCTTGAATCGGCTGATTTCCATGCGCATCTGGTCCGTGACATTGGTCAGCTCGCCGGAAGCCGAAGCCAGTTCCTCAGCTTGCTGACTGCCTTCCTGGGCAGCCTTGGCTACCTGGCTCATCGCCACGTTAATCTGCGACACACCGCTCGACTGTTCGGTGCTGGCTGCGGCAATCTCAGCCACCAAATCCTTGACTTTAGTGACATTACCGACAATCTGGTCGAGCGCCTCGCGGGTTTCGTTGGCGATCCCTACCCCTTCTCTCACCCGCTTGGACGAATCTTCGATCAAATCGGCAGTCTCCCGCGCCGCCTTGGCGCTACGCCCCGCGAGATTGCGCACTTCCTGCGCCACTACCGCAAAACCGCGCCCGTACTGACCGGCGCGCGCCGCTTCCACCGCCGCGTTAAGCGCCAGCAGATTGGTCTGGAAAGCGATTTCGTCAATCACCTTGATGATCTTGGCAATATCCTGAGAAGACTGGTTGATCGCGTCCATCGCACCGATCATGCCGGTCATCTTCACCTGCCCCTGATTAGCCGCCTGCGAGGTATCCATCACTAATTGGTTGGCTGCGTTGGCATTGTCGGTGTTGGCCTTAACCTGACTATCGGTTTCCTCCAGACTGGAAGTCACCTCTTCCACCGAAGACGATTGCTCTTCCGAATTCGCCGCCATGTTCTGCGACGAAGCGTTCAGACTCTCCGCAGACTGACTCACTTGTTCGGTGGCGTCAGTGATCTGGTAGAATGCCTCGCTCATACGAACCAAAGCATTATCAAAAGCGTCTATGATGCGCAGAAAATCACCCTTGTATTCGCCCTCTAGGCTTGTACTCAGATCGTTATTGCCCAGCGCTTCAATAACAACGGAGATATTATTCAACGGCCCGATCACCGCATCCAGCGTCTCGTTCACGCCCTCGACAATCTTGCGGAAGTCGCCTTGATGCTTGCTCTCATCGGCACGGGTAGCCAGTTTGCCGTCCACCGCTGCCTGCGACAGCATGTTGGCGTCCGCGACCAGCGCGTTAACCGCGTCGATACAGGTGTTCAGGTTGTTCTTCAGGATGTTGAAGTCGCCGTTGTAGGTGTCGGTAATCTTCGCCGGGATTGCGCCCTTGGAGATGTTGTCGACATAATCGGCGGCTACGTTCAACGGCCCAATTACCGCATCCAGCGTCTCGTTCACACCCTCGACAATCTTGCGGAAGTCGCCCTGATGCTTGCTCGCATCGGCACGGGTCGCCAGTTTACCGTCTACCGCCGCAACCGCCAGGATGTTGGCATCCGCCACCAGCGCGTTGACTGCGTCGATACAGGTGTTGAGGTTGTTCTTCAGGATGTTGAAGTCGCCGTTGTAGGTGTCGGTAATCTTCGCCGGGATTGCACCCTTGGAGATGTTGT
>Ga0208633_100476_pt1 | contig 10479 bp, 8 predicted proteins | sample LakWasMet63_LOW9_2_FD_183895 | JGI IMG/M metagenome (GOLD analysis project Ga0208633, IMG submission 183895) | Freshwater sediment methanotrophic microbial communities from Lake Washington under simulated oxygen tension - Sediment Metagenome... | ecosystem: Environmental > Aquatic > Freshwater >...
ACGCGCACGGGTTCGCTGGGCGACGTGATGAAGGAGTCGGTCGAGGCGGCCCGCACCGTGGTGCGCAGTCGTTCCCGTCAGCTGGGTATCCCGGACGAATACTTCGAGAAGCGCGACATGCACATCCACGTGCCCGACGGCGCCACACCCAAGGACGGTCCGAGTGCGGGTGCCGCAATGACGACGGCCATGGTGTCGGCGCTGACCGGCATTCCCGTGCGCGGCGACGTGGCCATGACGGGTGAGATCACCTTGCGCGGTGAGGTCACGGCCATCGGCGGCCTGAAGGAAAAGCTGCTGGCGGCGCTGCGCGGCGGCATCAAGACGGTGCTGATTCCCGAGGAGAACGTCAAGGACCTGCAGGAAATCCCGGACAACGTGAAGAGCGGCCTGGACATCGTGCCGGTGCGCTGGATCGACAAGGTGCTGGAGGTCGCGCTGGAGCGCAAGCCCACGCCCTTGCCGGATGAGGAGCCGGCGGTCGCTGCACCGGTGGCCCCGGCCGTGGCCCCGGTGCAGGACTCGATCAAGCACTGAGCCAAAATTTTTGGCGGCCTTTTGCAAAAGTGAAAAAATGCCGCTATAATTTGAGGCTTGAAATGCGGGAATAGCTCAGTTGGTAGAGCGCAACCTTGCCAAGGTTGAGGTCGAGAGTTCGAGACTCTTTTCCCGCTCCAGATTCCGAAAAAGGGAAGCGCCTGCTTCCCTTTTTTATTGAAGGAAAGCCGGCCCCAAGCCGGTGGCAACGAAATCCTGGCGCGGTAGCAAAGCGGTTATGCACCGGATTGCAAATCCGTGTAGGTCGGTTCGACTCCGGCCCGCGCCTCCAGACTCCATGCGGGAGTAGCTCAGTTGGTAGAGCGCAACCTTGCCAAGGTTGAGGTCGAGAGTTCGAGACTCTTCTCCCGCTCCATTTCACATGCTTTTGTGCCCATGTCCGCAAGCGCCGCGACCACTTGGGCCGCTGCTGCCATTTGCAGGACAATGCAAGGGCGGCATGGCCTCGATGGTGAAATTGGTAGACACAGCGGACTTAAAATCCGCCGCTTCCAGAAATGGGGCGTGCCGGTTCGATTCCGGCTCGAGGCACCATACTTTCGTTTTTCGGTGTCGGTTTGGCAATTCCGAACCGGCACGCCTTGAGGCGGTGTTGACGAGGCGCGCAAGACGCGCGGGTTCGATTCCGGCTCGAGGCACCATAATTTCAATTTTCAACGTCGGTTGGTGATCTCGAACCGGCACGCCCAAGGGCGGTCATGACGAAGCGCGCGGCGCGCGTGGGTTCGATCCCGGCTTGCGCGGATTCCGTGTTGGTTTGATGATTGGCACAGGGCAACACAGAGAGAACACGATGGCAAGCTACGACGCTCCTTTTGAAATCCATGTTCATGGTCAGGTGCTCCTGCGCCCGGAGGTCGGCTTCGACCAGCTGGAGGAAACGCTCAAGCCCTTGTGGAAATACGCTGGAGCCCGCTCGCTGACGGATGGCGCCCCGAGTCACTACGAAGACGAGCCGGGCATACGTTTCGACGCGCAGGAACATATGCTGCAGCTGTGCTGGACCGTGATCGGCGACGATGATTTTCGCCAGTCGCTCGACGAGATGTGCATGAACCTCAATGAACTCTCGCAGGCCGGGGCCGCCATCGAAGTCACCTTCTACGACACCGAGTTCGACGAGGACGAAGCCGAGCCCAGCGCACAATCACGTGATGATTTCATGATGATGTTCGTCGGCCCCAACCCGGCAGCCATCATGCAGGTGCAGCGCGACCTGCTGGTGCAGGACGTGATCAGCCTGATGGAGCGTCACTTCGATGCCTCAGAGCTCGGTGGTGTGGTCAGCGAGGTGGATCGCCTGTTCGGTCAGCGCTTCGACTCACTGGTCAATTCGCTCGAGATCGGCAAGCCCCCCCGCGGCTCCGGCGGCGGGCACGGTGGCGGCCACGGCGGCGGCCGCAAACCGCGACATTTGCACTGATTTGCCACTTCTGTGTGCTCGCGGGCGATTCAAATCGGATCGCCCGTGCTACTATTTTCATAGTTATGGTGCTACGCAAGGACTGACGCATGAACATGGCTGCTGCAGCCACGGCCAAGCCCGCCGGAGCCCGCCCCCCCGCAGGCCGGCCGGAAAAGCTGCGCCTGGGCGACGTGCTGGTGCAGCAGCGCCTGATCTCGCTGGAACAGCTGCAGCAGACCCTGGAGCTGCAGCAGCAGACCGGCAAGAAGGTCGGTCGTCTGCTGATCGAGAGCGGCGTCATCACCGAGGAGTCGCTCGCAGATGCGCTGGCGCGCCAGCTGCGCGTGCCCTTTGTCAATCTCAAGACCTACCCTTTCCGCGGTGACGTGGTCAAGCTCCTGCAGGAGTCCGCGGCCAGGCGCTTTCGGGCCCTGGTGCTGGAAGACAAGGGCGACACCCTGCTGGTCGCCATGGCCGACCCGCTGGACCTGTTTGCCTACGACGAAATCACGCGCCTGCTCAAGCGCAACATCAGTATTGCGGCCGTGCCGGAGAGTCAGCTCGCGCTGGCCTGTGATCGCCTGTACCGCCGTACCGAAGAGATCAGCGGCTTGGCCCGCGCGCTTGAGAAAGACCTGGGCGATGCCGTCGACTTTGGCGAACTGACAGCCTCAGCCGGTGTCGAGGGCGCGCCCGTGGTGCGCCTGCTGCAATCGCTTTTCGAGGATGCCACGCAGGTCGGCGCCTCGGACATCCATATCGAACCCTTGGAGTCCGGCCTGCAGATCCGTGTGCGGGTGGACGGCGTGCTGCAGACGCAGACCCAGGCCGAAAAGCGGATCGGTGCCGCCCTGGCACAGCGCATCAAACTCATGGCCGGCCTGGATATTTCCGAGAAACGCCTGCCACAGGACGGCCGCTTCAGCGTACGCCTGAAGGATCAGACCATCGACGTGCGCCTGTCCACCATGCCCAGCACCTACGGCGAATCGGTCGTCATGCGCCTGCTGAGCCTGGACGGCGGGGTGCGCCAGCTCGACCGCATCGGCATGCCGCCGGCCATGCTGGAGCGTTTCCGCCAGCTGCTCGGGCGTACCTCCGGGCTGATTCTCGTAACCGGCCCGACCGGCTCGGGCAAGACGACCAGCCTGTACGCGGCGCTGGCCGAACTCAACTCCACCGAACTCAAGATCATCACGGTCGAAGACCCGGTGGAATATCGCCTGCCCGGCATCACCCAAGTGCAGGTCAACGAAAAGATCGAACTCTCCTTCGCCAAGGTCCTGCGCGCGACCCTGCGCCAGGATCCGGACGTGATCCTGGTGGGCGAGATGCGCGACGCCGAGACGGCCGAGATCGGCCTGCGCGCCGCCATCACCGGCCATCTGGTGCTCTCCACCCTGCACACGCGCGATGCGGCCAGTACCCCGTTTCGCCTGCTCGACATGGGGGTGCCGCCTTATATGGTGGCCACCTCCTTGCAGGCCGTCGTCGCCCAGCGCCTGGTCCGCCTGATCTGCGAGACCTGCAGTGAGCCCCATGAACCCGATGCGCAGGAGGCCGTTTGGCTGACCAGCCTGCTGGGGCCGGGGCAGCATGTGCATGCCAAGCTGGGCCGCGGCTGTTCGGCCTGCAATGGCACCGGCTACGCGGGTCGCCAGGGCGTCTACGAGATGCTGGAGATGGACGCCGAGCTGACGCAGTCAGCCAGCCGCTCCGACCCGGCCGCCTTTTTGCAGGCCGCGCGCGCGCGCATGGCAGGGCAGACGCTGACGCACCATGCGCTGGAACTCGTGCGTCAGGGGCGGACTTCGCTGGCCGAGGCCATGCGGGTGGGCTACGACCTTGAGGATTAGGCGCTGACATGCCCATCTATGCGTGGCGTGGTCGCAACAACCTGGGTGAGCTGATCCAGGGGGAGTTGGAGGCGATGTCGGAAGATGCCGTGGCCGACCAGTTGCTCAGCCTGGGCCTGGTTCCGGTGCAGATCCAGGAGGCTGCCGCATCGAAGACCACCGAAAACTGGTGGGACCATCTCAAGCGTCGCGCCATCGCCATCGAAGACGTGCTGATCTTCTCGCGCCAGATGTATACGCTGAACAAGGCGGGCGTGCCCATCCTGCGCGCCTTTGCCGGGCTGGAGGCATCGGCCGAGAAACCGGCCATGGTGGACGTGCTGCGGGACGTGCGCAGCAGCCTGGACCAGGGGCGCGACATGGCCACCTCGCTGGCGCGCCACCCCAAGGTTTTCGGCCCGTTCTACGTCGCCATGGTGCGGGTCGGCGAGATGACCGGTCGTTTGACCGAGGTTTTCCTGCGCCTGGCCGAACACCTGGAGTTCGAGCGTGACGTGCGCTCCCGCATCAAGCAGGCCCTGCGTTACCCGACCTTCGTCATCATCGCCATGCTGATCGCGATGGTCATCATCAATCTTTTCGTGCTGCCGGTGTTTGCCAAGGTGTTCGCTGGTTTCAACACCCAGTTGCCGCTGATCACACGCGGCCTGCTGGGGTTCTCTACCTGGACGATCACCTGGTGGCCGGTGCTGCTGGCGCTGGGTGCCGGGGCCGGGGTCATGGTGCGCTCCTACCTGAACACCCCGCAGGGGCGCTACAACTGGGACCGGCGCAAGCTGAACCTGCCAGTCGTGGGCCCCATCATTCTGAAATCCACGCTGGCGCGCTTTGCCCGCAGTTTTGCGCTGTCCAGCCAGAGCGGGGTGCCGCTGGTGCAGGCGCTGACCGTGGTGGCGCAGACGGTGGACAACGCCTATATCGGCGCGCGCGTCGAGCAGATGCGCGACGGCATCGAGCGTGGCGAGAGCATCTCGCGCTGCGCCGCGGCCACTGGCGTGTTCACCCCCGTCGTGCTGCAGATGATGACCGTGGGCGAGGAAACCGGTGAACTCGATTCACTGCTGTTCGAGATCGCCGAGATGTACGAGCGCGACACCGACTACGCCATCAAGGGCCTGTCCACGGCCATCGAACCCATCCTCCTGGCCTTCATTGGCGTACTGGTCTTGCTGCTGGCGCTGGGTGTTTTCCTGCCCTTGTGGAACCTGGGGCAGGCGGCCATGGGGCGTGGGGGCGGCTGAATGACGGCCCCCGCTCTGTAAATACCGGGCTTGTTGTGACGTTTTCCACACGAATGCGCAGCGTCAAGTGTGCATTCACCGAGCGACGGCACTATACTTCGAAAATGATAGCGGGCCATTCCGGTGCCGCATGACTGAAATTGGTCCTTGAATTGGAGCCTGATATGAAACAGCAACGTGGTTTTACCCTGATCGAACTGGTGATGGTGATCGTGATCCTCGGCATCCTGGCTGCCGTGGCGATCCCGCAATTTGTTGACTTCAAGGGCGATGCGGAAGACGCGGCGTTGAAGGGCGTGGCTGGCGCAGCTGCTTCTGCTGCCGCTATCAACTACGCTGGTTGCTCGGTGGCGACCGCCGCCAGCGCCCCGACCAAGTGCAGGGTGGTGAATGACTGCAATGACCTCGGCGCGGTGATGAGTGGCGGAAGTTGGCCCACTGGCTACAGCGTTGCCGTTTCGGCAGGTACTGAGTCGACGACCAATGGTGCGACTTGGACCTGCACCGTTTCGAAGGCCGGTTATACGCCTACAACTGCCGTGACGTTCCAGGCGATTGCCGCTGGCAACTGATCTTCCTAGGGCCTTCATGGCTGAGACCTGAAAGGCCGCGCTCGCGGCCTTTTTTATTTTCGCCTCCGATGAATCCACGTATCCTCAGTCACGGCTTCACCTTGGTCGAGCTGATCATGGTGCTGGTGCTGCTGGGCGTGCTGGCCATCGTGCTGGTGCCGCGCATCAACACCCGGGACTTCGACGCGCGCGGTTTTCATGACGATACGCTGGCCCTGCTGCGTTATGCGCAAAAGACGGCTATTGCCCAGCGTCGCGCGGTGTGCGTAACCTTCGGGCCCGGCTCCGCGACCGTCTCCATCGTTGCGGCAGCCGGCAGCACGGCCTGCCCCGGTGGCAGTTTGGCCGGGCCGCGTGGCGAAGTTCCCGCGACCGCCGCGGCACGCAGTGGCGTGGCTTACGTGGTGCAGCCTGGCGATTTCTCCTTCGACGGTTTGGGCCAGCCCAGTGCCGCCCGGTCTTTCGAAGTCGCCGGTAATGGCATACCCTTGGGGCGCACCATCACCGTTGAAGCGACGACAGGTTATGTGCATGACTAAGCTTCCATCTTCTCTACGCCAGGCCGGCTTCACGCTGGTCGAGTTGATTTTCTTCATCGTGGTGGTGACGGTGGGTATCGCCGGCATCCTGGTGGTGATGGACACCTCGGTCAAGTCGAGTGCCGACCCGATGGTGCGCAAGCAGGCCATGGCGCTGGCTGATTCCCTGATGGAAGAGATCCTGCAAAAGGCCTATGACGATCCGGATGGGACGGGCGGCGAGACCGCGCGGGACACTTATGACGACGTGAACGATTTCAACGGCATCGACGAAACGCTGGCCTCTCCGGGAACGATATTCAAGAATATGCCCCCACTGCTGTATGGCTACCGCATCCAGATCCAGGTCACCGCGGCGACCCTGGATACCGTGGCGGCCAAACGTGTGCGCGTTACCGTCAGCCGCGGCGACGATGCGGTGACCATGACCGGCTACCGGACCAGCTACTGAACATGCGTACCCTGCAGCGTCCACAGAGCGGCTTCACCCTGATCGAACTGGTCATGGTGATCGTGATCCTGGGCATCATCGGCACCATGGTGGCGGTGTTCATGCGCAGCCCGATCGACGCCTACTTCGACACCGCCCGTCGTGCAGCCCTGAGCGACCAGGCTGACACGGCCACGCGCCGCATGGCGCGCGACATCCGCAAGGCCCTGCCCAACAGCATTCGCAACCCGAACACCAGCTGCATCGAGTTCATTCCCACCCGCACGGGCGGGCGCTACCGGGCTGACGTGGATACGACGGCCGGCCCGGGCGCGCAGACCAACAGCGTGCTGGACTTCGGCTCGGCCGATACCCGGTTCAACATGCTGGGCAACAACGCGGATCTGCCGGTCGACCAGCGGATCCAGGTGAATGACCTGATCGCGGTCTACAACCTGGGGATCCCCGGGGCCGATGCCTATGCCGGCGACAACACGGCGACTGTCACGGCCGTCACGACGGCCGCAGAGTCGAACCTGACCATCAGCAGCAAGCGCTTCCCGCTGGCCTCGGGGGGGCAGCGCTTCCACGTGATCCCGGGCATCGAGCCGGTGGTGGCCTATGTTTGCTCGGCAGGCAACCTGCGGCGCACGAGCCGGGCTTTTGCCGCCGCTGCCTGCCCGGCGGGCGGCCCCATCCTGGCGCGCAATGTCAGTGCCTGCAATTTTGTCTACAACGGGTCTGATCTGCAGCGCAATGCGCTGGTCCAGTTGTCGATGGAGTTCACGGACAACGCGGAGACCGTGAGCCTGTATCACGAAGTCCATGTGAACAACACCCCATGAAGCACCTGCACGCCATCCAGCGCGGCTTCGCCGCCATCACTGCGGTCTTCCTGCTGGTCGTGCTGGCCGCGCTGGGCGCCTTCATGCTGACGTTTTCCAACACGCAGCAACTGACCTCGGCCCAGGACGTCCAGGGTTCGCGGGCCTACTGGGCCGCCCGTGCCGGGCTCGAGTGGGGCGTGAGTCGGGTGATCGCCAATTCAGCGGCCTGTCCTGCACCGCCAGCGCCCTTCGTCATCGAGGGCTTCATCATCGTCATCGACTGCGTACGCCAGACGTACAACGAGAGCGGGGGCACGGTCACCATTTTCAGGCTGGGTGCCACGGCTTCGCAGGGCGGGGCGGTGGGTTCGCTTGCTTATGTCGAGCGCAGTGTCTCTGCGTCGGTGGAAATACCATGATTCAAAGCACATTCAGAACCTGGGCCAAGTGGCTGCTGGCGGGCTGCCTGTGCCTTCTGCCAGCGACTGGCGCCTGGGCTGCGGTCACCTACGTCTCCTCCTCGGTCGGTTCGCTGTCGAATTCCAATGTGAGTTCGGTTCAGATCAACAACCCGACCGGGCTGGTGGCCGGGGACCTGATGGTGGCATTTCTGGCACAAAACAACCCTGGCTCCCCCATCGTCAATTCGGCGACCGGCTGGACCAATGTGCTGAGCCGGACCCACACGAGTGGGTCCACCGTCGGTACGTCGGTCTACTACCGTTTTGCCACAGCGGCCGATATTTCGAACGGCAGTTTCACCTTCTCCTTCACCAGCAGCCGACGCTCGGCGGGTGCCATCCTGGCGTTTCGAGGTGTCGATACCGTCACACCCATCAATGCCAGCGGGTCCCAGGGAAACAATGCATCCACCAACCTGACCGCGCCCAGCATCACGACGGTAGACAACAATGCCATGCTGGTGTCGCTTTATGGTTTTGTGCAAGGCAGCAACTCGGCCACCCCGCCGGCGGGCATGACCGAGACCTTCGATGCCGCCACCGGCGCGGGTCCCAATGGCGTGACCATCGAGGGCGCTTACGCCGTTCAGGCGGCAGTTGGTCCCACAGGGACCCGGGTGGCCACAGCGGTCACGAGCTCGGTCAATGTCGGTGTGCTGTTGGCGCTGTCCCCGGCCGCTACCACCCTGGCGGAGTACCGCTTTGACGAGTTCGCCTGGGGTGGCACAGCCGGTGAGGTGCTGGACAGTTCAGGCAATGGCTACAACGCAACCAGCTTTGCCGGGGCGACGACGACCGTCGGCTCGCCGGCCTACACCAGCGGCAGCCAGAACACCTGCCGCTACGGTTACTTCGACCACGTCGGCGTGACGCAGAGCTATGTGCAACTGCCAGCCAGCCTGCCCCAGATGGACGGCAGCTATTCGGTTGCGGCCTGGATTCGTTCCCCGAGTCCCAGCCTCCAGCAGCAGCGTATTTTCGCCAACGACGACAACAACGATGGCTGGGGGCTCAGCCTGGCAGACAGCACCACTGGTGGCATCCGTCTGTTCAACCGCAACGTCAACTTCACCAGCACATCGGGGGCGGGAGCCGGTTCCGGTGGGGTGATTCTGCAGACTCCCAATAACGTCATTGCCGCCAATACCTGGTATTACGTCGCTGCCACCGTCAACGCGGTGACCAAGCAGGCCCGGATCTATGTCTATGACACGGCAGGAAGCCAGCGAGCCCTGACGACCGGCACCTACACCGGGACGTGGTGTGCTTCGGGCACGTGCACAGGCGCGACCGCCATCGGGGGCGAAACCTCGGCGTCTTCCGAAGGGCAGCAGGCCGGCTTCCATTTCCTGGGCCATATCGACGAGCCTCGCATCTACCAGGGGGCGCTGACCCAGGCCATGATCCAGTCCCTGCGGACCACGGTGCGTACCTGTCCGGTGGGCGCGCCCGATCACCTGCAGATCGAATACCCGGGCGACGGGCTGACCTGCACCCCCTCGACCGTGACAGTGAAGGCCTGCGCCAACGCCTCCTGCAGCCTGCTTTACACGGGGGGCGGTGTCAGCGGGACCCTGAGCCCGGGCGGCGCGAGCTTTGCCATCGGCATCGCCGGGTTCACCAGCGCCACGGTCAGCTCCACCACCAGCCCGGCCACCTTGTCGGCGACCTACACACCCGCGACGCCCAATGGCCTGACCTGTCTGAACACGGTGACCAATTCGACCAGTTGCGGGATGAATTTCAACAACGCCGGCTTTCTTTTTGCTGCCGCAGCCGACGGTGTCGAGGCGACGATCCCGACGCAGGTGGCCGGCACGGCATCCGGCACCTACTACCTGCGCGCCGTGCGCACCGGCACGACCACCAAGGCCTGCGAGGCCGCACTCATGGGGACGCAGTCCGTGAACCTGGCTTACCAGTGCAACAACCCGACCACCTGCAGCGGCGCCAACCTCATGAGCGTCAATGGAGGAACACCCACGGTCATTGCCCGTAACGACAACGGCGTGTCCGGTAATTCCACAGGTGTCAACCTGACGTTCGATGCCAACGGCAACGCGCCCTTGACCTGGACGTATGGTGATGTGGGGCAGGTGACTCTGCTGGCAAACAAGACCGTCGGCGGGGCCCTGCTGACCGGGGCGACCAACCCCTTTGTGGTCAAGCCAGGCGGTTTCGTGGTTTCCGACATCAAGCAGACGGCCAGCCCGCAGCTGGCCAACCCGGCCGCCGGCGGTGCGGCCGGCGCCCGCTTCGTGATGGCCGGAGAGAGCTTTACCGCGACCGTGACGGCCACCACCTCCGGTGGCGTGGCAACCCCGAACTACGGCCGCGAAACGCAGCCCGAGGGCGTGAACCTGGCAACTGCTCTGGTGCTGCCGGCCGGCGGCAGCAATGCGACGCTCACCAACGGGCTGATCGCTGGCAGCAGTTTCACCAACGGCGTGGCCACCGTCACCAACCTGTCCTGGGGGGAAGTCGGCATCATGACGCTGACGCCCAGGGTAGGGGATGGCGATTACCTCGGGGCTGGCGACGTGGCCGGCACGACCACCGGCAATGTGGGCCGCTTCTATCCGGCGCAATT
>Ga0208633_100479_pt1 | contig 10439 bp, 7 predicted proteins | sample LakWasMet63_LOW9_2_FD_183895 | JGI IMG/M metagenome (GOLD analysis project Ga0208633, IMG submission 183895) | Freshwater sediment methanotrophic microbial communities from Lake Washington under simulated oxygen tension - Sediment Metagenome... | ecosystem: Environmental > Aquatic > Freshwater >...
GATCAGCTCCACGCTCTTGATGCCGACGATGGTGAGGGTCAGCGAGCCCAGCAGGTGCAGCCCGGCGGTGCCCAGGGCCAGCGCATAACGCGCCTGCTGCAGCATGGACACCACCTCGGCCGAGAAGCTGGAGAAGGTGGTCAGCGCGCCCAGGAAGCCGGTGACGAGCATGAGACGCCAGGTGGGGTCCAGCTGCGGCAGGGCCTGGAACACCGCCACGCAGACACCGATGAGGTAGCCGCCGACGAGGTTGGCGGTGAGCGTGCCCCAGGGCAGCAGGGCACCGGGTGTGCTGAGCCACAGGCCCAGCCGCCAGCGCAGAAGAGCGCCGGCGCAGGCACCGAGACAGATGGCGAGGACGGGGAGCATGGGGGGAGTTTATCGTCCCCAGCTCATGGGGTACCGCTGTCTGCACCCCCGGCGTATCATTGTTCGCATGGCCCTCCCGCACGCCACTGCCGGTCAGATCATCGACGTCCAGCCGCTGGGTGCGCGCCTGGCGGATGAAAAGACCGTGGCGCTGTTCAAGGCGCAGGATCTTGAGGTGATGCGGCTGGTGCTGCCGGCTGGCAAGTCACTGCCGCCGCATCAGGTGGCGGGCGAGATCACCATCCAGTGCATCGAGGGCACGCTTGACGTCAGCGTCGACGGCCGCAGCCATGTGTTGCACGCGGGACAGCTGCTGTTCCTGGCAGGTGGTGCCCAACACGGCGTGACGGCGTTGGCAGACGCGTCGGCGCTGGTGACGATAGCCCTGCACAAACCGCGGGCTGGCAGCGCCGGGCGCTGAAGCTTCGCCTTGCGGCCAGGCCGTGCACGGCCAGCCTATCCCCCTGTTATTAGCGCGGCTATTGGGGCGGGTCCTGTGATCTGGTGTACCTTGAGGAAAACAAGGCTGCACAACCGGTGGCCGCCAAACTCAGGGGGGAACGTGAGCTCGGTCAACGCCATCGACGCATATTGTTCAGGGGTCATCGATACGCTGTTTGCCAGCGACCTTGATGTAGGTTTGGCCGTCCTGGATTGCGACCTGCGCTACTGCCGCATGAACCGGGCGCTGGCTGCCTTCAACGGCGTGTCGGTCGAAGCGGCGCTGGGCCGCTCCGTAGCCGATGTCCTGCCGACCGTCTTCCCCGAAGTGGCGCTCCTGTTCCAGCGCGTGCTGGGCGGCGAGACCGTGGAGAAGATCAAGGTGGTGGCCGAGGTGCCGAGCCTGCCCGGGCGCCCCTCGGAGTGGGAGGCCAGCTACCTTCCCATACGCGCACCGGGCGGACAGGTGGTCGGCATCCTGGTCAAGGCCGTCAACGTCTCGCTGCAGCAGGCGGCCGTGCGTGCCCTGCAGGAGAGCGAGAGCCGTGTGCGCCATCTGCTCGACAGTCTGTTTGCCTTTGTCGGGGTGATGACCACGGACGGTGTCCTGCTGGAAGCGAACCGCGCGCCGCTGGAGGCAGCCGGGATTTCTCTGGAAGACGTCAAGGGCCACCATTTCTGGGACACCTACTGGTGGAGTCATGACGTCGAGCTGCAGGATTGGTTGCGTGCTGCGGTGGTGGCTGTTGCCGGGGGCGAGGTTGTGCGGCGCGACGTCGTGGTGCGCATGGCTGGGGACACGCGCATGACCATCGATTTCATGCTGGCGCCCATGCGCAATGACGACGGTGAGATCACCCACCTGATTCCATCGGCTATCGACGTCTCTTCCCGCATGGCCAGCGAGGCGCGCTTTCGCAGCCTGTTCGATCAGGCGCCCGAAGGCATGACGCTGGTGGACGCCGGCGGCCACATGCTGTTCGCCAACCGCAGCATGGGCGAGCTGTTTGCCTGCAGTCCGGATCAACTGGTGGGGCGTCATGTGAACATGCTGTTGCCGGAGGCCCGGCGTTCCACGCACAAGGCGGAAATGGGCAACTACCTGCACGCCCCGACCAAGCGCGTGATGGCGGCCCGGCGCCAGCTTTCGGCCCGGCGGCTCGACGGCAGCGAATTTCCGGTGGAGGTGGCCCTGAACCCCATCCCCGGCCGGGCGTCGCCGGAAATCCTGGCCACGGTGGTCGACATCACGGACCGGCTGGCCGCGCAGGCGGCGATGGAAGCCTCGCTGAAGGAAAAGACGCTGCTGCTCAACGAGGTGCACCACCGCGTCAAGAACAACCTGCAGATCGTGGCCAGCCTGCTGGAGATCCAGTCACGCAATGTCGGGGAGGCCGCCCGCGAGGTCCTGCGTGACAGCAAGAGTCGGGTGCGCGTGATTGCGCTGACACACCAGTTGCTCTACGAGGGGGTCAATTTTGCAGAACTCGAACTCGGGCCCTATCTGCGCAACCTGGCGCAACTGCTCAAGCAGACCTACCTCGGGGAGGCGAGCACCATCGACGTGCGGGTCAGTGTCCCGGAGCAGGGCATGAAGATCGATATCCAGCGGGCCATCCCCTGCGGTCTGATCGTCAATGAATTGGTCACCAATGCCTTCAAGCACGCCTTTGCCGGGCGCTTGAGCGGATCGATACAGATCATGGCCGGACAGCAGGATGACGCCCACGGTTTTCTCCAGGTGGCCGATGACGGCGTGGGCTTGCCTGCCGGCTTCGATCTGGCGTCCACCAACACCCTGGGTTTCCAGCTGATCCACATGCTGTCCCAGCAGATCGAGGGGCAATATGAGCTGACCGCCGGGTCGGGGACCTCCTTGCGCCTCACATTCCCCTTCTGAAAGTGAACCCATGATCCAGACATCCATCGGCTCGCCCATCCGTGTACAGATCGTGGAGGACGAGTTCATTGTTGCGCACGATCTGCAGCAGAACCTGGAGTCCATGGGCTATGCGGTGACAGGCATTGCCTCGGGTGAGCAACAGGCGGTCGATCTGGCCGAAAGGGAACGGCCCGATCTGGTGCTGATGGATATCAACCTGGGGCGAGGTGGCGATGGCACCCGGGCCGCCGGCATCATCTCGCAGCGCCTGAACCTGCCGGTGATCTACCTGACGGCCTATGCGGGTGAGGACATCCTGAAAAAAGCCATCCAGGCGGCGCCCTACGGTTATGTGCTCAAGCCCTTCGAGCCGCGCGAACTGAATGCGACGATCCGGGCAGCCCTGTCCCGGGTCGAGGAGGAAAAGAAGACCCGCAAGGCCGAGAAACGATTCCGTCTCGCGCTGGACGCCGCCAAGCTGGGGGTGCTGGAAATCGAGCGTGGCCAGGAACAGATTGCGCTGGACGGGTTCCTCCACACGATCCTGCTGGCGCCGACCCAGAGCTTCTCCGTTGAGCGGTCGGACTTTCTGGCGCACCTGGAGGATCCGGAGATCCAGGAGCGGCTGCAAGGCATGCTGGTATCTGGCGACATGGTGCAGATCTGCGCGGCCTGGCGCGGGGAGGACCAGCAGCGTATCTGGCTGGAGATCCACGCCAGCTACTTTCCGGACGAAGACAAGGTCATCGGCATCCTGCGCGATGTGACGGAAAAGGTCCAGGCCGAGGAGCATCTGCGCCAGGCCTCGGTGGTGTTCGAATCGGCCGGTGACGGCATCCTGATCCTGGACCAGGACCAGCGGGTCTGCATGGCCAACAAGGCCTTCTCGAAGTTGACCGGCTGGGATCCGCGGGAGGTGATTGGCAAATGCCCCGACGAGTTTCTGCATACGGCTCGCGAAGGCGACCGCAAGGCTGCGGACGAAGGCGCGCGCATGGAGGCACCGCATGTCGAGGTGACCTGCCGCCGCCAGGATGGTTCCCTGTTCCCCGCTTGGGAAAACATTGCGCCGGTGATGAGCTCGGCCGGACACATCACGCACTACGTCCTGACCTTTTGCGACATCACGGCCTTGCGCAGCGCCGAGAGCAGGCTGTCCCATATAGCCTTGCATGACGCCCTGACGGGCTTGGGCAACCGCCACCAGCTGGACATCTGCTTGCGCCACAACATCAGCCAGGCGAGCGCCCGGGGCGACAACGACCATTTCGCGTTGCTCTTCATCGACCTGGACGGCTTCAAGACCATCAACGATACGCTCGGGCACAGCATCGGCGATGAGCTCCTGATCGAGGTCACACGCCGCCTGAAGGCCTCGCTGCGCCAGAACGATATTGCGATCCGCATGGGGGGCGATGAGTTCCTGGTGATCGCGGACGGCTTGCGTACCGCTGAGGCCGCGGCCCCGCTGTGCCGCAAGCTGCTGTCGGCGGTTGCTGAGCCGATTGCGACCAGCATCGGGCAGACGGTGCGCATAACCGCCAGCATCGGCATCGCCCTGTTCCCGGAGCATGCGGACAGCGCCGATGAACTGATCCGCGCGGCCGATACCGCCATGTACGAGGCCAAGGAGAATGGACGCAACGGCCACGCCATCTTCTCCAGAAACCTGGCCAACCGGGCGCTGGAGCGCATGCAGCTGGAGCAGGGCTTGCGCAATGCGATCGGGAACCATGAGCTGGAGCTGCAATGGCAACCGGTGGTCGATATGCGGGACGGCCGGATCATTGGCGCCGAGGCGCTGCTGCGCTGGAACCATCCGGTCTCGGGCCGGGTCAGCCCCGAGCGTTTCATTCCCGTGGCGGAAGAGACGGGCATGATCCTCGACATCGGCGACTGGGTGCTGGCGCAGGCCTGTCGGCACGCGACCGCCTGGGTAGCGGAGGGGCTGGATTTCCAGCGCCTGGCGATCAACGTCTCGGCCAAACAGCTGCAACAGGAGGGATTTGCCGAACGCGTGCTGCGCTCCCTGCTCAAACACAAGCTCTCACCCGCCATGCTGGAGATCGAACTCACGGAGTCCTCCCTGCAGCGAGGTGAGCTCGTTCAGCAGTCCCTGCACCGGCTCAGGGCCATGGGCATCCAGCTGGCGCTGGACGATTTCGGCACCGGCTTCTCGTCCCTGTCCATGCTGAAGTATCTGCCCCTGGACCGGCTCAAGATCGATCGCAGTTTCATCCGCGACATTTCCAGCGATCCCAATGACATGGCCATTGCCCGCACGATCGCCGCCATGGCCAGCACCTTGGGGCTGGCGGTGACGGCGGAGGGGGTGGAAACGCAGATCCAGCGCAGCATCCTGCTGGGGCTGAGCGTACGGGAGGCCCAGGGCTGGCTGTACCACCCTGCCATGCCGGCAGACAAGTTCGCCGAGCTCCTGCGCGGACAGAAGGCCGCCTGACGGCCCACCGGGCTCAGCGCTCCACGCCCATCAGCCAGTTCGGCACGCTGGTGACGATGGAGGGGAAGACCGTGATCAGCCCGATGGCCAGGACCATGCAGGCGAAGAAGGGCAGGGTGACACGGGCGATGCGGTTGCTGTCTACCCCCGTCATGTTCTGCAGCACAAAGAGGTTGAAGCCCACGGGCGGCGTGATCTCGGCGATCTCGATCAGCATGATGATGAAGATGCCGAACCACACCAGGTCGAAGCCGGCTTTCTGCACCATGGGCAGCACCACGGCGCTGGTGAGCACGATCATGGAGATGCCGTCCAGCGCGGTGCCCAGCACCAGGTAGACCACCACCAGCACCGCGATCAGGCCGTAGGCCGAGAGGTTCATGCTGTGCACGAACTCGGCCAGTTCGCGCGGGATGCCGGTGAAGGCCATGGTCTTGGTGAGGAAGGCGGCACCGGCCAGGATGAACATGATCATGCAGCTCACGCGCGTGGCGCCGGCCAGGCCATCCCAGAAATTGCGTAAGGTGAGCGTGCGGCTGGCCGCGGCGATGGCGAGTGAGCCCACCACGCCCCAGGCTGCGCATTCGGTGGCGGTGGCGATGCCGGCCACCAGCACCCAGACGATGAAGACAATGAGCAGACCGCAGGGGATGAGGCTGCCTGAGCGGCGCAGTTTGTCCATGAAGCCGGTCGGCGCTTCGGCCGGCGGCACCTTCGAAGGATTGCGCAGGCTCCACCACATGATGTAGCCTGAGAACAGGCCCATGAGCAGGAAACCCGGCAGGAAGCCCGCGAGGAAGAGGCGAATCACGCTGGCGTCGGCGGCCACGGCGTAGACCACCATGGTGATGGAGGGCGGGATCAATATGCCCAGGCCGCCGGCGGCAGCCAGCGAGCCCAGGGCGAGGCTGCGGTCGTAACCGCGGCGTTCGAGCTCGGGCAGGGCCACCTTGGCGATGGTGGCGCAGGTGGCGGCGGAAGAACCCGAGACCGAGCCGAAGATGCCGCAGCCCAGCACGGTGGTGTGCATCAGGCGGCCGGGCACGCGCGAGAGCCAGGGCGAGAGGCCGTCGAACATCTGCTCGGACAGTTTGGTGCGATAAAGAATTTCGCCCATCCAGATGAACAGCGGCAGGGCGGCCAGCTCCCAGCTGGCGGCCGTCTCCCAGAAGGAGGAGAACAGGTTCATCCCCGGCTGCGTGCTGGTGAAAAAGGCCTGCCCGACCCAGCCGACGATGGCCAGTGTCATCGCGATCCAGACGCCGCCGGCCAGCATCAGCAGCATGAGGAAGAGCAGCAGGGCCCCGATTTCAAGCAGACCCATCAACGTTCCTTAAAGTTCTTCGGAAAAGTCGCCGCGGGCGTGACGCTCTTCCACACGCGCCACGTAGCTGGGTTTGGCGCCGCGCAGCACCGTGACGCATTCATCGACCACGGCGATGACCAGGATGGCGGAGCCCACGACGAAACTCATCTGCGGGATCCAGATCGGGATGGCCACCATGTTGCCGGCGATGTCGTTGAAGCGCCAGCTGTCGTAGGTGAAGCGCGCCGCCCACCAGCCCAGGTAGGCGATGGCCACGGAGGCGATGGCCAGGGAGGCGATCTCCAGCCAGCGCCGCACGGCGGGCGAGACCGATTCGAGCAGCAGCGTGACGCGCACGAAGTCGCCGTTGCGAAAGCTGTAGGCCATGCCCAGGAAGGCGGCCGCAGCGCACAGCCAGGCCACCACGTCGTTGATCCAGGCCACGCGCCAGTTCGCCACGCGCCCCACCGAGGCGCCGATCATCAGCACCAGGATGGCCAGCACGCACAGCGCAGCCAGGACACCGCCAAGGGCGTAGAGGCCGTCGAGCGAACGGCGCACGGCGCCCGGGCGAATCTCAGGCATGACGGGGGATCAGCGCTGGTAGGCGTCGACCAGGGCCTTGCCTTCGGGGCCGGCTTTGTCCAGCCACTCCTTGAGCATGGTGTCGCCGACCTTCTTCAGGTCGGCCTTGAGTTGTGCCGAGGGGGCCAGCACCTGCATGCCGTTGGCCTTGAGCTTGGCCAGGGTTTCGGTGTTGACGCGCTGGCTGGCGGCCAGGCCGCGGGCCTCAGCCGTGGCGGCGGCCTTGAGCACGGCGTCCTGGCTGGGCTTGTCCAGCGCATCAAACGCCTTCTTGTTCACGATCACCATGTTCTTGGGCAGCCAGGCCTGGGTGTCGTAGTAGTACTTGAGGTTTTCGTAGAGCTTGCTGTCCACGCCGGTGGCGCCCGAGGTCATGGTGGACTCCACCACGCCCGTGGCCAGGGCCTGCTGCAGCTCGGCAGCCTGCACGGTGACGGGTTGGGCGCCCACCAGGTCGGCAATGCGTGCGGTGGCCGGGCTGTAGGCACGCCACTTCACGCCCTTGAGGTCGGCCGCGCTGTTGATGGGTTTCTTGGTGTAGATGCCCTGCGGCGGCCACGCCACCGAGTACATCAGCACCAGGCCCTGTTCGGCCAGCTTCTTCTCGATCATCGGCTTCTGGGCCTTGTAGAGCTTCATGGCGGCGTCGTAGCTGTCGGCCAGGAAGGGCAGGCCGTCGGCGCCGTAGATCTGCCACTCGTTCTGGAAGTTGGCCAGCAGGATTTCGCCGGCCTGGGCCTGGCCGCCCTGCACGGCGCGCTTGATTTCGGGCGCCTTGAACAGGGAGGCGCCCGCATGCAGCGTGATCTTGAGTTTGCCGCCCGTGGCCTGCTCCACCTCGGTAGCGAACTGCGCCATGTTTTCACTGTGGAAGTTGCTGGCCGGGTAGGCGGCGGCCAGGTCCCATTTGGTTTGGGCCAGGGCACTGCCGGCGGCCAGGGTCAGGGCCAGCGTCACGCTGGCGAGAGAGAAATGACGACGCTGCATATTCACTCCACGGTGGTTGAGGGGTGGGAAAACTTTAAGCCGGTCCCGCACGTCGGGGCATAGGCATATTCCCTAAATGCTGATAAATTGTCAACAAATTGTTGTTGTATTTCCGGTTGTCACCATAAAGGGGCGCCGTGCCCTAGAGGAGTGCCGTGCATGGCCAAGAAGCCCGTCCCGTCCCGTGCCGGGGCCACCAAGGACCCCATCGTGTCCTCGGCCCACCTGGTCTCGCCGCGCAGCGCCGAGATGAGCGAGTTCGAGTTCGGCCTGATCGTCTCAGGCAACGCCTTCCACCGCTGGATCGTGCATTGCATGTCGGCCGCCGGCCTGAAAGACCTGACGCCGCTGGACGTGCTGGTGCTGCACCACGTGACACACCGCGCGCGCGACAAGCGCCTGGCCGACATCAGCTTCATCATGAACGTGGAAGACACCCACCTCATCAACTACGCGCTCAAGAAGCTGCAGGGGCTGGGCGTGGTGGTCTCGAGCAAGAACGGCAAGGAAGTGACCTATGCGGCCACCGAAGAGGGGCGGCGTTACGTGCAGCGTTACCGCGAGATCCGGGAAAGCTGCCTGATCAACGCGCTCAAGGCCGACGAAGGGCTGAACCGCGACATCGGTGAACTGGCCCGCCTGCTGCGCGTGCTCTCGGGTGTCTACGACCAGGCGGCCCGCTCCGCCGCGAGCTTGTGAAGGAGACACGCATGGCAGACGCAGGCAAGGACCGTTGGCAATTCTGGATCGACCGCGGCGGCACCTTCACCGACATCGTGGGCCGCCGGCCCGACGGCAGCCTGGTCACGCACAAGCTGCTGTCGGACAACCCGGGCCAGTACCGCGATGCGGCGGTGGCCGGCATCCGCCACCTGCTGGGCCTGCAGGCCCACGAGCCCATCACGCCCGAGCGTGTGGACTGCGTGAAGATGGGCACCACGGTGGCCACCAATGCGCTGCTGGAGCGCAAGGGCGAGCCCACGCTGCTGGTCACCACGCGCGGTTTTCGCGACGCGCTGCGCATCGCCTACCAGAACCGCCCGCGCCTGTTCGACCGCCACATCGTGCTGCCCGAGCTGCTGTACAGCGCAGTGGTGGAAGCGGAGGAGCGCGTGGGCGCGCGTGGCGAACTCGTGACGCCGCTGGACGAAGCGGCGCTGCGCCGCGATCTGCAGGCGCAGTTCGATGCCGGCCTGCGCTGCGTGGCCATCGTCTTCCTGCACGGTTACCGTTACACCGCGCACGAGCAGGCGGCGGCCCGTATCGCCCGCGAGATCGGCTACACCCAGGTCAGTACCTCGCACGGCACCAGTCCGATGATGAAGTTCGTGAGCCGCGGCGACACTACGGTGGTGGACGCCTACCTCTCGCCCATCCTGCGTCGCTACGTGGACCAGGTGGCGGCCGAGATGCCGGGCGTGCGCCTCTTCTTCATGCAGTCTTCGGGCGGGCTGACGGACGCCCACGCCTTCCAGGGCAAGGACGCCATCCTCAGCGGTCCGGCCGGCGGCATCGTGGGCATGGCCCGCACGGCCGAACTGGCCGGCATGGACCGCGTGATCGGTTTCGACATGGGCGGCACGTCCACCGATGTGAGCCACTACGCTGGCGAGTTCGAGCGTGAGTTCGAGACCCAGGTCGCCGGGGTGCGCATGCGCGCGCCCATGATGAGCATCCACACCGTGGCCGCGGGCGGCGGCTCCATCCTGCAATACGACGGCGCGCGCTTTCGCGTGGGGCCGCAGAGTGCGGGCGCCAACCCGGGCCCGGCCAGCTACCGGCGCGGCGGCCCGCTGGCTGTGACGGACGCCAATGTGATGCTGGGCAAGATCCAGGCGGCGCATTTCCCGCACGTGTTCGGCCCGTCGGGCGCGGAGGCGCTGGACGATGCCGTGGTGCACGAAAAATTCGCAACCCTGGCCGCACAGACCGGGCGCAGCGCCGAGGATGTGGCCGAAGGTTTCGTCAGCATTGCCGTGCAGCAGATGGCCAATGCCATCAAGAAGATATCGGTGGCGCGAGGCTACGACGTGACGCGCTACACCCTGCAGTGCTTTGGTGGTGCCGGTGGCCAGCACGCCTGCCTGGTGGCCGATGCGCTGGGCATGACACGCGTGCTGGTGCACCCGCTGGCGGGTGTGCTCTCGGCCTATGGCATGGGCCTGGCGGACCAGAACGTGATCCGCGAACAGGCGGTGGAGCTGCCGCTGGAGGTGAGTGCTCTGCCGACCATCACCGACAAGCTCGATGTGCTGGCCCACGCCGCGCGCAGCGAACTGGAGCGCCAACAGCTCAGCGCCGCCGCGGTGCGCGTGCAGCGGCGTGTGCACGTGCGCTACGAGGGCAGCGATTCGGCGTTGATCGTGGCGTACGGCTCGGTGTCGGAGATCACGGCTGCCTTCGAGGCC
>Ga0208633_100480_pt1 | contig 10430 bp, 11 predicted proteins | sample LakWasMet63_LOW9_2_FD_183895 | JGI IMG/M metagenome (GOLD analysis project Ga0208633, IMG submission 183895) | Freshwater sediment methanotrophic microbial communities from Lake Washington under simulated oxygen tension - Sediment Metagenome... | ecosystem: Environmental > Aquatic > Freshwater >...
TGCGGCGAGACGCCGGCGGTGGAGACGTGCATGAAGTTGCAGCCCAGGGCCTTGAGCCTGCGCGAGAACTCGGCCGTCTCTTGCACATCCCAGCCGCCCTCGACCCAGTCGGTGGCCGAGACGCGCACGCCCAGCGGGCCGTCGAACACGGCGCGCACGGCGGCGAACACCTCCAGCGGGTAACGCATGCGGTTTTCCAGGGAGCCGCCGTAGGCGTCCGTACGCTGGTTGGACAGGGGCGAGAGGAACTGGTGCAGCAGGTAACCATGCGCAGCATGCAGTTCGATGGCGTCGATGCCGATGCGTTGCGCACGCTTGGCGGCAGCCACGAAAGCGTCGCGCACCTCAACAAGTTGGGCCGCCGACATGGCCGCGGGCGGCGGCTCGTCGGGCAGCTGCGGCAGGGCCGAAGGCGCCAGCGGCAGCCAGCCGCCCTGGGCCGGGCTCAGCAGCCCGCCGCCATGCCAGGGCGCGGCGCTGGAGCCCTTGCGCCCGGCGTGGGCGAGCTGGATGCAGACCGGCATGGGCGGCGCCAATCTGCGCGCGCGCTGCAGCGTGTCGCCCATGGCCTGTTCCGTGTGCTCGTTCCACAGGCCCAGGCAGTGAGGGGTGATGCGGCCATCCGCAGTGACGCCCGTGGCTTCGATGGTGAGGAGGCCGGCGCCGCTGTTGAGCAGGCTGGCCCAGTGCGCGAGGTGCCAGTCGGTCGCCGCGCCGTCAACGGCCGAGTACTGGCACATGGGCGCGATGACGATGCGGTTGGACAGCGCCAGGGCGCCGCGCGGGGCGGGCAGATCAAAGGGGGAGAAGAGCAGGCTCACGGCAGAGGGGGTGGGTAGTGGTTGGAAGATTTTGGCATGATGACTGCAACCGCCCTGCGGCGCGCACAGTGCTGCCGCAAGACCCATGGCGGAACCCACAAGGTGTGATGCATGCAGAACCTGAATGAAGCCGTGACGCTCTATCCCGCGCTGGGGGAGGTCACGCCCACGCTCGCCTCGCTCGGTGCTTCGGTGCTGGAGGTGCCGGCCGGGGCCGTGCTGTTCGACGAAAGCGCGCCATGCCAGGGTTTTCCGCTGGTGCTGTCGGGTGAGGTGAAGGTGTCGCGCAGTTCGGGCGAAGGGCGCTTCCTTGAGTTGTACCGCGTGGTGCCCGGCGAGCTTTGCCTGGTGTCCAGCGCCTGCCTGTTCCGCGGTTTGCCGCTGTCGGCGCAGGGCGTCACCACCCGGCCCACCCGCCTGCTGCTGATTTCCCCCGAGACCTTCCGGCGCTGGCTGGAGACGCCACGCTTTCGCGATGAGGTGCTGGGGTTGTTCGCGGAACGCATGGCGGACCTGACCAGCCTGATCGAGGCGATCGCTTTTCACAAGCTGGACCAGCGCCTGGCCCGCGCGCTGCTGGGGCGTGGCCAGGATCTGGCCCTGACGCACCAGGCACTGGCCGATGAACTGGGTACGGTGCGTGAGATGGTCACCCGCCTGCTGCGCCGTTTCGAGCGCGAGGGCTGGGTGCTGTTGGCGCGCGAGCACATCCAGATCCTCAACAGCGCCGCCCTGCGTACGTTGGCCGCTTCCGCGGCCTCGTCCTGACGGTGTGTGCCCGGGCTCTGTGACACAGGTCACTGACGTCGGGACGGGTTGGGCGTCCAATGCACCATCGTTTCACCATCACAAAGGAACCCTCATGAAAACGAACGAAGGAAACATCGACCGCATGCTGCGCGTTGTCGCCGGCCTGGTGCTGATCGGCCTGGCGGCCACCGGCACGGTGGGTGTCTGGGGCTGGATCGGCGTGGTGCCCCTGGCGACCGGGGCCCTGGGCTGGTGCCCTCTGTACACGCTGCTGGGCATCAGCACCTGCCCGCTGAAGCGATAACACGCGCTCGCAGCCTCGCCGCTTGCAGGGTGGGGCTGCTTGATGCACGTCAAGGGGGCTGAGGCCCCCTTGGCGTCTTGGGGTGGGCTCCGTCTGGCGCTGGCGGTGCGGACATGGAACAATGACCGCAACGATGAAATTCCAAGCCTGCCTCCTGCTGCTCAGTCTCGGCCTCGCGCCCGCCGTTCCGATGGCGGCTTCCCCGGAGCCGGCTCCGGCTGGCGCGCCGGTGTCCCGGTCCGTGTTGCCGGTGCGCGATCTGGTGGTGGAGTTGCGCCAGATCGAGGAAGGTGGCGCCGGTTATGTGGTGGGTACGCGGCCGCAGGCGCCGCTGATGGCGCCGCAGCAACTGCAGGTGCGCAACGGCAGCCAGGCGCGGCTGAGCTGGGGCCAGGCCATCCCCATGCAGTGGGTGCAGTCCGTCAACGCGGCCGGGCCCATGATGGGGGCGGGCGTGAAGCAGGGCCTGACCTGGCTGCAGGCCGGGCAGACCTTCATCGTGCGGCCGCGCTGGCCGGGCGGCCAGCAGGCGGCCAGCGTGGACATCGAAGTGCAGACGGCCAGTGTCGAGAACCGGCCCGGTGCCGAGCTGCCGACGCAGCAGCGCAGCGAGGTGGTCACCACGGTGCAGGCCCCGCTGGGGCAATGGGTGACCATCGCGCGCAGCGGCAGCAGCACGCCGCCCGGCACTTACCGCAGCGATGCGGCCACACAGCGCCCGCGCCTGTTGCAACTGCGGGTGACGGTACCTTGATGCTCCGCAAGAAGATGGCTATCGTTTTAGGCGTCAGGATGTCACAATTCAATCATGACGCTCACCGAACTTAAATACATCGTCGCCGTGGCCCGCGAGAAGCATTTCGGTCGCGCGGCCGAAGCGTGTTTCGTTTCGCAGCCCACGCTGTCGGTGGCGGTGAAGAAGATAGAGGAGGAGCTGGAGGTCAAGCTCTTCGAGCGCAGCGCCAACGAGGTGACGGTCACGCCGCTGGGCGAGGAGATCGTGCGCCAGGCGCAGGCCGTGCTGGAGCAGGCCGCCAGCATCAAGGAGATCGCCAAGCGCGGCAAGGACCCGCTGTCGGGTCCGCTCAAGCTGGGCGTGATCTACACCATCGGCCCCTACCTGCTGCCCGATCTGGTGCGCCAGATGATCACGCACACGCCGCAGATGCCGCTGATGCTGCAGGAGAACTTCACGGTCAAGCTGCTGGAGATGCTGCGCACCGGCGAGATCGACTGCGCCATCCTGGCCGAGCCCTTCCCGGATGCCGGCCTGGCGGTGGCGCCGCTCTACGACGAGCCGTTCTACGCTGCCGTGCCCGCCAACCACGCGCTGGCCAAGAACGAGAGCATCAGCAACGAGGAGCTCAAGGCCGAGACCATGCTGCTGCTGGGCACGGGCCACTGCTTCCGCGACCACGTGCTGGAGGTCTGCCCCGAGTTCGCGCGCTTCTCCAGCAATGCCGAGGGCATCCGCAAGAGCTTCGAGGGATCTTCGCTGGAGACCATCAAGCACATGGTGGCCGCCGGCATGGGCGTGACCCTGGTGCCGCGCCTGAGCATCCCCAAGTCGGCGCTGCTGCCCAAGGGCAAGGCCAAGGGCAACGGCCAGGAGGACAGCTTCATCAAGTACCTGCCCTTCGGCGGCGAGGCGCCGACGCGGCGTGTGGTGCTGGTGTGGCGGCGCAGCTTCACGCGCTACGAGGCCATCGCCTCGCTGCGCAACGCCATCTATGCCTGCGAGCTGCCGGGTGTGAAGCGCCTGAGCGAATGAATATTTCCATCCTGGAGTGACCATGGCCAAGACCACCGCCCCCGCCATCAACATCGGCATCAGCGAAAAAGACCGCGCAGCGATTGCCAAGGGACTGAGCCACCTGCTGGCCGATACCTACACGCTTTACCTGACCACGCACAACTTCCACTGGAACGTGACGGGTCCGATGTTCAACACCCTGCACACCATGTTCATGACGCAGTACACCGAGCTGTGGAATGCGGTGGACCCGATCGCCGAGCGTGTCCGTTCGCTCGGCCACCCCGCACCGGGCTCCTACGCCCAGTTCGGCAAGCTGGCCTCGGTGCCCGATGCGCCGGCCAAGCCGCCCAAGGCGCTGGAGATGGTGCGTATCCTGGTGCAGGGTCACGAGGCCGTGGCGCGCACGGCGCGCAGCCTGTTCCCGCTGGCCGACAAGGCCGGTGACGAACCCACGGCCGACCTGCTGACGCAGCGTTTGACGGTGCATGAGCAGACGGCGTGGATGCTGCGTTCCTTGCTTGAAGAGTAGGCCCACCCCCGACTCTCGTTCACTTCGTGTAACTCGCATCCCCCCTCAAGGGGGCGCTCCCGGTGGCCCGGCAAAGCCGGTTCCACGGGAGCCTTGGCCTGGATGCATTGCGTATGACCATTTCTTCTTCCCGGTTACCGCTCTATCTGGACCTGATTCGCTGGGACCGCCCGGCCGGCTGGTTGCTGCTGCTCTGGCCCTCCCTGAGCGCGCTGTGGGTGGCGGCAGGCGGTTTCCCGGGCTGGCATCTTGTGGCCGTGTTCGTGCTCGGCACCATCCTCATGCGTAGCGCGGGTTGTTGCCTCAACGACGTGGCCGACCGCGACTTCGACAAGCATGTGAAACGCACTGCGCAGCGGCCGGTGACGGCGGGCAAGGTCTCGGTGCGTGAGGCGCTGTGGTTGGGTGCCGTGCTGGCGCTGCTGGCCTTTGGTCTGGTGCTGACCACCAACCCGGTTGCGGTCGCCTGGTCTTTTGCCGCGCTGGCCGTGGCCATCATCTATCCCTATGCGAAGCGCTTTTTCGCCATGCCGCAGGCCGTGCTGGGCGTGGCCTTCAGCTTTGGCATTCCCATGGCTTTTGCGGCGGTGCGCGGCGAGGTGCCGGCGCTGGCCTGGGGGCTGCTGATCGGCAATCTGTTCTGGGTGTTGGCCTACGACACCGAGTACGCCATGGTGGACCGCGACGACGACCTGCGCATCGGCATGAAGACCTCGGCCATCACGCTCGGGCGCTACGACGTGGTGGCGGTGATCAGCTTTTACGTGATCCAGTTGCAGATCTGGACTATGTTGCTGGTCGAGCACATTGCGCTCTGGGCCTGGTTCCTGGCCCTGACGGCAGCTGTGCTGCAGGTGGTCTGGCACCATCGCCTGATTCGTGGTCGCACGCGCGAAGGCTGTTTCAAGGCCTTCCGCCTGAACCACTGGCTGGGATTCACGCTGTTTGCCGGCATCGTGGCCGGCTACGCCTTGCGCTGAACCCGATCAGTCTTTCCCGAACTCGATGCCGAGCTCGCGCGCCCGCCGCTCGGCCGCGTGCAGCGCTTTCCCGAACAGCGCCTTCATCTGGCTTTCGTCCATGCTCGTGAGGGCCGCATGGGTGGTGCCGCCCTTGGACGTGACGCGCTGGCGCAGCACTTCGGGCGGCTCGCTCGACGCCCTGGCCAGCGCGCTGGCGCCGCGGAAGGTTTCCACGGCGAGCTTGTAGGCCTGTTCAGGGGGTAGGCCCATCTCGGTGCCGGCGGTGGTCATGGCTTCCAGGAAATAGAACACGTAGGCGGGGCCGGAGCCTGACAGTGCGGTCACGGCATCGAGCTGCTCCTCGCGCTCCACCCAGAGCGATTCACCCATGGTGGCGGTCACGCTTTCGATCAGCGTGCGGTCCTGTGCCGTGACACCGCCGCGTGCATACAGGCCGGTCATGCCCAGGCCGATGAGCGCTGGCGTGTTGGGCATGCTGCGCACGATGCGCTCGCTGCCGAGCCAGCGCGCGATGCTGCTGCTGGGGATGCCGGCGGCCACGCTCAGGTGCAGGGCGCCGGCCACATGGGCGCGCACCGGCTGGGTGGCTTCCCGGAAGGTCTGCGGCTTGGTGGCCCAGACGACCAGCGTCACACCCTTGAGGAAATCGCCGGCCTGCTCATGCGCTGTGATCCCGAACTTGTCTTTCAGCACCTGGCGTGCTTCGGCAAAGGGCTCGACCACTTCGAAGGACGATGCCGGCCGACCCTGCTTGATCAGGCCGCCGATGATGGCGCTGGCCATGTTGCCGCCGCCGATGAATGCAATGCGTTCGCTCATGTGTTGTTCCTGGGACGCCCAAGGTGAAATCCGGGTGTGGATTGTCGCAGTTTGCGATAACCTGCTGCCTCATGGACCACATCCTCGCCCTGGACCAGGGCACCACCAGTTCGCGCGCTTTGGTATTCGACCGCCAGGGCGCGGTCGTCGCCCTGGCGCAGCAGGAGTTCACCCAGCATTTCCCCCAGGCGGGTTGGGTCGAGCACGACGCACAGGAGATCTGGCGCAGCCAGCTGGCCGTGGCGCGCCAGGCGCTGCTGCGCGCGGGCCTGGGGGCGCACCAGTTGCGCGCGCTGGCCATCACCAACCAGCGCGAGACCACGGTGCTGTGGGACCGTCGCACGGGCGAGCCGGTGGCGCCGGCCATCGTCTGGCAGGACCGGCGCACCGCGGCCGTCTGCGATGCCTTGCGCGCGCGCGGCCTGGCCGCACGCATCCAGCGCAAGACGGGGCTGGTGCTCGACGCCTATTTCTCCGCGACCAAGCTGCAGTGGCTGCTGGACCACGTGACCGGCGCGCGCGCGCGGGCCGAAGCCGGCGAGCTGGCCTTCGGCACCATCGACAGCTGGCTGCTCTGGAACCTGACCGGCGGGCGTGTGCACGCCACCGACGCCAGCAACGCCGCGCGCACCCTGCTGTTCAACATCCATACCCTGCAGTGGGACGAGGAGCTGCTGAGCCTCTTCAACATCCCGCGTGCCGTGCTGCCGCACGTGCACCCCTCCAGCGGCGTGTTCGGCGAGACCGAGGCCAGCCTGCTGGGCGCGGCCGTGCCCGTGGCCGGCATCGCGGGCGACCAGCAGGCCGCCACCTTCGGGCAGGCCTGTTTTGCGCCGGGCATGGCCAAGAACACCTATGGCACCGGCTGTTTCATGCTCATGAACACGGGGGATACGGCGGTTACGAGTCGGCACCGCCTGCTGGGCACGGTGGCCTGGCTGGGCCCGCATACGCCGGCCTGTTATGCGCTGGAGGGCTCGGTCTTCATGGCGGGCGCCACCATCCAGTGGCTGCGCGACGGCCTGCAGATCATCAAGTCGGCGGCCGAGGTCGAGGTCCTGGCGGCCAGCGTGAGCGACACCCAGGATGTCTACCTGGTGCCAGCCTTTGCCGGCCTGGGCGCGCCCGACTGGGATGGTCACGCCCGCGGCACCCTGGTCGGCATGACCCGCGGCACCACCCGCGCCCACATCGCGCGCGCTGCGCTGGAGGCCATTGCCCTGCAGACCGCCGATGTCTTCCACGCCATGGGCCAGGATGCCGGCGTGCCGCTGCGCGAACTGCGCGTGGACGGCGGCGCCAGTCGCAACGACCTCTTGATGCAGCTGCAGGCCGACTACCTGGGCGTGCCGGTGCTGCGCCCGGCGCTGACAGAGACCACGGCCTTCGGTGCGGCGGGCTTGGCGGGCCTGGCCTCAGGCCTGTGGTCGGGTGCTGATGAGCTGTCGGCCTTGTGGAAATTGGAGCGTCGTTTCGAGCCGCGTTTGCCGGCGGCGGCGCGCAAGGTCAAGCTGGCCCGCTGGCGCGAGGCGGTGGACCGCGCGCGCGGCTGGGACCGTGGATGACTATGCAGAGCACAACACCTTTGACGACACAACGCGCCGAACTGCTGGCCAAGCTGGCCGAGCCGCGCACCTGGGATCTGGCCGTGGTCGGTGGCGGCGCCACCGGCTTGGGTGTGGCGCTGGACGCGGCGGCGCGCGGCCTGTCGGTCGTGTTGCTGGAGTCGCACGATTTCGCCAGCGGCACGTCCTCGCGCTCGACCAAGCTGCTGCACGGCGGTGTGCGCTACCTGGCGCAGGGCAATCTTTCCTTGGTGCGGGAGGCGCTGCACGAGCGTGGCACCGTGCTGCGCAACGCGCCGCACCTGGCCTCCCGGCTGTCGTTTGTCATGCCCTCCTATGCCTGGTGGCAGACGCCCTTCTACGGCATCGGGCTCAAGCTCTACGACCTGCTGGCGGGTCGCGCCGGTCTGGGCGCGACGGGGTTCATGGGCCGTGCGCAGACGCTGGCTGCCATGCCCAACCTGCAGCCCGCGGGCCTGTGCGGCGGCGTGTCCTACTGGGACGGCCAATTCGACGATGCGCGCTTGGCGCTGGCGCTGGCACGCACGGCCGCCCGCGAGGGCGCGCTGCTGCTGAACTACTGCGCGGTGACGCAACTGCAGCACGAGGGCGGGCGCCTGACAGGCCTGCGTTGCGTAGACCGTCTCGGCCAGCAGGCTTACACGGTGCGCGCGCGTTGCGTGGTCAACGCCACCGGGGTCTGGGTGGATACGTTGCGCCAGCTCGACGGCGCGGCCCAGGGCCGCAGCGTCGGCCCGGTGGTGGCGCCCAGCCAGGGCGTGCACGTGGTGGTGGATCGGGATTTTCTGCCGGGTGAGCACGCACTGCTGGTTCCGAAGACGGCCGACGGCCGTGTGCTGTTTGCCGTGCCCTGGCTGGGCAAGCTGGTGCTGGGCACCACCGACACCCCGCGCAGCGATCTGCCGCGTGAACCACGGCCTTTGCGCGCCGAGCTTGATTTCATCCTGGGCGAGGCGGCGCGTTACCTGGCGCGCGCGCCGACCCGTGCCGATGTGAAGAGCATCTGGGTCGGCCTGCGCCCCCTGGTCCGGCCGGCGGGCGACGAGGATGCCGATACCGGCAGCTTGAGCCGCGAGCACACGGTGCTGGTCAGCGCTGCGGGCCTGGTCACGGTGACCGGCGGCAAATGGACCACCTACCGCGCCATGGCCGAGGATGTGCTGGCGCGCTGTTTCCAGGCCGGGTTGCTGCCGGAAAAGCCGGCCGGTGTGAGTGAACAACTCAAATTGGTCGGGGCGGAACCGGCGGGGAGCACCCCAAGTCCAGCCATATCTGCCGCGGCAGGCCTTCATATATATGGCAGCGAACAGGCCCTGCTTCAGGCCCTGCCGGGGGCTGGGCAGGCGCTGGCGCCGGGCCTGGACGAGGCCATGGTGCGTTTTGCGGCGAGATATGAGTATGCGCTAACTGTTGAGGATGCCCTTGCCCGACGTTCCAGGCTGCTCTTTCTGGACGCCGCCCTGGCCGCATCATTGGCGCCGCGGGTGGCGGCCATCCTGACCGAGGAGACGGGGCGAGATCCTGCCTTGGCCGACTTCCAGGGCCTGGCCCGGCGCTATTTAAGCTGGCCGTCCGAACAAGACGCTTGACGCCCTGCCAATTGTTTGGCACAATTGCGGGCTTCGCTTGAAAAAGCTGAAGTTTCTGCCCAGCGGAAGCGGTGTGAGTGGTTCATGCCGGGGACGACGGGCCCAAGACTGATCGGTTGGGTACTGCGTGGCAGTGCCTCTCGGTGCAAGTTGGGAATATTGAAATGATCCAGACTGAATCTCGGTTAGAAGTCGCCGACAACACCGGCGCGAAGTCCGTTTTGTGCATCAAGGTGCTCGGCGGTTCCAAGCGTCGCTACGCCAGTGTTGGCGACGTCATCAAGGTGAGCATCAAGGAAGCCGCTCCGCGTGGCCGCGTCAAAAAAGGCGAGGTCTATAGCGCTGTGGTGGTCCGCACCGCCAAGGGCATCCGCCGTGGCGATGGCTCCCTGGTCAAGTTCGACGGCAATGCCGCCGTGCTGCTCAACAACAAGCTGGAGCCCATCGGCACCCGCATCTTCGGCCCGGTCACGCGCGAACTGCGTACCGAGAAGTTCATGAAGATCGTGTCCCTGGCTCCTGAAGTTCTCTAAGGACACGGCCATGAACAAGATTCGCAAAGGCGACGAAGTCATCGTCCTCACCGGGCGCGACAAAGGCAAGCGCGGCAAGATCGCGCTGCGCAAGGACGACACGCATGTGTTGGTCGAGGGCGTGAACACGGTGAAGAAGCACACCAAGCCCAACCCCATGAAGGGTACGACCGGCGGCATCGTGGAGAAGTCCATGCCCATCCACCAGTCCAACGTGGCCATTTTCAATGCGGCGACCGGCAAGGCCGACCGCGTCGGCATCAAGCTCCTGGCTGACGGCAAACGCGTTCGCGTTTACAAGTCCAGCGGCGAAGAAATCAAGGTGGCATAAACATGGCACGTCTGCAACAACACTATCGCGAGAAGGTCGTCCCCGAGTTGACGGCCAAGTTCGGCTACAAGTCGCCGATGCAGGTTCCGCGTCTGACCAAGATCACCCTGAACATGGGTGTGAGCGAGGCCGTCGCCGACAAGAAGGTCATGGACAACGCCGTGGGCGACCTGACCAAGATCGCCGGCCAGAAGCCGGTCGTGACCAAGGCCAAGAAAGCCATCGCCGGTTTCAAGATCCGCGAAGGCCAGGCCATCGGTTGCATGGTGACCCTGCGCGGCGTCCAGATGTATGAGTTCCTGGATCGTTTCGTCACCGTGGCCCTGCCCCGTGTGCGTGACTTCCGTGGTATCTCTGGTCGCGCTTTCGACGGCCGTGGCAACTACAACATCGGCGTCAAAGAGCAGATCATTTTCCCCGAAATCGAAT
>Ga0208633_100483_pt1 | contig 10414 bp, 10 predicted proteins | sample LakWasMet63_LOW9_2_FD_183895 | JGI IMG/M metagenome (GOLD analysis project Ga0208633, IMG submission 183895) | Freshwater sediment methanotrophic microbial communities from Lake Washington under simulated oxygen tension - Sediment Metagenome... | ecosystem: Environmental > Aquatic > Freshwater >...
CGGATTTCCCAGACGATCTGTTGCGCCATGGCGGTCTGACCCGGGTCCACCGTCGGGTTCATCAGAGGCTGCAGCAGGTTCTCGAAGCCGGCGCTGCCCACACAGATGCCCAGTGCCGCCAGGCCAAAGGCCAGCAAGACGCTGAGCAGGATCGTCCAGGCCACACGCGGCTGTTTCACGGTCTGGCTCCTGTGACGGCCTTGGTCTCCAGGCAGCGGGCCATGAGGCGCGCGGCTTCGGCCATGCGGGGACCGGGGCGCACCAGCACATCGGCCTCGTCGGCGGGGAAGATGCACACGCGCTGCTCACGCAAGGCGCGCATCCCTTGCCAGCCGGGCCGGCTCATCAGGCCATCGGCGCTGCGCTGGCCGATCATGATGAGGTCGGGGTTGGCGCGCACGATGTATTCGGGGTTGAGCTTGGGGAAGGGCCCGAGCCTGGCGGGCACGATGTTCTGTACGCCCAGACGCGCCAGGGTCTCGCCGATGAAGGACGACTCGCTGGCCGCATAGGGCCCGGGGTTGACCTCGAAATAGACCTTCACGCCGCGCACGCCGGCCGGCAGCGACTGCGCTGCGGCCGACACGCCGGCATCGATGGCGCGCCAGATGCGGGCCGTGTCGGGCACTTCCAGCAGCTGGCCCAGCTTGAACATCACACGCTGCACGTCCTTGTGGCTCTTGGGCTCCAGCGCCACCACCTTGAGCCCCAAGGCCTCCAGCCGGTCGCGTGCGCGGGAGGACTTGGCCAAAAGCACCACGTCGGGCTTGAGGGCCACGATGAGCTCGATGTTCGGGTCCAGGCCGCCGCCCAGCTGGGGCAGCTTCTGCAAAGAGGCCGGGTAGTTGGAGTACCGGTCCACCCCGACGAGGCGATGGCACTGGCCCAGCTCGCAGACGGTTTCGCTCAGCGACGGCAGCAGGCTGACGATGCGCTGCGGCGGCTGCGCCAATGTGACCAGCACGCCGCGGTCGTCGGTGATCTGCAGTGCCGCAACCGGCAGGCCCAAGGCCAGCAAGAGGCAGCCGAGCAGGCGTTTCATGGCGTTCCTTTCAGCGTGAGCGGCAGGCCGGCGGCCATGAAGGTCACGCGCTCGCAGACGCGGGCAACGTCCTGGTTGAGGCGGCCCAGGGCGTCGACGAAGTCACGCACCTCGCGCCCCATGGGAATCACACCCAGGCCGATCTCGTTGCCGACCAGCACCACCGGACCCGCAGCCGCGCGCAGGGCCTGCAGCAGGGGCTCGATGGGCGGCTCACCGGCCACACCGCTGGCCGGCATGAGGTGGTTGGTGAGCCACAGGGTCAGGCAGTCCACCACGACCAGGGTGTCGGGGCGGCTGTGTGCTGCAAGCGCCTGATGCAGTTGCAGAGGCTCTTCCACCGTGGCCAGGCCCGGGACGCGCAGGGCGCGTTCGCGCTGGTGGTGGGCGATGCGTGCGCGCATCTCCTCGTCGCCGGCGTGGGCGGTAGCGATCAGCACGGCGCGGTGCTGCGGCGATTGCGCCAGCCAGCTGCGCGCCAGGGTTTCGGCGCGGCGCGACTTGCCGCTGCGCTGGCCGCCGAGGATGAGTTCGCTGCTCGCGATGGTCAGGGTTTCAGCCATGGGCGCGGCTCCAGTCCATCACGATGCGGTGCAGTTGCGCCACGCCGTCGGTGAGCGCGGCCGGCCCGGGCTGCAGGATGTCGGCCGACTTGATCTCGAACAGCTGTTGGTGCTTCACGGCGGGCACGTCCTGCCAGCCGGGCCGCGCGGCCACTTTCTCGGAACGGAATTTCTTGCCGCACCAGGAGCCGATGATGATGTCGGGCGCGCGGCGCACGATCTCCAGCGGATCGGCCACGATGCGCTGCTTGCCCATGGGCTGCCGGGCCAGTTCGGGAAAGATGTCGTCGCCCCCGGCGATGCCCATGAGCTCGGAGACCCAGCGGATGGCGCTGATGGGCGGCTCGTCCCATTCCTCGAAGTACACACGCGGGCGGCGCGGCAAGGCGGCCGCAGCCGTTCGGATGTCCTCCAGGCCCTGTCGCAGGGCCGCGATGCGCTGGGCGCCCTGCTCCACCTGCCCCACCATGGCGGCCACCTGGTACATCATGGAAAAGACCTCATCGACGCTGCGCTGGTTGAAGACCGTGACCTGGATGCCCTTGCGGATGAGCTCGGTGGCGATGTCGGCCTGCAGGTCGGAAAAGCCGAACACGCAGTCCGGCTGCAAGGCGACGATCTGTTCGATCCTGGCGCTCAGGAAGGCGCTGATCTTGGGTTTCTCTTCACGCGCGCGGCGCGGCCGCACGGTGTAGCCCGAGATGCCCACGATGCGCCGTTCCTCGCCCAGCAGGTAGAGCCACTCGGTGGTCTCCTCGGTCAGGCAGACGATGCGCTGCGGGCCAGGCGAAGACATCCCGCTCATGCGACCAGCTCCTCGGGAAGCGGCAGGCCCTCGGTGAACAGCCGTCCCACCAGGGCCGGATCGGAGGGGAACCAGGCGTGGAAGTAACTGGCCCCGATGGAGCCCTGCTGGTACACCGCCTCGCCCTCACCGGCCGCAACCGCCTGTGCGGGCCGCGTGGTGCGCAGCCGGGGCTGCAGCGGTGTGTCGCAAGTCGAATAGTGGAAGGTGTGGCCGCGCAACTGCCCCGCCCCGGTTTCCAGGGCCTGCGGGCCCAATGCCGCCAGGCGCTTTTGCAGGGTGACCGTGCCGGGCAGCAGGCCCCAGAGTTCATGCGTGACGCCCGCACCATCGATGAGACGCTCGAACAGGGCCATCATGCCGCCGCATTCGGCCCACAGCGGCTTGCCAGCTGCCACATGGGCGCGCAGGCTGTCGCGCAGACCCCGGTTGGCGCCCAGGCGCGCGGCGTGCAGCTCCGGATAACCGCCGGGCAGCCAGACGGCGTCACAGGCCGGCAAGGCGCTGTCGGCCAGCGGCGAGAAAAAGACCACGCGCGCGCCCAGCTGCTGCAGGCACTCGATGTTCGCGGCGTAGATGAAGCAGAAGGCTGCGTCCGACCCCACGGCCACCGTCTTGCCCTTGAGCGGTACGGGCTGGGGGACAAGCACCTCGGGCACCGGAAAATCCACGCCCCAGCGCTGGCGCAGTTCGTCCAGCGTCAGGCGGCCCAGCGGGGTGTCGGCCAGGGCGTCGGCTGCGGCGTCCAGCCGCTGCTGGGCGTCACCCAGCTCGGTGGCCGCGACCAGGCCCAGATGGCGTTCGGGCAACACCAGGGCTGCGTTGCGTTGCATGGCACCCAGCCAGTGCTGCGGCTCGCGCAGGCCCTGCTGCAGCATCTCGGCATGGCGCGCGCTGCCCACGCGGTTGGCCAGCACGCCGGCCCAGCGCAGGCCCGGCTGGTAGTGCTGCAGGCCGTAGGCCAGCGCGCCGAAGGTGCCGGCCATGGCCGAGGCGTCGATCACCGCCAGCACCGGCAGGCCGAAGTGCTGGGCCAGGTCGGCCGCGCTGGGCTGACCGTCGTACAGGCCCATGACGCCCTCGACGATGATGAGGTCGGCCTCCTGCGCCGCCTGGGCCAGGCGTGCGCGGCAGTCGGCCTCACCGGTCATCCACAGGTCCAGCTGGTGCACGGGGGCACCGGTGGCCAGGGTGTGCCAGAAGGGGTCCAGAAAATCCGGCCCGCACTTGAAGACCCGCACCCGCCGTCCCTGGCGGGCATGCAGGCGCGCCAGCGCGGCCGTGACGGTGGTCTTGCCCTGGCCCGAGGCCGGGGCAGCGACCAAGACGGCCGGGCAACGCAGGACTTCGGACATGGCGGTCATTGTGCCGCCACGGGAGCCGCCGCAGGGGCCGGGCCCGGCGCCCAGGTCAGTGAGACGAAGAGCGAGCGGCCCGGCGTGGCATAGGTGCTGGCCAGCTGGTACTGCGCATCGGTGGCGTTGTCCAGCCGCATCAGGACCGACCAGTCGCGGGCCACCTGGGCCCGGGCGTGCAGGTTGAACAGCACATAGCCGGGCAGCACCATGGTGTTGGCGGCTGTGTCATAGCGCATGCCCGAGAGCTGGGACTCGGCGCCATAGACCCAACGGCCCTGGCGCGTGTCGGCGCCCAGCGTGGCGTGCTGGTTGGAGCGGCGGGCCAGCATGAGGCCGGTGCTGCCGTCGCGCGGGTCCTGGATATCAAGCGAGGCGCGCAGATTCACGTCCTGGACGCGTTGACGGCCGGAGAAGGTCACCCCCCTGTATTCAGCCTGGGCCACACTGCCATAACAACCGTTGGGGCTGTTGGGACAACCCGGGTTGCTGTTGGCATAGACGATCAGGTTGTTGACCATATTGCGGTAGGCCACCACGCCCCAGCTGGTCGTGCCAACGCTGTAACGCGCCCCCATTTCCACGTTACGGCTGCTTTCGGGCTGCAGGGTGGACACGCCGTAAATGCTGAAGCGCTGGTACAGCGTGGGCGCGCGAAAGGCCGTACCACCCGAGGCGGTCAGGCGCCACTGCGGCGTCAGGGCGTAGCCATAAGCGACGCTGCCCGTGTTCTGGAGACCGAACTCGCTGTCCTGGTCCTGGCGCGCCTGCAACTGCAGGGTGTGCTGCTTGCCGCTGAAGCCATAACCCAGGGCGAGGCCGTTGAGCGCACGGGCGGTCGTCGCGGGTGTGGTGGTGCTGTTGTCCAGCTGGTCCTCGCGCCGCTCCAGGGCGGCCGTGAAGAGCTGGGGGCCGACACGGTATTCGTTCTGGAACAGGTAGCCGCGCTGCTGGGTGATCGACTTGGAGACCGACGGTTGCGTCTCGTAGCGATTGCGCGCATCGGTGGCGCTCAGGCGCGTGCTGTAGGCCTCGGTCCATTGCGCCAGCCAGTTCAGGCCCATGGTCTGCAACTGGTACAGGCTCTTGTCGTCCCTGGCCGAGGTGTCGTACGAGGAATTCATGTTGCTCGACAGGCCGGTGGCCTCGACACGCTGGGTCGGCGTGATCTGCCAGCCCAGACGGGCGTTGGCGGACTGGCGGTTGTAGCCATCATCGTCACCGTTCTGGGCTGCGACGGGCCGGGCATTGAAGCCCTTGCTGCTCTCGTCACCCAAGCCCAGGGCATAGTCGAATCCCTCGTGGCTGCCGCTGAAGCCGGCCTCGGTCTTGCGCGTGCTGTAGGTTCCCACACCGGTGCTGAAAAAGGGCGAAAAGCCGCCCTCACCCTTGCGCGTGAAGATCTGGATCACGCCGCTCATGGCGTCCGCGCCGTAGACCGCGCCGGCCGGGCCGCGCAGGACTTCGATGCGGTCGATCAGGGCCAGGGGAATGTTTTCCCAGGGCGCGCCGCCGCTGCCGGATTGCGAGTCCACGCGCACGCCGTCAATGAAAACGGCCGTGTAGCGCGTCTCACCGCCGCGTATGAACAGGCTGGTCGTGGTGCCGGGGCCGCCGTTGCGCGCCAGCTCGATGCCGGGCACGCGCGCCAGGATGTCCGGCAAAGTGCCGGCACCGCTGCGCTCGATGTCTTCGCGGTCGAGCACGCTGACGTCGGCCACCAGGTCGCTCAAGGGTTGTGCCGTGCGGTTAGCCGTGACCACGGTTTCGCCCAGGAGGGCCACGGTCTGGGCCTGTGCAGAGAAGGAAAGGAATGCGGCGGCCAGCACAAGCCTGGCCCGGCGCGCGTAAGAAGAACAGTTGTTCATGATGAAGAATGGAACCGAAGCCCTCACCGTCTTCCCCGACAGTGCATGGGCGGCACGGTGTCACGCAGGCGCGACACCACTTCATTGGCCGGTATCCGGGCTGATGGAAACAACCTTCATCGCCTTCCCGGACGCTTGTTCAGGGCGTCCAGTGGCTGATTGATGAAAGCGGAGCCTTGCGGCTCGTCCACTTACCGTTGCGGGGGCAGCGCAGGTTGGGCTCACCATGACGGCTCACCTTCCTGCTTCCCGTTGAACTGCGGCATGTGAACCACACCGCGAGCACCAACGTTGTAGATTTTACGTTCGAAATCTTGCGTAAACCCTACAATGGCTTGATCTATGTCGAACCCGTCCCAAATCGAGCAACTGGTTGAGCGCGTCGAGCGTCTGCTCGTGCGCCATGAGGAACTGCAGCGCACCAACGAGCTGCTGACCGACCAGATCGACGAATTGACAGCCGAACGCGACCAGCTCAAGTCCCGCCTGGGTGCTGCGCGCTCCCGCGTGGATGCGCTGCTGGAGCGCCTGTCCGAACCGGCCGAAAACGACGGCCACAAGGACGCCGCATGAAACAGCTCGAAGTGCAGATCATGGGGCAGAGCTACCTGCTGGGCTGCCCCGAAGGCGGCGAAACCAGCCTGCTGGATGCCGTGGAACGCGTGGACACCGCCATGTGCAAGATCCGCGACGCCGGCAAGGTCAAGGCGCGCGACCGCATTGCCGTGCTGGCCGCGCTGAACCTGGCCTTCGAGCTGAGCGACCGCGGCACCGCTGCCGCCCCCACGCCCGCTCCGGCGCCGCGCACGACGGCGGCCATCGCCAGCGGCAATGGCGCCGATGCCGACGCCGTGCTGGGTGCGCTGATCGGGCGGCTCGATGCGGCGCTGGGCCAGGACGGCCAGTTGATTTAGCACACCCCCAGGCTGCGCGCACTGCGTGTCGCTACGCCCCCCCCCTTGCAGGGGGCAATGCCAGTGGCCCGGCAAAGCCGGCTCCACGGCATTCCCGGTTTTTCAATCGCCTCGTTTGTCCGTAAAGTTCGCTGCGCCACACAGCACTGGCCTACAATGAACCGGTCTGCAATGCCATCGGGCTTTAAATTCCTTGAACCAATGCTCATTGAGCCCGGGCTTGGAAATTGCCTGGCTAGCGTGATCGTCTCGCGTCAGATGAACCCAAAGCCAACGCTGACCTCGCCCACCTGAACCCCGGTTCAGGATGCGGCCTGGTGGCACTTGCAGACACCTACACTCCGCGCGCCCTTCTAAAAATTCCCCGATGTTCCTTGAACCCCAGTTGATTGTCGAACTGGCCCTGATGGGCGTGTGTGCCGGATTCCTCGCGGGCCTGCTGGGCATAGGCGGGGGCATGATCATGGTCCCCTTCATGACCATCATCCTGGAGGCCAAGGACTTCCCGGCCGAGTACGTGGTCAAGATGGCGGTGGCGACCTCGCTGGCCACGATCTGCTTCACCTCGCTCTCCTCGGTGCGCGCGCACCACAAGCACGGCGCCGTGCTCTGGCCGGTGGCGCGCCTGCTGGCGCCGGGCATCGTGCTCGGCGGCCTGATCGGCGCGCAGATCGCCGCGGCCCTGCCCACGCGTGTGCTGGGCGTGGTGTTCTCGCTTTTCATCGCCTACTCGGCCACGCAGATGTTCATCGACCGCAAGCCCAAGCCCACGCGCACGCTGCCCGGCGGCCTAGGCATGTTCGGCATGGGCAATGTGATCGGCCTGCTGTCCTCGGTGGTGGGCGCCGGCGGCGCCTTCGTCTCGGTGCCCTTCATGACCTGGTGCAACGTCAAGATCCACCAGGCCGTGGCCACCTCGGCGGCGCTGGGCTTTCCGATCGCGCTGGCCGGCACGCTGGGCTACATCTGGGCCGGGCGCAACCTGCCGGACATGCCGCCGGGTGCCTTCGGCTACCTCTACCTGCCCGGCCTGCTGGTGATCGCCACGGCCAGCATCCTGACGGCCCCGTTGGGCGCACGCACCGCGCACCGCATGGACATCCGCCCGCTCAAGCGCGCCTTCGCCGTGGTGCTCTACCTGCTGGCGGCCTACTTCCTGATGCGTTGAAGTCGACCGGCTGATAGGTCGGCCCTGTAAGCCACGGATAATCTGGCTTCTATAAGCTCGCACTGAATTCCGAGGAGACAAGAAAACCATGCGTATCGCCATCATCGGCCAACAGGATTTCGGCAAGGCCGTGCTCGAAGCCTTCCTGGCGCGCGGCGACACCGTTGCCGGCGTGTTCTGCAAACCCGAGAAGCCGGGCGAAAAGCCCGATGCCTTGCGTGCCGCCGCCGAAGCGGCCGGCCTGAAGGTCTTCCAGCTGCCCAGCCTCAAGAGCCCTGAGGCTGAAGCAGCCTTGCGCGACCTGAACGTGGATCTGGGCATCATGGCCTATGTGCTGCAGTTCGCACCGCAGTCCTTCGTGGGCATCCCCAAGCACGGCACCATCCAGTACCACCCCTCGCTGCTGCCGAAGTACCGCGGCCCGTCGTCCATCAACTGGCCGATCGCCCGCGGCGACAGCGAGACCGGCCTGACCATCTTCCGCCCCACCGACGGCCTGGACGAGGGCCCGGTGATCCTGCAGAAGCGCTGCCCCATCGGCCCCGACGACACGCTGGGTGATGTCTACTTCAAGCACCTCTTCCCGCAGGGCGTGGCCGCCATGCTGGAGGCCGCCGATCTGGTGCTCGCCGGCAAGCACACCGAAGTGGTGCAGGACGAAAACCAGGCCAGCTACGAAGGCTGGTTCAAGGCCGAGGAGTCGAAGATCAACTGGGCCAACCATGTGGACCAGGTCTACAACCTGATCCGTGCCTGCAACCCGGCACCGGGCGCCTGGTGTGAACTCGGCGGCGTGAAGGTCTCGATCTACGACTGTCGCAAACATCCTGTGCGCACCTTTGGCGCGGTGCGCGGCAAGCCCGGCGAGATCGTGCAGGTCACCGAGCAGTCCCTCTTCATCTATGCCCAGGGCGGCACGATCGAGGTACTGCGCCTCAAGCCCGAAGGCGGCAAGAAGATGGAAGCCGGCGAATTCGCGCGCAGCCAGGGCCTGCAAGCGGCCAGCGAGAAAAAAAGCGCGGGCTGAAGGCGGCTTCGCGCCCTGCTTCACCTCACACGGGCAGCCAGCGGCTGCCCGTTTTGTTTCGGTGTGCGTCAACAAACATAAGAGGTCGTTGATGCGTATCAGAGTGAAAGTTAATGTTCAAAGCCCCGCTACGGGAGTAGCATGCAAGGCGTGCGTGCACGCAAGGAATGCCTCAGAAAAACATGCTGGAGCAGGCCCGCAACAGTGCTGCGAGCGTACGCAATATCCCCACTCGTAGAAACCCTAGGGCTCGCGAAAAATTCTGAAAAGTTGACCGCAATCAAGAGCAAATTCGCGAGAAAATTTCACAGTAGCTGCACGTCGATCACTGCAAGGTAATCGAGAGGCTAACGCAGAGTGGTCTTAATCGGCAAACGTTTCATCAACAGGAGACAAAGAGATGAAGAGCTTTCAAGCCAAACTGAAAACCAGGGTCGTGGCCGCAGCCACGGCCGTCATCGCTGCGGCCGGGCTGAGCGCCTCGCTGCCGGCCATGGCATGGGAACCGACCAAGCCGGTCGAGTTCGTGGTGCCGGCCGGTACCGGCGGCGGTGCCGACCAGATGGCCCGCCTGATGCAGGGCATCATCGTCAAGCACAAGCTGATGAACCAGTCCATGATCGTCGTGAACAAGTCGGGCGGCGCTGGCGCCGAGGGCTTCCTCTCGGTCAAGGAAGCCAAGGGCGATCCGCACAAGATCATCATCACCCTGTCCAACCTGTTCACCACGCCCCTGGCCACCGGTGTTCCCTTCAACTGGAAGGAAATGACGCCCGTCTCCATGATGGCGCTCGACCAGTTCGTGCTGTGGACCAACGCCGAGAAGCCCTACAAGACCGCCAAAGAGTACATCGACGCCGTCAAGGCTGCTGGCCCGAGCAAGTTCAAGATGGGCGGCACCGGCTCCAAGCAGGAAGACCAGATCCTGACCGTGGGTCTCGAGAAGGCCACCGGCACCAAGTTCATCTACATCCCCTTCAAGGGGGGTGGTGAAGTGGCTGTGCAGCTCGTCGGCGGCCACGTCGATTCGAGCGTGAACAACCCGGCCGAGGCCGTGGCCCAGTGGCGTGCCGGCAAGCTGCGCGCCCTGTGCGTGTTCGACGACACCCGCCTGCCCTACAAGACCAAGGTGACCGACACCCAGTCCTGGAACGACATCCCGACCTGCAAGGAAGCTGGCGTGCCGGCCGACTACGTCATGCTGCGCGGCATCTTCGCTGCTCCTGGCATCACGGCCGACCAGCTCAAGTACTACGTCGACCTGATGAACAAGATCCGTGCGACTCCCGATTGGAAGGAGTACATGGAAAAGGGTGCCTTCAACCAGACCTTCATGACCGGTGCTGACTTCAACAAGTGGCTCACCGCCGCTGAAGACACCCACCGCAACCTCATGAAGGAAGCCGGTTTCCTGGCCAAGTAAGCAAAACCATCAGCGGGTCCGGTCTCCTGTCGGGACTGGACCCGCCCTCTCCCACCCCCACGCAAAGCACAGCGGGACGGTGGCCAGTCTGGACTGGCGCTGACCCTAGTTTTCTGCCGCCCAAAATTACCTCATCAGCACTTCTTTCGTCATGGAATCGAATATGGAATCACACGAAGGCGAACGCACCGGCGTAGCCACCAACATCATCGATGCGATCGTCGCGATCCTGGTAATCATCATGGGCGG
>Ga0208633_100487_pt1 | contig 10376 bp, 8 predicted proteins | sample LakWasMet63_LOW9_2_FD_183895 | JGI IMG/M metagenome (GOLD analysis project Ga0208633, IMG submission 183895) | Freshwater sediment methanotrophic microbial communities from Lake Washington under simulated oxygen tension - Sediment Metagenome... | ecosystem: Environmental > Aquatic > Freshwater >...
TATTTAAAAACGAATGAATTTAAGGTGTTGATGAGCATTATTTAAACCTAAGCAGTGTGTATGCCGTTTGTGTTAATACGGCTTTGCTCGTATATTATACGGTTGTTTAAATTGCCGGATTTATTTAATGGATACGATCAGCATTCGTGGCGCCAGAACGCATAACCTGAAAAATATCGATCTTGACCTGCCCAGGGATCAACTCATCATCATCACCGGGCTTTCCGGTTCGGGTAAATCATCGCTCGCCTTCGACACCATTTATGCCGAAGGGCAACGGCGCTATGTAGAATCCCTTTCTACCTACGCCCGCCAGTTCCTGTCGATGATGGAAAAGCCCGATGTCGACCATATCGAAGGCCTGTCCCCGGCTATCTCCATCGAACAAAAATCCACTTCGCACAACCCGCGTTCTACCGTCGGCACCATCACCGAAATCTACGATTATTTAAGACTGCTCTATGCCCGCGCCGGTACGCCGCGTTGTCCTGAACATCAGGTTTCGCTGGAAGCACAAACCGTCAGCCAGATGGTCGACCATGTACTCTCGCAAGCGCCCGATCAGCGCTGGATGCTGCTGGCCCCGGTGGTCAACGACCGCAAGGGCGAGCATATCCAGTTGCTTGACGACCTGCGCGCGCAGGGCTTCATCCGCGCCCGGATCGACGGCACCGTGTACGACCTGGACGAACCGCCGGTACTGGACTTAAAAAAGAAACATACCATTGAAGTCATCGTCGACCGTTTCAAGGTTCGCGACGACATCGCCTTGCGGTTGTCTGAATCCTTCGAGACCGCTTTGCGCATTGCCGACGGCATCGCCATTGCCGCCTGCATCGATGACGCGACCGAACTGCTGTTTTCCGAACGCTACGCCTGTCCTCATTGCGGCTACAGCCTGACCGAACTGGAACCGCGCATCTTCTCGTTCAACAATCCCAAAGGCGCATGCGGCAGTTGCGACGGCCTGGGCGTGCGCCAGCATTTCGACCCCGAGCTGATTATCCATAACCCCGACATCAGTCTTGCCGGTGGCGCGATTCGCGGCTGGGATCGACGCAACGCCTATTATTATCAAATCATCTGTTCGCTGGCCAAACACTATAATTTCGACCCGGAAGCGCCGTTTTCGGAGCTGTCCAAAGAAACCCAGAACATCATTCTTTACGGCAGCGGCCATGAAGTTATCGAATTCAAGTTCATGACCGGAACCGGCTCGGTCAAAAAGAAACACCATAGTTTTGAAGGCATCATCGCCAATATGGATAGGCGTTACCATGAGACCGATTCGCAACTGGTGCGCGATGAACTGGCTAAATATCTATCCCAAAAACCCTGTAACGTTTGCGAGGGCGCAAGGCTTAATGTGTCGGCCAGAAATGTGTTTGTTGAAGATTTGCCCCTGCATCATCTGACCCGCTTTCCAATCCGCAAATCACTGGACTTCTTCAAACATCTGAACCTGACCGGCAAGCGCGGCGAAGTTGCCGCAAAAATCGTCAAGGAAATTCAGGAACGGCTGGAATTCCTGGTCAATGTCGGCCTAGACTATTTAACGCTGGATCGCAGCGCAGACACGCTGTCCGGCGGCGAAGCGCAACGCATCCGCCTTGCCAGCCAGATCGGCGCAGGCTTGGTCGGCGTGATGTACGTGCTGGACGAGCCGTCGATAGGCCTGCACCAGCGCGACAACCAGCGTTTGCTGAACACCTTGTTCCGCCTGCGCGACCTCGGCAATACCGTGATCGTGGTCGAACATGACGAGGATGCGATCCGTTCGGCGCAGCATATTGTCGATATAGGCCCCGGTGCCGGAGTGCATGGCGGGCGCATCATTGCGCAAGGCACGCTGCAAGACATTATCAACACCCCGGACTCGTTAACCGGGCAGTATTTATCGGGAAAAATCGGCATTACCGTTCCCGAAAAACTGACGCCTGTCGATAAAGACAAACAGATCGTCATCCGCAATGCGCACGGCAATAACCTGAAGAATGTCGATATTTCATTCCCTATCGGCCTGCTGACCTGCATCACGGGCGTCTCCGGTTCCGGCAAATCGACGCTGGTAAACGATACCTTGTACTGTCATGCGGCACGTCTAATCAATCGCGCCGGCGTTATTCCCGCGCCTTGCGACGCCATCGAAGGCCTGGAGCATTTCGACAAAGTCGTCGATATAGACCAAAGCCCGATCGGCCGCACGCCCAGATCGAATCCGGCCACCTACACCGGCCTGTTCACGCCGATACGCGAATTATTCTCGGCGACGCCGGAAGCAAGATCGCGCGGTTATTCGCCCGGCCGGTTCAGTTTTAACGTCAAAGGCGGTCGCTGCGAAGCCTGCAGAGGCGACGGCGTGATTAAAGTCGAAATGCATTTCCTCCCGGATATTTTCGTCCATTGCGACAGTTGCGCAGGCAAACGTTATAACCGGGAAACGCTGGAAATACGCTACAAAGGCAAAACCATCAATCAAGTGCTGGACATGACGGTAGAAGATGCGGCCGAGTTTTTCAGCCCCGTGCCGGTGCTGGCCCGTAAACTACAGACCCTGGTCGAAGTGGGCTTGAGCTATATCACCCTGGGGCAGAATGCGACCACCTTGTCCGGCGGCGAAGCGCAACGGGTGAAACTTGCCAAGGAATTGTCCAAACGCGACACCGGCAAAACCTTATACATCTTGGATGAGCCGACCACCGGCCTGCACTTCCACGACATCAAACAATTGCTGACCGTGCTGCATACCCTGCGCGATCACGGCAATACCGTCATTGTCATCGAGCACAACCTGGATGTAATAAAAACCGCAGACTGGATCATCGACATGGGGCCGGAAGGCGGCGACGGCGGCGGGACGCTGGTTGCTGAGGGGACGCCTAAGCAGGTTTCTGAAAATCCTGCTTCGCATACCGGGGAGTATTTGAAGCGGTTTTTTGAGTGATGGGGATTTGCAAAGAAGTTAGGTGCAGTCCTTCTCTATCCCGTCACCAACTCACGCAACATTTCCGGATGAGCCACCGCCACACGCAATAATGTCTGCGCCGCTCCGGTGGGTTTGCGGCGGCCCTGTTCCCACTCTTGCAGGGTGCGCACCGAAACGCCCAACAGCGCGGCAAATTGAGCCTGCGACAGGCCTGAGGCTGTGCGTGCCACAATCGCTTGGGAACAAACCACTGTGCCGCGCCCCGCCTTCATTTCATGAATAGACTGCAACAAGTCGGCGTGAAAATCACGTCCATCTTCGAAAATTTCCAGTTCTTCATCGGTCATTGGTTTAGTTGTCGAGGGCATGTTTAATCTCCAGTAGTTGTTTGGCAGTCATCGAGTCACGCTCGGCTTTGGCGTACAGCATCAATAGTACAATTTCCTCGGCGGCGTTGCGCGTAAAGTAAATCACCCCCACGCCGCCAGACTTGCCCGATCCGGCGCGGCTCCAGCGCACTTTACGCAGCCCTTCTGCACCGGGAATCACATCTCCGACAGACGGATTTTCAGCCAAGTAAGCAGCAAACGCACCACGCTCTTCTTCATGCCAATAATGCGGCCACAACTTGCTGAACAGCGGGGTTTCAATGACTGTATGCATAATTTTATTATACGTCAAAGACGTATTTGTGCAATCTTGAATGCATGATTGCAAGATCACATCTTTTCTCTTCCTTCATTATTCTTCCCGCCGCTTGGTCAAACCTGAAACCACGGCTACCAGCAACAAGCTTGACACCCAGCCAAACAGGATTTCAAACCACATCACAAGTCTCGTTATATGCTTAAGGCTATGCGCCTTCAACTCATCAATCCATGTGTTTTCCGGTGTTGGAATCATCGGTGCCCAGTCGCGTTCTTGCTGTAAATCGACCAGCGGCAAGATCAAATCCAGCGAATAAGCGAAAGGACTGAAGCCCGTATATTCCTCGCGCAGATCCTTACACAGATACCAGTTACCCGCACCTTGAACCGAAGGCAACCCGTAGGCTGCTTTGATCAGTTCTGCCTGAGCTTTTTCATTATCTGCCTTGCAAACGTCATACTCTGAATTTTGAAACACCAGCGGATTGCTGGGTGCAAATACGCCATTGCCATTATCGCCATAGCGTGCCACACCCCAATAAAACGCCCCACAAAGCAGCCAGACAACAAGCATTTTCAAAAACAACCCAAATGGACGATAACCATACCCGATGAGGCACCCAAACAACCGATGAAAAATGCGACTGAAAAACCGATAAATCCGCGCTCTCAGTTTGCACCAATCCTCTGGCGTTTGCCCAATCAAGTTAGCATCGTATAACTGATCTTCAAAAGCAATTGCCACCTGTCGCGCACCCTCCATATGCCCCATGTCATGTAGCACTTTTTGTAATTGCCGCCAGGGTTGCGGCTTGAAATACTTTCCATCACAACCTTTACCCGCATGTAAATCAGACTGCTTATTCAACCATGCCCTCCGAGTCTCCAAGTCTTTGGGGGCTTTACCAGACAATCTGCCGTAAACAAAACCATCCAAATCCAATCCTTTCGGCCAAGACTTAAGATCATCTTCTAGGCTACCTACTTTGGCAGAGACAAGGGAGACACCGCCATTAACACTAAGATTAAGAAAAAAGAACATGCCAACCACCGTCATATTTTCCGCCGCCAATGCGTAACCATTCATACCGTCGAGCGTTGAGTCGCTGCATTCCAGATCGCCGCCAATTTTTGCTCCTTGCAAGCGAACTGTGCCAATGGCGGTAAAGCCATTCCTCAAGAAAACACAGCCTTTAATCACCGCGCCATCACAAGCCAAGGCATTTCCGTCCTTGACGACGAACTTGCCGTTTTCGCAGCCTAGATCGCCGCTAATCTGCACTCCCATCAAACTAACTCCGCCAATGGCGGTGAAATTGCCATCCAGAAAGACACTGCCCTTGATCACTGCACGGTCAAAAATTAAAGCTCCAACATGCTCTTCGTCAGCGCAAATATTATCAAACACAGCATTAGTGCATTCTAAGGAACCACCAACTTGCGCACCTACCAAGCTGACTCTACCAGTGGCGGTGAAGCCTTCTCTCAAGAAAACGCTGCCCTTGATTACCGCTCGCTCACATATCAAGGCATTATCCTTCTGGACCTCGAACTCACCACCATCGCATACCAGATCACCGCCAATCTGCGCTCCTGCAAGGCTAACTTCGCTGGTCGAGGTAACTCGGTTCAGAAAAACAGTGCCACTGCATTTCATGCGATCAGCTTCCAATCCCTCAACATGGCAAACCTGAAACAGCAAACAACCGTGAACAACACTATCTCGTAAGATAGGCGTAGTATTTAAATGGCAATAAGTCAGCCTTAGGCTATGTGGTAAGGTTGTGCCCTCAAAATTCAGCTCACCTTCAAGCCAGGCTCCCCAGAGCTGCACACCCTTTTCATGTACCGGAGCATGTTCATCACCGCCCAACGCGAGAAAGCGCAGGAAGGATGCACGTACTGTATTCTCTTCAGTTGCTTCTGTGGGGCGCTGTTTTGAAACGTCTGCACTCTCCCCACTTCGGCAGGCATCCAGTAGCTTTTTCTCGGCAGGTTTGAGCTGCCCGAAATAAGCCAGTGTGCGTCCGTCGGGTTTTAAAGGTGGATTAACCATGCTTGTACTCCTGCGTGCTTATTTCGGATGTCGTGGAATTCGATGATTACCCAAGTTGCATCAATCGCGAACGATGCTTGCCTTAAGAACGGCTCCCCTCATTCAACATATTTTAACGCACTATATTGGTTTCTTTTTAGACGTTCCTGTCAGACAGAGTATGCATTGCATACCTTTTGGAAGCTTAATTTACCCTAAACACTTTGAAAAGGTACGTAATGTATACCCTACAGCGGCTTGCATTGAAGTTACCCTCCAGCCCAGCTTTGTGCATTAATAACCTGTGTTTTAAACCCGGCCTTCGCGACAAAATCACAAAAGGCTGTATCGACTATGTGCTGTTCGGTGAGTTGATGCAGGCTAAGACTGCTATCAATAGCGGCTGACTTTATCAGGATAAGCTCGGTTGCCGGAAGCTTCTTGGCCAGCCATGCCGCCAAGCTGTCCGAAGTTATATCCCAGCTTGCCTCAAGGCCTGCGTTATCAAGTTCGATAATATCCGGCGACCAAATGACGGTTTTTTTCCGGTTTAATTGATCATGAATCGCCGCGACAGTATCGGCGATAGCAAAATCCGGTTTAAGCCCTTTAAACATCAAGGCCATTTGCTGCATGGCTAAGAGAGCCATGTGATGCGCGGTGGTATCGTCGAATTGCCACTGTTGTTGCGCTAATCTAACCTGATCGGCAAACGCGCCGCCGCCGGGAACGATAACCACCGCCCTGCCCTGATAGTTCTTTTCCACCGCATTCAGACAGTTAACAAGGGTATCCGAGCGGGACAGGCTGCCGCCCAGTTTGATAATAATTATGCCGTCCGTGGCGGTTAGGTTGCTCATTACCTTGCCGTAAATTGCCGCAATAAATCGAGCATGGCCGCCGCCTTGTCAAAACTTTCCTGGTATTCTTCTTCAGCTACGGAGTCATTGACAATACCGCCACCCGCCCAGAAACGAATGGTGTTTTCGGAATGCACCAGCGTCCTGATTGCAATATTGGTATCCATATTGCCGTTGAACCCAATATATCCGATAGCGCCGCAATAAACGCCGCGCCGGTTGGGTTCGAGTTCTTCTATGATTTCCATGGACCTGATCTTCGGTGCGCCAGTAATCGATCCGCCCGGAAAGCAGCTTTTTAACAAATCCAGCGCATGCTGGTTATCCGCCAGAACGCCGGTTACGGTACTGACCAGATGATGCACGGTGGCGTAACTTTCCACATCGAATAGTACCGGCACTTTGACTGAGCCGTTCTTGCAGGTTTTACTGATGTCGTTGCGTAGCAAATCGACGATCATCAGGTTTTCTGCCCGGTCTTTGTTGCTGGCTTCCAGGTTTTTTATTTGCTGCTGGTCTTCCGCGTAATCGGGTTTTCTCGGCCGCGTTCCTTTAATGGGCTTGGTCTCGACCACACCATCGGTCAGCTTTAAAAAACGCTCCGGGGATGAGCTTAAAACCTGCACTTCGGGCAAGTTAAGATAGCAACTGAACGGGGCGGCATTCAATTTGCGCAAGGTTTGATAGGCGGTCCACGGATCGCCCTCGCAATCGGCTACAAACCGCTGCGCCAGATTCACCTGATAACAATCGCCTTCCTTGAGGTAATGCTTGATCCGGTTAAAGGCATGGACGTAGGAATCCTTGTCCATATTGGACTTAATCTCGCCGACGACCTTAAACGCAGGACAATCCGGTCTTACCGGCAATTGGCTGAACTGGTTGATTAAATCCTGCCATTTTTGCTGATCGCAATTTCCTACCAAGTAGCTTTTTTGCCGATGATGATCGACGATGACCGCCCACTCGTAAATCCCTACCGCCATCTCGGCAATATGTTCGGCATCTTCGGCCATAGTCGGCAGCGCTTCCAGTCGACGGGCTAAATCATAGGCAAAATAGCCGATGGCTCCGCCGTTGAACGGTAAATCATCAAAACCGGCTTCCAGCTTAAAGGATAGGGACAAACGAAGTTGTTGCTTGACTAAATCAAACGGATTTTCAGTTGATTTGAGTGTCGCGCCGTTACGGGTAATCTCGGTAATCTCGCCATGCGTGACCAAGGTACACACCGGCTCAGCCGCAATAATATCGTATCGCCCCTGATTGCTGTGGGGAAAACCGCTATCCAGAAAAACGGCCCAAGCTTGATCTACGCAGGCGGAAAACAGTTCTGCACTGTCGGAAAAGTAAGGTAGGGGAGCGATAAGTTGATTTGGTGAGGGCATTTATATTGGGGACTTGTGATGCGTTTTGCATTAACAATGCGAAATAAATCGGGATTGTTCACAGACTAGAGTGGGCAAAAAACCTGCCCACTCTATTAATTATTTATGACTATTTGCCCATAAACTGCCCAAATGCACGACTGCCTTCACCGGTTTGAATGGTATCGATCACTTTCAGGGTTCTGGCATCGATCACCGAAACATTGCCGTCAAACCAGTTAGCCACGTAGACATGCCGGTCATCCGGATGGGTGCTGATACCTTCGGGTTTGGTACCTACAGTAATCAGGGCGATTTCCTTTAGCGTCTCCGTATCGATCACAGAAACCGAACCGTCGTCCTGATTAGTCACCAACAGGCGGCTGTCGTTAAGCGCCAGCGCTGTTGCGTAAGGCAACATATTGACCTTTACCGTAGCGATAGGCTTCATCCTTGCCGTTTCCACAACCGTTACATCATCGCTTTTTACATTGGCGACATAAATGCGTTCGCCTCTGGCATCAATGGTAAGTCCAAACGGGTGTGTGCCAACCTGTGCGGTTTTCTTAACGGTCAGTGTCTTCAAGTCGATCTGGGAAACTGAATTACTGATCCGGTTGGCGACATATAACCAGCGATTATCGGGACTGACAACCAGGCCGGACGGCGATTCGCCGACACTAATCGTTTTAATGATCTGTAGACTGTCCGCATCGATAACGGAAACATTGTTTTTATACCAGTCTGCCACATAAATCCGCTTGCCGTCAGGGCTCACAGCGATACCCAGCGTGCCGTCATTGACAGCAACGCTGCCGATGACTTCGCGTTTTTTTGTATCGACAACCGCAAAGCCTTTGGCCTCCGGCGTACTGACATAAACTTTATTGCCGTCAGGCGCGACCGCAACCCCGGCCGGTTTGCCGGGAACAGCAATGGTATCGACTACGCTGCCCGTTGCCGTATCGATAACAGACACGCTATCGGCCAATTGATTGCTAATGTAGGCAAATGGCTGGGCCGCAAGCGGTGTAGATAAAAAGGCTGTAGCGATGCCAATCGCTACAGCCTTATCGCCAAGGATGGTGCGTATGCCGCAAACCAGCCGGGAGCTGGCGCGGCGGTAGTTCAATGAGAACACTTGCTAAACCTTATTTTTCAGCCAATTTTTTCAGGTTAATCAATCCTGTTTCCAAAACGGCTTTCACTGCGGTATTTGCGGCTTCTTCGTTCATTTCTTCCGGTGGATTGTTGTTCATGTAAGCGCGGTAGTAACCGGCTTTCCAGGTAACTTCAGTCTTACCGCCTTTGTCGGCTAATTCAATGCTTGCTGCGTAATCGTTTACGGGTAACGCAGGGACTTTTTCTTCAGCGCCGGCATGAGTAATGGTTTTAGATGAGCTCATGTCAGTGATTTTGTAAGCATAAGACATCTTAGCTTCGTCATACTTTTTTAATTCTTCGGTAATTGTGCTGCCGTCTTTTAAGGTCAAAACGCGAACCGCACCTTTGGTGTTATCGCCTTTAACTGTGGTACTCATAATGCCGGGATGCCAAGACATATCGCCGTAGTTCTTGATAATATCCCAAACTTTTGCAGCAGGTGCATTGATGGTGACTTTCTCTTCGGCTTTTTGACGCACAGGGCCGTGAGCATTGGCTAGTGAAGTAAAAAAGAACAGCAAGGCTGAAACAAACAAAATGATTTTCTTCATATTAACTTTCCTTATGGGAACATAAAAACTAAAACGCGCATTATATGACAACCAAGCGCTGCAAGCATCAGCTTAGCTAACTTAAAGTATTAGAAAAACAAACCCGGCAACAACAATTGTCACTTTTTATTATCGCGCGGTTTCTTTTACTCTGACTGACGGCTACAGCGAGCGATGATTAACGGTGAGGCTTTCATTAAAACGAAGTGACTTGTAAGCTACCCTGTAGTCTCACAAAGACCACAGGGCGGTTTTGATTACGCCAGGAATTTCTTTTCAAGAATATCCAGCTTGTCAGATTCAATCCCGAGTAATAACTCTCCTTTTAACAAGCCAACTAATTCCCTGCCGGCCATTTTAAAACGCCAGCCATGCAATAGCGGACACTCGTCGTCGTCATTGAACAACAACACTTCCAAATCCTTACGCGTCGCAAGAATAATGGGGTTTAACGAGTTTTCTTCGGCGCGAATTCTGACCAGTGCCGTCAAAATATCCAGTATCGCTTCCTGCTGCTGAGTTTTTTTAGCGGGCCGACCTTTTTCATTCAAGGGTATCGGCGCGCGATTTTTGGCTGCCGTAATGAGTTGGCACAATTCTGCGCCATAACGATTAACCGTACGCTCATTAATGGCGCGAACATTGGCTAATTCACTCACCGTTTCCGGTTGCAGCTTGGCTAAATCGAACAGCATTTCATCACGCAACAGCCAGCTCTTGGGTCGATCTTCAGTCTGCGCGGCCTTTTCCCGCCATTCGGCCAAGGCTTGAACAATTGATAATTGCCTGCCGGTCAGTTTGTTTTTACCCTTAATTTTCAGCCAGG
>Ga0208633_100488_pt1 | contig 10362 bp, 7 predicted proteins | sample LakWasMet63_LOW9_2_FD_183895 | JGI IMG/M metagenome (GOLD analysis project Ga0208633, IMG submission 183895) | Freshwater sediment methanotrophic microbial communities from Lake Washington under simulated oxygen tension - Sediment Metagenome... | ecosystem: Environmental > Aquatic > Freshwater >...
CCAGCTCCAGCTCCAGCTCCAGCTCCAGCTCCCACCCCTGCGGCGGCCTCAACACCCACGCCTACGCCCGTGTCCACTCCAACATCCACACCCACCCCGGTCACTTCCAGCACGAACCTGCGTGTCTGCGTCCTCTGTCACCATGACGCTCCAGCCCGCGATGCAATCACAGGATTCCTCCGACAGCTTGGATTGCAGAGCACGCTCCTGCCGGAAGCGCCCAAACCCACCGACACCACCTACGTCGAACGACTGCAGGCGCTGCGCCATGTGGATTTCGCCGTCGTCCTCCTACCGTCCAATACGCTGGACACCGCGACAGCGACTTCCAAGTTTCTTTCGAGAGATCTGATGCTGGAGCTCGGCATCCTGCTGGGCGCCCTGGACGGGTCGCGCGTCTGCTTTCTGTTGTCCGGAAATCCCGCCAAAACGTTGCCGTGGAACGGCTCGGTGATACTGAACATGGATGACGCAGGCTTATGGCACCTGCTGCTGGCCCGGGCCATGAAACAGGCCGGGCTGGACGTGGACCTGAACCGCGCGCTCTGATCTCTGCCTGCCAAGGCGTGCGGCAAGACACGTTCTTGCCTCGAAGCTTTGCGTCATTCCTGCTTTGCCGGGACTCGCCCCGGCGGCGGGCTTGGTGTCGGGTGATGCGCCCGACAGCGCACTCACTTTCTTTGCTTCGCCAAAGAAAGTAAGCAAAGAAAAGCGAGCCGGGTTCGTCGTCCCTCCGCTACGCTGCGGGCACGCTGCGTTGCTCGGCCAGGGCGGGAAGTGCAGAAACTCGGCTAGCGCCTCAAACATCTGCACTTCTTTTTCCGCCCCGGCCTGCGCTACTCGCCTCCTCTCACAGCAATGGGGGACCGGAGACCAGATACAAAGAAAACAAGGACGCGCCATGGCGCGTCCTTATTGGGTTCGGCTGTATGGTTCTCGGCTGTTCGGACCCCTATGCCGTGTGGCAGGGCTGAGCAGCGCAGCAGCGGGCGGATCAGGGCGGACGTTGTCTGAGCGCAGCGAGTTTAGCCCGACCCCGCACGATGCGAGCAGCGCAAGGTACCCCGCAGGGGCCCTGACTTCAGCTCGCCTTCTCTTTGCTTACTTTCTCTTGGCGAAGCAAGAGAAAGTGAGTCGCCCGCCGGGGCGAGACCCGGCTCGCCACGCGAGCAAAAAAGACAAACCAAAAAAGGATCAACGCCTCCGCGCCGTCCTCACCCCCGACAACCCCTCCACGGTCGCCAGCACTTTCCCCAGCCGCCCCGAATCCGAAATCTCCACCGTCAGCGTCATCCACGCCACGCCCTTGACGGTCTGCGTCTGGGCGCCGACGACGTTGAGCTTGTCCTTGGAGAAGACTTCCAGGATATCGCGCAGCAGACCCTGGCGGTCGGCGGCTTCGATGGCCACGTCCACCGGGTAGAGCGGCACTTCACCGCCCTTGGGCACGCCCCATTCGACCTCGATCACGCGTTCGCCATGTTTTTCCACCAGTTGGTGCAGGTTGCTGCAGTCGGCGCGGTGCACGCTGACGCCCTTGCCGCGCGTGACAAAACCGCGGATTTCATCCGGTGGCGCGGGTTTGCAGCATTTGGCCAGTTGCGTGAGCAGGGAGTCGACGCCCACCACCAGCACGCCGCCGCGTGAGCTGCTGCCGCCCTTGAATTTCTTGAGCAGGGCCTGCTCGTCGGCCGGTGCGGGCGGCTCGGCCGGGCGCAGCACGGTTTCGATGCTGCGCAGCGAGAACTCGTCCTTGCCGACGACCTCGAACAGGGCCTCGGCCGAGGCGAAACCCAGCTGCGCGGCCAGGTCGTCCAGTTTGATGGCGGTGCGGCCTTCGCGCTGCAGCAGCTTTTCCACCGCCTCGCGGCCACGTGCGATGGTCTCGTGCGTAGCCTGGGCGTTGAACCAGGCCCGCACCTTGCTGCGCGCACGCGGGCTGACCAGGAAGCCGAGTTCGGTGTTGAGCCAGTCGCGCGAGGGGCCGCCTTCCTTGGCGGTGACGACCTCCACCGTCTGGCCGTTTTTCAGCGGCGTGTTCAGCGGCACCATGGCGCCATCGATGCGGGCCCCGCGGCAGCGGTGGCCCAGGTTGGTGTGCACACTGTAGGCGAAGTCTACCGGGGTGGCGCCCTGGGGCAGCTCGACGATGGCGGCATCGGGCGTGAGCACGTAGATGCGGTCCTCGAACACGCCCTGCGCTTGCTGCGGGCCCGAGAGGTCGCGCTCCCAGGCCAGCAGCTGGCGCAGCACGGCGATCTTGGCGTCGTAGGCGCTGTCGGCCGTCACGCCCGAGTAACCCTTGGCGCCGGCCTCCTTGTAGGCCCAGTGCGCGGCCACGCCATGCTCGGCGTGTTCGTGCATGGCCTGGGTACGGATCTGGATCTCGATGGGGCGACCCTCGCCGTCGCGCACGATGGTGTGCAGCGACTGGTAGCCGTTGGCCTTCGGCCGGGCGATGTAGTCGTCGAACTCCTCTGTCACCGGCGTGAACTGGCTGTGCACCCAGCTCAGCGCCGCGTAGCAGTCGGGCACGGAGGGGACCACGATACGCAGGGCACGCACGTCGTAGACGTGGTCGAAGTCCAGCGACTTGCCGCGCATCTTCTTGACGATGCTGTAGATGTGCTTCGGTCTCCCCTGCACCTGGGCCGAGATGCCTTGCGTGCGCAGTTCGGTCTCCAGCCGTTCGCGCAAGCGCAGCACGTAGTCCTCGCGCTCGATGCGTTTTTCGTCCAGCAGGCGCGCAATCTGCTTGTAGGTGTCAGGCTCCAGGAAGCGGAAGGACAGGTCTTCCATCTCCCACTTGATCTCCCAGATGCCCAGACGGTTGGCCAGCGGCGCAAACACGTTGAGCGACTCGGCCGCCAGACCGGCAGGCAGCGCCTGCTTGGTCGCTGCGAAATAGCGCAGTGTCTGCAGGCGCGAGGCCAGGCGCAGCAGCACCACGCGCAGGTCGCGCGAAAAGGCCAGCAGCATCTTGCGCACGTTTTCGGTCTGCGCCGCCGTGGTCTGGGCCATGGGCACGGGCGTGCCGGCACGCAGGGCTGCCTGCTGGGCAGCGCTGGCCTGGCGCTGCACCTGCACCAGCTTGGTGGTCTCCACGGCCAGCTCGGCATAACTCTCGCCGAAGGCCTTGGCGATGGTCTCCTGCGGCTTGTTCAGGTGGTTGCTGGTGTAGACCAGGTAGCAGGCCGCCTGCATAGCTTCGGAACCGCCGATGGACTGGAGGATGGCGGCGACCGCATCGGCATGGGCCAGGGTGTTCTCACCGGTGTCCAGCGCTTCGTTGGCCAGCAGGGGCTCGGCAAAGGCGCGTGCGCGGACCAGGGCGTGCGCCTGTTCGGGCAGGCTATGGGCGGTGGCGGCGATCAGCGGCGAGCGCGTCTCGCCGCCGGGCAATTCGGACGCGTGGCTTTTCATGGGGAACTCATGCGCCGGCGCCGAGCAGGAAATCGCAGACCACCTGCACCTGGTCGGCCGCGACCAAGGTGGGGGCGTGCCCGACGCCGGGGAATTCGACGAGCTGCGCGCGCGGGCCGCGTTGGGTCATGGCCAGGGCCGTCTCGGGCGACAGCAGGTCGGAGTTGGCGCCGCGCAGCAGCAGTGTGCGGGCGGTGATGGCGTCGTACAGCTGCCAGAGCGTCTTCTCGCCTTGCGCCGAGTTTTCCTGCGTCAGCCTGCCATAGGGCATGGCAATGGCCGGGTCGTAGTGCAGCATGAGACCGCTGCCATCGCTGGCGGGTTTGAGCATGGGCCGCGTCAGCGCCAGCCACTGCTCGCGTGTGTGCGGGCCGAAACCCACGGAGATCAGGCGCAGCGCCTCCGCCGCCTGCTCGACGGAGCTGAATCGCACCGGTGCGCCCAGGTACTCGCCGATGCGCTGGATGGCCTGCCAGGAAATGGCCGGGCCGACGTCATTGAGCACGAGCTTTCGGATCTTGTACGGCAGTTGCGGCTGGCCGGCCAGCACCAGGCCGATCAGGCCGCCCATGCTGGTGCCGACCCAGTCCAGCGTAACGGGCTTCAATTCGCCCAGCAGGACCAGCATGTCGGCCGCATAGGCAGGGATCTGGTAGCCCATGGGGTCCTTGAGCCAGTCACTCTGGCCGCGGCCCGCCACGTCCGGGCAGACCACCCGCAGCTGGCCGCCAGCGCGATCGCACAGGGCCTGCGCCAGCACGTCGAAATCACGCCCCTGGCGCGACAGGCCATGCACGCACATCACCACATGGCTCGCCGTCGGGTTGCCCCACTGCCACCAGGCCATGCGATGGCCGCCAGCGGCGTCGGGACAGGTTACGTAGTTCAGCGTAGGCTCGGACATGGTGAAATCAGATCATCGGGTGCACTTGGCATCATCCTAATTCAAACGTGAAGCCTTTATAGGAGACATCAGCATGCTCAAAGGAAAAACAGCCCTCGTCACCGGCTCCACCAGCGGCATCGGCCTGGGGATCGCCAAGGCCCTGGCCCGCCAGGGCGCCAACATCGTGCTCAACGGCTTCGGCGATGTCGAAGGCCCGAAGGCCGAGATCGCTGCGTTGGGTGTCAAGGTGGCCTACCACGGTGCCGACATGAGCAAACCGGCCGAGATCGAGGACATGATGAAGTACGCCGCCGCGCAGTTTGGCCGTGTCGACATCCTGGTCAACAACGCCGGCATCCAGCACGTGGCGCGCATCGAGGACTTCCCGCCCGAGCGCTGGGACGCCATCATCGCCATCAACCTGACCAGCGCCTTCCACGCCACACGCCTGGCGCTGCCGGCCATGCGGGCGGCCAACTGGGGCCGCATCATCAACGTGGCTTCGGTGCATGGTCTGGTGGCCTCGGCCGAGAAGTCGGCCTACGTGGCGGCCAAGCACGGCATCGTGGGCCTGACCAAGGTCACCGCGCTGGAAAACGCCAGCACGGGCGTGACCTGCAATGCCATCTGCCCGGGCTGGGTGCTGACCCCCTTGGTGCAAAAGCAGGTGGACGCCAAGGCCGCCGCGCTGAAGATATCCAACGAGGAAGCCAAGAAGCTGCTGCTGGGCGAAAAGGAGCCCTCCATGCAGTTCACCACCCCCGACGAACTGGGCGAACTCGCCGTGTTCTTCTGTTCAGCTGCTGGCAACAATGTGCGGGGGGTGGCTTGGAATATGGATGGGGGTTGGGTGGCGCAGTGATGCGCTTCTTGCCTTCTTGCTAGGTTTCTTCTGTCGTGGCAAGCCGGGTCTCGCCCCGGCGGGCGAGGTACTTTTCTTTGCTTCGCCAAAGCAAAGTACCCAAAAGAAAGGCGAGCCGGATTCGTCGACCCTCCGCTACGCTACGGGCACGCTGCGTTGCTCGGGACCGGCGGGAAGCGCAGAAACTCGCTGCGCTCAAACATCTGCGCTTCTTTTTCCGCCGCTCCCTGCGCTACTCGCCTCCTCATGACGGCGGTGGGGACCGGATACCAGATACCAAGACAACAAGGACGCGCCACGGCGCGTCCTTGTGGGGTTCGGCTGTTGGTTCCCTATGCCGTGTGGCAGGGCTGAGCAGCGCAGGGGCGAGGGGGTCAAGAGGCGAAGATGTTTGAGCCCGCAGGGCGAGTTTCTGAGCCTCCCCCTCGTCCCGAGCAGCGCAAGGAACCCCGCAGGGGCCCTGACTTCGGCTCGCCTTCTCTTTGCTTACTTTCTCTTGGCGAAGCAAGAGAAAGTAAGTGCGTTGCCGGGCGCACATCCCGGCAATGCCACGCAAACAAAAACACAGAACGACAGCAGAAAAATCAGGATGACTGCCGAAACGCCATCACCGCCTGATTACGCAAGGTCCGCAACAGCGCGAGTTCCTTTTCCCCCAGCTGCAACTCCCCCAACTCCCCCTTGTCGGCATAGATCAGGCCGAAGGGCGAGCCTTTGAGCATCAGTGGCAAAAGAAGGAACGACGAGGCATGGACCGAGGTCCGGTACCAGTCCGGCAGCCGCTCGGCCACGCGCGTGGCGCCGGCGTCGCTGATCATGGTGTCGACGCCCTTGCTGCAGACCGCGGAAAACAGGTCGCTCTTCTGCGGGTGCAGCGGAATGTGGAACGACTTGACGATCTGCTCCACGCCTGGCCCGAGGCCGAAGCGGCCGGTCAGGGCATCCTGCTTGGCATCGCGCATGCAGAACACGATCTGGCGAAAGCCCATGGCCCGGTACATGGTCTCCAGGATCATGCGCAGGATGTCGCTGAGCTTGAAGTCCTCGACCATGGCATTGGTGATGTCCTGGATGCCGGCTGCCAGCATCTCGGCCACGCGCTGCGACTCCAGCGCCAATGCCGCGATCTGCTCGGGCGTCACAGGCTGGGTGGCATGCAATTCGAAGGAGCCCACCGAGTCGTGAAAGGGATCAGCCCCCACCGGGTCATGCAGGGTCACGGTCAGCGGGGTCGCCCCGCCCGTGGGCACGGACTGCAGCAGGCGGGCGGCCGGCGAATCGGGTGCCACCTTGAACTCCATGGCGCGCGCCAGCTCGGCCAGCTTTTCGCGCGCCCGCTGGGTCGCGGTGTCGACACCCTTGGCGTCGATTCCGATGCACCGCGCATAACGCTGGCCCACCTGCGCCAGCTTGCCCTGGGCAGACTTAGGCTCGCTGTGCAGCAAGGCGTCGGCCATTTCGTTGGAGGCCAAGGCGATCCAGCGCAGCCGGTCGGCGAGTTCCTTCGGCGGCGTGGCCGGTGCCGGGCCAGTCGGCTTGCGGATGCAGTGCTGGATGGTGTCGGGCAGATGCCAGGCCTTGCTGATGCCCACGCCAAGCTGCTCGTAGCTGATGCCCAGCACGGTGATCGTCGCGCTGTCCTCGGACACGGGCTCCTTGCCACTGGTCAAGGCGCGCACGGCGCGTGCTTCTTCCGGAAAATAGTATTCCGTCAGCAGGCGCCCCAGGTTCTGGAACATGGCGCCCAGGAAGGCCTCCTCGCCCTCGCTGCGCACCGGGCTGAGTTCGATGGCAATCGCGCCGGCCATCAGCGAGCGCAGGAACTCTTCCTTGAGCAGGTTGGCGTGTGCCTTGTCCTGCATGTGTTCGAGCAGCACCAGGCTCAGTGCCATGTTGCGGATGCCGTTGAAGCCCACCAGAGTGACCGCGCGCGACACGGTGCTGATGGTGCCCCCACGCGCGTACTGCGGGGTGTTGACCACGCGCAGCAGCTTGTTGGTCAGCGCCACATCCTTGAGGATCTCGTTGGTCAGGGTGGCGACGCTCTCGCGGTCCGAACTGGAAATGCTCTGGATGCGCACGATGGAGCCCGACATGGCCGGGAAATCGCTCTTGTGGCGCATGCGCCGCAGCAGGAACTCCACGGTCCCGCTGTGGCCGTCCTCGCCGGCCCCGGCCAGCGGCGTGGTCACCGGTCGCAGCCATTTCTTCAGCTCGTCGCGAAACACCTGGGCGGAAGGGTGGCGCTGGCGCGGGTCGCGCGCCAGGCCACGCAGCAGGAGAGCGCGCAGCGCGTCATCGGCCTCGCTGCCCAGGTCGGGGGGCAGCTGCAGGTCCTCCAGCGCCACGCGCTGCATGGCGCGCCAGGGATCGCGCTCGTCGAGCAGGCGCTGGCCACTGAGCATCTCCGTCAGCACGACAGCGGCAGAAAAAATATCCATGGCCGGCGTCGGCGGGGCCCCCGTGGCGGCCTCCGGCGACATATAGCCCGGCGTGCCACCGGTCGCCGGCGCTGCCTTGGCCGGCAGGGGCTGAGCCTCGCTCTCCTGCACACGCACGGCGATGCCGAAATCCATCACGCGCGCACGGCCACCGGCGTCGACCAGCACATTGGAAGGCTTGAGGTCGCGGTGCACGATGCCGGCCGCATGCGCGGCGGCAAGTGCTTCCAGCACGTCGACCATCAGGCCCACCGCCTCGCCTGGCGGCAGCGCACCGCGCTGGTGCAGGATCGCGGCCAGGGTCTGGCCCGGCACGTACTCGAAGACCAGGTAGGGCTGCTGGTCCTCCACATCGGCCTCGAAGACCGGGATGATGTTGGGGTGTGTCAGGCGGCTCACACTGCGCGCCTCCTGCAGCCACTGGGCCACCAGCGCCGCATCGGCGCCCTGCTCGGGGCGCAGCAGCTTGATGGCCACCTCACGCTCCAGGCGCGGATCAAACGCCAGCCAGACCGTGGCCTGCCCGCCCTGGCCGATCAGGCGCTGCAGCTTGAAACGCCCGATGCTGTCGCCCACCTTGGGTTCAGGCAAGGCCGCAGCGGGACGCCGGGGGTTCTGAAAGGTGGGCAGGGGCAACATGGTGGTTTCAGTCAGTGTAGGTCGGCGCAGAAGCCGCGCAAGCCCGGGACTTACCCGGGCTTGTTTTATTTGAGTTGCACCGAACCGCTGACGGTGACTTGCACCTGGGCCTGGCCGGCTTCGACCGGCAGCGGCGCGTCGGACGACAGGCTGGCCTTCGCCTCCATGGCCAGGAAACGCGGGCGGATCTGCGCGCCCTGCTCCTGGCTATTGATGTTGATCTCGCGCAGGCTGTAGCCGCTGAAACCGAAACCCCGCGCGATGTCCGTGGCCCGGGCGCGGAAACGCTCGATGGCCTGGGCCTGGGCCTGCTGCTCCAGGCGCTCGCGCTGTTCGCGGCTCAGGCCGAAGACCGTCTGCGCCACCGCCATGCCCTGGATGCGGCCGGCCAGGGCCGCAATGCGCTCCAGATCGCTGCCGGACAGCACCAGCTCGGCCGTGCCCTGCCAGGTGCTGATGCGCCCGTCGCGGTTGCTGCGCGGGAAGAGGCTGAAATTGCCGCTGCGCACCTCCAGGCCGCCGGGCTGGGCGGCGGGGCGCGCCTCGGCCAGGGCCGCGTCCAGCACGGCCTTGAGCTGCTGCTGCACCACCGCCGGGTCGCTGCCCTCGCGCGTGGCGCGCAGCGTCACGCTGAGCTGGTCCTGGCGGGCTTCCAGCGTGGCTGTGGCCGTGAACTGAACAACGTCACGAGGCATCGGCCCCAGCTGGGCGTGGGCCACAGACGCGGCCCACAGGCCGGCGGCCAGCAGGAAAACGGGGGTGGAGGGAAAAATCGCTTTCATGACACGGGACTCCTGGGGCTATGCGGCATTCTTGCGGGGACGTACTTGCGCATTGGGCCGAGATTTGTAACAGTATGTCAAAGTCAGGCCTCATAGAGGCTGAGAGCCGGTTGTGACCGGCAGAATCCGCAGCTTGCACACCGTCCAAGGCCGAGCATAGAACATGACGTCCATTTCAAGCCGTACCGACAAGATCCTGGTCGTCGATGACGACGCGCGCATCCGCGACCTGCTGCGCCGCTACCTGACGCAGGAGGGCTTCGAAGTCTTCCAGGCCGAAGACGGCAAATCCCTCACGCGCATCCTGCTGCGCGAGACGGTGGATCTGATCGTGCTCGACCTCATGATGCCCGGCGAGGACGGCCTGTCGATCTGCCGGCGCCTGCGCGCGGCCAACGACAAGACCCCCATCATCATGCTGACCGCCAAGGTCGAGGACGTAGACCGCATCGTCGGCCTGGAGGTCGGCGCCGACGACTACCTCGGCAAGCCCTTCAACCCGCGCGAGCTGCTGGCACGCATCAACGCCGTGCTGCGCCGGCGCCCGGCACTGGAGGCGCCCGGCGCGCCGTCGAGCGACCAGGAGGTGGTGAGCTTCGGCCCCTACACCTTCGACATGGGCGCGCGCACCCTGCGCAAGGAAGGCGAGGAACTGCCCCTGACCACGGGCGAGTTCGCCATGCTCAAGGCCCTGGTGCGACACCCGCGCCAGCCCATGTCGCGCGAGAAGCTGGCCCAGCAGGCCCGCGGGCGCGAATTCGAGCCCTTCGACCGCAGCCTGGACGTGCAGGTCTCGCGCCTGCGCAAGCTCATCGAGGTCGATCCGGCCGTGCCGCGCTACATCCAGACGGTCTGGGGCGTGGGCTATGTCTTCGTACCGGACGGTGCAGGTTGATCTTTCGCAGCCACCGTTCCCCCGCCCCGCTGCGCTCCTCTCTGCTGGATCCGTCGCGCTGGCACTCCCGGCTGACCGAGGAACAGCACGGCGGCAGCAATCCGCAGGAAACCACCCCAGCCGAACTCGACGGCGAAGTGCGCGACCAGACCGGCCTGAGCCTGTTCTGGCGCACCTTCTTCCTGCTGGCCCTGCTGCTGTTCGGCAGCATCCTGGCCTGGCTGCAAACCCTGCGCGCACTGGAGTTCGAGCCACGCGCCATCCAGACCGCGCAGCAGATCGCCTCGCTGGTCAACCTCAGCCGCGCGGCGCTGGTGCACTCCGACGCCATCGCGCGCGTGTCGCTGATCAAGACCATGGCCGACCAGGAGGGGGTGCGCATCCTGCCGCGCGAGCCCAAGGACAAGTACGCACTGCTCGATCCGACGGCCCTG
>Ga0208633_100489_pt1 | contig 10347 bp, 19 predicted proteins | sample LakWasMet63_LOW9_2_FD_183895 | JGI IMG/M metagenome (GOLD analysis project Ga0208633, IMG submission 183895) | Freshwater sediment methanotrophic microbial communities from Lake Washington under simulated oxygen tension - Sediment Metagenome... | ecosystem: Environmental > Aquatic > Freshwater >...
TTTCTTTTTCATGCTAATAACTGTATATACGTTTATTTAGTGCGTCAAGTCTTCTCTCCGCCCCAAACTGCTCATAAAATGCGCCTCAGATCGGGGCTGAATAGTGTTGGGCATCGTATCTCAGCCCGACGAACTCAATACGCCAACTGCTCCAGCGTAATGCCCAAGGCATCGGCGGCTTTTTGCAGTGTGGCTTTGGGTTTTCAGCTGATCGTGTTTATAAGTCAAATTATAAGTATTTTATAAGACTTGACAAAGATAAGAGGGGGAGGATTAAAGTTGTAGTCCCGTAGGGAGGTTTCGCGTAGCAAACCGCCACATGCGCACAACGCTGATGACAGCCTGTCGCAGTGTGGTGGATTGCCTAGCGGCGAATCCACCTTACAGCTTTACAGCTTTGAATAGCAAGCAAGGGCTGTTTTAGTTTTTTTTTCTTTCAGGAATGTTTTTTTCTAGGACGAGCCTTTTTAAAGCTGCTCGCTGTTTCTTTTTCTCATCAGATCTCTGTTTAATTTTTGCCTTAAAGTTCACCAATTCTTTCATTTCTAAAAATATAATTATGATAGAAAAAATAGTAATCCCAAGTAATCCGCCAGTAATAACTATTGCAGCTTTAAAAAGACCGACATCAAAAGATGAAAAGAAAAACATTAACGCGATAATCACGGGAGAAAGAATACAATAAATTATAGCTATAAATAACTGCCTAGATTTGCCTTCAATGATTGGATTTAAGCGTCTTTTTTCTTCTCTTGATAGCCCGTCCTGTTCTTTTAGCTCCCAAACTTTTAAAAGAAGCTGAACGCAAAAAGCCAAGGGAATAAGAAACAAAGAAATAAATATATAGGGTGTCGAGATGGTCGCGCCATCTGGCACAAAGCGGATCAATGCGCCAAAGCTTAATGACCCAGCAATAGTAGACAAAATAAGACCTAGCGCTCCATATCTTGTCCATCCTACTTGTGTTTTGCCGTGATTAGTCATCTCATTTTTAGTCGTTTTCTGATTCTTCTACTTCGATCTCTTTTGTCCTAACTTTTGTAACTATCCATAAGTGCAATTGATGATATAAGTCAGTCTCATCAACTAGGCCATTATTTGTTTTTACGCTTACGGAACCAGTTAACTTAAGATCGCCGCCTTTAATGGTACCGCCTCCATGTAGATTAATTTTTACATCAGCTTCATCTATATGACGTAAGGAAGTGGCGATATTATCAAGCATTCGCTGGCCATTGCCAGTTGTTTTTCGTAAATAAGTAATTTCAAGTGTCACTTGTAAGTTTGCTTCATCTAACGATGAGTCAAGATCTAATTTGTTAAACCAATCTGATCCCAGAGCTGCTTGAATTACATCTGCTCCCATGCCACAGGGTATCCATTTTATCTTTTTTGCAAACCCGATTTTTTCTGTATCTATCGTTTCTTGTTTGTCGGTGTTATTGTTTTCTAGGGCATAGGATTCGACTGGTGTTCCAATGTGGACGCTTTTTACTGGCGATTTTTCAATTCTAGTAATTGTTTCCTCTGATGGTTTGTCTTGAAGTATAAGAGCGCTATTAATGTCCATTATTTCCGTGCATACACATAGAAGCCATGCCAAATGCGCTTCCAATTCTCTTGCTCGGAGACTAGGTGATTGCACGATAACGACATGATTATCAAGAACCCCGAAATAGAGCATAGAATCAATGAACTCTCTTCGATGTTTTAATTTTTCTTCTTCGGCCTTACCTTCATCAGCATTTTTTTCATCAATTAAATCGGGGGTGATCGAATCTATTTTATAAAATTGAGCATCGTCATCTAAGGTTATAAGGACTTGGCTGCGACCAGGCTCGAAAAAAATTAGCTGCCCAAAAAGCATTCCACCGTAATTCTTATAGTGGTTAATGAGACGGCAGCTTTCGTCGTCTGGATTTAAAATTTCTCTACGTTGTTGGGCTTTGGCAGCTTTGCCTCGTGAATCAAAAGCTGCTTCTAAAAGGTCTTGTAGGGTAAGCTGACTATTTGTTATTACTGCTCGTTTGTAGTGAATAGCTTTCTTTCTAGTTTCAGTTTTCATTGTTATTTTTGTAGTTTTATTGGAATTTATCGTCGGTTGTTTTTGTATTCATTAAGGATAATTAGTATGTAGGTTGGGCTGACACAGAAAACCCAACACATTTGCCGCCACAATGTATTGGGCTTCGTGCCTCAGCACTCGCTACAACCAAGTTTTGCTATCTAGGGAGGTGTGTATCCAACCACCATTTTCGAAAAGAAGAACACTCCCGGATTTTCGATTTTTCACTGGTGGCGGTGGGGTGTATTCCAAAATATCCAAGTAACGCTCTTTAAACCTTTCAGCACTCATCTTATTGAAAGTAATGTTTTCGATAGATGGACCGCGAAGCAAATTTGCGGAGCCGCTCAGGACTTCCACTCCATCGCTAGAAACACCGGCAAAAAACTTCGCATGGAAGTTTTGCTTTACTCCACCTGCACTTACTACCTTGTCTTCGAGGCCATAGCGCTCAAGCTCTTCGAAGCTCAAGCCACTCTTCTTCTGAATATTCTTGAATGATGTCCATGTCGACTTGTGAGTCAACAATGTTACTTTCATCGGATCAAGATTCTGGAATAGCCAATCCCATATTTCTTGAACCTCATCCGGCTTCATCCACTGATGGCCGATAAAGGGTGTGGCCAACAATATCTGATCTGAAGTGTAGTGCCACCGAATCAGTAATTTCTCTAGCAAATCCATGACTTCCGACTTGCTCGCAAGGCAATTCAGTCGATCCTCTAGGCTGGCTTTCGACACATGAGCAAGCAGACATCTTTCACTTAGTGGGACATCACTTGCGCCCAAGCATGTGGGAGCATAGAAAACAGCCGAATGTGGCTCGCCGCACGTACACTCAATATCGATGCAAACCAATATATAGTCTGAACTTGGACTACTGCCACCGCGTGAGAGCAGGTAGTTCTCCGCATTCATCCATTCATCTTCTAACGAAGACTTTTCCTTATGCAATGCTTGATATGCTTTCACCTCCAGCGACAGACCACTTTTAGCGCAACAAAAGAGAGGCGTTGTATCTGTTTTAAAAATCCAATCCGTCTTTTTTCTCGGGAGATTATGCATAACGCGCTGAGATGCAATTGGCAAGTCGTCTGTCCCAGGCCAATCGTAGAACTCTTCTTCAACCTGCCAACGATTATCAGAGCTTGATTCTCGCGGATTTCGGAGTTGCATCTTAAAAAGTTGATTGCATTTTTCGCAACGCACTTTCCATCCTCCATTGTCGTTTATTCCGCCAATGAATTTACATTGATCATAATGGAATGGGGTTTCGCAATGTGGGCAAAGCACAACAAATGATTCATTCTTGGTGTTCATGTATTACAAATCCTAACGAGCATGTGATATGAATTTAGTGCATAAAATGAGCTGCTTTGCGTTGGCAGCAATCAACTGCCTTGGATTCAGAATTTAAGGTAATTGAACCGGTTAATAACATGCTGGATAGCTCGGCAAATTTGCTCATCGTTTTTCCTCATTTGACAAATAAAAAAATTACCACTAACCCAATCCCGCTCTCGCAAAAAAACGAGAGTAGGGATTTGCACCCCGCTTAATTACAGAGATACCAGCGCATCGTATGCGCTATTTTTTTGCCTATCGTTTTGTGTTCCCGAAAACCGTTTCGGTAACATCATCATTATGGTGGGCTGGCTTGGGCCGCCTTCGGGCGGGCCGCTCTCGGTGGCGGTACTGCAAACTCAAGTCGGCCCACCACCCAATATTTGCAGTTAAGTGGCGGCCTCTTTAATCATCGAGGAGTAACCCATGAACAAGCTATTAATCTGGCTAGTCGCCAATGCGCCGCTACACCACCAAATCCCTGTCCGTTTATTTCAAATCCGCTACCAACGCGCTAAGCGTGTGTTGCGTACCCAACTGTTGCCACCTGCTATAACTCGGGAGGTGTAACATGAATTTAAAAACCTTAGCCAATCCGTTCCAGTTCGCCGACCTGGATATCCGCACCGCCACCGACGAACACAGCAAAATCCGGTTCTGCGCTAAAGATGTTTGCGGGGCGCTCGATATTACTTGGTCAAGTATGACTCTCTAAAACATGCCGGAAAACCGGTTTATGGCGATAAATCTCATCACCATAAAAAGCGAAAGAGACGCCTATTTCATCAACGAAGCCGGTCTTTATCACCTGATCTTTCGCTCTAATAAACCCAAAGCCAAAGAGTTCGCCAACTGGGTTTGTGAAACCATCCTGCCCGAGATCCGCAAAACCGGTTTCTTCGGCACTCTCAGCATTAAAGTTCGGATTAATATATCAAAGCAGATTGACAGCATATCCTTACAAATCGTAAATAATAACAATGTATTCAGAAGAAAGTTGCTACAAGACCCGTTGCGCCGACTGTGCAACATCGTCAACCAGCCGATTCCGCCGGACGATTGGATAGCAAAGGACTGCAACCAGGTAGACTTGTTCGATGACTCGCAAGCCAAGCTTACGCAATAAGGAGAGGACGATGACAGAAGAACAAGAACAACTCATCGAAGCATTAAACGGTGCAGCCCAAGGCATCAGCGCCGCTGTAGATCAACAGACCATCACCGCGACTCAAATCTACTGCCTACTCAACACCCTGATCAAAGATCTGGCCGCAACCCTACACTAACCCACCAACAGCCGGGCTCCAGAGCCACGCAGCAAATCCCAGACAAGCCCGCCCCCGCCCAAAATCACTTATCCTCACCCGCGCGGTTTTTGCAGAAAAAATTTTAAGTGATGTTACGCATTGCTCGCGAAAACCGCAAAAAGAGGGTTTGATAATGGATAACGCCCCTTCACTGAATGACCGCGACGGATGTGAGTAGGGCGTGCCGTGCGCGCCTTAGCAATGAGCATGAAATAACGTAAGCTGGGTTTATCTTTAAACCATGAAGGATTGAAGTCTTCAGTCTTTCATGGTCATTGCTTAAGCCTGTTCCTTAGCTCCCAAGGCGCGCACGGCACGCCCTACGGCGAATATTCCCAGACACGGAACAAGATATTTTTTGGCTGCGATCTATTTTTTTCACGACGGTTCTAGACCGTGCGTAACATCAGATTTTAAGTGAAATACATTTTGAAACAGAAGTGGGTGCTGAAGTAGCGAAATTGTTAAGCGTGGGTGCTTAAAATCTGAAATTAAAAATGACGAGTATTGGATTGATCCGGCGATTAATGCCGCCAACTGACAGACAATCAATGATTTATAATTTTTATTTTATTTATAAATCGTTGTCTTATGTGGAATTAACGGCGGGTAAATAACCCGCCGTTCTTTGTGATACCGAAAAACGATGGTCGTTTATTGCGCGGCTTTCAGATGTGTTACAGCCTCTTCGGCGGATTTCTTTGCAGCTTCGGGATGCTTCATCTTGCCGTGATCGATAGCATCATTCAAACTCGTGATGCCGGCATCCAAGTGTTCATCGGCAGTTTTCGCATGGGTCTTCGCTGCTTCCGCATGTTCGGCAATAGTCTTTCCATCATCAGCTTTGGCCGCAGCCTCTGCGTGCTTAAGCGCTTGCTCCATGTGACTTTCTACTGCATAAGCGCCAAACGAACAGAAGGTCAAAAGGATAGCCGCCAATAAGCCGATGTGTTTCATGTTAGTCAGTTTCATGTTAGTCAGTTTCATGTTAGTCAGTTTCATATCAATTTCCTATAAAAGTTTAAGAGTATCCCGATGCTATCGGGCAGCAGGCCAGTGCCTGCGCAGCTCAACAATTCTTGTGTTATTTATTGTCCTTAATGTCCTTTTTTAGATCGCCATAGCCCGCCCGGGCCTTGCCGAGATTCTTTTGGACATTGCCCTCTATCTCCATACCTTTGTCGTCCAGCACCTTGCCGGTGATTTCCTTGACTTTGCCTTTGCCTTCTTCGACGCGGCCTTTTACCTGATCTTCGTTCACGTTGGTCTTCATTTTGCTTTCTTCGGCATAAGCGCCAAACGAACAGAAGGTCAAAAAGACAGCTGTCAATAAGCCGGTGCTTTTCATGTTAGTCAGTTTCATATTCATTTCCTGTAAAAAAGCGGTTCGTGAGCGTCCCGCTAAGACTGTACAGTTGAACCGGCTTGTCCGGACTCAACTGCACAGCTCTCAGTAGCGCTTGTTTTAGTCGTTCTCAAGTTCATCCTTGACGTCTTCCTTGAGATCGCCAAGGCCTGCGCGGGCCTTGCCAACGTTCTTTTGGATTTTTCCTTCTATCTCCATACCTTTGTCGTCCAGTACCTTACCGGCGACTTCCTTGACTTTACCTTTGACTTCTTCGACTCTGCCCTTTACTTGATCTTTGTTCATGAGTGTCTCCTGATAATTAAGTTAACCATGACCACATTGCCATGCCCAAAGCAAAGCGTGGAATGATGTTTTCCCATCGCTTGCAGAAAACAATACACGTAAACCTGAATGTGTTCGGTGCGGCAACGAACATAGCGCTTGAGTTCGACCGCGCTATGCCAAGGCTGGAACGCGAACATCGTCGCCCACATCAGCCAGAAATTATGCTCAAAAAACGAGGGCGAAAACCAGTCTTCAATGCTCTTATCGCCGATCGAATCTTCAGAATGGATAAGCAGGGCGAATAAATCCAGGCGATCCTTTTCACTCAGCTCAAACGATGAAACATCGACTTTTTTGCCATCCCTGACCAATCGACATCTGGAAGCGCTGACGTATTTGCGGCTAAACTCGACAATTTCATCTTTGACGCTTTTGGCTGAATCAGTCAGCGAAGGAATGCTTGCAAACAGATCGTAAGTGCAGACATAGTGTTCTTCCATCATTCGGCCGCCACGAATGACATAACCTGCGTCCGCCGAACCGGCTCCATCCAGACTGCCGCCGGTGATTTCAAGTTCTTCTAAAATATGAATATTATCGCCTGGGATGAAACCGTCCCGAATAAGAAAAGCCGCACCCGCGAGAGAAGCGATACCGCTTCCGACAAAATAAACCTTATTCTTATTATGCGGCATAGTTCTAGGCATCGACTGATACGTCCGCAGTGTTAATTTGATGGATGTTCTGCATTCTAATTGTCGACCTCCATATTCATTTAACGAAGCGCCTGTTCCAGACCCGCAACTATTGCGAAAGTCTTAGGTTGATACAGCGCTAGCTCCTCCTGCTTGCAAAAAGCAGAAGTCCGCTGCCTGCCACTATCGCCCCGACACCGACCCAGACCGGAATATTGACTGTCTCGGTATCTTTAACCGACAGCTCTAAAGGGCCTAACTTGGCTTCCTGCGTTTCCTTGGTATAGCTGAATTGACCATACACCAGCCCCAACAGGCCGGCTATGATCAGTACAATGGCCATCATCTTGACTGCGCTCATCTTGATTCTCCTTTAAATGATACTCTGGGTACTCGGCCTAAGTAGGCGGTGCTTACTATAAAATTGACGTCATTTACTAACTGATATTACGCATGTACCTAATAAAAAAGTGTAGTCCACGAAAGGCACAAAAAGCACGAAAAAAACCGGGTACAGGAACAATAAGTAAAGCCCATCGACAAGATTAGAAAGATGCACACCGTAAGCTAGGAAACATACGGCCCTCTATTTTTTCGTGTCTTTCGTGCTTTTCGTGGACAGTGCGTAACATCAGTTACTAACAGACTTATGACAGCGCCAATATCCATCGGTTACTTACAGTTGCCGGTTCCCAAGCTCCGGCTTGGGAACCGGAAAACCATTATTGCGAAGCCTGAATACGGGTTTCCACGCTGCCTGATCCGGATCGTCCCGGCCGATAACGCTTTGCATAGGCTCAGATACGTCGCCCTTGAATGATCCGTAGCACGATAACGATAATCGCGATAACCAACAGAATGTGAATAAACCCACCCAGTGTGTATGAGGAGACCAAACCAAATATCCAGAGGATGACCAGGAGGATTGCGAGAGTTTCTAACATTTGTGCGTCTCCGTAAGAGGCCGTCAATTGACGGCAATATAAACCACAGATAAACCTATGAAGGTTGGCCGAAGGTCAAAACGATGCTAACCCATCAACGGCGAGTTCCAGTTCATCTCCTGTAAAAAGGTAGTTAAGAGCATCCCCTTGCAGTTGCGCAGCAGTCCAACTTGGCAGGACTGCTGCACAACTCAAAACAGCGCTCGTGTTAGTCGTCAAGTTTATCCTTGAGATCTTCCTTGAGATCGCCAAAGGCCTTTTGAACCTTGCCGACATTCTTTTGGATATTTCCTTTTACTTCCATACCTTCGTCGTCCAGCAACACACCGGCGGCTTCCTTAACTTTACCTTTGGCTTCTTCGACCCGGCCTTTCATTTGATCTTTGTTCATGAGCTTCTCCTGATAATTAATTTTTCTATGACCTAAGCATGGGAGATTTCCCCTTGCTCACTCACAATACAAGTAAAGCTGAACACAGTCGGTGCGGCACCGTACATAGATAACCAGCGAAAACTCGTATCGGCTTTGAATCTAAAGATGCAATCATAACGGAACTACTTCCCTCGCTAGATTCTGCCCAATAGCACCAGAACCAGTAAAATGATCAGCACCAGACTGAGTCCACCGGTGGGTCCATAACCCCATTCCCGGCTGTGTGGCCAGGTTGGAAGGACGCCAACAAGCATCAGAACAAGAATTATGAGTAAGATTGTGCCAATTGACATGATAGTGCTCCTGTTTGAGACAAACGTTAACTGAAAACCGTTCCTAAACGGCACGGCTTAACCCGTGGGAATAACCGCTCACGTCAGGGTATGGTGCGTAAGCCCCAAAATACCCACAACGATCAAATACACAGCCACGAAATAATTTAAAAATCTTGGAACCAGCAAAATTAATATGCCTATCACCAGTGCCAGTAAGGGTTCGATTGCAATATTCATCAGCGTTATCCTTTGAGTTAAGTCAAATTAAAGTTTATAGGCAAGATTGAACTGAGTCTGTACGGTATCGAACATAAAAACATCGCCCGATCCAGATCCTGCCTAGCATAGAGCGATGTTACCGTTTGCGTCGGAGAGGATTATTTCCACGCGACGATTCAATTGACGACCAGCCGTCGTGTCGTTGCCGGCAAACGGATACGCGTCTGCATAGGCGCACGTCCTGATACGATCGCTACGGATACCCATATCGTTTAAAGCCGTCCGTACAGCATCGGCGCGTCGATCAGACAGCCCCCTGATGGGTGCTGTTACTGCCGACATTATCGGTGTGGCCTTCAATCAACACTTTATCCGGTTGCCGCTTATTTCTTGCGCTCGGCGCGGCAAACGGGAGAAATACCATCCGTGCGTAACATCCGTTAATTCAGTATTGTTTTGCTGTATGTGCCCTAACGAACAGAGTGCCGCCAGGTTACCGGATATAGTGATTTCCGAAGGCGCACCCTGTAATTTGTATGTGCGCCAAAATTTAAATAAACCTGGATAACACCTATGAAACTAAGCGGCAATCAATTCACTTATGCAAGCGCTCGCCTTATTGCGGCAGCGACTCTAGCCGTCACTATGGTTCTCGCGCCGGGAGTAGCGCTCGCCACCGATAAAAATGCTCGCGAGGATCGCGTCGAATTACGCATCAAAGACATGCACGCCAAGCTCAAGATCACGCCGGCGCAGGAAGAGCAGTGGGGCAAGGTCGCCCAGGCAATGCTCGACGATGCCAAAACCATGGACACGCTTACTCAGGCAAGGATTGATCATGCCAAGGACATGACGGCTGTCGACGATCTCAAATCCTATGGCGAAATCACCGATGCCCATGCGGCCGGAATCAAAAAACTGACGCCGTTGTTTACCGACCTCTATGCCGGCATGTCGGACGCACAGAAAAAGGAAGCGGATACCTTGTTCCGCCATGGTGAGCACAAGCACAGCCACAAGAAATCGGGTGGCAAATAATTACGAGTACGGTTATGCCTGGACCAAGCAGTTCCAACACGTAGTTCGTAATCGTATCAAGCATTCCAGAAAAGGCAGGTCAATATGAAATCTTTAATACAGCAACTTAGGTGCTTCAGCTCAACCGGCAACAAGGTCGTGATGACACTCATTTTTGCTTTGGCGATCAGCATTTGTTCTATATCGTCGGCGCTCGCAGATCATGACCACGGCCATGGACGGGGTGGTAACCGACACGACGGTTACGGCCCTAGGGAATGGCGTGGAGATCGCGATAACTATGGATATCGGCCTGGTTATGGGTACCGGCCTATCTATCGGCAACCCTATATCTATGCGCAACCGGTCTTCGTCCCGCCGCCGGTATACTATCCGCCACAGCAATCACCCGGCA
>Ga0208633_100494_pt1 | contig 10281 bp, 6 predicted proteins | sample LakWasMet63_LOW9_2_FD_183895 | JGI IMG/M metagenome (GOLD analysis project Ga0208633, IMG submission 183895) | Freshwater sediment methanotrophic microbial communities from Lake Washington under simulated oxygen tension - Sediment Metagenome... | ecosystem: Environmental > Aquatic > Freshwater >...
GTGATCTTGATCGCGTCTTCCTTGCCGCTGACGCGGAAGTTGGTCAGTTGCTTGGTACGGGTGGCGTTCACCACCAGGTCGTTGTCGCGGTTGTGGATGCCGACGATCATGCCCTCGTACACCGGGTCGTTGGCCTTGACGAACATGCGGCCGCGGTCATCCAGCTTGCCCAGGGCATAGGTAAAGATTTCACCGGCGTCCATGGAGATCAGCACGCCGTTCTTGCGCCCGCCGATATCACCCTTGTGCGGCTCGTAGCCGTCGAAGATGTTGGAGATCAGGCCGGAACCGCGGGTCAGGTTCAGGAACTCGTTGGAGAAACCGATCAGGCCACGGGCCGGGATGCGGTATTCCAGGCGCACACGACCGCGGCCGTCCGGCTCCATGTTCACCAGCTCGCCCTTACGCTCGCCCAGGGCCTGCATCACGCCACCCTGGTGCTGCTCTTCGATGTCGGCCGTCACCAGCTCGATCGGCTCGCACTTCTCGCCGTTGATTTCCTTGAACATCACACGCGGCTTGGACACGGCCAGCTCGTAACCTTCGCGGCGCATGTTCTCCAGCAGGATGGTCAGGTGCAGTTCACCACGGCCCATCACCTCGAAAATGCCTTCTTCGTCGGTTTCCTTGACGCGCAGGGCCACGTTGTGCTGCAGCTCTTTCTGCAGGCGGTCCCAGATCTGGCGGCTGGTCACGAACTTGCCTTCACGGCCGGCCAGCGGGCTGGTGTTCACGCAGAAGTTCATGGTCAGGGTCGGCTCGTCGACCTTGAGCATGGGCAGCGGTGCCGGATTGGCCGGATCGGTGATGGTCACGCCGATGCCGATTTCATCGATGCCGTTGATCAGCACGATCTCGCCCGGGCCGGCTTCCGTGGCCTGCACGCGCTCCAGGCCCTGGAAGGTGAGCACCTGGTTGATACGGCCCTTGACGGCCTTGCCGTCCGGCCCTTCCATCACCACCACGTCCATGGCCGGCTTGATCGTGCCCTGGCTGATGCGGCCCACGCCGATACGGCCCACGAAGGTCGAGAAGTCCAGCGCGGAAATCTGCAGCTGCAGCGGCGCGGCCGGGTCGCCCTTCTGGGACGGCACATGTTTCAGGATGGTATTGAACAGGGCCGACATGTCGGGGCCCCACTGCTCGCCCGGTGCACCCTCTTCCAGCGAGGACCAGCCGTTGATGCCGGAGGCGTAGACCACGGGGAAATCGAGCTGTTCGTCATTGGCGCCCAGCTTGTCGAACAGGTCGAAGGCCGCGTTGACAACCTTGTCCGGATTGGCGCCAGGCTTGTCCACCTTGTTCACCACCACGATAGGCTTGAGCCCGAGGGCCAGCGCCTTCTTGGTCACGAAACGCGTCTGCGGCATGGGGCCTTCCTGCGCGTCAATCAGCAGCACCACACCGTCCACCATGGACAGGGCGCGCTCTACTTCACCGCCGAAGTCGGCGTGGCCGGGGGTGTCGACGATGTTGATGTGTGTGCCTTCCCAGGTCACGGCGCAGTTCTTGGCCAGAATGGTGATGCCGCGCTCTTTTTCGATGGCGTTGTTGTCCATCACGGTGTCGACCACCTTCTCGTGTTCGGCAAAGGTGCCGGACTGGCGCAGCAGCTGGTCCACCATGGTGGTCTTGCCGTGGTCGACGTGGGCGATGATGGCGATGTTGCGGATCTGTTTATGGCTCATGGTTGGCTTTCCAGGATTTGTTGGATTTCGATCGGGCTCAACAGACGCCCGGGTATGAGTTCCCCTGCCTTGACATGGGCGGTGCCCAGCAAGGCATGGGGTTGGCTGCCGTAGACAGCCACTTGTTCGGTATCGGGCCAGCTGCCTCGTCGGCGCAGACCGCTGAGGAAACGACCGGCATTCTCCGTGTCCAGGGTGACGGCGGTATGACCGTCCAGCAGCGCATCAACCGGTTTGAGCTGCACGGGCCGTTCGGCCTCGCCCATGCTCTCCAGTCCTTCCAGGGTCACGCACTGGGTCTGGTCAAAAGCGCCGGTCGCGATGCGACGCAGCGCCACCAGATGGCCGCCGCAGCCCAGGGCTTCCCCGATGTCTTCACCCAGGGTGCGGATGTAGGTACCCTTGCTGCACTTCACGTGCAGGCGCAGAAACGGCGCCTCGCCCTGCAACTGGACGTCCAGCAGTTCCAGCTCGTGGATCACCACGTCGCGCGGCTCACGCTCGACGGTCTCGCCCTCGCGGGCATATTCGTACAGTGCCTTGCCGTCCTTCTTGAGCGCGCTGTGCATGGGCGGCACCTGGCGGATCGGCCCCATGAACTGGTCCAGCACCTCGACCACCTGGCCCAGGGTGCAGGTCACCGGGCGGGTTTCGATGACCTCACCCTCGGCGTCGGCCGTGCTGGTGCGCACGCCCAGTCGCACCGTGGTCTCGTAGGTCTTGTCAGCATCCAGGTGCAGCTGGCTGAACTTGGTGGCGGCACCGAAACAGATGGGCAGCACGCCCGTGGCCAGCGGGTCGAGCGTGCCGGTGTGACCGGCCTTTTCGGCACGCAGGAGCCACTTGGCTTTCTGCAAAGCGTTATTGCTCGAAATTCCGAGCGGTTTGTCCAGCAAGAGCACCCCATGCACAGGGCGCCGTTGCACCCTGGTGCGTGGCGCTTGCATGCTTATCCCTCGTCTTTGGAACGCGATGCGACAGCCTGCGCGATCAGCGCATTCATGTCGGCGGCCCGCTCGGTGGTGCGGTCGAAGAGGAAGTGCAGGGTCGGCACGGTGTGGATGTGCAGGCGCTTGAACAGGCCGTTGCGCAGGAAGCCGGCAGCCTGGTTCAACGCGTCCTGCGTTTCCTGCGGGTCACCGATCAGCACGCTGAAATACACCTTGGCGTGCGCGTAGTCGGGCGTGACCTCGACGCTTTGCAGCGTCACCATGCCCACGCGCGGGTCTTTCAACTCGCGCGCGATCAACTCCGTCAGATCGCGCTGGATCTGATCGGCGACCTTGAAGCCGCGGTTCGGAGTGGATGACTTCTTGGCCGGCATGGTTTACAGCGTACGGGCGATCTCTTTGACCTCGAAGAATTCGAGCTGATCACCTTCCTTGATGTCGTTGTAGTTCTTGAGCTTGATACCGCACTCGAAGCCTTCCTTGACCTCGCGCACATCGTCCTTCATGCGCTTGAGGGAGTCCAGCTCGCCGGTGTAGATGACCACGTTGTCGCGCAGCAGGCGGAAATGCGCGCTGCGGGTGACGAAGCCGGCGGTGACCATACAGCCGGCGACCGTGCCGATCTTGGAGGCCACGAACACGGTACGGATCTCGGCCATGCCGATGACCTCTTCGCGCTTCTCCGGCGCCAGCATGCCCGACATGGCCGCTTTCAACTCATCGACGGCGTCGTAGATGATGTTGTAGTAGCGGATCTCCACGTCGTTGCCTTCGGCCAGCTTGCGCGCGCCGGCATCGGCCCGGGTGTTGAAGCCGATGATGATGGCCTTGGAGGCGATCGCCAGGTTGACGTCGGACTCGCTGATACCACCCACGGCGGCGTAGACCAGCTGCACCTTGACCTCTTCGGTCGAGAGCTTGAGCAGCGAGGCGGCCAGCGCTTCCTGCGAACCCTGCACGTCGGCCTTGACGATGATGGGCAGCATCTTGACTTCGCCGGCGGAGATGTCGGTGAACATGTTCTCCAGCTTGGCGGCCTGCTGCTTGGCCAGCTTGGTGTTGCGGAACTTGCCGGCACGGTAGGTCGCGATCTCGCGCGCACGGCGCTCGTCGGACAGCACCATGAACTCGTCGCCCGCTTGCGGCACCTCGGTCAGGCCCTGGATTTCCACCGGAATGGACGGCCCGGCCGACTTGATCGGCTTGCCGTTCTCGTCCAGCATGGCGCGCACGCGGCCATAGGTCTGGCCGGCCAGCACCACGTCGCCGGTCTTGAGCGTGCCGGTCTGCACCAGCACGGTCGCCACCGGGCCGCGGCCCTTGTCCAGCTTGGCTTCGATGACCAAGCCCTTGGCCATGGCGTCGATCGGGGCCTTGAGTTCCAGCACCTCGGCCTGCAAGAGCACCTGCTCCAGCAGCGCATCGATGCCCTGTCCGGTCTTGGCCGACACCGGCACGAAGGGCGAGTCGCCGCCGAATTCCTCGGGGACCACCTCTTCCACCACCAGTTCCTGCTTCACGCGGTCGGGGTTGGCATCGGGCTTGTCGATCTTGTTGATGGCCACGACGATGGGAACACCTGCCGCCTTGGCGTGCTTGATGGCTTCCTTGGTCTGCGGCATGACGCCGTCGTCGGCAGCCACCACCAGGATCACGATGTCGGTCGCCTGGGCGCCGCGGGCACGCATGGCCGTGAAGGCCTCGTGACCCGGGGTGTCCAGGAAGGAGATCATGCCGCGCGGCGTTTCCACATGGTAGGCGCCGATGTGCTGCGTGATGCCGCCGGCTTCGCCCGCGGCCACCTTGGCGCGGCGGATGTAGTCCAGCAGCGAGGTCTTGCCGTGGTCGACGTGGCCCATGACGGTCACGACCGGGGCGCGCGGCAGCGATTCGCCGTGCTGCTCCGACACTTCCTCGTCGGTAAAGGCTTCCGGGTCGTCCAGGGCAGCAACGATGGCCTTGTGGCCCATTTCCTCGACCACGATCATGGCCGTGTCCTGGTCCAGCGGCTGGTTGATGGTGACCATCTGACCCAGCTTCATCAGGTGCTTGATCACCTCGGAGGCCTTCACGGCCATCTTGTGCGCCAGTTCGGCCACCGTGATGGTCTCGGGCACGTGCACCTCGACGACGCGGGCCTCGACCGGTGCGGCCTGGGCATGCTGGTCATCGCGGTCGTGACCGCGCTTGCCGCGCGGGCCGCCACGCCAACTGCTGCGGCCGACGCCGCCACTGGTGTCGCCACGGGTGGGGATGGCCTTTTTCTTGGCCGGATCGCCGGCCCAGCTGCTCGAGAGCTTGGCCGACTTGACTTCCTTGCCGGCGCCCGCAGGCGCAGCGGCACCGGAACCCGCCGGCTTGGCCGGTCTGGCCACCGTGCTGCCGGCTGCCGGCTTGTGCAGAGTGCCCTTCATGGCCGTCTTCGGCTCTTCCTTCTTGGGCGGCGGCGGCGGTGGCGGTGCCTTCTTGGCCGGGGTTGCCATCATGGAGCGGATGGCCGCAGCTTCCGCCTCGGCCTTGCGGCGGCGGTCGTTCAAGTCCAGTGCACGCGCAGCCTCTTCGTCGGCACGGGCCTTGGATTCGGCGGCCGCCTTTTCGCGCAGCTCGGCCTGCGCCGCAGCACGCGCTGCAGCGGCGTCCGCGGCCTCGGCCGTGGCTTCAGCCTTGCTGGTCGATGCCTGGACCTTTTTCTCGTCTTCGGTCGCTGCGTAGCTGGCGGCACGCTCCTCGGCTTCACGCTCGCGCTTTTCGCTTTCTTCGCGCTGGCGACGCTTCTCGGCCAGGTCTTCTTCCTGACGGCGGATCAGCTCGGCCTGACGGCGGGCCTCTTCCTCGCGGCGCATGAGTTCGGCATTGTCGACCGCAGGGGCCGCCTGGCTTGCCACCGGCGCTTCTTCAACCGGCTCGGCTGCGCCGCCCTCGGCCACATCACTGCCATCATCGCGGCGGATGAAGGTGCGCTTCTTGCGGACTTCCACCTGGATGGTGCGGGCCTTGCCACTGGCGTCGGCCTGCTTGATTTCGGTGGTCGACTTCTTGGTCAGGGTGATCTTCTTGCGCTCAGCCGTGGCTGTGCCATGGCTGGCCTGCAGGAAACCCAGCAAGCGCTGCTTGTCGGCATCGGTCAGGGTGTCGGCGGCGGAGGACTTAGCCACGCCTGCGGCCTTGAGCTGCTCAAGCAGGGTATCGGTTGACTTCTTGAGTTCGGTTGCAAACTCGGCGACGGTCGTACTGGACATTTGTGATGGGGCCTTTAGCTAGGGCATGACCAGCCCGGAGGGCAATGGCCAGCCTTGACTGAACTTATTTTTTCATGACGATGACTCTTGAGCAGCGGCTTCATTGGTGAACCAATGTTCGCGCGCCTTCATGATCAGGGCTTTGGCTTCGTCCTCGGACTGGCCAGTGATCTCGGTGAGCTCGTCGACCGCGAGGTCGGCCAGGTCATCCAGCGTATGCACGCCGCCGTCGGCCAGCTTGGCGATCAGCTCGGGCGTCAGGCCCTGCAGGTCACGCAGGTCCTGCGACACCTCCTCGACGCTCTCCTCGCGCGCGATCTCCATCGTCAGCAGGGCATCCTTGGCACGGGCACGCAGCTCGTTGACGGTGTCCTCGTCGAAGGACTCGATCTCCAGCATTTCCTGCAGCGGCACGTAGGCCACTTCTTCCAGGCTGGTGAAGCCCTCGGCGATCAGGATGTCGGCGATCTCCTCGTCCACGTCGAGCTTGGCCATGAACAAAGAGCGCAGCGAACCGGTTTCGGTGGCCTGCTTCTCGGCCGATTCGGCCGCGTCCATGATGTTGATCTTCCAGCCGGTCAGGTCGGATGCCAGGCGCACGTTCTGGCCGCCGCGGCCGATGGCGATGGCGAGGTTTTCCTCGTCCACCACCACGTCCATGGCGTGTTTCTCTTCGTCCACCACGATGGACTGCACATTGGCCGGGGCCAGCGCGCCGATCACGAACTGGGCCGGGTCCTCGCTCCACAGCACGATGTCCACACGCTCGCCGGCAAGCTCGTTGGTCACGGCGTTGACGCGGGTACCGCGCACGCCGACGCAGGTGCCGATGGGGTCGACGCGCTTGTCGTGCGAGAGCACGGCGATCTTGGCGCGCGAACCGGCGTCACGGGCGCAGGACTTGATCTCCAGCAGGCCCTGTTCGATCTCGGGCACTTCCTGGCGGAACAGCTCGATCATGAACTCGGGGGCTGAGCGCGACAGGATGATGGGGGCGCCACGCAGCGTCAGGTCCACATCCATGATCATGGCGCGCACGCGATCGCCGGTGCGCAGGTTTTCCTTGGGGATCATCTCGCCGCGTCGCAGGCGGCCTTCGACCCGGCCGGATTCGACAATGATGTCGCCCTTGTCCATGCGCTTGACGGTGCCCACGAAGATCTTCTCGCCGCGCGACATGAAGTCGTTGAGCAGCATCTCGCGCTCGGCATCACGGATCTTCTGCAGGATCACCTGCTTGGCGGCCATGGCGCCGATGCGGCCGATCGGCACCGACTCGACGGATTCCTCGATGTACTCGTCGACTTCGATGTCGGGGATCTGTTCCTTGGCTTCGAACAGCAGGATTTCCTGGTCGGGCAGCTGCAGGCCGGCCTCGTCGGGCACCACGTGCCAGCGGCGGAAGGTCTCGTAGACACCCGTGTCACGGTCGATCGCCACGCGGATGTCCACGTCGCCTTCGTACAGCTTCTTGGTGGCTTGCGCCAGCGCGGATTCCACAGCACCAAAGACCACGTCGCGCTCGACGTTCTTTTCGCGGGAAATGGCTTCCACCAGCATCAACAGTTCGCGATTCATGCCTCTAACCTCCAATACCCTCAAAGACCCGTGGCCCCAGCTAAGTGTTCGCTGCGGCCCTTGAAACTCACGATCGGCGCCAGACGCGCCTCGCGCAATTCGTCCAGCGTGAACCCCAGCGCCTGCATCGGCGCCGGCTCACGCTTCTTGCTCACCTTCTGTCCCGGCTTGGGCGCTGGCGCATCGCTCCAGACAATCTGCCAGCCCGTGCTGCCGTCGGCAGCGCTCACGCGTTCGAGCGTGCCGCGAAATTTCTTGCGGTTGGCGCTGACCTGGCCGGCCGCAGCCGCACCCATCGGCGCCTTGAGCGTGATGTCGACCACCTGGCCGACGAAACGCTCGAAATCCTTTTCATGTCGCAGCGGGCGATCGATGCCCGGCGAGGACACCTCGAGCCGCTTGTACTCGATGCCGTCAACTTCCAGCGCATACTGCAGCTGGCGCGTGACCTTCTCGCAGTCCTCGACGTTGATGAAACGCTCACCGAGTTGCGGATCCCAGGGCAGGTCGATTGTCACGCGCAGCAAGCCCCCGGCGGAGCGGTCGATCTCCACCAGGTCGTAACCGAATCCGGTCACGGTTTGTTCGACGATCTGCTGCAGTGTCAACGTTGCCCTTCCCTGGCCATCAAAAAGCGTTCGACCATAAAAAAAGGGCGGTTGGTAATCCGCCCGTTTGGTCGAGAATTGCCGAATTGTACTCGAAAATCGGGACTAGAGCCTTGATTTTCAAGGAAATTCCAGCCCGTGTGGGCCGATTTTGTTGAAACCGCAGGTCTTGTCGAACTCCGCGGTTTTCAGGTGGCCGCCTGCACCAGAGTCCGGGTGTAGGGATGGGCCGGCGCGTCCAGCAGGGCCGCCACCGGGCCGGACTCGACGATCTCCCCGCCTTTCATGACCAGCACCTCGTGCGCCATGGCCCGGATCACGTCCACGTCGTGGGTGATCAGCAGGTAGCTCAGGGCCCGTTCACGCTGCAGGCGCTGCAGCAGCTGCAGCACCTGTTTCTGGATGGTCACGTCCAGGGCGCTGGTGGGTTCGTCCAGCACGATGAGCCGGGGCTCGACGATCAGCGCCCGGGCAATGGCCAGGCGCTGGCGCTGCCCGCCGGAAAACTCATGGGGGTAACGCTGGAGCAGGCCCGGGAACTGGGCCTCGGTCAACCCCACCTCCTCCAGCGCCCTCTTAACCTTGGTCATGCGCTCCTCTTTTGATAGCTCCGGTGCATGGATCGTCAAGCCCTCCCCCACGATCTCCTCCACCGTCAGGCGCGGCGAGAGCGAGGAAAACGGGTCCTGGAACACCACCTGGGCCACCCGGCGCAGCGCCTTGTTGCGCACCTGGTCGCGGCTCCAGACCCGGTCGTCCACCTGCAATTCCCCTGAGAAGGGCAGCAGGCCCAGGGCAGCCAGCGCGAGGGTGGACTTGCCCGAACCCGATTCGCCGATCACCCCCAGGGTGTGGCCGAGCGGAATGCTGAAGTCAGCGCCCTGCACCGCTACGAACTCGCCGCGACGGAACCAGCCGCGCAGGCCGGGCAGCGGCACGGGGTAGCCCACGCGCAGGCCCCGGGCCCGCAGCAGTGCCGGCGCGCCGGCCTGCTGGGGCAGCTCCTGCACGTCGCGCACCGGTCGGCTGTCGATCAGGCTGCGGGTATAGGGGTGTTGCGGCCGCGCAAACACTTCGGCCACCGGCCCCTGCTCCACGATGCACCCGTTTTCCATCACGACCACCCGACTGGCAAAACGCCGTACCAGGTTCAGGTCGTGGGTGATCATCAATACGGCCATGCCGTGTTTTTGCTGCAGACCGTCCAGCAGGTCCAGGATCTGGCCACGCAGGGCCACGTCCAGCGCGGTGGTCGGCTCGTCGGCCAACAGCAATCTGGGCTGGCAGGCCAGGGCCATGGCGATCATGGCGCGCTGGCGCTGGCCGCCGCTCAACTGGTGCGGAAAAGCCTTGATGCGCTCTTCGGGCTGGGCAATGCCGGTGTCGGCCAGCAACTGGATGGCGCGCGCCAGCGCCGGTGCGCGGGCCAGGCCCAGCTTGAGCTGCAGCACTTCGACAATCTGGTCGCCGATGGTGAACAGGGGGTTCAGGGCCGTCATCGGCTCCTGGAAGATCATGGCAATGTCGCGGCCGCGGATGCCGCGCAACTCGCGCTCGGACAGGGACAGCAGGTCGGCCTGGCCATCGCTGCCGGCGAAGCCGGCGCTCCCGCTGACGGCGGCCTCGGGCAGCAGGCGCAGCAGGCTCAGGGCCGTGACGGTCTTGCCCGAGCCGGACTCGCCCACCAGGGCCACCTTCTCGCCCGGGGCGATCTGGAAATCGAGGCCGCGCACCACTTCCTTGCCGCCGAAGGCGACGCGCAAGTCTTTCACCTCCAACAGGTACCCGCTCATTTTTCGGCCTTCCTGGGGTCCAGCGCATCGCGCAGCGCATCGCCCATGAAGGTCAGCAGCAGCAGGGTGATGACCAGCACGCCGAAGGTGGAGAGCGAGATCCACCAGGCGTCGATGTTGTTCTTGCCCTGGGCCAGCAGCTCGCCCAGCGAGGGCGTTCCGGGTGGTACACCCAGGCCCAGGAAGTCCAGCGAGGTCAGCGCCAGGATGGCCGCGCTCATGCGGAAAGGCAGAAAGGTCACCACGGGCGTGAGGCTGTTGGGCAGGATGTGGCGCCAGATGATCTGGCCGTTGGACAGGCCCATGGCACGCGCCGCGCGCACGTAGTCGAGCTGGCGGTTGCGCAGGAATTCGGCCCGCACATAGTCGGACAGGCCCATCCAGCCGAACAGGCTGAGCAGGATCAGCAGCAACGCCACACTGGG
>Ga0208633_100497_pt1 | contig 10251 bp, 7 predicted proteins | sample LakWasMet63_LOW9_2_FD_183895 | JGI IMG/M metagenome (GOLD analysis project Ga0208633, IMG submission 183895) | Freshwater sediment methanotrophic microbial communities from Lake Washington under simulated oxygen tension - Sediment Metagenome... | ecosystem: Environmental > Aquatic > Freshwater >...
CCCGCATCGTTCTCGAAACGAAAGGCGTCAAGCATCTGAATGCCTATGCCGGCTTTTCGATCTTGAGCGGCTCCAGTCAGTCCAACGTCGCCACGATGTTCGCCCGACTCGATGATTTCGACCTGCGTGCGGGGCACCCGGAGCTTCACGCCAATGCGGTGATCAAAAGTCTTCAGCAGCGGCTCGCCCAGGTCGAAGGCGCCCACATTGCGGTATTTGCCCCGCCCCCGATCCGCGGAATGAGTTCGGTAGGCGGCTTCAAGCTGCAAATCCAGGATCGCTCCAATGCCGGTATTGACGCGTTACAGGGCACTGTCAACGAGCTGATCGCCAAAGGCAATCAGCAACCGGGCCTGACCGGGCTGTTTACGACCTTTCGCGCGGGAGTGCCGCAACTTTTTCTGGACGTGGACCGGACCCGAGCCAAGTCGATGGATGTCCCCTTGAAAGAAGTGTTCGACACCTTGCAGATCTATCTGGGTTCGATGTATGTCAATGATTTCAACAGCTTTGGCAGAACTTACCAGGTGGTGGCGCAGGCCGATTCGGAGTTTCGCATGAAACCGGCGGACATCGCCAAGCTGAAGACGCGGAATCTTCAAGGCGGCATGGTGCCGCTCGGGTCACTGATGTCGGTTAAGGAAATTACCGGCCCCGACAAGATCACCCGCTACAACATGTATCCTGCGGCGGAAATTAACGGCAGCACCTTACCCGGAGTCAGCTCCGGCCAGGCGATTACCGTCATGAACAAACTGCTGGGCGCTGAGCTGCCGCCGGGGTTCGACTTTGAATGGACCGAACTCAGCCTGCAACAAGTGTTGGCCGGAAATGTCGCACTGCTGGTTTTTCCATTGAGCGTGATCTTCGTGTTTTTGGCCTTGGCGGCCCAGTATGAAAGCTGGTCGTTACCGTTTGCAGTGATCCTGATCGTACCCATGTGCATTCTGTCCTCTCTGGCAGGCGTATGGTTGAGCGGCATGGACAACAACATCTTCACCCAGATCGGATTCATCGTGCTGGTGGGCTTGGCCAGCAAGAACGCCATTCTTATTGTGGAATTCGCCAAGCGGCGTCAAGAGGGAGGCCTTAGCCGTTTCGATGCGGCGGTGGAAGCGGCGCGGATTCGGCTACGGCCCATCTTGATGACTTCATTCGCCTTCATCATGGGCGTGTTTCCGCTGGTAATCGCCCAAGGGGCGGGAGCGGAATCGCGGCGATTGCTGGGCACCGCCGTGTTTAGCGGCATGTTGGGCGTGACGGTGTTCGGTCTGCTGTTAACGCCGGTATTCTACGTGGTTGCGCAGTCCTTGGCGCAACGCTGGCAAGCCTCCCGGCACAAGGCTCCGAACGTGTTGCCTCATGAACCTTCTTCCGGCCACGATTTATGAACCATGGAATAAAGATGCACTCCGCAGAATCTCACCCTGTCATGCAACTTGGCAATGCCTTATTCATTGCGTTTGAACGAAGCAGCGCTTTGGGTCTGGCCTTCCTCTGCGCCGCTGCACTGAGCGCCTGCGCAGTAGGTCCCGATTATAAAACCCCGGCAACCGATGCCGGTCAAGCCTTCGCCAATATCGGTCATCCGGAATTCTCCGAGCAAGGCGTGGAAGTGGTGTGGTGGAAACTGTTTGAAGACAAGGGCCTAACCGAACTTGTCGATCAGACCGTGCGGCACAACCGCAATCTCCAGGCCGCCCGCGCCAATCTTCGTGAGGCACGAGCCCTATATCTGGATGCAGGGCTGAATTTGGCCCCAACCGTAACCTCACACGCTAATTATACGGAGCAGAAACGCAGTGTCGGCGCTTTGAACAACTTGACTTACGCGCCGCGCGAACTGAAACTCTATAGCGCGGGTTTCGATGCTTTTTGGGAAGTCGATTTCTTTGGCCGGGTGCGCCGTAATGTAGAGGCAAGCAGCGACGAAGTCGATGCGCAGGAAGCCAACCTTCGGGATCTCGGTGTCAGCCTGATCGCTGAAGTAGCCAGAAACTATTTCGAATTGCGGGGTCTGCAACAGCAGTTGGCCGTGGCGAAAAAGAACGCTGGAAACCAGGCTCAAACGCTGGAGATAACTCGCGTCAGACTCGAAGGCGGTCGTGGAACCGAACTCGACACTTCGAGGGCAACCGCTCAACTTGATTCCACCTTGTCCACCATCCCGCCTCTGGATAACGCCATTCATCAGGCTATGCATCGACTCAGCGTACTCACCGGGCAGCTTCCGGGCACATTGACCGAGAAGCTGTCGCAGCCCGCGCCGCTGCCTAAAATCCCCAAGACCATCAACATCGGTCGGCCTGCGGAGCTGTTGCGCCGCCGCCCTGACATTCGCATCGCCGAACGGGGGCTGGCAGCGGCTACCGCCCGCATCGGCGTTGCCACCGCCGACCTTTTCCCCCGGGTAACTTTTGTGGGCACCCTCTCCCTTGAAGCCACCACGCTGTCGGGAGTCGGTGCCGTAGGATCGGATGCCTATTCAGTTGGCCCCAAGATCAGTTGGGCCGCCTTGGATCTGGGCCGCGTATATGCCCGCATTAAGGCCGCAGATGCCCGTGCCGAGGCCAGTCTGGCTCAATACGAGCAGACAGTGCTGAGCGCTTTGGAAGAAACCGAAAACGCGCTGGTGAATTACAACCGCGAGCGAAGCCGGAGAGAGTTGCTAACTTCGGCGGCCCAAGCCAGCGAAAGAGCCCATGAACTGGCTCATCTGCGTTTTGCGGAAGGCGTGAGCGATTTTCTGACGGTACTGGATACCGAATTGCGCCTGTTGCAAGACCAGGATCGCCTGGCCCAGAGCCAAACCGCGACGGCGACAGCGCTGGCGGCACTTTACAAGGCTTTGGGCGGCGGCTGGGAATCGAACATTGATTTGAGTAAAACAGATCATTGATGTTATGCAATAGCCAGGGAATTTTTACCACGAAGACACGAAGAAAAAATATAAAACTTCGTGTTTTCGTGGTGCCTTTTGCGACTTGTGTAACATCGGCAGATAACTCGAATCGAGCCGATGAGCAGTCTAGCCAAGAATAACGAACCGAACGCAGAGCGTTGCGTCCGGAAAAGCCTTGCCACATTAGTTTAATTTTCCATGTGCTTGACTAGAATCACCCCCTGCAACCTTCCCTGCTCAAACCTCAAGTCCGGGTAGCCATAAAGATATGGTAATTTTCACTGATAAACCAAAATTGAACGGGTGAAGAGCCAATCTTGAAAGCAACATCGCAAAGCCACAAAAAACAATCTCCCGAAAACGCCCTTGGTAAAAATATCAGCGTCGCTAACAGTGCTCCGAGTACAATATGTAAAAATTTTATTATTGAGGAACCTCTATGCAAACATACCTACCCCTTATCAAAGCTATGCTTTCCGAATGGTATCTTTTTACCTTAAATAATGCGTTGTATGCTGCGGTATTAGCGACAGCTGTCTGGCTACTGACAGCAATACTTTACAGTATCAGGATTGCCTCCATAAAAAGAGGGCAAATTGCCGGTGAAAAAGCCGCTATTAAAACCCTCAACGCCACGCAACAACAGCTACAGCTCAGTCAAGAAGAATTGGCGGCGGCTGTTGAACAAATGGAAAAAGCCCAATCTGCCGCTCAAGATGAAACGCAACGGGCTTTAGCGCTGGAACAGCTGATTTATCAACGCAACCAGCAGGTTGCCGGAACCATTCAGACGCTGGCAACAAGCTTTGATCTTGGCGAACGGCCGTTACTTGCAAGCGAAGACGTTAAGGCAGAACCGTTGTGGCAGCAACATGATAAAGTCATTATGCAGCTCATAGAGCGTCTGCGTACCGAGCAACAGGCAAAAATCGAGTTACAGCAAACCTGTCAGGAGGCAACGGCAAAACTGGCCGAAAAAGAATCGCTGCTTAATGCCCTGAAATCGACATTAGACAACCACACCGACCAGCTTTCAAAACTGGAACAAGCGCTTGAAGAACAAAAATCAATGCTGCAACAACAGAACGATAGCCAACAGGCTTTGTCCGACACCCTGAAAAATTTCCAGCCCGTTGCAACGCCCCCCGCAGAACCTAAAGTAGAACCCAAAGTAGAGCCTACACCGGAAACATTCAGGGCTGTTAATGACTGGCAACTGCCGACACAAGCGGTAGAAAGCCCATCGTTTGAATCCCCCCTGGTTGCCCCCCAACCTGCGCAAGATAAACAAGTCGAGCAAATTAATGCAGAACCGCAAGTTGAAGAAACGCCAGTTGAATGGGTAACGACTGTCGAAGCGGCAACGCCCGTGCGACCGGACATAAAACCGCAACCGGCGGACGAAGAAGAGCCGTATGCCTCATTGGACATCGAACAGCAACCGGTTATTCACGCGAAAGGATCACTTGGAAAAATCAAAAACCTGTTCGGTAAAAAGCAACAACCGGTTAAAACAGAACCGCAGTGGACAGACGCAAAATCGGATGAAACGCTGCCATCGGCTACGAAACAACAGCCTGATGACGAGGCTAAAAAAACGCCGGGGAAACTGAAAGGCTTTTATAGTAAGTTCACATCGAAAGGTAAATGATCTATGCAGGCAGCTTAAGGCTCCAGCCTAACAATAAAACAGGTAGGATATGCTCAGTGTATCCTACCGATCGGGCGATGCTGTTGACTTAAGCCCTCGATACCTCCCCATTGTTCGACAAACTCTCAGCTGCGCACAAACTCGTTAAATCAACAGTATTGCCCGGCGCACCAGGCTGACGACCACGCCCACTGAAAATTGTAGCCGCCCAGCCAACCGGTTACATCCAGCACTTCGCCAACAAAATGAAGCCCCTGCACCTGCTTGCTTTCCATGGTTTTGGAAGAAACAGCGTCGCAGTCAACCCCGCCGGAAGTTACTTCAGCGGTGCGATAGCCTTCAGTGCCATTAGGTTTAATTGTCCAACAGTGCAACTGATCTGCAACCCGCTGAATCTGTTTGTCGGACAAATCCTGCAATGACAAGTCCAGCAAATCCTCAGGCAGAAAACTACTGACCAGCCGTTTGGGCAAATAGCCTTCCAAAATCGTTTTTAACTTGTTTTTGACCTTTTGCTGGCGCTTCGATTTCAGCTCTGTTTCCAGATTCACCTGCGGCAGCAAGTTAATAACAACCTCCTCTCCGGCGCGCCAGTAGGATGAAATCTGCAAAATCGCCGGACCGCTCAAACCGCGATGCGTAAACAAGACATTTTCACTGAAACTCTGCCTGTTATTGCTAACCACGCAAGGCACGGCAATGCCCGATAACGCCGAGAATTTTTCTTTATCTTCCGGCTGTAAGGTAAACGGAACCAATGCTGCACTGGTAGGCAATACCTTAATGCCGAATTGCTCGGCAATTTTATAACCCAGAGGCGTCGCGCCCATTTTGGGTATCGACAAGCCCCCTGTCGCAACCACTAAGGACTGACAGGAAAAATTGCCGTTGTTTGTTTTAAGATGAAACAAGTCAGTCAATCGCTCAACTGAATCGACATGGGTATTCAGCTGCACAACCACTCCGGCCTTGTCGCATTCCGCCAACAACAGTTCCAGAATATCTTTGGCGCTGTCATTGCAAAACAACTGCCCGTGATCCCGTTCATGAAAAGGAATTTGGTAGCGCCCGATTAACGCCAGAAAATCCCATTGGGTATAGCGGCTCAGCGCCGACTTGCAAAAATGCGGGTTGTGCGAAATATAGTTACCCGGCTCGATGGAATAATTGGTGAAATTGCAGCGTCCGCCGCCGGACATCAGGATTTTCTTCCCGGCCTTGTTGGCGTGATCCAGAACCAGCACCTTACGACCACGTTTGCCCGCCTCAATTGCGCACATCAGGCCGGATGCGCCTGCGCCGATAATAATGACATCTGTGTCAGACATGATATTCCATTAAAACATTGTTATGGGTGGTGCGTGGAAACGAGGGAAATTTTAATTTATAAGTCATCCAACTCAACTTCAATGGCTTGTGCTTTTTCTGATTGCCTTACCGTTACTATTTCACCCGACTCATAATCATCTAATCTTTCCATGAGCTGCTCATGTTGCTCAGCTGGAACAAGATAAGCCGTTGGATGATTGTGATTTAAAATAGCGACAACCTCACCATTAGCTTGATTTAACAAAGCTATTGGATTTTTCTTGAATTTGGAAATATTTGCAGTAAATGAAGCTAAAATTGGTTGCACAGGCAGTCCTAAAATAAGCCGAAAGGTACGCACAGCATACCCTACATGGATTTAATACTCTAAATACTTAAGTATCAACTCTTCAGTAAAATCAATTGTTGTATCAACATCTTTTAGATCAAATTCATCCCATTGAGCATGTGTCGCTTTTGTACGAACATGTGCAGCAACCCTAGCCCTCTTTGCTTTCGTTTGAGTCAATATTTCCGCATTAACAAGATCAACTATTAATGTTTCTAACGGCTTACCTTTCTCTGCGGAATCTATCATTTTTCGATAAATATTTCGTAAGGTATCTTCGAAAACAACACCAGCAATCACTCCTGCTTCGTTTTTATGTTTTCGTCTTAAGTATTCTTTCGCATGATCTAAAAAATCATCGAAGACAGAGGCTTTGGTTTGATTCTCAATAGAGGACAATAAGCCCAAGTCGATATCCTTCAATAATGACTTTAGGATTACATTGGCTGTACCTACCAACTGATTGCTATAGAGCACCCCTCGTCTAGTGCATATTTGATCTATCGATACTCTGTACGGATTGCTTGGGTTTGTTAGTACCAAATGTACGAGATTGTGAGTCGACGTAAGCCACCCAGTACAATCCTGTTGATGCTCAATACTACAAACGTGGTTTTTTTCATTCCCGTGTTTTAGCTGATCACCTTTTTTTATTAGGGCCTTAAATTTTTTCCGTACTTTTTCTTCAATTTCCATCTAAATTTTCCATCAAATTGTATTTAGCATGTTAACTGGAATAAGCCTATTTTGAGTATAAGTGAAAACAGACGTTTCCGGCGTACCATCCAAACTCGCCGGAAACGCCACCACGCGCTACGCTTGGGTGGCCTTATTCCGGCCTACGCCCATCCAGCCACTGCTTCATCAGCACATACCCCATCACAGAGCCCCATAACATCATATAAATGCTGTGCAGCATGATTTCAAAGTTAAAACTATTAATATCTCGGGTGTAATCCCAGATGTCATCGGCCAAAGCCAGCGCTAATACAAGACAAATCGCAAATTTGAGACTGATTTGATGAGCATAAAAAACCCCGATGCCGAGAACCAGAAAGCCGGTCAAAAACCTCAGGCCACTGTGAATTAACATTTCCGAATTAAACGGATTAAGTTTAAATGCCGAATCTATAAAATACAGCAGGATAAGCCCTGCGATGATGACGATACTGACTAACTTCATTGTTCCCTTCTTTAAATGTTACGCTTCATTGATGAGTTTTAATCCCGGCGGCAATGCTTCGCCAAAAATCTGTTTTTCTTCTTTTTCGTCCAGCTCTTTCACCTGCTCGACCATATCGACCCAGGATGCGGGCGCTTTACTCAGCTTCATTTTTTCAATGACTTGCAGACGCATAGCTTCATCAATATCCCGCGCCCTGTCGCCGCTCATGCGCGCAATGAGTGTAGCTGCAAAGCCTGCCTGCGGGATTTTCTTCCAGTCTACCGCCAACATCTGTTGTAACCATCGGCAGACGATGTCGGCAGGAATGACATTATGGCTGCTGCCGTGAAACGGCATTCTTGCCCCGATACGTCCGACCGCCCACCAGGTCTGACTGGGCTCTCCGGCTTTTTCCAGGCGCTTTAGCAGCCATTCGCCCAGCTGTATTTTCTTGGCGACCGGCAGGCGTTCCAAAACGGCGGCCAGCCTCACCATGTCGTCGTAACCGCGGTTTTTGATTTGCTTGGCAACGCCGGGTTGTCTTGCCGCAGCAGGATTCAGGAATTTTGCAATATCGGCAAAAATCTTCTCCTGAGCCGCCGCATCCAGACCTCCGGAAATCCGACGCCACAGCGTCCACCATTCGGTCCAGTTTTGGGTTTCGTTAACAAACTGGATGCCTTGCGAATAATTTTTCCATAGCTGCTCGACGCGCCAGTCATCGAGCGGATAACCGAATCCGGGCCGTAAACAAAAACCGGTCAGGCTCAGCCAGACGCGTTCGTGATTTTCGGAGCGGCGCTGGTATTTCGCCCCCTCCAGCAAGACACCGAACATGGCTCTTAATAAGGGCGTCGTCCATTCGGTACGTGCAACACCGGTGAGTTTTTCCAAGTCGGCGCGCAGGCTTTTGACCGCTTTGGGGTCAATCTGTCTGGATTTAGCGCCGAAAACAGCTTGTATCTGTTCGGCAATCTGATTGAAATTGCCGGGCAGCGCGGCGTCCGTTTGCAAACCGGCCGCCTTTTTCCTGATTTGAAACTCAACATCCCAACGCCGGCTGCTGTCTTCAGCAGCAATGCATTGAATTTTAAGCGTGCCGACTTCGGTTTGGGTAACCGCCAGTTCGACGATAACCTCGGCATTCGGCTTGCCGGCATCGCCTTCAAATGCTACGGCCAGCGGCGGCAGGGAATGAAACAGATCGGTAATTTCAGTCACATCGCCCGGTTTAAAATCGCCATCGCCGGACAATGAAACCAAGTGAAAGCGTACCGGCACGCCTAAGCGCAACGCAAAACGCCGGTCTTTCAGGATGACTTCGTCGCCTTCTTCGCTGCCTTTGGGCAGGATGCAAATGCCTTGCTGTGCGCTGGAATCGTCGGTATCGACCAGCAGGAAATAACTGCGCGCCGAACCGCCGCCGATCTTGAGTTTCTTATCGCGCCTCGCAATCGCATAACTGACCGCCCCGAAAGCGACGGACAATTCGGGATGCTTATTTTCCAGCAATACCGGCGGACTGGCGCGCCATGACCGGATTAAATCGACAAGACGCCGGGTAATCGGCTGACTGCGAAACACCCCGCCGTTAAGCAGCAATGCATCGGGTACGCTGCCCGCCCCTATTGCCATGGATGTATATGCAGCATCCATGGCGAAGGCTTCGCGGGACGCGGCGCTGTGCAGCTTTAAAAACGCCGCGATATGTTTGCTGACCGCAGGTTCGGCGGCGTACGGCAAGCCGAACTCGACCACGCCGCTACGTTTCCGGTCGGGCAAATCATCAAGACCTGATAACGGGAAAAAGCCGTCCAGTGCAATTTTCCTGACTTCATCCTTAGACAGCGCAACGGAACGGGAACCGCCGACCAGCTTGGAACCACCGCCCAGCAAGGTAACGTTGATTTGCTCCGGCCCATCTTCTGCCAGCAAGCGCTCTTTAGCGATTCGGCATTGTTCGATCAATTGCGACAAATCCGCCGCCGACAGGCGCTTTTCGTCGTTACCCAATCGACTTTCCGCAAGATGCGCCAAGGCCAAATCGATATTATCGCCGCCCAGCATTAAATGATCGCCGACCCCGATGCGGGTTAATTTAGGTTCCTGCTCGCCCTGCTCTATTTTGATCAGCGTTAAATCGGTGGTGCCGCCGCCGACATCGCAAACCAGCAGCAGATGCACATTAGCCAGCGCCTGCTTGATGGTTCCGGTATTGCGTCTTAACCAGTCGTAGCAAACCGCCTGGGGCTCTTCCAGCAGCCGGACATTAGGCAATCCCGCAAGCCGCGCCGCCTCCAGCGTCAGGGACCTGGCCGCCTCATCGAACGAGGCGGGAACGGTAATCACAATATCCTGTTTTTCCAGCGGTACATCGGGAAATTGATGTCCCCAGACCGTACGAATGTGCGACAGATAGCTTGCACTGGCCACTATAGGCGAAACCTTGCTGATGTCATCGCTACTGCCCCACGGCAGAATGTCTGCGCCATGATCGACCGACGGATGCGACAGCCAGCTTTTGGCGCTGGTGACAAATCGGCCCTTGCTTTTACTGCCCAACAAACGCGCGGCCTCGCCGATAACGGCGGTTTCATCTTCTGACGGCGTCCCGCTGGGAAATGCGAGATCGGCCTCGGACAATTCGCCGGATGCCGGATGATAACGGACCGACGGCAACAACGGCCTTGCGGCAACTTGACCGGGAGCTATCAACTGCTCGATTTGGAAGATTTGTATTTCCTGGTTGGTATTATCGGCTTTGGCGTAAGCGACAACGGTATGCGTAGTGCCAAGATCGATACCGACTAAATAGTTTAAATTAGGATTTTTCACAATGATATTGCAGTTTTATGATTCTAAACGGTCTGAGATAT
>Ga0208633_100498_pt1 | contig 10241 bp, 7 predicted proteins | sample LakWasMet63_LOW9_2_FD_183895 | JGI IMG/M metagenome (GOLD analysis project Ga0208633, IMG submission 183895) | Freshwater sediment methanotrophic microbial communities from Lake Washington under simulated oxygen tension - Sediment Metagenome... | ecosystem: Environmental > Aquatic > Freshwater >...
ATTTACTTCGCGGCGAAAGCGCCGAGGAACAAGCTCACAGCTACCTGATCGACAAAGGACTCAAGCCGGTGTGCCGGAATTTCCGCTGCAAACAAGGCGAGCTCGATTTGATAATGACCGACAAACTGACGCTGGTTATCATCGAAGTCCGGTTTCGTAAAACCGATAAATACGGCAGCGCCGTCGAGAGCGTCACCCGCGCTAAACAATCCCGTATCATAGCGGCAACGCATATTTACCTGTCATCCCACAAAACAGACTGCCCTATCCGCTTTGACGTGGTTGCCATTTCCGGCAACGGCAACATCGACTGGGTACAAAATGCGTTTTAAATCGCCGCGCGACCAGCCAAGCGCTTGCAGGATCATGACCGACGGCGATCGATCAACACATCGCCGTTTTTGCCGCGCTTAATATCAACCGGTAAAACCGCTTCCAGGGTAGCGAGAAAACGCTCAAGATCGTTATTGTCGAAAACCCCGCCAAGCGTCAAACCGTTCAGGGACGGGTCGACAAGACGGACATGCACCGGATGATAACGCTCCAGCTCCCTGGCCACTTCAGACAATTGCGTATTGCGAAAAATCAGCTTGCGGTTTCGCCAGACGGCAAAGGTTTTGACATCGGCGGCTGCGGGCTCGGAAAGGACGGTGGCGGCATTATAGGTCATCATCTGCCCGGCCTCAGTTTGGCGTTGCTCGCCTGTCGCCGGTAAACGAAGATCAATCGCGCCTTCCAATACCGAAATCCGGTTTGCCGAAGGGCCGATCGCGACATCGAAGCGGGTGCCGATGTCGCGAAGCTTGCCGCCCCCGGCCGATACCTCAAAAGGACGCCACTTGCCGGGAGCCACGCTGAACAAGGCTTCGCCGCGCATCAGTTCCAGCGACCTGCCCAGCCAACTGTAATGAACGGCAAGCTCGGTATCCGAGTTGAGTTCAATCAGCGAACCGTCGGCCAAGGTTATTTGCCGCAACTCGCCTTTTGCGGTCTGAAACACGCTGTCGTCGACTAAAGGCCAACCTTCCTTGATGCCGAGCCCGACGGCGAACAGCAGGCTGGCGGCGCTAGCCAACATCAAAGGGCGGTGCAGCAATCGCAACCGGCTTGTTTTTTTACGCGCGACAGACAATTCGGCTTGCGGACAAGGCAATCCTCCCCAGGCGCGCTCTACTTGCTCATAGATACGACGATGCTGAGGATCGGCGGCAAGCCACTGCTCAAATCGCTGCCGCTCGGCAACGGCAAAAGCCCCGGACTGCTTGCGCACCAACCAGTCAATGGCCTGCTGACGGACGGTGCTGGAATGCGGTTGTTCTATCATAAATTGTCATTATTATTCGATAAGTCCACATAATACTTGCCGGGAACCGTTTAAAAAACTTTATAACGGCGGTTCCCCGACGCTTTCAAGAAACAACGGTTATTTTGTCAGGTTCTTGATGCCAGGCACAAGCGCCATAAATCGCCTAACCATTAAAACTCAAGACAGCTCAGGCAATGATCGAAGGCTTTAGCGATATAACGTTGTACTGTCTTGTCGGAAATCCCCATGAATTGAGCGATTTCCATATGCGATAGGCCGTCGAATCGACTCAGCAGGAATGCCTGGCGGTGATCCGCAGGCAATTGCGCCAGCGCATCGCGAAATTTTTTCAACCGTTCCGTCCCGCACAAACTGTCCTCCGGTCCCAGTAGACTGGTAATCGTCCTGTATTCAATCTCTTCATAATTATCGTGCTTACGGTAACTTTGTTTCCGGACATGATCGACGACCAAGTTGGTGGCGATCCTGAATAAAAAGGCGCGAGGCTTGATAATAGTTGCCGACAGCGGATAGGTCAGCGCTCGTAAATAAACTTCCTGAACCAGATCGTCGGCGTCCGGTTCGCCAACCTTTCGGCAAAAAAATACCAGCAGATCGGATGAGTAATGTTGAAACCAACCCTGCAAAATATTGCGGGATATTTTTTCGGTCATAATCGGGCGTCCTTTGTCAGCATATTATTCAAGCTAGACAAGCAGGATGCACGCCAACATTGTAATCCTTGCAATTCAATTGGTTATTGTTTTTGTTGAGCATTTTGCTGCGTGAAAAAACACAAAACAGGTGATATGCCCTATTTTCAGCTACTCCAGACAGCCCCTTGCCGGTTACCAGAGAAAATTGCGGAACCTGCGCCTGAACGACCAGTCGGCAATTACGAATAACAACAGCAGCACACACATCCCGCCGACGGCGATGCTTGCCGGATCGAGGCCGGACGGCTGGCTGCCGTAGACGATGCGCAAAGCTTCGCTAAGATAGGTGGTCGGCAGCAGCAAGGCCGCGATATTCCAAGGCTCGGGCAGCATGGCGTAGCTGAAGAAAGTGCAGCCCAGAAACATCATCGGCATCAGCAAGAAAGCGATGAAATCCTGAGCCTTGGCGGGCGTCTGCGGCAAGGTGTAACCGATGCAGCCGAGCAGCGAGAAAACCGTCGCCCCGTAAATCAGGCAAACCAGATCGGCAGGCAACGATACCGGCACATAGCCAAGTAAGCCGTAAATCAGCAGATTGCCGATCAGACCCGCGGCGGTTGCGGTCAGCACCGTGCCGGTAATCCAGGCCAGCATCAGGCTTCTGAGCGTCAACGGCGCCAGCAGCCAGCCTTCCATGCTGCGAAAATAATAGCCCCGGGTCAAGATCCCGCCGATATTGCTCAGCGCCGCGCTCATCACCAGCATGGAGACGATGCCGGGCGCGACAACCAGCGAATAACCGCTATCCGGTAACGCCCGGCCCAGAATTTTGCCGAAAACAAGCAGATAAATCAGCGGTTGGAACAACATCCGGAACAGCGCAGAACGCCAGTTATCCAAAGATTCGCCCAAAGAGCGGCCGACAAACGCCCAAAAGCCGCTCATTGCCCGGCCCCGGAGGTCAGTGCATGGAAACGGCTTTCCAAAGATTCCTCGCCGTCCAGCTTCAAAAGCCGGCCTTGATGGATCAATTCGACGCGGTCGCAAAGACGCTCGGCTTCCTGGAAATGGTGCGTAGACAACAGCGTCGTGCCGCCGGCCTGCGAAAAGGCGCAAATCCTGTCCCAAACCACGGCTCGAACCGACGGATCGAGCGCATTGGTCGGCTCGTCCAGAATCAATAGCCTAGGCTCGGTGATAAAGGCACGCGCAATCATCACCTTGCGCTTGTTGCCGCCGGATAATTGGTGGATCTTTTGCTGCGCGGCTGGTTCAAGCTGGAGCAAAGCCAGCCATTCGTCGATGCGCTGCTTAGCTTGGCGGTGCGGAACGGAAAAATAGCTGCAATGGCGTTCCAGGTTTTTGCGCACCGTCAGCGGCTGATCGAGATTGATGTCTTGGGAAACAACGCCCAGATAGCGCTTGATCTCATGAGCTTTGCTGCGGCCGTCCATGCCCAGCACCGTCAAGCGTCCCCGGCTGGGTTGCAGCAGTCCGCAGAGTATCTTCAGCAACGTGGTTTTACCCGCACCATTCTGCCCCAGCAATCCCAGCACTTCGCCGCAAGCCACTTGCAGATTGATGCCGTCGAGCGCGAGATGGCCGTTAGGATAGCGCTTGGTTACGTTGTTGGCATCGATCGTCCAGCGGCGATGTGCGGCGGTTGACGTTTTCAAAAATTGACTCCTATTTCGCCGCGCACGATACGGCCGGGATCGCTTTGAAACAGGCTTTTTTCAAAACGGTTATCGAGCAGGTTGTTGACCGCCAACGTCAGGTTGACGCTATGCTTGTCGATGCCGATTTTTTTAGTGACCAAAAAATCCAGCGTCGTGTAAGCCTTGTTAAGCCAGGCGTAGCCGTTGGCGTCTCGGCTCAGATTGCGAAAATCCATATATTGCTCCGATTCATGATGCAGGTTAAGCCGGGTCGTCAGGCCGGGAATACCGGTGTACGTCAATACCGCATTGATCCGGTGGCGAGGCTGAAACGCCAACTCATTGCCGATAATCGCGCTGTTCAGGCTTTCGGTGATTTTAGTCGTGGTCCAAGTGTAATTAAGCGCCAGATTCAAAGCATCCAACAGGCTCTGATTGACGCTCAATTCCAGCCCTTTCGATTCCGATGCGCCGAGATTGACGGTCTGCTTGATGTTCGGCACACCGGAAGTCACCAGGCTTTCCATCTTGTCGGTCCAGCGGGTGTAGAACCAGGTCAATTCCGCCTTGCCGCCCTGCCAGCTGGCTTCGGTGCCGAAATCCAACGTGGTCGATTGCTCAGGCTTCAACGTGGGGTTCGGCAGAACCACATAATTAGGCCGCGTCTGCCGGAAATACAGCGTCGCCGGATCGGGCGGCATGAAGCCGGTGGCTGCCGAACTGCGCAAGGTCAGCCACGACAAGGTTTTCCAGGACAGCGCCAGCTTGGGATTGAAGGCTTTCTTGAACGCATCGGGCTCGCGGCTGTCCAGACCCGCATCGTAAATCGATATGCCGGAATAATCGTATTGATCGTAGCGGCCGCTGGCATCCAGATGCCAATCCTGCCAAAAATCCAATCCGTAGCCGCCGAACAGGCCTATCCGATCAACAGTGCTGTCCATCGCGAACAAGCGTTGGCCGTTGCTGGCCAGGCGTTGCTCGATACCGGCCTGATTGACCGCGTAAACCAGCCCGGCGTTGAAATTGCGGTAATCGGCCTGCACTTCCAGGTTGACGGTGTTTTCGGTTTCGGGGCCCTGCATATACAGCGCTAAATTTTGCGTTCCACCGACGTCGCGAAACACATCGGTACGGTTGTCTTCGTACATCAGCTTGCCGTTCAGTTTCAGCTCTCCGAAGCGCATTTCCGAGAACAATTTCGGCCGCACCGTGGTGTATTCGTTGTAATTATTGGGCCGGCCGTAATTGCGGGTCTGTTCCAGATAGTTGAGTTCCGCTCCGGCGGTCAGCCAGTCGTTGCGATAGCTGGACTTGATGTCGCCGCCGCGCTTGGCGAACCCGCTATGCTGGGTTTGCGCCATCGACAGCAGCGGGCTATTGTCGCGCTGGATCATCCAACGGTTGCTGAGGCTGTCTTCAAAGCTGGCACGAACATCAATGTCGCCGACAGCGCCAGAGCCAATGGCCCGGCTGTAATGGCTGCCCAGGCTGTCGTAGCCTTGCACCAGCCCCAGCTCCCACTGCGGCTTGGCCTGTAGCGTGGTGATGACGATCGCACCGCCCAACGCATCTGCGCCGTAGCGGTTGGAGGCGGCGCCGCGGATGATTTCGATACTGGCAACATCCTGGGGTTTTATTTTTTCCAGTTCAGTTACCGCGCCGCCGCGCGAAAAGCCGTCGACGTATAGCGCTATCTTGGGTACGCCGCGCAAGCTCAGCGCCCCGGAGCTGTCGCCGAGACCGCCGCGCTTGCGTAACAGCTCCATCAGGCTGGCCGGTTTTTCCCGCTCGATCTCTGCTGCGCTGATGATTTCCCGGCTGTTATCGGCCAAGGCCGTGCCCAGGCTGCACAGCAGCAGGCAGGCCCGGAACATCCGTCTAAGGATTTGGGCCACAATAACTTCCCGAAACTTGAACTTATCGTTCCCACGCTCCGCGTGGGAATGCAGTCTGAACCGCTCCGCGGTTCGGGACGCCGGAGCGTCCCTCACTGGGTTACCACGCGGAGCGTGGGAACCATAAGAGGAAGTTATTTTTTGCCAAATCCTAAGCATCAATGCTTGGCCATTATGTAATTCCGGTTCAAGTAATCGACGATCAAATCGCGCTGCTCGGCTGAGATAGCGGCCTTGTTGAAGTCAATCATCCGCTCCACAGTCGGCCTCCAATCGCTACGCCGGTTCGCCGCCTTATCCATCCGGTACCAGCTGTGACAAGCGGTGTGGCAATTCTGCTCGAATGCCGCCACGCCGGGGTCTTCAGGATAGCCTTGGGGATGACGTAACGGCTTGGCTTCTGCGGGAACAGGGGATGCTTTGGCCGCCGCCATGGTTAACGCATCCTTCGGCTTGATCACACAGGCGCTCAGTCCTGCGGCGGCATTTTTCGACCAGTTGCTGGGTACCGGCAGCGGAAAACTCTGGGTATTCCCGGTGGCCGGATCGAGACGGAACAGATCGTAATTGAACATAGTCGAAAACCAGACTTTGCCGTCGGCCGCAACGGCCAGCGCCAACGGCGACTCTTCTTCCGGCGGGATCGGAAATTCGCTGACTTCGCCGCCCACCGCAATCCGGCCGATTTTATTGCCATGCCATTCGGTAAACCACAGATTGCCATGGCTGTCGTCGGCTAGAACCGACGGATGAGCGCCGGGGGTCGGGATCGTATAGCGCTTGAATTCCTTATCGTGCAGCCGCCAGATAGCGTCGCCCTCTGCCAGCCACAAATCGCCCTGCGCATCGACATGCAGACGGGTGATGATCCGGCCTATCTCGGCCGGCAGGGCGATGCGCTCGAAACGCTGATCGCGGAACGCATACAGCGCCGCCTGCTTTTCATCGTCCTGGGTCAGCGACACCCAGCCCTGTCCGTTCTTGGCAAACGCCACGTTCAGGGCAATGGCACGCTTCACTTCCAGCGGAAACACCTGCTTCGAGGCGTCCGGGCTGATTTTCACCAACTGCATAGCGCCTTCCTGCCCGCAGCACGGCCCGGCCAATATCCACAGATTGCCCTCGGCATCGATAGGCAACGCAAAACGGCCAAAGCTGCGGCCGGGCAGCTCGATCTCGGTAAACAGGCGGTCGCTACGCGAAAAACGGATAACCTTGTCCGAATTGAAGATCAGCGACCAAACCAGGCCGCGTTTATCGTCCAGCGCCAAGCCGTTGAAACCGAAATCGAATTTGTAGCTGAAACCGTCTTGGTCATTCCGGTTCAATACCGACGAATTGGCCTGGGTGGTGGGCAAATATTCCTCGAACCGGCCGCTGTTGGGTTCCAGACGGCCCAGCCGGACATCCTCATAATGGGCAACCCAGATATTGCCGTCCTTATCCTGGGCGATACTGTCCGCGCCATAGACCGGCCCGCAAGCGGCGGCGAAACAGTTTTGCGTCAATGCTGCCAGCAGAGCGGCCGACAGCCAATAGAGTATCTTTTTCATAATAGAGCCCCTTGCTCAGTTGAAGTAACTTGTCACATTATCGACAAACCGGGTTTTTCTGGCCGGATCGGCCATGATCTCGGCAAACTCGCTCAACAAGCGGTCGTAAACCGTTTTTTTCAGGTGGCAATAGCGGGCGGGCGGCTTGAACACGTCGCCTTCGCGCAAATGGGAGATGACATAGCAGCTGCCGCCGCATAAATGCTGTAGCCAACAGCCGCTGCAATGCGGGTTTTTATCGACCGAAGTTTCCTTGAACGACCGGCAAAGTTCGGTGTAATTGGCGTTCAGCGGCTGGTCGTCGTTGACGTTGCCGACACAAAACTCCTGATAGCCGACAAAGCGGTGGCATGGATACAGCTCGCCGTCGGCGGCGACCGCCAGCACGGTTTGTCCGGCATTGCAGGGGCGCGGCCGGTACTGGCGGCCGAACAGCAGCTTGCACAGCTCGCTGGTGTATTCGTTGAATTGAGGATTGGCGCTGTCCGCCAGCGAACGCAAGCTTTCCGAGTTGATTTCGACGATCTCATCGACCAGCGTTTGGTGTTCATGATCGGTGAAGCCCAGCACATGATCGTCGGCGACATCGACAGTACTCAAGCCGACGCCGCCCTTGCCGGCCAGTTCGGAATTATGGCTGTAGATTTCTTTTAACCGGCCGAAGCTGTTTTTGGTCATGATGGTGCGGATGGTATAACGCGAGCCTTGTTCCTTCAGGTCGCCGATAGTGCGTACGGTCTTATCGTAAGCCGAGAAATTGCCGCACGCGGGCCGTTGCGCATCGTTAATGTCTTTGGGACCGTCGAGGCTGACGGTCAGGGTATCGATGTTTTTGCCGACAAAATCGGCAATTTTGCTGCTCCAGACGGTGCCGTTGGTGGTCATGTTAAACACCGTACGGATGCCGAGCGGTTCGGTCTTGGCCCGGACGCGATCGATGATTTTCTGGATCAGCGGCAGGTTAAGCAAGGGCTCGCCGCCGAAAAAATTGATCAGGTATCCGGGATTTTGGTCGGTAATGAATTTATCGATAAAATTGTCGGCGGTTCGTTCGTCCATAATCATTTTGCCTTTGCGGTATTCGCCGCCGTCGCCGTAACAATAACTGCAAGCCAGGTTGCATTCCTGGCTGACGAACAGATAAAAACCGGTCAACCGGCTGCTCTCGCCTAGCAGGTTGGTTCTTGAGTCCGGCTCGTCCGGTAACGCTGCCTGCAAAGCCAGCGCAATGCGTTCGCGTTCCATCGGCGGCAGCGCATATAAGGATTGTTCGTCTTTTTCCAACGACAACACGGTCGCGGCAATGTCGGGCGACAACTCGAAAAACTTGGCAGACGGGCCATGGAAGCCGACAGGGCCGATCCGTGTGCCTAATACATGAAATTCCTTCAGTAATTTTTCCATCAACAAACTCCAACATAAGGGGATCGGGAAACCCGAAGACTTCCCGATCGAATGGCAAGGTTAGTGTGCGCAATCCGTATCGCACATAGGTCCATGACAGCACATTGCCGTATGGATGCTGTTTTTGATAGCGACACTCAGATCGTCGATTTTGATTTCATTTAACATGGTTGATACCTCATTATTAATGATGCCCTTAAGGGCGAAATACGGACAGAATCCTCTTTGACGCCGTCCGCTGGAGCGCAGGTTATGTTGACCGACGCTCCGTTACTTCCAAACGATGAAGCGTTTGGAAACAAACCGATACCGTCCGGGTATCGGAGGCGCCGGGTTACCCCGGCGCCACAAACGGTTTTTAGAACTCAAGCCCCATCCTGATGAAACCGATCCGCGGCTCGTTATAGATACCGTTGCTGCGGGTTTCGTACTGGCGGTCGAAGATGTTGTTGATGCCGGCAGTAAAATCCAGCGTCTTCTTGTTGCCGATCGAATGCTTGTAAGTCGCGTTGATGTCGGCGACCACATAGGACGACAAGGCATAGGCATCTTGGTTTCGGCTGTCGCCGCTGATATATGTCCTGCTGGCGTAACGGCCTTCGAAGCGGCCGCTGATGCGCGAGGAGTCGAACAGCAGGCCGAAAGCCGCTTTATGTTCGGGAACATTGGGCAGTTGATAACCTTCTTGCGGCAGCCCGCTGGCTGTCGGCAGCAACGGCTCTGCGGTTTGGGCAATGGTGTGGGTGTAGTTGGTAAACAAGCTGAAGTGATCGGTAATCTGCTGCGTCAACTCCAGTTCCGCACCGTAGGTATACACCTTGGCCAGGTTTTGGGATTGGAACATCGTTTTATTGCCGACGCGGGTACGCGATAACAGAATATAGTCGGAAATATCGTTGAAAAACCCGGTCGCTCCGGCATGCAGACCGAACGGAGTGTCAAAATCGACCCCCAGATCGTAGCTGTCCGAGGTTTCCGGGTTCAGGCCGGCATTGGGCAGCTGTTCGAAAAATGCGCTGTTCGCGCCGCCGACCACGGCGCTGGGTTCGGGCGCGCGAAAACCGGTGCCGATGCTGCCGTGGACCGAAATATCGTCGTTGAATTTATAGCGGATGCCGCCCCTGGGATTAAAGGTCTCGAACTTGGTTTTGCTGAGCCGCTGTGTATTCGGCGTGGCAATATTGGCATTGATGTCGTAGTTGAACCAATCGTAGCGGCCGCCCATCGATACGAACAGCTTTTTGGCAAGCTCCAGTTCGTATTGCAGATACAAGCCGTGGTTCTGAATTTCCGCATTGCGGCGATCTGTTTCAACGCCGGTCAGGGTGGTAATGTTACGAACCTTGGTCCAATCCTGGGCTGCGTTATAGCCGAACAGCAGGGTATGGCCTTGCGCAGGCATCCAGCGGGCCCGCACTTCCCCGGTGAGTTTTTGCGCATCCTCGAATAAGGTCGTACTCGGCACGATATTCGTGGTCGTCGACGGATAAAAATAATTATCGAAGGTCAGGTCGGCGACATGGCTGCGATGACTGACCGTGGTGGTCACATCGAAGCGGTCGGAAAAATCGTGTTTGAACTCCAGGCTGTACTGGCCGTATTGGCCGTTTTGCGGCGTATTGACCCGGTCGAACGCCAGGTCGGATTCGTCCATATAATTGAACGCAAACTTCAGCTTCGATTGCTCGGACAACCGGTAACCCAAGCGTCCGCCCAGCATGGTTTTGTCCCAACCGCCGTTTTGCAGCGAATGCGATACCGTCCCG
>Ga0208633_100502_pt1 | contig 10197 bp, 12 predicted proteins | sample LakWasMet63_LOW9_2_FD_183895 | JGI IMG/M metagenome (GOLD analysis project Ga0208633, IMG submission 183895) | Freshwater sediment methanotrophic microbial communities from Lake Washington under simulated oxygen tension - Sediment Metagenome... | ecosystem: Environmental > Aquatic > Freshwater >...
ATACGCTGGACGGCTTAAAAAGCCTTGCCGAGAACGGCGACGTGGATACCCTGATCGCAATGGAAATCGACCGGCTGGTTTCGCCGGTTATTACACCGGAAGGCTGGGAGTATCTCTGGTTTACCGGGCCTGCGGAAGTTTATCAGTCCCGTACAGTGCCTGCGAAAGAATCGGCCATCTGCTGTCATACCCACAATGACGGCGGCCTGTTGATAAAACCGGTTTCCCTGCCCTTTAAGCCGAATACCCGCTTGCGCTGGTCCTGGAAAATGGATGTCTTGCCCTCATCTGTGCGGGAAGACACCCTGCCCACCCACGACTATTTAAGTATCGCGGTCGAATTCGATAACGGCCAGGACATCACCTATTACTGGAGCGCCGAACTGCCGCCCGAAACGGTCTATCGTTGCCCGATACCGACCTGGACTCACCGCGAAACCCATGTCGTGATCCGCTCCGGTCAACAAGGCTTGGGTGAATGGTTTAATGAAGATCGGGATATCTATCAGGACTACATCAACGCCATAGGCGGAGCAATGCCGGGCAACATCGTCAAAGTCTGGCTGATTGCGGTCAGTCTTTTTCAGCATGAAGAAGGCGTGTGCCAATATGCAGACATCAGCTTTCTGAACGATGACCGCGTGGTACCTGTGCAATGATTTCATACTCACCGCACTTCAAAATCAGGCGCATTTATCCCCTCTCCTGCTGGACGACTGCACGGACAGGAAATGATCCAGTCATTTCTCTGCATTCCCCACATCCCTGTGGATTATGCAGGAGGTAGAGCAACGCAGGAGTGGTTGCCGAGAGAGTTAGGGTGAGGAGATTTAAAACTCAATCACTATATCGGGAGCAAATATCATGAAAATTATCGGTTTAATACTCTTGGTTTATCTGGCTTTTAGTTATCCCGTGAATGCCGCTCCCCGCATTGCCGTCTTAAACTTTGAGTTAGTTGACGACACTTTGTTACCGAATGCGCCGGAGGAATTGACCCGCACAGCATCGATGAAACCCTTGCTTGAGCAGGCCTTTAGCAAGCTTGGCGATTATGAAATTGTCCAAATCAGCGCCAATGACCAGGACGCCGCAACCGCCGGCGTAGGCTATTTGCTCAATTTTAATGACGTTGCCGCCAAACTGGGTAAGCAGTCCGGCGCAGACTGGGTAGTGGTTGGGCAGCACAGCAAACATAGTTTTTTGTATTCCTATTTAATGGTGCATTTGGTCAATGTAAAAACCCAAAAACTCGCAGGAGACTTTCCCACTGAACTCAAAGGCACTCATCAAAAAGTCACGCAACGAGGTATAAACTGGCTTGCAAAAAAGTTGGCCGCACGTATTGAGCAGCTCTCCGGTTCGGCGTCTACAACCACGCCTTAACTGGATAAGGTCGTAGGGCACGCTGTGCGTACCTTTCGGCTTAATTCTTCGGCCTCAATACAAGTATCTTGCCCAGCGATTGAAGCCCCACCAACTCTTCAAGCGCCAACCCGGATTGATCGAAAAGGCTCTGCCATTCATGAAGCGTTCTTTCCCTGCCTCGGGTAGCCATGAACATCTGCATATCAAAGGCCGCACTGGAAAAATCGGCCTTCAATTCCGGAACAACCAACTCCATTAGTGCAATACGGGCACCGGTACCCGTACTTGCGGCAACGAGATTACGCAGCACTTTGACGCAATTCCGGTCATCCATGCCATGCAGAACGGCGCTCAACAAGTAGATGTCCTTGTCGTTTTTAGCTGCGGGAACCGATTCGAGCAAGTCCCCCGCTTGGAAGGTTAATCGGGACAGAAGATTTGGCGATGCTTTTCCGGCCCAATAGCTTGCCGCTGTTTGAATAACCTGATTCCGGTCGAACACCGAAGCTGTCAGATGCGGATAGCGCTTTAGTATGGCTAATGATTTACTCCCCTTCGAGCCGCCCACATCGATGATTCGATCAAATCGTCCCCAATCGAAGTCGGTGGCAAAACTGTCGCCCATCAATGCTTCCACACTATCCATAGCACGGGCAAACAGCGCATCGAATTCGGTATGGTCGTCCATGTAAGCATAAAGCTCACTGCCGTGAGAAATTTGGAACGGAACGTCCCCGCTACGCACACCCTGTTCCAGCTGCTCAAACCAAGGCTGGCTCATCTCAAGCGAGTTATGCATCAAGATCATTGCCCTGACATTCTTCGGGTTGTCTTCCCGCAAGTAAGTGGAAAGCGCATTGTTTTTGAAGACTCGCGGCGACACTTCGTCAAATATACCCATGGCCGCCAGCATGCGCAGCAGACGGTAGATGGCGTCCGGTTGCGCCAAGACGCGTGCCGCAATGACGTCAACTGCGAGCTGCTCATCTCCCAGAACGGATGCAATGTCCAGACGTACCGCGACATGAAGCACACGCGACTGCCAAAACGCAGAACCGATCTGGATAAGCCGAAAGGCTGGCGGCGTGATCTTGTTGGGAATGTTCTGTAGCCAAGCGGCAAACTTCATCAGCTTGGCAAAGCGACGAACCGGGCCTGAATTTTTTTGTAATGACATCGCAAATCTCCTGATATTCACATCTACCACTTTGTTTAACAACGGGCTCCCTCTCCCTCCGGCAGAGGGTTGGGGTGAGGGGATTAGACGCCCAAGCTATTCCGCCCTTGTCGGCGTCAAGCCCGTGGAAAACAGGTAGCCATTGAATGCGGCCAATTTTTCGAGGAAGTCGGCATCCATGGTTCGCCCCATCTGTTCTTCAAAAACATCTTTCAGCAGGATCGGCATCATTGCCAAGCTGACAAAGGCCATCCTGACAATATCAGGGTCTAATGAAGGAGCGATTTGCCCGGCAGACTTCATATCCTCCACCTTCTTGGCCCCGCGCGTACGCCCTCGCTCCAATAGCTGTTGGATAAAGCGCCGACCCGGTCCCTGGTTAAGCGCCAGAACTTTCAAGATCAGCTTCGGAAACTCGGGCCGTTTGGACATGGTCTCGTAATACAGCTTGAAGAAGTCTTTAAACCCATCAACGGAGTCCAGTATTTGTCCGTCCAACACGTTAAGCAGCGGATTCATCGTGTCGCGAATCATCTCCTCATATAAGCCCTCTTTGTTGCCAAAGTAGTAACGGATCATTGAGATATTGGCGTCAGCCTTTTCGGCGATCAGACGGGTCGTGACCTTGTGGTAGTCGTCGGACAGAAAACTGTCGAGAGCTGCTTTGAGCAGCCGTTCGCGTACGGGATCGCTTGCAAACTCGGGGGTGCTAAACATCACATTCTCCAATATCAGATAGTGAATTTAGATTAGCAGTTGCAAGTGGGTGTCACCAGAAGTTTCGTTAATCAACTTAGGCGGTTTGATTGGCTGGAAAATTTGCTGCTTAGGGATGTTAATTCTGAACCGGATAGGTGCCCAACAGTAGCGTAGGCCGGAATAAGGCCATCCAAGCGCGTAGCGCGAGGTGGCGTTTCCGGCGAATTTGGGAGGTGTCTGCCGGAAACACCCGTCTTCGCTGCCGCTCGAACCGGCTTATTCCGGCCTACTACAGGGCTACATTGATTTTTTCAGGTTTATTTTTTATAAAACTTTTTGGTGTAGCAGGACATCAGCAGCCCCCTGACCGTTGCAATATCACTTTGTTTATTGATCTTACTGTCCTTATCACTCATAGTCGGCATCAGGCTTTTTGTTTCATCGGAAATATTACTATTGCTAAACACTGAATCAGCTGCACAATCGCAGTAGGATTTGGCTTGTTCCGCAGAGCGTGTGGAACTCTCCTGCTTTATACAGTTATTAATGAAAGCCGATTTAATCGGGTATCCCTTATCCTTCTCTGCACTGCATGCCGATAAGCCGAGGCATAAAGCGGCGATAAACACTAAAATTTTCTTATTCATTTTATTCCTTCTTGTCGATTATTATTATGGAATTACGTTGGGCAAACTGTTTATGCCCGATATTCATATACATCAAAATATTGGGCAACAAAAAGATGTTGCCCAACGTGTCTGGAACCCCAGCGGGGTTTAAGCCGTTAGCCGGGGGTTGAGCGTAGCGACACCCCCGGACTACAAATAATCCGGGTTATAATCGACACCGGATTTTTCCAGCATTTCAACCAACTCATCCCGGAACGATTTCATTTTATGGTGTTGTTCCTGATTGGCGATATAGTTTGCCACAGCGTCCAGCCCGGATGCGCTAACGGTGAAAGCCGCATAACCTTCTTGCCATGCAAATTGCTTTTCTCCTAATGTATCATGAACCCACACGGAAGATGATTTCTTCAACTCCCGCATCAGATCTGCAAGATTGTGCGTGGATTTTAAAGACACCAGCAAATGGACATGGTCATCGATTCCACCAATTCGTTTTGAAAACCCGCCCAGTCTATGGACAATTCCACCGAGATAATCATAAAGCCGAGGACGCCATTTTGCATCAATGACGGGAGCACGATTTTTGGTTCCAAATACGATATGGTAATGCAGGCTAAGATAGGTGGATGCCATGGTAAACTTCGCTTAGATTTTGGGTTTCTACGACCCCGTTGGGGTCGGTTTTTTTTGTTTTATGTCATCTGGTTTTATGTCATCCGGGGGTGTCCGGGGGTATCGCTACGCTCAACCCCCGGCAAACGGCTTGAACCCCGTTGGGGTTCCTGGTGCGTTGGGTTTCAGCTTGGGTTAAAACACCTACTGTTGGTATTGTTAACTCAATGATACTTAGACATTTCGGAAACGTTAGGAGTAAGGTTGCAAACCTCGCCCCGCTTGAATGAATGATGGGTTAACTGATTTTGAGTTCAATGAGAGGGCCTCGCATTACTTGCCCTGGGCCAGAACCGAACCGTCTAGGAACAGTTTCAGGCTCAAGACACTTGGCCCAAAGCTCTTTGGCCTGAGTGTTAGAAAGTTGCTCAGTAGCAACAGCGAATTCAACGAAGCGCTTTACTAGCATAGCGATGACCGCGTATGAGAACGACACAACATGCGGAAGAACGTAGTCTGGATCAGAACGTCGGAAACCATCGTAAGCAAGCTTATCTTCAGATGCCAGAATGTAGCTCATGAGCAGCGCTCGGTAAGTTCGATGCGTGTACTTGCTGAAATCGTTATAAGTAGATCGTAGGCGCTCGAACTGCTCGTTACCATGATGAGATTTAATGAATTCTCGAAAAACTCGATGAGGTACTACTTCGTTCTCGTACCATTTAGCGAGATTGGTCTGAGACTTTATGCCACCGTGAAAAAAATAGAACGAGGCGTCCATCGTTTCCACGAAGTCTCGGAAAAGTCGAGAGACCAAGCGATGTCGTTTACTGTTTGTGAGTTCCAGCGCATCAGTCAAGGCTCCTAGTGCATCAACTTGAAGCATCCACACTGCTTTTTGAACGGTTCTTTCGTCACGCGCAAAGGTGCGATCTAACTGCGCGTAGTGCGTTTTTAATTCTTTCAGTACGGCTTCGGCTTCACGCGCAAACTGCTCCTGCCCTCCATACTCATACGGTTCTGAGAAGGCTTCACTTGGTTCTCGGTTCCACACAAAACTTGGCATGGCACGATGCCAGTTAACGTGAAGCTAAGGGGCGCCGCGCTTTTGCGGCGTCCCGCTTGAGCGTAAGGTTAGACATTTGCGCCACCCCGTACACAATCAACTATCTGTTGAACGGCTCGTGTTGGTCGAAAGCCAGTGCTGATGCCCGTGTTATGCGGCGGCACTCGGCCAAGGCTCGTGTACTGCTCGGCGGTTGGGTCAATTACATAGCCGCTTGGCGCGCGGAGCCAGTAGTGGCTTATTCCAGCATCGTCTGTGGCGCGGCAGACGCTATAACCCGCTTGCCTACCCCCAAGCAGTTTGTACAGTGCGATGCTCGCGTGAAAGCAGTGACCGTAGTAAGGAATGTCAGGCTTGTCTTGAAATCTGACCGGAATCATGTTCGGAGTCAGGCAGCGCCGCACAGCTTCAAATAGTTCCTGTTCTTCCGTCGTCATGCACATGCACTCATTTCCCCAAAATGTCTAACGTAATATATACGACACCAATTGTCGTATAAAAAATGGTGTGTCGGAAACACGGTGTCGGATCTTGCAATCACGCATCCGGTCTAATCTTAGCCCAGTCGGGCATATCGTTCATACCTGCCATCAAAAAAACGCCTTCAATACCAGCGATATAACGCCAGCCAATAATACGCCGAGCATCCATCTGTTTAGCTTTAATTCGCCGTCAATACGCTCAAAACGAGAATCTAGGCGTAATTCGGTTTCTTTTAAGCGGTGGTCTAATGTCAGATTAGAAACTAAGGTGTCTTGCGCCTCGGAAATTACCCGCACAACAGCCTCTGCTTGTGCCTGCGGGAAACCGGCAGATTTTAGCTTGGCTACCAGTTCAAGGGTATCAAAGGTAATGGTGGTCATGGTATTGACTCCTGCTTTTAGTTTAACGCTCAGTCTACCACGACTTGACAGCCGCCGGAAACTTCAGCCAATATGGTTAACATCGGCATTGACCAATGCCGCCATTGCCACCGCCCCGCTTTGCCCGCTGGCATTCAGCCCTTGGATAACGCTACGCTGATTTTGCGGCGGTTGATTTTGACTGACTTTCCACTTGCCGGTTAATCGGGTGATAACCATTTCAATCCCAACCACAGCCCCAATCAGCTTTTCGGTAAAATCCTCCGGCGCATCCGACACCGCCCACGGCTCGGGAAATGCGGCTTCGTTTTGCTGCGTTAACGCTTCAAGCTGGCCGCGAACCCAAGCAGCGTCATCGATAATACGCAAAGAGCCATAAGCATGAACTACCGCGTAATTCCAGGTCGGAACCACCTTCCCTGCTTCCTGTTTAGTCGCATACCACGACGGGCTGATATACGCGTCCGGGCCGTGAAATATAGCCAGCGTTTCAACATCCGACGCAAGATCACGCCAGAGCGGATTTGCCCGCGCGATATGCCCGCGTAACACGCCAAACGGTTTCGGCGTCGGCGAAAGATGCAATGGAATGTGATTGGCGTTAATGCCGTTCGACCCGAGCGTTACCAATGTCGCAAGCGGCCGGTTGCGAATTAGCTCGTGCATGACTTCAATATCGGGCTGTTCAAACTGTGCTGGTATGTACATGGGTCTACTCGGAAATAAGGACTTCGCTGATTTGAATAACCGGTTCTATGTCGGTGTAATTGGGCATATCGCCTTGCAGCACTTCGGCGTGCGGCGTGAAAGCAGACATGAAGTCTTCAGCCGAATTAAACAGGAAGTGGCACATGGCGATATAGGCGGCATCCGTTCCCGGCACTGCGTCGCCTAGCCCGCGCTCGACTGAAACGCCCTTGAATCCTGGATGGGCGCTCAAAAGCCCAATCGACAACGGCATGTGCGTGTCGATGTAATAGCCCATATCGAACCGTGCGCTTGGATTGCTGGGGTACAGAATGCTGATTTTTATCATGAAGATCCGGTCAGTGGCGAATGGTGGGTTAAATAGCATGGCTTGATAGGATCATGTTCCCTCAATTTGTTCAGGCGTTACTCAATGCCAGGGGGATTTTTTCCTTGCTGGGATATTCTCAGTAAAGCCGCCAGGACGCCAGACTAACGACGGTAAAACGTCTGACAAGATTTTGTGCATCCTTAATATCTCAGAGCGTACTGTCAACTTTATATATCAAAAACATCATGACTAAGTTGAATGCACCCAACAAAACTTCAGCTGCGATGATAGGATTATTGTAACTCGATTTTTAAATACGATATATTGAATGCAGTGAAGCTAAAAATGCGGTCTAAAACGCGAGTGCAAATGTGTTCGCCTAAGAGCGAATCTATGCGGCTATCTCGGGTAAAGATCTGCATCGCGCATCAATGCCATTTTAAATGAACATGCTGTTTAACCTACCACGTGGATACCATGAAACACCCTGAATTCCCGCTGATCGACGAATTAATTTATCTTAACCATGCCGCCGTAGGCCCCTGGCCCAAAAGAACCGGCGCGGCGGTAATCAAGTTTGCCGAACAAAACACCCGCTACGGCTCACACTTCTATCTGGACTGGCTGAACAAGGAAGCCGAATTACGCACCCAATTGCAGGCCTTGTTAAATGCCCCCTCCTCTGACGATATTGCGCTGGTTAAAAACACCTCGGAAGCCTTGTCCTTTGTCGCCTACGGTTTGACCTGGCAGTCCTGCGACAATATTGTGTCCAGCAATGAGGAATTCCCTTCCAACAGACTGCCGTGGGAATCCTTGGCCGATCAAGGCGTGGAATTTCGACAGGCCGACTTACACAGCGCCGATTCCCCCGAAGATGCTTTATTTGCGCTGGTCGATGGCAACACGCGCTTACTGACCATCAGTTCCATACAATTTGCCTCGGGCCTGCGTATGGACTTGGAAAGAATCGGTGAATTCTGCAAACGACGCGGCATCCTGTTTTGCATTGACGCCATCCAGAGTCTGGGCGCAGTGCAATTTGACGTGCAAGCTTGTCAGGCGGATTTTGTAATGGCCGACGGTCATAAATGGATGTTCGGCCCCGAAGGTTTGGGCGTTTTTTACACCACGCCCGAGGCCAGGGATAAGCTAAAGCTGACCCAATACGGCTGGCACATGATGAAAGACATCCACAATTATGAAAACCAGCCGTGGGAAGTTCACCCTACCGCCCGTCGTTTTGAATGCGGCAGCCCCAATATGCTGGGCATCCATGCGTTTTCCGCCAGCCTGTCTTTATTACTGGAAACCGGCATGACTGCGGTCGAAACGCAGGTTTTAGAAAAGTCCGATTATGTAAAGGATGCGATCGATAAAAACGAGCGGTTAGTCTTATTGTCGGCGAAGCAAAGTCCGCTTAAATCCGGCATTGTTATCTTTAAACACCGGACGGTTTCAAACGAGGTGTTATATAAATATTTGCAGGAAAACGGCGTGGTTTGCGCCTTGCGCGGCGGCGGCATACGATTTTCTCCTCATTTTCATAACACGTTTGAGGAAATCGACCGGGCGTTTGAGTTGATTGGCTTGTTGTAGCACACTACTTTCTACGAAGACCTTAACAGTACGGAGGGCCATTCATCCGGGGTGATAATCCTGGCATGTCCTGATGGTTGACACGTCAACCATCAGGACTGTTATTTGTCAATACGCAATCGACCCAACTTGCGCTTCATTAGAACTGCCGACATGATGATACGCGTTGAAAATGCAGTAAAAATAACTAACAGTACTTTTCACTACATTTTCAACGCAAAATAATTACTTCAATGCTATTAATTCACATGAGGAAACAGTTATGAAAAGTACTTATATCGGTTTGGCCTTGGCCGTTTGCCTGAGCATCGCTTCCGCACCTTTATTGGCGGAAGTTGTGCCCGCGCCTGAGCATCCCGCAAATATCTCTACGCCTGCTACATCACCCACAGAGCATCAGGAAGCGGCCGCGCTTCATAAGAAGCACGCGGAACATCACAAAGGAATGGCAGTACATCATAAATCAGTGGCCGCAGAATATGGCAAAGCAGGACATCCTGAATTGAAAAAGCACCACGAAGCGATGGCTAAACACCATGAAGCGCTGGCCAAGGAACATGAAAAAGCAGCCGAAAATCATGAAAAGATGGCAAAACCCAAATAATCCGAGCATTATTTAATATTGATATTTTAGGACCGGGTAATGATGCGAAATCGAACTAAACAATACGCAATAGTGGGTTTATTTTTTGCTCTATTACTCGGTTTAATACCCACCACAAAAGTAATAGCCGAGGATTTACAACCCCCGCAGCAAATCATCCAAAGCGTTTCGTCACAATTGCAGCAAAAACTGAAGGACAAATCCTTTACCAAGGATTTTGCACAAGTTACGCAATTCGTTAATGGTGTTATTTCCTTGCATACGGATTTCGACAGAATTGCACCGTTAGTTTTGGGGAAGCATTGGAAAACAGCAACGCCTGGTGAGCAGGAGCGTTTTAAACATGAATTCCAGACCCTGATCGTAAGAACCTATTCCCGGGCGTTTGTGGAGTATAACGACTGGACCATGCGTTTCATGCCGCTTGAAATGTCAAATGAAGCCACAAAAGTCGTCGTCAAAACAGAGGTTCTGCAACCCGGCCTGCAACCCGTTGACGTCAATTACCGGATGCTCCTGACTAAAGGCGAATGGAAAGTCTACGATATTATGATTGATGGCG
>Ga0208633_100505_pt1 | contig 10179 bp, 9 predicted proteins | sample LakWasMet63_LOW9_2_FD_183895 | JGI IMG/M metagenome (GOLD analysis project Ga0208633, IMG submission 183895) | Freshwater sediment methanotrophic microbial communities from Lake Washington under simulated oxygen tension - Sediment Metagenome... | ecosystem: Environmental > Aquatic > Freshwater >...
AGAGCAGGCATTCATGCGCAATACGGCTGGAGCATGTCTGGACAAGCTTTGGCGACCCCAACAAAGGCACGGAAAAGATTGTTCATCAGGACATTAATCTTTGCCTGAAACAGGGCGAAATTTTGGGATTGGTAGGGGCCTCAGGTTGCGGCAAGACGACTTTACTGCGCGAAATTATCGGTTTGCAAACGCCCAGCCAAGGCGAGATTTTTGTGATGGGACAGTCTTTGAACAATGCTAACTCCGATCACGACCAGCGGCTACGTAACAATTGCGGCGTGCTGTTTCAGAAAGGAGCATTATTCAGCGTCTTAAACGTTTTTGATAATATAGCCTTTCCACTACGTGAGCTGGGTTTCGCTGATGAGGAATTAATTGCGCGCATCGTGTTCATGAAGCTGGCTATGGTCGGTCTGGCTGACAGTGACGCCTGGCTGAAACCGGCCGATTTGTCGGGCGGCATGATCAAGCGGGTGGCGCTGGCTCGTACCATGGCTCTGGAACCGGGGCTGTTGTTACTTGATGAGCCGACCTCGGGACTTGATCCTATTTCCAGTGAGGACCTTGTTGGCCTGTTATCCGGGCTGCATAAGGATCTTCATTTTACCGTAGTCATGGTGACCCATGATTTGGATATATTGAGAGATTTGTGTACCAAGGTTGCAGTGCTGGCTGATAATAAGCTGGTTGCTTTTGGACCGCTGGCTTCTGTTTTAGACTGCAAGCATCCTTTTGTAGAAGAATTTTTTCACAATAGGCGCGCTGAACGGGTATTTAAATATAAGGAAACTGCTCATGGGTAGAGAAAACCATGCACTGATTACCGGGCTGTTTCTGATTGCTTTGGTGACGGCATCGACGGCGATTATTTTCTGGATTGGCACCATGAATCAGGAACGCAATCTCTATGTTATTTCAACTCGAGCCTCAGTTTCCGGTCTTAATCCTGAATCTACGGTCTTTTACCGGGGCATTGCGGTAGGGAAGGTGCTTAATGTTCAATTCGATCCGTTGGATTCCGGCACCATCCTTGTTCCGGTTGAAGTCGACAAGAAAATCGCGCTGAGTAAAGGGGTTTACGCAACCCTGCGCTTAAAGGGTGTCACCGGATTAACCCAGATTCAGCTGGAAGATTCCGGTACTATTTCCGAAGAATTGCCGCCGGGCGATAATCCCATGACCCGTATTCCTTTGGTGCCATCGTTGACCGACAAGCTGATGGATTCAGGAGAAGATCTTTTGCATAAAGCCGATCATTTAATGCAACGGCTTAGTTCATTATTGAATGATGATAATGAAAAGAATATCGGCGACATCTTAAGCAACCTGAAAACATTAACCGACAAGCTTTCCGAGTTGCAAAAAAGCGTGGATAAGGCGCTTGCCGGTGTCCCCGCGTTGACCACTGACGCTCGCAAAACCCTGAACAATATCGATGCGCTGGCTAACGAGTTACAGGGCTTGACCAGGGAAGTGAAAAACCTCAGCGCAAAAGCGGGGAACCTTGTCGATAGCGGAAAAAATACCGGCGATGCTTTGGCGCAGACGACGTTACCGAAAGTGAACAAGCTGCTGACTGAATTACAATCGACAACTCAACAGGTAAAAAGAGTTGCCACGATGCTGGAAAATAATCCGCAGGAATTACTGCTGGGGCCAACTCAACGAGATGCAGGGCCGGGTGAGCCGGGCTATAAGGAACAGCAATGAGAGGTTTATTAATCGGCTGGCTGGTTTTTTTAAGCGCAGGTTGCAGCGTTACCGTCAAGCAGCCAGTGCTGCATGATTTTGGCGTATCGGTGTCAACAGCGGCTCAGCAGAGTAAAGCATCGGTTAGCATCAATGCACCGACCTGGCTTTGGGATAATCGTATTCGCTATCGATTGCTGTTTTCCTCTCCCTCGCAAGTCAGGTTCTACGGTTTAGATCGCTGGATTGCCTCGCCGCCCGAGATGTTTGAGCAGTTGCTGAATTTAAGCGGCAAAGCTAGGGATTACGCATTGATAATTCGGTTTCAGGATTTTGAACAGCAATTTGATGCGCCTGACCGATCTCGTGTGGTGTTGCGTTTCTCGGTGGAAGCTTATGCTGATGACAATAAACAGAAGATCGGTACGCAGGAATTTTATCTGCAACAGCCTACTCAAACGCCGGATGCGGCTGGTGCAATCAGTGGCTTTATTGATTTAGTATACAAGGCTACTGAAAGAATCCAGGATTGGGTCTCGGGATTATCGGATCGCCGGGAATAGGCGCTTTACGACTGCATGGAAGCAGGGTGTGCTTGTCTGTAGGCAAAAAAAACCTCCCAGTGCCAGAGGCAAAGGGAGGAAAGGTGTACAGATACTGGATAGTTCTGAACTTTCACACTACGAGGAGGTATATGAAACTATTGGAGATAAGCTGTTAAGCTTTGATCTCGTGGCACAATGCTAAAAAATAGCAAGAAAACGATCGCGTAAGAAATAAAGACCAATATTCCTGAGAATATCTTTATAAATCAGTCATGGTGGATTATTCTCCGATGACTAAAGATTATACGTATGTAACTGTATGCTCACAATAGGGCTGTAAATTAATAGATTGTTTCTATTTTGTTGATAGTTGCTGAAATTTTCTCTGAATTAAACAAGTGCATGTTTGCAGGATCAAAAATCCAATTTCTTCGATCAATAAACCTTGTTACCTATCCGATGAACCCGTTTTTGAGCTGAACGCCTTACACTATCAAAGCCTTAGGTATTGTGTAACATTAGGTAATTCTACTAATTGTATAAAAAACCAGTCACCTCTATCCTGTAATTGCTTTAAACATACAACTAAATTTTTTGGTTGGACGGGTTTGGCATGCAATTGACAAGAGGTTTGGGTTTCCATGCTTTTGTCGGTTGGTTTCTTTTTTAGAAAGATTATCACCTACACTTTAATGAGGACAAAATCATGAAAAAATCAATATTTGCATTTGCAGGTTTATTGTTATTGCTAGGAACATTTCTAAGTACTGCGGTTTTTGCCGAAGATCATACTAAGGCAGCTCTGGAACACGCCAGTGCGGCGGTAGATGCGGGTAAAGCCGGTAAGTCTGAAACTTTGGTCGAACACGCAAAATTGGCAATGGAACATACGTTAGCCGCCGCCATAACAGCCAAGAGCATACCAAAAGGCCATCTGGATGCTGCCGCCAAGGAACTGCAAGACACCATTGATCATGGTAATTTGGGGCACGCCGATGTGGCCACGACACATGCTGAGGCAGCAGTAGAGCATATAAAAGCCGCCAGCAGCAAATAGTTTCAATATATTATGAGAAGGGCGGAGTATTCCGCCTTTTTTTTGTTTTCAATTCTATTACCTCTTGAATAGTCGAAATGCGGAAAATACCGCCGGTTAATTCGCGGCAACTTAAGCTAAACGCTCCTGTTACGGTCAAGCTAGTTCATAAAACTGTTTAATATCCGATAGTTGTTACACTTAAAGACTGTCAAAAAGCCGCATTAAACTATATAATTGCGCATAACATTCATCCAGTTAATGAGAATAGAGTGGATATTAAAGAATACATGAAAACGCTGGGGCAGCAGGCCAGGAAAGCGGGGCGGGAAATAAGCCGTACCGAGTCGGGCAAAAAAAATCTGGCTTTGCTGAAAATCGCCGAAGCGATTGAGAACAGTCATGAACTGTTGATAGCGGAGAACCGCAAGGATTTAGATGCCGGCAAGAAAAACGGCCTGGACGCGGCTTTGCTGGACAGGCTGGAATTAAAGCCAGCCGGTATTCAGGCGATGGTTGAAGGCTTAAAGCAGGTTGCTGCGTTACCCGATCCGGTCGGCGAAATCAGCGATTTAAGCTACCGGCCCAGCGGCATACAGGTCGGCCAAATGCGCGTACCTTTGGGCGTGATCGGCATTATTTACGAATCCCGCCCCAATGTGACCGTCGATGCGGCGGCCTTGTGTCTTAAATCCGGTAATGCCTGTATTTTAAGAGGCGGCTCGGAAGCCATCCATTCCAATCAAGCGATTGCAGCCTGTATTTCTCAGGGTCTGGAAGCGGCCGGTTTGCCGGTGGAAGCCGTGCAAATCGTGGCAACGGCGGATCGTGCAGCGGTCGGCGAATTAATCACCCTGAGTGAATACGTCGATGTGATCGTACCGCGCGGCGGCAAAAGCTTGATCGAGCGCATTTCCAAGGATGCTACGATTCCAGTTATCAAGCATCTGGACGGCATCTGCCATGTTTATATTGACGATACAGCCGACATAGATAAAGCGATCAAGATTGCCGTCAACGCCAAAACCCATCGCTACGGTGTTTGCAATGCGATGGAAACCTTGCTGGTTGCCGAAAGCATTGCCGCCAAAGTATTGCCGCTACTGGCTGAAAAATACAGAGAAAAGGGCGTCGAATTACGCGGCTGCCTTAAAACCTGCTCCCTGATTCCGAGCTGTATCAGAGCGACAGAGGAAGACTGGGACACCGAATATCTGGCGCCGGTTTTATCGATCAGGATTGTCGACGGCATCGATCAAGCGATGGAGCATATCAATCAGCACAGTTCAGGGCATACCGAAGCGATTGTGACCGAAGATTACACTTTGGCTCGCCGTTTTCTGCGGGAAGTGGATTCCAGCTCGGTGATGGTGAATGCCTCGACCCGTTTTGCCGACGGCTTTGAATACGGGCTGGGCGCTGAAATCGGCATCAGCACCGACAAGCTGCATGCCCGAGGACCTGTGGGTTTAAAGGGTCTGACCTCGTTGAAATACATCGTTCTGGGTGACGGCCATATCCGGCAATAAATGATCGGCATCTTCGGCGGCACCTTCGACCCGGTTCATTACGGGCATTTACGTTCGGCGCTTGAAGTTAAGGACATCTTCGGTCTGGATGAAGTCCGGTTGATTCCCTGCGCTAATCCGCCGCATCGCGAACAGCCCGCCGTAACAGCCGAAATGCGCTTGCAGATGCTGGAGCTGGCGATAAAAAACCAGCCGGGGTTAAAGATCGATACCCGAGAATTGGACAGGTACGATTTGCATCAAGTGCCGTCGTATATGGTCGACACGCTGGAGTCTTTAAGACAGGAATTCCCGACAGAAGCCTTATTGTTGTTTATTGGCACTGACGCGTTTAAACATTTGACCGACTGGCATCAATGGCAGCGGTTATTCGACTTTGCGCATATTGTGGTGATGACCCGGCCGGGCTTTGAAACACAGGCGCTCGACGATTTTTTTAAAGCCCGACTGGCCGGAGTAAATGAGTTGGCTCAGGCTACCGCAGGAAAATTATGCTTCCAGCAAGTCACCCAGCTGGATATTTCGGCGACGGCGATCAGGGACATAATTGCAAGAAAACAGAATCCGGGTTTTTTATTGCCCGATGCTGTCATAGAATACATCAAGCAACACAAGCTTTACGAGACACATTGATCTCATTATTTACACTAGGAATTTGAATGCAAGCAGAAGATATATTGAAAATTGTCCAGGAAGTTTTGGATGAACGCAAAGGACAAAACATAACGACACTCGATGTTCGGGGTAAAACCAGTTTCACCGATTATATGGTGGTAGTCACCGGTACTTCGGATCGTCACCTGAAATCGTTATGTGAGTACGTATCGGAAAAGCTAAAAGAAAACGGCGTTAAACCTTTAGGCATGGAAGGCGATCTGGGTTCAGACTGGGTGTTATTGGATTTAGGCGATGTGATTGTCCATGCGATGAACGCCCAGGCACGCGGGTTTTATCAGCTTGAAAAATTATGGTCGGTTGAGGAATCTAAAGAAGGCGAGCAGAAAGCCTCGTAGTTTTGTAGATACCGTCTCTAGTTCCCAAGCTCCAGCTTGGGAATTCGGTTCTGGAAGCTCTAGCTTCCCGTGTTGCGAAGCTAGAGCTTCGCTTACTGGGTTCCCAAGCCGGAGCTTGGGAACCAGCACAAAATACCGGCTTACAGCGTTATTGCGCTTTAGCGTTGCCTGGTTAGCCAGCATAAGCTAACGCCCCACTTCGTTTGGCATTCCAAGGGGGTAAGTGATGAAATGTTTCTTCGTACCCTATCAGCAACTCAAGCTCGTCGAAGCTTTGTCCTCCGTCGACAATGTCCACCAAGCAGTCATTGATTGAGAATCCGAGTTGAAGAAGACTCGTTGTTAACCTATTTGCAACCGGGTGATCGTGTTTTTTATCGTTCTCTGCATATCCATTGCGAGCATATGCATTTTCTGCTTTCCGGCAAGCAGAGACCATCTTTTTATAACGCTCAGTATTTGTACCCGATTCATGCCCACCAATGTAAAGAATAGCGCAAGGGTCATTGAGATTTGGAATGGCTGCAATTGATGGATTTTTCATACCAGAAAGTCCTAGTCGTAAAACATAAATAAATCGGCCTTGACCTAAAGTAGTCTTAGGATCGTCTGGGTCTAAGTCGCAAATTGGTAAAGTCTTCACTGGAAGCTTTCTGCTTGTATAGGCTTGATACGCTTCCAATGCTAGCGATCGATGTTTCTCGTCTTTCATATGAGCAGATCTCAAATTTATAGGCTAACGAATATTAAACATCCTATAGACGTAAAACATTGAGTCATCTGTTTGTTCATTAATGTATAAAATTAAAAATCATTGTTGTTTCATTATGTTGTGTAAATTGGGTACGTCCTAAAATAAATTTAGGTGGTATTACATAAAAGCACGGTTAATTTGAGCATGAATACTCACAACAAACAATGGTAATAACCTAAGCCCTAGACTCCGCAAACTTCTTAGGCTGATGCTGGGTTAACGACAATACCCTCTGGGAGCGCAACAGCCGTTAACCCGAGGCGACTTCTTTAAACTTCTTTATGACTAGCCGCTAAAGCCGACAATGACTTGACCAGCTTCATGATGCCATAACCCAAAACCATATAAACCAGGGCGGAACTGACATAAGGCGGGTAATACATGGCTACCCGTGAAAAATACTGACCCCATGATAAATCAGGATAACGTCCGGAAAGCACATAGAAGCTGCCGTTTGAAATGGCGAATGCAGCCGATGCCGCCAGCGCTATCACACCAAACTGCATTAAAAGTTCAGTCGGTTTCAACGATTTAAATGCTGAACAGTAGCGGCCTGCAAACCACATGACTGCATAAGTGGGAATCAGGAAAACATAAGCGGGCGACACGCACCAGCTGCTGGTACCGTTTGCGATGGCGATGGTGTCAATCAATCCAGCCAAAACCAGCAAGAAGGGAAACAAAGCCTTTTTGCGGTAAAAACCGGCAAAGAAAAAAACCGCCAACGACGCATCGGGCAGATGCAAGACGTCGCCAAAGTGGTGAAAGCGCGTCAGCACCATCAGCGCGATTAACGGAATAGGTAAATACTCGACTTGTAGCCATTGTTTTATGTTCATGGTGTTTCTCCAAAGGTTAGTTGTTATAGTGAATTGAAAGAAAGAAATTCCGGTCTGCGGTATTGTAGGTATTGATGGTTTGATACTGTTTATCCAGCAGGTTGTTCAGCTTTGCGCTCAGCATCCAGTTTTTGTTTAAATGGTAGGCTGTACGTAAATCAACGGTTACGTAACCGGCAACCTTGGTTTTGTTCAGTGCATCATCAAAACGGTCGGCTTGAGCTAGCACATTAGCGCCCAGATCAAACTGTCCGAATGAGCGTGATAAATCATAAGACAAGGTTTTTTCCGCACGGCGCGGCAGCCGCATATTAGACTCCCGGTTTTTAGGGCTTAACAGGTTCATGTTCAACTTGCTGTTCCAGCCCATCCACTGAGTTCCGATTTCGGCTTCAATGCCGTCAATTTGCGCTTTGCCGACATTTTCCGCGCTGGATAGAAAGGTTACTGGATTGGTTACCGTCACAATCAAATTATCGATGTTGGTATGGTAAGCACGAACTTCCCATTGCAGCCAATCATGGTCACCGGCCAATCCCGCTTCGAAAGACGTTGATTGTTCGGCTTTCAGAGAGGGATTGCCGAAGCCGGGAAAATAAAGCTGGTTAAATGACGGTGCTTTGAATGCATTGCCAAAACTGGCAAACGGGCTGATGCCGTAGCCCCCGTTATAACGCCAGCCGAAATTGCCGGTCAGCTGTTCGCCAAAGGCTTCGTTTTTATCCCCGCGTACCGATGCGTTGATAAAGTGATTGTCCAGAATGCGACTGTGCAACTCGGTAAAAATACCGGCATCATAACGGGAGCTTTCGTTGTAGGCGGTTGAGCCGTCGACCTGATCCAGGCGGTAGTCGGAGCCGATAACCAACTGGTGATCGTCAGACAAGGCAACTTCATTCAGCCAGCTGGCGTTCCAGCGGGTGCTGTTAAAGCTGCTGGAGAATGTCCCATTAGGCGCAAAGTTGTCACCGTCGTCGCGGCTTTGCCCCAGGCGCAATATTGAGCGCCAGTTTTCAACAATGTTCATGCCGGCTGTCGTGCCGACGGTCTGCTCTACAAATTCGGTTTTATTTTGGGCAGTACCGTCGTATTCGTTTTTCCCCTCAGCCCGGATAAAAAACGCCTCAACTTCGGCATTGTTATCAAAACGATGGCCTACGCGGGCGTTCAAGGCCGTATTCAGGTAACCGTCCTTGTCGAGTTGGTTTAAACCCCTGACAGGCGACCGGGCATTAAAACCCTGGGAACCAAACTGCGATGAACCCAAGGTATACCAGCTGTTTTTCCATTGACCGCTGACAGAACCGGAAGCGCGGTAAGTGTCATAGGAGCCGCCGCCTGCATCCAGGGTGACGCTGGGCTTGTCCCCGTGCCCGCCTTTGCGGGTAAAAATCTGGATAACACCGCCGATTGCTTCCGAACCGTAAAGGCTCGATTGAGGACCGCGAATGATTTCTACCCGCTCGACCTGATCGAGCGGAATAAGTTGAAAGGGTGTGGTGCCTGAGGTGATAGAGCCGACTTTAATGCCGTCAATCAGCACCAGTACATGATCGGAATTGGTTCCGCGCATGTAAATATTGGTGTCCTTGCCGTAGCCGCCGCTTTGCGCCATGTCGATGCCGGTCGTGCCGCTTAACAGTTCCGGTAAGGTTTTAGCCTGTAGGCGTTCAATGTCTTTTCGGGTATAGACGGTCGCCGCAGCCGCCAGCTGGTTTTTAGCCGTTTCTGTTCGGGTTGCGGTAACCACAATATCGGGAAGATTTTGCGGAGTTTCCTGCGCCTGTAACTGGCTATTAAAGCCCGTGATTAATAATGAGCCGAAGATGAGTTTTTGCATGGTTGTCCTCTGCGCCGCCCGCGCATAATGGTTGTGAGTACACAACAGAGGACAATAGAAAACGAGAGATGACGCGGAGCTAGACTGTCATTTTCGCTGACAGCCCTCCGCTGTACCGAATTACACTTTCGGGCCGGTCTCCGGGCTTATAAGTGGCGTTAACCTGAATCATCACCTTCCCATGCGTAAGCACAGTGGCATCTCGATGAAACTTTTACTTATATACCGTTGCGGGGGCAGCGTCGGATTTGGTGTTAACCTTACCGACTTCCCGTTTAACCATTGGGTTTGAAAAACCCTCCGGAACCTGAAAGCAAGGCGCAATTATAGGGAGTTAAACCGATAAAGCAAATTTACGGCTGCCGACAACAAGATTAAAACCTTACCGAAGCCGTCAGCCTTAACATACGCGGTTCCACCGGATGCTTGAGTATGCCATCCACTCCTTCGGCGGCTTCTCCCGGCAAACGCGACGTATAGGCATAGGCCGTGTCGTTGCTCTTGGAACCCAGCAAGTTGAACAGATCGAGTTCAAATTTTAAGTCCTTATGCTGATAGCCAAGCCCCCAGTTAACCAGCGTCGTATTGCCAGCGGTCAGGCTGCCTGTGTCATTAAGCGGAATGTCGCCAAAGTGACGCAGGCGTAACGATGTAAAAGTATGAAAGGGAAGTTGTACCACCGCTCCGGCGCTGATCACCCGGCCTACCGAATTGGTGATATGGTTAACCTCGCGCGGCACGCCGACATAACGCGCTTTTGAAAAAGACAGATCCGCATCCAGAGTCAGGGTATCGTTGACTTGGTAATAGTTGCTCCATTCCACGCCGTGACGTTCGCTACGTCCGCTGGGCTCGGTGCTGCTCGCATCGCCGACGAAAATCAGTTCGGAATTGACCTGCATCCACCACAGCGCCACCGTGGAATTCAGCCCCG